>ENA-ORTL01000119-ORTL01000119.1-human-gut-metagenome-genome-assembly--contig:-NODE-119-length-117484-cov-11.7028_pt1 | contig 117484 bp, 122 predicted proteins | sample MGYA00241916_ERZ509196 | MGnify/ENA primary metagenome ERZ509196 (study PRJEB26280, sample SAMEA2338844) | human gut metagenome | biome: human gut; feature: human-associated habitat; material: faeces...
ATTCCTGCATAAATAACACCCCTTTTTCTTTTATTTTACTAGAAAAGGGGTGTGTTCACAATTTATTTACTCATGCGTTTGTCGTGCGCATTTGGAATTTGCTATATCGATTATTTCATCCATCTCTCCACAGTTCGGATGATCTGTTCTATCTGTACAGGTTTGGACATGTGATCGTTCATTCCTGCTTCTTTGCATTTCTGGACGTCTTCCAGATAGGCGTTGGCAGTCAGTGCGATGATCGGGATCTGTTTTGATTCCGGGGATGGAAGACGGCGGATCGCCCTGGTTGCATCAAGACCATTCATCACAGGCATCTGCATATCCATGAGAATGGCATCGTATGTTCCGGAGGGATCGATTTCAAAAAGCTGTACACATTCTTTCCCATTTACTGCCCGGACACAGTGAATGCCGTACATTTCCAACTGTTCTTCCAGAATCTCATAATTCAGGTCATTATCTTCTGCGATTAGAAGCGTTTTTATGATCCTGGATGGCCTGAGTTTGAAGAACGGAATTTCCGCGGTTGTCTCTGATACTTCCTGCTCCCTGATAAAAGGTACATCCAGAGTCACACGGAAAGTGGTTCCCTCGTGGAGTCTGCTTGTTGCTTCAATGGTTCCGTTCATCTGGTCGACGATCTTTTTTACAATAGCAAGGCCCAGGCCGCTTCCCTGTACTTTATTCACTCTTGTATCAATTGCTCTGGAAAACTGAGAATACATTTCTTTCATGAATTTTTCGCTCATTCCAATCCCGTTATCCCGGACAATGGAAACCAGGCAGATCTTATCTTTATCCGGAAATGGTTCCTCATAAACTTCCAGTTCAACCGTTCCTCCCTCAGGAGTATACTTCACTGCATTGGATAACAGGTTCATGTAAATCTGACCGATCCGCAGACGGTCAGACAGCACGGTATCATAAATAATGTCATGTCGGTTACAGATAAATTTCTGGTTCTTATCTTCTGCTGTTCCACGGATATTCTGTTCGTAAAGTTTACATAATTCAGACAGTTTTACTGGCTCAGAATCAATGCGAAATTCCCCACTTTCGATCCTGGAGATATCCAGGACATCATTGATCAGCTGCTGCAGATTACTTCCACTTAAGTTGATCTTATCCAGACAGTCCAGTATTTTGTCCGGTTCATGGAGATGGTTTCTTGCAACTCTGGTAAATCCCATAATGGCATTCATAGGAGTCCGGATGTCATGGGACATTCTGGAAAGGAACTCTGATTTTGCCTCATTGGCACGGTTGGCCTCTTCTACCGCATCTATGAGATATTTTTCCCGTCTTTTTTCCTCACTGATCACGCGGATCACAAGCAGAACCTGTCTGGCTGTTCCATCTTCCGCTCTTGACTGGACAATAAACCTGGCCAGATGCCAGTTGTTATCTGTGGCAAGGTAGTCAACTGCAATGGACTCCTCTTTTTCCAGACGTTTTTTCAGAGTGGAGAGGTCATAAAACTGTTTTACCATGGCCCTGTATTTGGACGCGACTTTTTCGCTGCTATCACTGGTGATATGGGCAGCTGCGGTTCCCTTCATTCCTGTAAAACGGTGATTTTCACTGCCGCCGGTAATCTCCTCATAATAAAAATCCTGAAGGTCGATCCGGTAGATCATGTAGTAGATCTTACTGATGGCGGATATGATCTCATTGTTCATTTTCACTTCTGCCAGAGAATCTTCCAGCTCTCTCTGATGATTTCGCTCCTCCTTTATGATCTCATCTACATGACGAAAAGCGATCAGAACCGGAAAATCCGGCGCGGATTCTTTTATGACAAAATGATCATAATAGTATTTCAGTTCTTTTGAGTAACAAAGTATGATTTTTTCTCTGTTTTTCAGAATCTTCGGAGCGTTGGCACCCTGTTCCAGTTTTACAACTTCGGCAGTATCATCCAGAAGATTGACTTTATATACAGAAGTACAGTCCTCACAGAGAACATTCAGGATCTGACGTTCTTTTTCCATGCTTTCAAGATTTTTTCCCAGAAGCGTAAACATGCGGAGATTTTCCCTGGCTGTATTCAGATGAGCACCTACGAACGCAAGCTGATGAATAAACAGTTCTGAGATTCCTTTATAAAAATGATCCATTCCGATAAATCCGCTTAAATGGTCTCTGCTGAAAATAGGTGCGAGGACGCGGGAATATGTGTGATGTTTCTTCATCAGGTTGTATTCCTGTTCCATAGGAGAAAGTTCTTCACAATCTGTAACCTGGATCGTCAATCCTTTTTTCAGTTCGTCTGTCCAATGTGGAATATCCTCTACCGTGATTTCTGAAAATAACTGTTCTTTTTCTAATATGTCGTCCTCATTTTTCCATTCATACTGAAGACAGAAGTATTCTTTTCGGTTCTTTTCTTTTTTATCAAAAATATATACTCGATCGGCACCACTGCATTTTCCAAGCAGTTGCAGCATTTCGTAAATTGCGCCATCCAGTTCTTCGTTGTTTTTTACACGATATTTCCGTTTAATGTCCTTGTGATATCCTTGATACTTACCGGTTTTGGTATATATCCGTTCATGCCAGCTTCTGAGCCGTATAGGACATCAGAAGTGCACCATCTGCATCACCATTTCCTCTCCACGGGGTAAAATAAAAAAAGCACCATGTTCAGACAGAGAGAACTATAGTGCTTTTGAATTATGCAACTGGCTGCCATTTTACAGGCCCTATAGCTTTGCGCCACAGTCTTTCGGCTGCTTTGCCCGTGTTTATTTTTTTAATAATTTTAGTGTATATTTATACGGGAATATTGTTTGGAATTTTTTTCAGCTGTGAAAAGGCTTTTAGCATTTCTTTTTCGCCGTAATCATCAAATTGTATCACAATGGTATCTTCGGTTTCGGAGATAATGGACCCGCGGCCGTATTTGGGATGTTCTACAAGTTGTTTTGGTGTTTCTGGTGGGATGTTTTCCGGCAATGCTGTCTTTTCATCTGGGGATAAAGAAGTTTCCTGTTCCTGGGATCTGGCATATTCTTTCGGTGTTTCCAATTTTCGGAGTTTTTCTTCCAGGATCATCTTTTTCAGGTCCTGAAGGTGCCGGGCAGCTTCTTTTGTATCTCTTGTGGCATCTGCCGGATGGGTAAGATATTTCTCCGGAAGACTGGAAAGGTAGCGACCTGGACCTGGAAATACCCGCGCAGTTCCGGGATTGATGTAAAAAGATAATTCCAGGAATTTCCTTGCTCTTGTCATTCCCACATAAAACAGTCTCCTCTCTTCCTCTTCTGTAGAAGCATCACGGCTATTTAAGGGAATCAGCCCATCATTTACACCAATGATAAATACGTAATCGAATTCCAGCCCTTTGGAGGCATGGAGCGTCATCAGTTTTACAGATTCTCCGGAAACCGCATCTTTTTCCGGTTCCATGCCATTCAGTACAAGATCATTAAGAAAATCCCTGATACTGTGATAGGATTCCATTTTCTTTAACAGGGAAAGGATTTGCCTCCTGTTTTCTTTATAGTCGCTGGAAGACGGTCGGAGATATTTTTCCAGAGAAAGCTGTTCCCACAGATTTATGTAGCCGGAGCCTGTGTCCCGATACTCCCACATGGCCTGAAAAAGTAAGGATTTCGAGAGAAATACACTCCCTTGTGTAAAATTCAGAATCTCTGTCCGGGCTTTTTTTGAGGTCCATCCTTCCCCGAAAGTTTTGTCGCAAAGGACATAAGTTCCGCTGGTAAGATCCTCATGATTGCTTAAAAAACGCAGTATATGAAGAAACCAGGCAAGAACCGGAATATCCTGAATGATTTTCTTCTGAGAGATTTCATATGGGATCTGATGTTTTTCCAGAACTTTTGAAAGGATCTCTGACTGGCTCTGAAGCCTGTAAAACACTGCGACCTCCTCAAGTGGAACGCCTCTTTCATGAAGAGCAAGGATCTTTTCTGCCAGATATTCTGCTTCCTGAAAAGGATCGTAATGATTTTTGACAGAGATTTTTTCTCCTTCTTCCTGTACGCCGGTAAGAGAATCCCCGGATTCCTGAAATCTTCTGGAAACTGCCAGGATCGTCTGGGAAGAACGGTAATTTACAGGAAGGGATAGTTCTTCTGCGTGATACAATTCACGGAATTTATAAAAAATATTGAACATACTTCCACGCCAGCTATAGATCACCTGATTGGGATCGCCCACTGCAAAAAGCCCGACTTCCGGTCTTTTTAATTGACGAATCAGTTCAAACTGAAGTTCATCGCAGTCCTGCACTTCATCAATGATGATCCATTTCAGCTGCAAAAGTTGCTGTGGATGATCTTTCAGAAGTTTCGTGGCACACTGCAACAGGTCTTCGTAGCTCATTTTGTTCTGTTTCCGTTTTTCTTCTGTAAGGAGAGTTACCAGTTTCGGAAAATCGTCCTGGTATCCGGGCTGTCTGGATGTGGCTGACCTGTATTTATGATCCAGTCTTTTTCGAAGACGGTTTTTATATTTGATCCTGAGAGTATGCTGGTGGATCAGCTGATTGGCAAGTTCCAGTTCTTCTTCAGGCAGACAGACCTGGAAATCTTTTGTGTAGCCAAGTTCTTCTAATGGAAGCACTTCCTGAAGGAGCTTCAGGGCAATGCCGTGGAATGTTCCATAGAAAAGAGACGAGGGGTTTTCTTCTATATTTTGGATCTTCAGCCTGTTTTTGATCTCGCCTGCTGCTTTATTTGTAAAGGTCAGAACGATCATATTTTCCAGGGGGATTTTTTTCTGCTGGTGAAGATAACGGATCTTTTCGATAAGAACCGTTGTTTTTCCGCTTCCTACGTTTGCGCGGACCAGGCAGGCATTATGTTCATCCAGAACCGCTGTTTTCTGATAATCATTCAGTTCCATATGTTTCATCCTTTTTCAGCGTGTGATATCTGCGCATCATTTTTTCACGTTTTAGCATATCTTCCGGTTTCTCTGTATCTGTAAGGATCGCAAAGCGGAAATCAACCGGAAGAAAGACGTAAGTACTGAGCACATTGGAGATTCCTGTTCGGTTCTCCTGCATATTGGCCCATTCTGCATAAAACGGATCTCTCAGATAGAGGATCAGAGAGGAGTCTTTGACTTCCAGTCCGGATACCATTGAGAAAAATCCTGCAAATGTGTTATTATTTTCTTTGACCCGATTGCAGAATAAAACCCACTTCTCCTGCAGATCAGATAATGTGAATTCCCGTTGTCCTGATCGATTCCATTCTGTATTCTTTTCATCCGGATAAGAAATATTCCTCGTTTTCTGCACGGTCAGTTCCGATTCTTCAGATAAATTTTTCAGCCCCCACAGGATCACGTTCCGGTCAAGCCTGTCATTTCCAATACAGACTGCACAGCCGTTTTTGCACCTGCAGCCGGAAATCATTCGGATAGCCTGTTCTGTCACTTTGGGGATCAGATCATAGATCTTTTCTGCAAATCCAAGGCCTCCTACATAACGGTCGTAAAAATAGAGAGAAACCTCCTCAGAAGTGCTTCCGGAAAGTTCCAGTGCATTGGTGGACATTGCCACCCCAAGATCGGAACCTTCTGTCATTGTCACCATCAGAGCTGCATTTTTCAACGCAAACATCAGACCTTCAAAGTGGTTATTTCTTACATAATAACCGTTTCTGTCCGGCTGTAAGAGATTGCGGTACTGTCTGACCACATTTTCAGGAAGTCTGAGCCAGGTAGCTTCTGTGTCGTAATTCTTGGAAAGTGGTTTCGTGAGCTGTTCAAAACCCAGGTTCTGATGATTATGGAACTGCATTTTTTTATACATGTATACAAAATCTGCAATATTTACATCTCCAAAAGAAAGTTCACTTCTCTCCCACTGCTGCTTTTTATGTCTGTGTATGATACGGATATTGGTCTCGCTTCCAGGTACTGTGTAATAGTTTCCATGAAATGGCACAGCTTCCACGATCTTGCTTTCCAGGTTCATTTTTACAACCTGGTAAAAATCTCCGTCGTGCATGTAAACGGCACCTTCATGGATCTCATGAAAAGCCTGTTCCTCATCCATCTCCGTGATATTTTTTCCGGTTTCCTTATTAATGAGCTGATACTTGTTCTGATCAATATTCCGGAGGGAAAATTCTCCTGCAGGATAAAGTCCTCCTGACCAGGCGAAGCGGCCTCCCATATTCCGGACTTCATCTACTTTCATAAGTACAGGGATCGTCTCCCCAAGATCCGGGAATAATGCACCATCATCCAGGGTTAACGGAAGTTCCGCTGCCGCAGCCCGGATATGTGCAAGCTGGATCAGAAGATTGTCTGGATCAACGATGGCATTTTCACTGCTGTGTTCAAAAAGCCATTCCGGTTCCAGAGCGATATACTGATCCATGGGAAGGTTGGCAAGAATCAGATAATTGGTGCATTTTCCACTTCCTCGTCCTGCACGGCCTGTCTGCTGCCAGAAAGATGCTCTTGTTCCCGGATAACCGGCCAGTACCGTTGTACTGATCTTTCCGATATCGATTCCCAGTTCTAATGCATTGGTGGATACAAGGCCAAGAAGATCCCCTGAGATCATACGCTGTTCGATGCTTTTTCTCTCCAGAGGAGTGTAACCGCCACGGTACCCGGAGATTTCTTCTTTTCTGGCTGTACCTAAGAACCCTGCCGCATCCAGATGGTCTCTGGTTTCTTTCACCAGGATCTCCACATTTTTTCTGGATCTGGCAAATGCCAGAAAGCTCTCCCTTCGTTCCATCAGCTGAGGAAGAAGGTCCGCTGCAACATTTATAACAGATTCTTTTCCGTAGGGGATGCCATCTTTATTCAGTTTCTCTTCTGGCTGGACCAGGCAATAGATCCGCTCTGATATTCCTGCACCGCTTCTGGCGATATTGATAAAAGATCTTCCGCAGATCTTTTCCGCAAGTTCCAGGGGATTGGCAATGGTGGCGGAACTGCATAAAAACTGAGGATCTGAGTGGTAATATCTGCAGATCCTGGATAAACGGCGAAATACATTGGCCAGATGAGAACCAAAAGCTCCTCTGTATACATGCAGTTCATCCAGAATAATGTATTTCAGATTGGAAAAAATAAAGTCGAATCCATATTTGCTGTGATTTGGAAGCATGGAGCCGTTTAACATATCCGGATTGGTAAGGATGATATTGGCACGTTCCCGGATCCTTTTTCGCTCAGCAGGCGGTGTATCTCCGTCATATACGCCGACAGATAAACGATGTTCCCCAAGTGCTTCCATCCAGGGGATCAGCGCACGGTACTGATCAGCTGCCAGGGCCTTCGTGGGATAAATAAAGATCGCACGGGTCACAGGATCTTTCAGGATTTCCTGAACCACCGGCAGATAAAAGCACAGGGATTTACCACTGGCGGTAGGTGTGGTGATCACGATATTTTCTCCAGCCATAGCATGGGAAAAAGCTTCTGCCTGGTGGGTATAGAGAGACTTTATATTCTGGCCGGACAGAAAATCCTGGATATCCGGATGCAGGCTTTTGGGAAACTCTGCATATTCCGGAGATCTGGCAGGGATTGTTTTTTTGTAAATGATGTTCCCCTTCATGCTTGCTCCTTTGCTGTCAATTTATTCGATAGATATTATTTTTAATAAAAACAGTATAACATAAAAAAAGCGATACCATATAGTTTTATCTTCCCATATGACATCACTTTTCTATTTTTTATGCAGATTTTTCAAGTATATGTTACAGTGCAGTGCCTTTCTTTGGTACAAAGAAACGGCTCATATCTGCATGTTCCAGCTTAAGCAGTGAAATTTTTCTATCAATTCCTCCTGCATATCCTGTGAGACTGCCATTTGTGCCTACTACACGATGGCATGGAATGATAATAGAAATTTCATTATGTCCAACTGCACCACCAACAGCCTGGGCGGACATATGGGAAATATTTTCTCTTTCAGCTATTTTACTGGCAATTTCTCCATATGTGATCGTTTGTCCGTAAGGAATCTCTGATAAAATCTGCCACACAGCTTGTCTGAATGTTGATCCCGCAGGATGAAGAGGAAGTGTAAATGTTGGCTTTTCACCGGAGAAATAAATATCCAGCCATTTTTTTGCTTCTGAAAGAATCTCCGTTTCCTGTGAAATCCTCTCGTCCGGAAGTGTATTCGCAAAGTATTTCTGTCCTTCAAACCATAAGCCTGTAAGTCCAATTTCATCTGCTGCCAGTAAAATTTCTCCTAACGGTGATTTATATTTGCATGTATAGATCATAGTTTTCCACTCCTTATTTCAGTAGTGTTACCTCAAGTATAATTTATGTGAAATAGTTATCTTTAATTATGTGAAAAAACGGAGAACACAGCAAGGTATCCTCCGCATATAATATAGTGGTATGTTATCTGCTATTTTTACTGTTATATTACATTTTACTACTATTCACAGGTGCTTTAATTCCAGTAATCTGTTTTTTGCTTCAGATCAATATTTTTACTGAAGAATACAGGATTTTTTTTCTGCCGGATCTGTCCTTCGTAATCCTTTAATGCTTTCAATACGGTGTTGGACAATAGCAGGATCACCGGAATGTTGATCAGTGCCATTACTCCCATCAGTACATCAGAGATGTGCCACAGTAATGTCATCTCCATTCCCGCTCCCAAAAACACCACCAGTGCTGATACAAGGCGAAATCCCGTCATGAATTTCTTACCCGGCTGCTTTTTAAGGATATAAGTCAGCAGATTATCACAATAGAAGCAATTTCCCAGCAATGTAGTGAAAGCAAATAATACCATTGCGATCATAATAAAATATGGTCCAAAAGAACCAAGAGTCTTGTGAAGTGCTGCCTGCACCCACGGTGCTCCCTGAAGCTCTTTTGCCGGTGTCACACCAGATACCAGACACATCATGGCAGTTGCAGTGCACAATAATAATGTGTCAATAAACACAGACAGCATCTGTACCAGTCCCTGTTTAACCGGATGACTGACCATTGCAGACGCCGCTGCATTGGGGGCAGAACCGATACCTGCTTCATTGGAATACAGACCTCTTCGTATTCCCTGCATCATAGCTGATCCGGCAAATCCGGCAAAAATTGCTTTAAAATCAAATGCTTCTTCAAAGATCTGTGCCAGTACCGATGGAAGCTGTCCGATATTTAGTACCACTACCAGCAGGGATATCAGAATATATACAATGCCCATAAATGGCACTAAAGTAGAAGTTACTTTCACAATTCTGTTACCGCCACCCAGCAGACACCATCCCGTTACCAGCGCCAGAATTCCTCCAATGATCCATGGCGTGATCTCTGCATTATAAAATGGCTGACCGGAAAATGTAGACTGCAGATTATAGGAGGCCAGCATATTAAATCCAAACGCGTAAGTCAGGATCATGGCTATACAGAAAACCACTGCCAGTCCTCTGCTGTGCAATGCCGCCTCTATGTAATACGCCGGGCCGCCGTAGCACTGGCCGTCTTTTCCTTTTTTCTTATATATCTGCGCCAGTGTGCTCTCTGCCAGAGCTGATGCGCTTCCAAGAATGGCAATGATCCACATCCAGAATACGGAGCCCACACCACCGATACAGATGGCAGAAGATACTCCTACAATGTTGCCTGTCCCTACACGAGATGCCGTGGAGACCATCAGTGCCTGAAAGGATGATACACTTTCGTCTCCCTCTGGTTTCTCCATTACAGCGCTGCAGGCGTTTTTGAATAAACGTACCTGTGGAAATCTGGTCCGGACAGTAAAGTAGATGCCGGAACCAATCAATATTACAATCAGTAATTTGCTGTAGAGAAACGTGTTGATTGCGTCAATGATCGTTTCGAACATAAATCCTCCTCGTAACAGAATTTTTTATCATACGATAATATCGGATAAAAACCCGAATTGTTACCATAATACAATATTTCTGCTATTTTGAAAAGAGGTTATCCGCAGGAGTTCATGAACCTGGAAGATTTTTCTTTCCGTAAATTTCATTAAGCACAATTTTCCCCACAAATTTCCCTGTTTTTCAGCTTTTCAAATCTGTTTCCACCGATCAGGATGTCCCTGTATTTTTTTACGATCTTCATTTTCAGAGGAGGGGTTACCTGCAAGGTTGCCGACACAACAGCCAGGTCTACTTTGCCCTCTTTCAGAGCATTTACGGAATCTGTCGTACTGTTATTCAGAATTTTAAAATGTACGTTCGGGTACAGGATATTGAAATCCCGGACCGCCTCAAACAGATAACAGTGAAGAGCCGTTTCAGTTGCACTGATATAGATGGTTCCGTTTTCCAGGCTGATCAGGTTACTGAGATTGTTTTCTCCCTTAAAAAACTGAGCACATCCGGCAGCTATATATTCATAAAAAATATTTCCTTCCGGTGTCAGCTTCATTCCGCTTTTGCTGCGTATGAATAATCTGCAGCCCAGGATGTTTTCAAGGTTGTGGATCGTTCTTGTAACCGCAGGCTGACTGGTTTTTAAAACTGCTGCCGCTTTTGTGAGATTTCCATATTTGGCTACGTAATAAAATACTTTATAATGCTCAAAATTGGTGTCCATGATCGTCCTTTCTTCTGCGTAAGGTTTTTATCCGTTTTAAAAGAGAAACTGTTCTTTCAGCTCACTTTTTCGTTTACCGGAAGTAAATGCTGCTTCCACGGAATTCAGGAGCAACTGTTTTTTCTGTTCCTCTGTAAGGTTTAACAGGGAATCCATATACTGAAACTCATGGGAAAGGGTTGTTCTTTCAATGGCAGGATCATCTGTATTTAGTGTTACCTTAAGTCCCTGTTCCAGAAAATTTTTCAACGGATAGGAAAACATATCTTCCACTGCCCTGGTCTGCCGGTTGCTTGTGGGACACATTTCCAGAAAAATCCCGCTGTTTTTTACAAGTTGGATCACCTCTTCATTTCCTGCGATACGCACTCCATGCCCGATCCTGGATGCTCCCATACGGATGGCTGTTTTGACATCCTCGGCATCGCCGGCTTCACCTGCATGGATCGTAAATGGAACGTTGTACTCTTTTGCTTTCGCAAAAAGATTCTTATAGCTTTCTGTTGGAAAAAGTGCTTCTGCACCTGCAAGATCCACGGCAACTACTCCTCCATCCTCTGTGAGATATCTGCGGGCCAAGTCCAGAGTTTCCATATTTTCCTGCTGATTGGAGCTTCCACGCATGCAGCATAAGATCAGATTGCCTGGAATCGGAGATTTTTTCAGGCCACGTAATGCAGACTGGATCGCCGTTTCCTGGGTCATTCCTTTTTGTGTATGGAACTGTGGTGCAAAACGAAGTTCTGCGTAGATCACACCGTCTTTTCTCATTTCAGAAAGGATAAGATAAACGGCTTCTTCCAGTGCTTCTTCTGTCTGAAGAAGGGAAAGAGGCAGGTCAAAGCATTTCAGAAAATCATTGAGATTTTCGCAGGTATCCGGAACGGAAAGAAGGGAAAGAAGTTCCTCGTCTGTTGCAGCCGGAAGTGTGATCTGCTGCAATGCGGCAAGTTTTTTTGCAATATCCACGGTAATACAGCCATCCAGATGTGCATGTAGATCGATGTAGTGATTGGTTTTGTTTTCTGTTTTCATAGGCATTAAGTACCTCGCTGTTTGTATTTTTCTATATTATAACACAAAAATGAGCGCATGAAATTCCACATTTTATGGATACATGCGCCCTTTTCTGTTTTAACCAAATCAAGCAAGTAGCGAAGCGGATTGCGAATATCCGCTTGACTGCTTCTTCACATTTTATGAAATATTCTTATCCCTGAAATGGTTTTACATTCTTTACGGCATCTGCAGGGAGGATCTCTTTATCATCCTCATCAATGTTGATAAGATGATATCTGTCATTTCCCATGTGCATTTCTTTCATATAGCTGAGCTGGCGAAGTCCGTGACGTGTCTCGATCCTCTCTACCAGATCTTTATGATCAGAATCCTTCAGTGCATACACAAGATCTACAGAAGCCTGGTCTGCTGCAAGGATATCTGTAGATGCCACGATTCCGATATTCGGTGTTACGACAGGTGCTGCTCCAACACCCTCACAGTCGCAGGAAACAGACATATTTCGAAGAACGTTGATAAATACAATACGCCTTTTACCGGGAACTTGGCAGTTCCGTCCTCATCCAGGATATCTACCGGGCAGAATGTCCAGCCATTTACCTTCAGAGTTTCACGATGCTTCTCCGTTGTGTAACGGTCTCCCTCGTAGTAGGTGTTTGTCTCTACGATATGGGCTTCCGGGATCTTATCTGCGATCAGTTCTTTTACCCACGGTGCAGGGATGATATTCGGTCCATGCTGCTCTCCTGTGTGAAGCTTGACTGCAATCTTACCCTTAAGGCTGCCGCTTACACGCTCAAAAATCTTCTTCAATCCCTCTGCGGAAAGATCCTCTGTAAAATATACGGTGGATTTTTCTCCGGAACGGTCCTTATAAGGAATGTAATGTTCTCCACCTGTTCCAGGTACGATTTTTTTGTGTGCCATTTGTAATCCCTCCTGTGTTATATTCATAAAAAATCTCACTGCTTTTATGATACAACCTAAACTCAGGTTCAGGTCAAGGATTTTTTGTTAAATATAAAGGTTAATTCCAGACTATAAAATTTCATTCCGGTTTATATTGCCTGTGTGGCTTCTTTTAACCAGCCTTTTTCATCCTCATCCAGATACGGAGAAATTTTCTCATATACAAAGGCATGATACTGGTTGAGCAGTGTGCGCTCTCCGGTTTCCATCTGTTCGGGATCTATACCTTCCAGGTCAAAGGGTACCAGCGTCAGAGGTTCAAATTTCATAAACTGACCGTAGGCTGTTTTTTCGGCCTTTTTGCAGACCACAAGGTTTTCATGGCGGATACCAAATTCATTTTCCGCATAGTATCCTGGTTCATCGGAGGTGATCATTCCTTCTTCCAGAACAGGAGCCGGACGATCCACGAGATTTTTCCAGCGGAAGCTCTGAGGACCTTCGTGTACATTGAGAAGATATCCTACGCCATGACCGGTTCCGTGATTGTAATCCTCTCCCATAGCCCAGAGTGGTCCTCTTGCCAGGGCATCCAGATTCAGTCCGGTACAGCCATAGCGGAATTTTGCGGCTGCAAGGTTCAGGTGCCCACGAAGTACTGCTGTGAAATATTTCTTTTCTTTTTGGGTAATCGGGCCAAGTACAACGGTGCGGGTGATGTCTGTGGTTCCCTCCAGATAATGGCCGCCGGTATCCATCAGAACCAGTCCCTCTGGTTTCAGAGGAATACTGGTTTCTTCTGTGGCACTGTAATGAACAATAGCTCCATGTGCACCGTAGGCAATAATGGGATCAAAGCTGTTCCCCTGGAAGTTCTCCTGTCCGGAGCGGAACTCATAGAGTTTGTCCGCTGCGGAAAGCTCGGTGATCTCCTGCTTTCCCACATTCTTTTTCAGCCAGTGGATAAATTTTACCATTGCCACGCCGTCTTTGATGTGGGCTGTTTTTTCATTCTGGACTTCGATCTCATTTTTGATGGCTTTTGGAAGAAGGGACAGGTTTTCTCCATTCAGGATTGTTACTCCATCCGGAATGCTGCTGACCAGACGGCTGTTTACATTACTTTTTGAAAGATAAACCCTTTTCGATTCAGGGATCGTCTGCACATAAGTGTAAATATCATCATATGGATAGATGGTAACGCCATCTATGGCCAGAGCTTCTTTTACAGAATCCGGAAAAGCCCTCTCATTGGCAAAAAACCGGATTTCTTTCTCATCCATTACAAGATAGGAAAGCACTACCGGGCAGCAGTGGATATCATTTCCGCGAATGTTCAAAAGCCACGCAATATCATCCAGTGACGTGAGGACAAAGAGATCTGCGTCTTTTTCTTTCAGTTTGCTGCGGATTTCCCGGATCTTGTCTGCTCTGGATTTTCCAGCCCATTTTTCGGATAATTCCATTACCGGTTCACAGGAAAGTGCCGGACGGTCATCCCAGATATTTCCGATCAGATCCTCATTTACAGAAAAACGTACCTGTTTTCCCTGAAGGATTTTTTTCAATTTCCCGGCTTCCTCTGCGCTGACAGTACGGCCGTCGAAGCCGAGGCACATCCCTTCTTTCAGGTTTTCTTCCAGAAATTTATGGATCGTCGGTACATCCGGTTCCCCCATCTTAAACAGGGTAACCGGTGTTCCCTCTAACTGCTGTGCGGCCTGGATAAAATATCTTCCGTCTGTCCAGAGTCCCGCCATATCCGGCATGATGACAGCAGTTCCGGCAGAACCGGTAAATCCGGTAATATATTTCCTGCATTTAAAATAATCTCCCACATACTCGGAACCGTGGAAATCATCGGTCGGAACCAGATAAGCATCGATTCCCTTTTCTTTCATCTGTTTTCGAAGAGCGGTGATCCGTTCTGTAACTGTCATAACCTTATGCCTCCTCTGTATAACTGTTCTTTACTGCAAAACCATGATCCATAGGACCGCTTCCTTTTCCGAGATCCAGCATGGCAGCAAGAGCTCCGGAAATATAGTCTTTGGCACGATTTACAGATTCCACCATGGAAAATCCTTTTGCAAGGTTGGATGCGATGGCCGAGGAAAGAGTACATCCTGTTCCGTGGGTGTTGGGATTGTCGATCCTTTTTCCCTCAAACCACTGATATGTTCCATCCTCATAGAGAAGATCATTGGCATCATTAAGCTTATGGCCGCCTTTGCAAAGAACTGCACAGTGATACTGTTCGGAAACCTGTTTTGCAGCTTCGATCATATCATCGGCGTTTCTGATCTTTCGTCCGGTAAGCACTTCCGTTTCCGGGATATTGGGAGTGAGAAGATCCGCAAGAGGAAACAGTTCTTCTTTCAGAACATCCACAGCTTCTTCACTGATCAGCCTTGCACCGCTGGTAGCCACCATAACCGGATCCACTACGATATTTTTCGCCTGATACTGCCGGAGCTTTTTGGCGATCATGCGGATCAGATCACTTTCGGAAACCATTCCGATCTTTACTGCATCCGGAAAAATATCTGTAAAAATACTATCCAGCTCCTGACCAAGAAATTCTGCCGTTGCATTCTGGATGGCTGCGACACCGGTGGTATTCTGGGCAGTCAGTGCGGTGATGGCACTCATGGCGTATACCCCGTTTGCCATCATGGTTTTGATATCGGCCTGGATCCCTGCGCCTCCGCTGGAATCGCTGCCTGCGATGGTTAATGCTGTTTTCATTTTTCGTTTCCTCCGTTTTCTGTAAATATATAATTCTGTAACTCTGTCAGATTTTGGCAGTAGATATGTGCGTCCTTTTTTAGCTGCTCCTGATCCGGTTCTCCCAATGCGTCATAGATGCCTGCAGTCAGAAATCCTGCTTTTCCTGCGGTCTGCAGTGCATAGAGAGAATCTTCCACTACCAGTGTCATGGATGGCTCCGTTCCCAGCACTTTCGCTGCTGTAAGATAGATCTTCGGAGAATATTTGCTTTCTCCGATCTCACTGGTGGTATAAATTTCTTTTAAAAAAGGAAGAAGTCCGTTTCGCTTTAGTGCCCGGCGGATATGTTCTTTTGGGCTTGAAGTTGCCACCACAGCCGGGATTTTCTGGCTAGCAAGATATTGAAAAAGTTCTCTGGCACCTGATTTTGCAGGAACTTCTTCAAAATAGTAGTTTTGGATCCGAACTTTCAGATCCTCCACGATCTTTTCTTCGGAAAACCCAAGAGCGAACCTGCTTTTCAGCCATGCCGCTCCCTGCTCCATACTCATGGGAAAAAGGATCTCTTCCATTCCCGCAATTGGGTGATATCCAAGATCTGTAATATATCGTTTTCCAAGTTCCCTCCAGATAGAAAGAGAGTCCAGAAGGACACCGTCCGCATCAAATATTATGGCTTTTACGGGAGAAATCATGTTTTTCCTCCTGAATAAAATTTTTTATGATATAAAAAACACGGATATACCACAAAAGATATATCCGCATTTTATTATAAGCCGCAGGTCCCCAAAATGCAACCGGGAGTTATCTGACAGTTTCTTTTTCCAGGCCAACTGGTTCGTACAGCTTTTTTAATGTTTTTACCATTTCATCTTTACCGGTATCTTCGATACAGACATCGTATCTGCCTTCCACACTTCCGAATGTAATGACTTTGTCCAGATTCAGCAGTGCCTTTAAATTTCGGAGCATGTTTTCCCGGGTAGCATCTTTGATGTAGATCTTGATGTTGGCACATCCGGGATATCGGATGGGATCGTAAAATGCCACGCGGTAACTGTCGATCCACTCTTGTTCCATCAGTTCCCGGTAAAGTTTTTCCATAATTTCTTTTTTATCCAGAAGATACAGATATACCACGTTTTCGTATACCGACTGGGTTTTCTGGACGTAATTGCGATGAGGGGACCGGTGTCTCCGTTCATAAACTTCCTGGTGAAGAGGTGAGATCAGCATGTATCCGGGAAAGGTATCCATAAGACTTCCGTGAAACAGATACATCTGGATCAGAATGATCACCAGTCCCCAGAAAGCGCCTACAAAAGTTCCTGTGACTCTTTTTTTTGCCACCTGAGCCATACTGTCCTGATAGGGCTGGATACACTGAAGAACTGCCAGTGCGGAATAAAACGGGATTCCTTCTCTGTTTCGAAGATAAAACACACAGAAGCAGCATGCCACAGCGATCACAGAGCGGACGATCCGCTGTCCTGGTTTTGGAAAATGGAAAGTATTTTCAGCAGCCATGTCCTTTTCTCCTATATCATTTTTTCCAACTGGTATAAGAACAGGGTTGCCGCCAGCAGATCCGCCGCGCCGCCGGGGCTTAGATTTCTGCGGATGCATTCCTGATTCAGCTTCTCGATCTTTTTCATGCCGGTTTCAAAAAAAATGCCGCCCGGTTTCCAGATTTTTTCTGCCTGCTCCTGGATCCATATGACATCTGCATAGGATCCGCGGCTCCAGACATTGGTATCCTTTAGTTCCATCATGATCCGCAGCAGAACATTGATATTGGAACGGTTCTCATCAAGCCCGATGGCACGGTACTGTCTCATCAGAGGAAGCGCTGTTTCCTCCAATGATGGGAAAACCTTTCTGGGCCTCTCCACGGATTCCACGTTCTTTGTATTTCTGAAAAAGGATCTCTCCATGAGTTACCGGTGTTCTCTGACTCATTTCAAAGAAATCCGCTTCCAGCGCTTTTTCCGTCATTTCGCTGGCAGAAGCAAGGATTTCTGCAGTATCAAACCGGCGGATCCTGGCATAGCAGTGTCCGGCACAGGCAGACAGGATTCCCATGGTAAAAATCAGTCCTTTATGTGTGTTGACCTGGCCTGTTGCACGAAACATGGCTTTTTCTGCCAGCACTCCTGTTCGGCGGATCCTGGGAAAAAGGTTCTGGAGATTCCTTTTCCAGAAATATCCTTCAAAAAACATTTTTGCCAGATAGGGAGTGATGGCATCGGCGCTTCTTTCAAAAGTATACACGTTCATATCATGGTGAGCACCATTGTCATGACGATCTACAAGTCCTGGCTTTGGAGTGGTATAAACTTCTCCAAGGATCGTACTTTTGATACACTGTTCTATTTCTGCAGAGGTAAGCACTGCCGCATTCGCTCTTGCATACATGAGATCACTCCTCCCTATCAGTCTTATGTTTTATGGAAGAACAGGAATTATGCCTGCTCTACATAATCGTCGATCACCTGAAACAGCTGTCTTTCTCTGTCTTTTTCTTTTGGGGTGTTGGAACATCTGCGTCCCGGAACCTGTCTCATTCTTAAGATGTATGGTCCAAAGATATTTGCGGTTGCGTAATTTTTTACTGTTTTTGTCATCATGATCATTTCCTCCTTATCCGGTTTTTCGTCCGGCTGCTTTTCTTCTTAAGATAACTATAACAAAGCTCTTCCACGAAATCTAATTCTCTGTCATTATGCTGTTATGCCAAAAAGGAAAGTCCCGGGAAATTTTGTGCAAAAAAAGAAAGCTCCATGGCAGCAGAGCTTTCTTTTCATAGAGAGGTTTATAATTTGTGGGTGGTTAACAATAGATTTGATTTATGCTTCTTTAAAGGTAAATGGTTTTACCTGGCGGACAACATCCATGATGGTGCCGTCACGACCTTCGATAATACCTACAACTCTGTCACCAAACTGAACCGGTTCAGGCTCACCTGTGATAGAATATGCGATATCGCGAAGTTCCTCAATGGTCTTTAACGGTACGCAGTTTGCTTTTTTCAGTGCATCCAGAAGATCCTGACGTGCCGGATTTACCGCAACACCGTAATCTGTGACAACAATATCTACAGATTCACCTGGTGTGGTAACGGTTGTAACATTGGAGCAGATCGCCGGGATACGTCCCTGTACCAGCGGAGAGATCACGATGGTACATTTTGCGCCCATGGCTGCATCCGGATGGCCGCCCTGTGCACCTGTGATCACACCGTCAGAACCCACAACAACGTTGCAGTTAAAGTTTACATCGATCTCCAGTGCGGCAAGGACTACATAGTCCAGTTTGTTCACAAATGCACCTTTATTAAATGGATTTGCGTAAGCGCCAGCACTGATTCTGTGATGGTTCGGACGTTTTACGGATTCTACTGCGGAAGTATCGAAATCCTGTGTATCCAGAAGTTTTCCTACCAGGCCCTCATCCAGAAGGTCACACATGCCTTTGGACATACTGCCCACTGCGAATCCCATCTTGATCCCGCGCTCTTTCATGATCTTTCCGAGAGATGCCGCAGATGCGATAGATGCACCTCCAACACCGGTCTGATATGCGAAACCATCTTTGAAATACGGAGTATTTACAACAACCTGTGTACAGTAATCCGCCATCATCAGCTTTCTCACATCTGTGGTTGGTTTCGCTGCACCGGAAGCGATCTTTTCCGGAATACCAATCTGATCTACCACGCAGACATAATCAACTTTTGTCATGTTGATATCTGCCGGATAATTCGGGAACGGCACCAGACAGTCTGTAACAGCAACTACCTTGTTGGCATGGTTTCCGTCTACGAAGGAATAGGAAAGGACACCACAGTCGCTTTTTCCGCCAACGCCTTTACAGTTTCCGTAATCATCACAGGTCGGCGCTCCGATAAAGGAGATATCGATTACCGTTTCACCGGTCTGGATGGCACGGATACGTCCGCCATGGGAACGCATGATGGCAAGTCCTTTTAATTTTCCTGCGGAGATGGCTTCACCGATCTTTCCACGGACACCGGAGGACTGGATGTTTGTGATGGTTCCATCCTCGATCATCGGTACCAGAGCATCGTGTGCTTTTCCAAGAGAGCTTGCACAGATGGTAACATCTTTGATCCCCATATTGTGGACTTCCTGCATAACCATGTTTACGACCAGATCTCCATCACGGAAATGATGGTGGAAACCAAGTGTCATACCATCGTGAGCGCCACATTTTACAAGGGCTTCGTGGATGGAACTTACCATTTTGCTGGTATCATGGTTCATCACTACTTTTGTAATGGGACCCTGTTTCTGAAATTCTGTGTTATCTTTGTAATAATTTCCCTGAAAATCAGTTTCAGGTTTTCCATGTTTCCTGATGTGTTGTGTGCCTCCATGATGCCGTAAGACATGGTGCCCTTTCTTGCTTCAGATTTCTCTGCTTTTTTTCCAGTGAGTGCTTCCACTTTGGCTGCTTCTGCTTCCGGTACGATCTCTGTTCCATTTACCAGATATGCGCCGCCATCATATAACTTTACCATAATGTATTCGCTCCTTTTTCTTTTTTCACGATGTTTGTTCTTCGTGATTTTATTGTATCGCATCCAAAGCATTCTGACTAATTGCCAAAATGAATGCTGTTATAACTTTTTGTGAAAATAAATAAGGACAAAAATAACTAATCTTATAAAGAAATGTTGACAGAAATTCATTACTATTTTATAATTTTCTCATAACTACGAAGGAGGTATGAATAATGAAAAAATTCAAAAAACTTTTGGTTTGTATGCTTGCAGTTATGATGCTTATTTCATCTGCGATTCCGGTTTCTGCGGCCACCCGCCCGGCGATCCCGACCTTAAGAAGTGCACAGATGACCAGTAGCGGACGTATGTCTCTCAGCTGGAAATCTGTAAGTAATGCAAATGGATACAAAGTTCGGATCTATAACTGCAGAAAAAAGAAAGCATCTTCCATTCATCTCAGTGGAAGGTACAACAACAACTATTATACAAACAAAAGTGCGAACACAGCTTATCTTGTATCCGTATACAGCTACAGATGGGTAAATGGACAGCGAATTTACAGTATCGATTCGGATGCATTTGTATGCACCCCAAGAACATTAACTACTGTATCAAGCACAGCATCAACATTGACAGTTAAATGGTCCAAGCTTTATGGAATCAGTGGATATTATGTTTATAAATCTACCAGTTCCAATTCCGGTTACAAACGTTATGCAACTTTATCTGCCAATGCAACTTCTGTAAAAGTCAAAAGTTTAACTTCCTCAGGCAACACTTATTTCTATGTTGTGCCATACAGAGTTTATAAAGGAAAAAGATATACTTTTCCTCATAACATTTACCGTATGTATACAAGATATTATTATTACTAAATAACTGATATTCAGAAAGCAAAAAGCTTCCCTGCCAGAAGTAACTCTGGCAGGGAAGCTTTTTTTGTGTATTTTTATTCTTTTCCGTTTTTATTCTTTTCCGTTGAAACAATATGTACATATATTATCCGGATCGATTCCAATGGATTCCAGAAGATCGTCCAGTCTGTGATAGCGAAGGCTGGTAAAATTCTGCATCTTACAGATATCCTGCACCATCTGCTCATATTTCTCTGTATGCGGATCTGCATATTCATCCAGGACTTCCTGCGGACAGTTCGGTCCTTCTCTCTTCTCGATGACCTGACGTGCGATCAGCTCCATCTCGGATTTGGAGCGAGAGAAGTTTAAGTATTTACATCCGTACATGATCGGCGGGCAGGCAGGACGAACGTGAACTTCCTTCGCACCGCTACGGTACAGGAATTCGGTTGTCTCACGAAGCTGGGTACCACGTACAATGGAATCATCAATGAGAAGAAGTTTCTTGTCCTTGATCAGCGCACGTACCGGGATCAGTTTCATTTTCGCGATGAGGTTACGCTGATTCTGATTGGTTGGCATAAAAGATCTCGGCCAGGTTGGTGTATATTTAATGAATGGTCTTGCATAAGGAATACCGGATTCATTTGCATATCCGATGGCATGGGCAATGCCGGAATCCGGAACACCTGCTACAATATCCGGGTGAACAGAATCTCCGTCTCTCTTTGCAAGCATGCTTCCGCAGCGATAGCGCATCTCCTCTACATTTACACCTTCATAAGATGCTGTCGGATATCCGTAGTAAACCCAGAGGAAAGAACAGATCTTCATTTTCTTTCCAGGCTCAACCAGAGTTTTAACTCCGTCTGCTGTTACAAATACGATCTCTCCGGGGCCAAGTTCCTTATAATCTTCGTAACCCAGATTAATATAGGCATGACTCTCAAAGGACAGACAGTAGGACCCCTCTTTGTGGCCAATCTCCACCGGAGTTCTGCCCATCTTGTCCCGGGCTGCATAAATTCCGTCTTTTGTCATGAGAAGCAGCGTCATGGAGCCGTCGATCAGACCCTGGACATACTGGATACCCTCCACAAAATTGTCCTTTTCACAGATCAGGGCAGCGATCAGCTCTGTCACATTGACAGTTCCGTTGGTCATCTCCTGAAAATGTACCTTGGTCGTATCATACATCCGCTGCAGAAGTTCATCATAATTGTTGATCTTTCCCACAAAGGTAAGGGCAAAGCTTCCAATCCTGGAACTGAACAGAAGGGGCTGAGGTTCATAATCAGAAATACATCCGATTCCCATATTTCCCTTCATGGAACCCACATCCCCGTCAAATTTTGTACGGAAAGGTGTGTTTTCAATGTTGTGGATGGCACGGTCAAATCCATGTTCTCCGTAAACAGCCATACCGCCGCGGCGTGTTCCCAGATGAGAATGATAATCCACTCCGTAAAAAAGTTCCAGTACGCAGTCGCTTTTCGATGCTACTCCAAAAAATCCGCTCATAATGTGCTCCTCTCTGCTTCCATAGTGTTAACGATTCCTGTCATCGTTCGTACATCCATAATCGCTACCAGTATAGCATAAGAGAACGGAAAATAACAATCAATTCAGCGGATATTCCTGCTTTTTCAGAATAAATTATAATGATATTAGCCGGATTTATAAAAGCAGAAAACATTTTCTGTATGTGACAGAAGTTCCGTCAGTTCCAGAGTGCGATAAACAGATTCAGGTAACCGGCAAAAGTCAGCCATGCCAGATATGGGATCATCAGGTACGCAGCGTTCCGGGAAAATTTCCCGAATGTACGGATGCAGCCGTACACAAGTCCCCACAAAAAAATAAGCCAGAGAAACGCAAAACCATACCATCCCGCTCCAAAGAAGAAAAACGGCCACAGGAAATTCACGGCAAGCTGAATCCCGTACAAGGCAAGAACCCTGTCCCTGTCTCTGCTTTTTGGTCTGGATGCGATCAGGAAAGAAGCAATTCCCATCATGATAAAAAGGATCGTCCATACAACAGGGAACAGCCATCCAGGTGGTGATAAGGGCGGCTTATTTAATTTTGCAAATACCTTCATTCCATTTCTGGTAAAAAATCCGGAAACAACTCCTGTTGCCAGGGGCACTGCAATACAGGTGATCAGTTTTCTGGTATCTTTTTTCAAAAATATTCTCCTTTCTGCTCTGGGAAAATCTGAGGACAACATTCGTTTTCTCTGTTTATTATATTTCGGAATACCGGTTTCTATACAATTACACAGAAAAAAGAAACAGCTCTGTTTTTATGCAGAACTGTTTCTTTTCAGATTGTTTAAATGCCTTGATTCTTTGACAAATATACGTTTTTTATTATTCCTGAGTGATTCCTTTGAACTCGTAACCAGCCTCTTTGATCACCTCTTCGACTTTTGCCTCGTCAACTTTCTCAGGTACTGTAAATACAGTCGTTCCGTTCTCGTGGGAAGATACCACGTCCTCTGCACCGAAAGCCGCCTGGATTGCTTTGTTTACGTGTGCCTCACAGTGTCCGCACATCATTCCTTCTACCTTTACTGTTACTTTTACCATTGTTTTGTTCTCCTTTTCTTCTTTTTTATTTTCATCATGAGTGATGTTTAATGTTACCGGATTTTTAATCGCTTTGTCTCTGGCTGTGTTATGGATCTTAAACAGATTCAGTCGTAGCGCATTTGTTACAACACAGAAACTGGAAAGACTCATGGCTGCGGCTCCGAACATCGGATTCAGTGTCCACCCGAAGATCGGGATCCAGACACCTGCTGCCAGCGGAATCCCAATCACATTATAGAAAAATGCCCAGAAAAGATTCTCGTGGATATTCCGAAGTGTGGCACGGCTCAGACGTACTGCAGCCGGAACATCACTTAACTGGCTCTTCATCAGAACAACATCTGCCGCATCAATGGCAATGTCTGTTCCTGCACCGATGGCAATTCCGATATCTGCTCTTGTAAGTGCCGGCGCATCGTTGATACCGTCACCGACCATGGCAACTTTCCCCTGCTCTTTCAGGGCACGGATCACACTCTCTTTTCCGTCTGGAAGTACTCCCGCGATCACATCGTCAACTCCTGCCTGGGCCCCGATGGCTTTTGCGGTACGCTCATTGTCACCGGTAAGCATAACCACGCGGATTCCCATGTTCTGGAGCTCTTTTACTGCACGGGGACTGTCTTCCTTGATCACATCCGCAACTGCGATAATTCCCAGAAGTTTTCCGTTTCTGGTGAAAAGAAGAGGGGTTTTTCCCTGCTCCGCAAGCTGCTCTGCTCTTTTATTAAGATCTGGGGAAACCTTCGTCTTGCTGCTGATAAATTTCATGCTTCCACCTGTCAGATTATCACTTCCAAGTACAGCAGAAAGTCCGTTTCCTGGAAGCGCCTGAAATCCGGTTACTTCACCTGCAGTAATTTTCTCTTCCTCTGCTTTTTTGAGAACTGCTTTTGCCAGAGGATGTTCACTTTTTTTCTCCAGAGCGCAGGCAAGTGTGAGAAGTTCTGTCTCTGTAATTCCCTCAGCCGGAAGAATATCAGTTACTTCCGGCTGACCGCTTGTAATGGTTCCGGTTTTATCCAGTGCGACGATCTGGACTTTTCCTGCTTCCTCAAGAGAAACTGCTGTTTTGAAAAGAATTCCGTTCTTGGCGCCCATACCGTTACCGACCATAATGGCAACCGGTGTTGCAAGGCCAAGTGCACAGGGACAGCTGATAACCAGCACGGAAATTCCTCTTGCCAGTGCATAACCAAAAGGATGGCCTGTAAGAAGCCAGATGATCGTTGTGATCACTGCAATGGTGATCACTGCCGGTACAAACACTCCGGAAACACGGTCTGCGATCTTTGCGATTGGTGCCTTTGTGGCTGCCGCGTCACTGACCATTTTGATGATCTGGGAAAGGGTGGTATCCTCTCCGACTCTGGTTGCTTCACATTTGATAAATCCGGACTGGTTCACAGTTGCCGCAGAAACCATATCTCCGGCTTCTTTGTCAACCGGAATACTTTCACCGGTCAGCGCGGATTCGTTAACTGCAGTAGTTCCTTCCAGGATTACTCCGTCTACCGGAATATTCTCTCCCGGGCGGACAACAAAAGTTTCTCCCTTTTGAACCTGTTCAATAGGAACGGTAAGTTCCTGTCCGTTTCGTACTACAACTGCAGTTTTCGGAGCCAGCTTCATGAGGCTTTTCAGTGCATCGGTTGTTTTTCCCTTGGAACGGGCCTCCAGCATTTTTCCTACAGTGATCAGTGTCAGGATCATGGCCGCGGATTCAAAATAGAAATCCATCATGTAATTCATAACTGCGGCAGAATCTCCGTCTACCTGCGCTCTTGTCATGGCGAACAGTGCATAGACACTCCACAGAAAAGATGCCATGGAACCAAGTGCTACCAGAGTATCCATATTCGGAGAACGGTGCCACAGACTCTTAAATCCGCTGATAAAGAATTTCTGGTTGATCACCATGATGATTCCTGCAAGAAGCAGCTGTACCAGTCCCATGGCAACGTGGTTGCCGTCAAACCATTTCGGCAGCGGCCATCCCCACATCATATGTCCCATGGAAAAGTACATCAGCACCAGCAAAAATCCTACGGATGCGATGAGGCGCCTTTTCAAAACCGGGGTCTCATGATCTTCCAGCGCTTCTTCCGCTGCAGACATGGAGATTTTTTCTCCGGCAGCGCCTTTTAAAGATGCGCCATATCCGGCCGCTTCCACAGCAGCAATGATTTCGCTGGATGAAGCGGTTCCTTCCACTCCCATAGAATTGGTCAGAAGGCTGACCGAGCAGCTGTTCACTCCCGGAACCTTAGATACAGCTTTTTCCACACGGGCCGAGCAGGCAGCGCAGCTCATACCGGTAACATTATATTGTTCCATTTCCTTTCAGTACCTCCTAAAATAAATTATGTCCCTTTATTTCATCAACTTCTGGAGGGTTGCCACAAGCTCATCAATGGTCTCATCTTTGCCTTCGCGGATATCTCTTGCAACACAGGTTCGAATGTGGGTGGCAAGCAGTTCTTTATTAAATGAATTAACTGCTGCATTGACTGCTGCAGACTGGATCAGAATGTCATTACAATAGGCATCGTTTTCCATCATTCCTATAATTCCCCGGATCTGGCCTTCAATACGCTTCAGGCGATTGATCAGCTTTTTTTTCTCCTCTTCTGAACGGGCAGTGTGTTTTTCACTGCAGCAGGGACAGGCTTTCTTTTCAGACATGGGCTGTCTCTCCTTTCTCAAAATACCCTCATGGGGTATCTGCTTTACATGGAACAATATATACCCTCAAGGGGTATTTGTCAATAGGAAACTGAAATTTTTTACCGCCGACATAAATCGTACAATAAAAAAGCCCGCTCATTACCGATGATCGGATGAACGGGCAGTATAAACTTATATTAACCAAAATTTACTCTTCTACTATATGACCAAAATAATAAAATCCTTTACAGGTATCCAGGCTTACGTTTACGTATTTACCGATAAGTTCCTTATCTCCCGGAAAATGTACCAAAAGATTATGCTGGGTACGGCCTGTAAGAGTACCTTTCTCACGGTTTTCATCTTCTACCAGGACTTCCTGTACGCTTCCCTGGAAACGGGAAGAATTCTCACGGCCTTTTTCCTGCACCAGGGAAAGAAGACGGCTGAACCGGTCTTTTACCACATCTTCCGGTACCTGATTTTCCATACCGGCAGCCGGAGTTCCGCTTCTCTTGGAATAAATAAATGTAAAGGCGGTATCATAATTGGCTTTTCTTACCACATCCAGTGTTTCCTGGAAATCTTCTTCTGTCTCTCCAGGGAAACCAACCATAATGTCAGTTGTCAGAGAGATATCCGGAATTGCCTCACGGATTTTATCTACAAGCTGAAGATATTTCTCCTTGTCATAGCGGCGGTTCATTTCTTTTAAGACTCTGCTGCTTCCGGACTGCAGCGGAAGATGAAGATGATGGCAGATTTTTTTGCTCTCTGCCATGGTCTGGATCAGTTCATCCGAAAGATCTTTGGGATGGGAGGTCATGAAACGGATACGTCTCAGTCCCTCGATCTTCTCTACTTCTTTCAAAAGCTGTGAGAATGTCACCGGTGTTTCCAACGTTTTTCCATAGGAATTTACATTCTGGCCAAGGAGCATAATCTCGGTAACGCCATCTGCTACCAGCTCTTCGATCTCACGGATGATGGCCTGGGGCTCACGGCTCTTTTCGCGGCCACGAACATAGGGAACAATACAGTAGCTGCAGAAGTTATTGCACCCAAACATTACACTGACACCTGTCTTGAAGGAATATTTGCGGGAGGTTGGCATACCTTCCACGATCTCATCAGATTCTTTCCAGATATCAATGATCTGGTCATCAGTCTGCAGTGCCCGGTAAAAAAGTTCCGGGAATTTATGGATATTATGAGTTCCGAATACAAGATTTACATATTTATAATCCTTACGGATCTTTTCCACTACGTGATGTTCCTGCATCATACATCCAAACAGTACGATTTTCATATCCGGGTGGTTGCGCTTGATGCTCTTTAAATGTCCCAGGTGTCCGTAAATCTTCTGATTGGCATTTTCCCGGACTGTGCAGGTGTTAAATACAACTGCATCAGCATCCTCGGTATCTACCATTTCATATCCCATTTTTTCCATGATGGCCGCAATAGACTCTGTCTGGATGGAGTTCATCTGGCATCCTTCATTCTGGATGTGGAAGGTGGGACGTTTCGTACTGCTTTTGGCAAGAAGCTCTTTACATTTTTCAATGTACTGAAGCTGGATCTCTGTTTCTTTGTTCTGGCTCAAATCAATTCCTCCAATAACTAAAAATTTCATATGTATCTATAAATTATTTTTCTTTAGACAATATCAGACGGGAGCATTGAACTCCCGTCTGATATATCATACAGAATTTACAGTTGTCTGTCAAAGAGTTTTTATAATAGCGGTGCAAAAACTCTCAATACATTCTGAATGGCACGTACCACAATATTTCTCTTCTGGCAGAATGCCAGATCAATGGGATCACAGTACTCCAGGGTTTCTGTAAAATCATCCCGGATGTCCAGGATCACATCATTCTTATACATCCAGACACCATCTTCAAAATGCAGATAAAGGCTTCGGTAATCCAGATTTATGGTTCCTACGACGCCTACTTTGTCATCACAGACAAAAGATTTTGCATGTAAAAATCCCGGCTGGTATTCGTAGATCTTTACACCTGCTTCCAGAAGCTGCTTATAATAAGACTGTGTCAGCAGGAATACCATTTTTTTGTCCGGGATACCTGGTGTCATGATCCGGACATCCACACCGCTTTTTGCAGCGAGGCACAGGGCGGTCATCATCTCATTATCTATGATCAGATATGGTGTGCAGATATAAACATAGTTTTTGGCGCGATTGATAATATTAAGATAAACGTTCTCTCCTACGATCTCATCGTCCAGGGGGGAATCGCAGAATGGCTGGACATAACCGTTTCCCGGAAATTCGTTGGGGTGCCACCTGTGCGGAACATAATTTCCGAAATCAAGAGAAGTATCTGTTCTGGTAACGATTCCCCACATATACAGGAACATAGCTGTCATATTCCAGACGCCTTCTCCTTTCAGCATAACGGCTGTATCCTTCCAGTGGCCAAACCGTTTTCGCTGATTGATATATTCGTCAGCCAGGTTGATGCCGCCGGTAAAACCGGTCCAGCCATCGATCACACAGATCTTACGGTGGTCACGGTTATTCTGGATTATATTAAGAATCGGACGGAACCGGTTGAATACTTCGCATTTGATTCCTCGCCGGCGCATCTCCTGATCATACTTGTATGGCAATGTGGTAAGGCAGCCGAAGCCATCATAGATCAGTCGGACATCCACTCCTTCTTTAGCCTTTTTTTCAAGGATATTAAGGATCGTCTGCCACATTACCCCGTCATTTATGATGAAATATTCGATAAAAATAAAATGCTTTGCCTGCTCCAGTTCATGCACCAGAACCGGAAACATATCATCTCCTACCTGAAAATACTCTGCTGTGGTATTCTCGTGAACCGGATATCTTGAATACTGCCAGATGTAATCCGACTGGATCCTCATGGAACGGTCGTCTTCGTTTAAACGTTTTCTTGTGAGCTCTGAGCCTTCCAGGTATTCAGCAGTTTCATCAATAAGATTCTGATAATGCTGCTCCATTACAGCGCCGATCCGTGACTTACCGAAAAGAAGGTACAGGGAAACACCAAATACCGGAAAAATAAGGATCAGCATCGTCCAGGCGAGCTTATAAGATGGATTGATCTTTTTATTTACGATCCACAGAACAACCAGAAAACCTATGGCCTGCATTCCGATCGTCACCCATCTGGAGTATTCCATAAGCCGGAAAAGGGCGATCAGCAGCCATGCCAGCTGCACAACAAGAGCCAGAGCTACATAAAAAATTCGATTAAATAATAATTTAAGGAGCGATCGCAATGGTTTGATAATCAGTTTAATAAACAAATTCATATTTCTTTCCTTCGTCAAACGTTCCTGTTTCTATTTAATTAAAAATCCCTGACCATACAGCCAGGGATTTTTGCGCACAATTAATTATATTTACGTTTTCTTGCGGCTTCAGATTTTTTCTTACGACGAACGCTTGGTTTCTCGTAATGCTCTCTTTTGCGGATTTCCTGCTGGATACCTGCTTTTGCACAGCTTCTCTTGAATCTGCGAAGAGCGCTATCTAAAGTCTCGTTTTCTTTTACGATAACGTTTGACATAGACTCACACCTAACCTCCCTCCAGTTGTAGATTGTGCTAAAATACAACTGTCTGGGTATTTTTCTTGCACGAGTGTTATTATATAGCATAACATGTGGTTTCGTCAACATCTTTTTCGATTTTTATGAAAAAAATGTCAAAATTGTAGATCACGCACAATTTTGTTATTTTGTGAGCTGTTTTTCAAGGATTCCTGCTGCTGCGTCCATAGCTTCCTGTGCCTTCTCCGGATTCTTTCCGCCGGCCTGTGCCATGTTCGGACGTCCGCCGCCGCCACCGCCAACGATGGCTGCTACAGCCTTGATCAGATTTCCTGCATGGGCGCCTGCTTTCTGAGCTGCGTCAGTCGCCATTGCAAGGAGATTTACCTTGCCGCCGTTTACTGCTGCAAGAAGGACAACTCCTTCGCCAAGCTGCTCTTTCAGTTTGTCACCAAGGTCTCTCAGGCCATTCATGTCAACGCCCTCAACTTTGGCTGCAAGAAGTTTTACGCCGTTTACTTCAACAACTTTATCCATGACATCGCCAAGTGCACTCTGGGCAGCTTTGCTCTTGAGAGATTCATTTTCGCTCTGAAGAGCTTTTACCTCAGCCTGAAGATGGCCGATCTTTTCTACAACCTCTGTTGTATTGGCTTTTAATGCTTTTGCAGCCTCGTGCAGAAGCTCTTCCTGTTTTCTGTAGTACTCGATAACGGCTTTGCCTGTAAGTGCCTCGATACGACGGACACCAGCTGCGATACCGGACTCGGAAACGATCTTAAAGAGCATAATGGAGCTTGTATTCTTTACGTGGGTACCACCACAGAGTTCTTTGGAGAAGTCTCCCATAGATACCACACGTACCTTCTGGTCGTATTTCTCACCGAAGAGTGCCATTGCTCCGGATTTCTTAGCCTCTTCTACATCCATGATGTCTGTGTGTACTTCAAGGCCTGCCTGAATCTCTTTGTTTACAAGATCTTCTGTTGCCTGGATCTCCTCAGCTGTCATAGCCTGGAAATGAGCAAAGTCAAAACGAAGTCTGTCCGGTGTTACCAGAGAACCTTTCTGCTCTACGTGGGAACCAAGAACTGTTTTCAGCGCTTTCTGAAGAAGATGTGTCGCACTGTGGTTCTTCTCGGTATCTTTTCTTGCATCTTCGTTTACTTTCAGGGATACGGTCTCACCTGTGGAGATCATGCCAGACTCCATATGTCCTACATGGCCGAATTTGCCGCCACGGAGCTTGATGGTGTCCTCAACAACAAACTTGCCATTTGCTGTCTCGATCACACCGATATCGCCTTCCTGTCCACCCATGGTTGCATAGAAAGGAGTCTGCTCTACAAATACGGTACCCTTCTGTCCCTCTGTAAGAGAATCCACGATCTCTGTCTCTGTAGTAAGGACAGTTACTTTTGAGTCAAATGTCAGATGATCATAGCCAACGAATTCAGTTGTTACATTGACATCAATATCATCATATACAGTTGCGTCCGCACCCATATAGTTGGTTACTTCACGGGCTGTACGGGCTTTGACTCTCTGCTCTTCCATGGCTTTCTGGAATCCTTCCTCGTCAATGCCGTAGCCTTTTTCCTCAAGGATCTCCTTTGTGAGGTCAAGAGGGAATCCGTAAGTATCATAAAGTTTGAATGCATTGTCACCGGAAAGAGTTTTCTCGCCGGCTTTCTTCATATCCTCTTCCATGTCGGAAAGGATGCGGAGACCCTGATCGATGGTCTTGTTAAACTGATTCTCCTCGTTTGTAAGAACACGGAAGATAAACTCTTTCTTCTCCTCAAGTTCCGGATAACCAGCTTTGGAGCTCTCGATCACCTGTGCGCTTAATTTTGCAAGGAATGTTCCCTCGATGCCAAGAAGACGTCCGTGACGTGCAGCGCGGCGGATCAGGCGACGGAGAACGTATCCACGTCCCTCATTTGTCGGCATGATTCCATCGGAGATCATAAATGTCGCGGAACGGATATGGTCTGTGATCAGACGGATGGAAACATCGTCTGCATAGTTCTTCTCATATTCTTTATGTGCGATCTCGCATACAAGATTACGAAGTGCACAGATAGTATCTACATCAAAAATAGAATCTACATCCTGAACAACTACAGCAAGACGTTCAAGTCCCATACCGGTATCGATGTTCTTCTGTTTCAGAGTTGTATAGTTTCCGTTTCCATCGTTTTCGAACTGTGTGAAAACGTTGTTCCATACTTCCATGTAACGGTCGCAGTCACAGCCTACCGTACAGCCAGGTTTGCCGCAGCCGTATTTCTCTCCTCGGTCATAATAGATCTCAGAACATGGACCGCACGGACCTGCACCATGTTCCCAGAAGTTATCTTCTTTTCCGAAACGGAAAATACGTTCAGACGGAATCCCTACCTCTTTGTTCCAGATATCGAAGGCTTCATCATCATCCAGGTAAATGGATGGGTAGAGGCGGTCTGCATCAAGCCCTACAACCTCAGTAAGAAACTCCCAGGACCAGTGGATCGCTTCTCTCTTGAAGTAATCACCAAAAGAGAAGTTTCCAAGCATCTCAAAGAATGTACCGTGACGTGCGGTTTTACCTACATTTTCGATATCACCGGTACGGATACATTTCTGGCAGGTTGTTACTCTTGTTCTTGGCGGCTTCTCAGCACCTGTAAAATATGGTTTCAGCGGAGCCATACCTGCATTGATCAGCAGAAGACTCTTGTCTCCCTGAGGAACCAGGGAAAAGCTTTTCATTACAAGATGACCCTTGCTCTCCATAAAGTCAAGGAACATCTTACGAAGTTCGTTCACTCCGTACTTTTTCATGTTGTTATCCTCCTTGTGTCAACCCCATCTGTCAGCATTTCCGGAATGTTGTAGCTTTATCCCGGAAATGTCACAGATATGGGAAATTATTTTACACAGATCTTTTTGAATTTTTTCTTGCCTCGTTTCAGGACGATCCCGTCTCCTGCAAAAGCATCCTTCTCAACCGTGTGGTAAATGTCGGTGAGTTTCTCACCATCGATGGATACACCACCCTGCTGGATCGCACGGCGCCCCTCGGAACGGCTTGGTACCAGTTCTGCTTTTACAAGAAGTGTAATAAGGTCGATCTTTCCTTCCTCATCAAAATCTTCCTCTGCAAGCTCGGTCGTAGGCATGTGAGAAGTATCAGCGCCTGAGAACAGTGCGCGGGCACCCTCCTGTGCTTTTTTGGCTTCCTCTTCACCGTGTACAAGCTCTGTCAGCTGGTATGCAAGGATCTCCTTTGCTTTGTTCAGCTCACTGCCTTCCCATTTAGCCATCTCATCAATCTCTTCGAGAGGAAGGAAGGTAAGAAGACGCATACATTTGATAACGTCTGCATCGTCTACATTTCTCCAGTACTGGTAGAAATCAAACGGGGATGTCTTATTCGGATCAAGCCATACAGCTCCGGACTGGGTTTTTCCCATCTTCTTGCCCTCTGAGTTGAGAAGCAGTGTGATGGTCATGGCATAAGCATCCTTACCAAGTTTACGGCGGATCAGCTCAGTACCGCCAAGCATATTGCTCCACTGATCATCACCACCGAACTGCATATTGCAGCCGTATTTCTGATACAGCATGTAGAAATCATAGCTCTGCATGATCATGTAGTTGAATTCCAGGAAGCTTAAGCCTCGCTCCATACGCTGTTTGTAGCACTCTGCTGTCAGCATACGGTTTACGGAAAAGTGAGCGCCTACCTCACGGAGAAGCTCTACATAGTTAAGGTTCATAAGCCAGTCCGCATTGTTTACCATAAGTGCTTTTCCATCAGAAAAATCGATAAAACGGCTCATCTGCTGTTTAAAACAGTCAATATTATGCTGGATGGTTTCCTTGGTCAGCATCTGACGCATATCCGTTCTTCCGGACGGGTCACCGATCATACCAGTACCACCGCCAAGAAGGGCAATCGGGCGGTTGCCTGCCATCTGCAGTCTCTTCATCAGGCAAAGAGCCATGAAGTGTCCTACATGAAGGCTGTCTGCTGTCGGGTCAAAGCCGATATAAAATGTAGCTTTACCATTGTTTACCATCTCTTTGATCTCGTCTTCATCTGTAACCTGCGCGATCAGGCCACGTGCTTTCAGTTCTTCCCAAACTGTCATTGTTCTTTCCTCCTGTATAGTCATATAAAAAATGCCCGGTTCCTGTCCGTTTAGGACGAGAACCGGGTCCCGCGTTACCACCTAAATTTACAGAAAACTCGCATTTCCTGCCTCATAAAGTGAATCTATATCCTGTTATATCCAATATAATACGATATAAAATCACTTCAGCACAATAACGGGTGCTATTCCGTCGCAGCCTATCTGTAAAGCCAGATTCGGTACGCAGCTCCGGGATGTATTCACAGAAGTTCCACCCTGCGCCTCTCACCTGCCGGCTGCTCTCTGTGGGCTTTCCTTAAGTTACTTCTTCCCTTCCATGCCTTTTACTATACTATATGAAGTATACAAACTGCTTTTTTGTTTGTCAAGAAATTTTGGTATCGCTTTGACAACTTAAAGTGACAGAATTATCCGTTTAACCCCTCATCTACATAAAGTTCATCGCCGTCTGCAGCGGATGTGGCAAGCTGGTCACAGCGCTCATTTAACGGATTATCCGCATGTCCCTTAACCCAGTGGAAGCTTACCTGGTGCTGTTCCTTAGCCTTTAAAAGGCGTTTCCAGAGATCTACATTCTTCACATTTTCGTTTTTGCCACGTTTCCAGTTCTTTTTCAGCCAGGAATCGATCCAGTGCTGATTGAAGGCATCTACCAGATATTTGGAATCGGAATACAGCTCCACCTGGCAGGGACGGTTCAGTGCCTCCAGAGCTACGATAGCTGCCATCAGCTCCATCCGGTTGTTTGTAGTTTTCTTGTAGCCTCTGGACAATTCACGCTCATGTAACTGGCCTTTGGTATCAATATACTGAAGAACTGCTCCGTAGCCGCCTGGGCCGTCCGGATTTCCGCGTGCTGCGCCGTCGGTATAGATTTTTACCTGCATGTTTGATTCTCCTTGGATTTTGAAATAATGAATTTTTTATTTAATAGTCAAGCGGATATTCGCAATCCGCTTCGCTACGTAGCTCTACACCAAATAACTGCTCCGCAGTTTATCAGGAGGAGCTTGCACTCCTCCTGATACAAGCAAGTCCCCACCCACTGCTTATTGCTTTTCGCAACCCCGCAGGGGACTTACTTGATTTGGTTTAATTTACAGTTATGCTGTTCCTGATTATACCTGTCCTTTTTCTCCAGTGCAAGAAATTTTTGTCCATACACCGGTACGTTCAAAGTCTGCCGCTGCATTTCCCGCATTTTTCACAAGCTTTGGATCATATCCCAGCATATCCAGAAGACGGATGGCATTTCGTGTTGTTGCCCTTCCCGGTTGGAGGAGATAATTAAACACCACTTCCTGTTCCCTGACTTCCTCTTCGAAATGATAATTTGTATAAATTTCATCCAGAATATAGGAAAGCTCAATATCATGGGTTGCCGCAAAAGAAAGCAGCCAGTTTCCCCGAAGTGCATTTAAGATCTGTGAGGAAGCCGCAATCCTCTCAATGGTGTTGGTTCCCCGGAGAACTTCATCGATCACACAGAGCAGCGGTTCTTTTTTCCGGCTTTCATCCAGGATCCGTTTCAGGGAACGAATCTCTACGATGAAATAACTTTCACCGCTGCTGATATCGTCCCTCAGAGCCATGGAAGTCATTACCTTCAGAAATGGTGCCCGACATGAGGTTGCTGTGCAGGTGTGGATAGTCTGCGCAAGAATGCTGTTGATCGCCACATTTTTCAGAAATGTGGATTTGCCGGAAGCGTTGGAACCGGTAACCAGGGTGCCTCCCGTTGCAATGATACTGTTTGCCACCGGATTTCTGATCAGCGGATGGTAGAGATCTTCTGTTTTAAGCTGCACCGCCGTATCCGATTCTTCTGTCCACGGGACAAATTCCGGTATACACCAGAGTGTCAGTGTCCGGCGAAAAGAAGCTACGGAAATCAAAGCATCCAGTTCTCCGATATTATCAATCAGCAGCATGATCGTATCGGCCTTATCTTTTATTTCCTTTAATACGGAATTGTATGCCAGAATATCCACATGAAATACCATCCGCACATAACTCATCAGTAATTGGAAAGGGTCCCCGGAATCTGCATTTTTTCCGGTAATCAGAATGGCTTTTTTTCGGAAACGTCGGAATTCCTTTTTTCCTTCCGCAATCACTTCCATCTGTTTTCTGGCTTCCGGATATTTCACGATCTGCATCTGGTCTGGCGCTTCCAGCATTTTCAGAAGATGGTTAAAGCAGTCCATATAGGTTTCAATAACTTTCTGCCCTGCACTGGCATAATAAATTGAGATATTGGCGATCATCAGACACATAAACACCAGAAAGCCCATCATCGGATACAATGGAAGCAGCACAAAAATACTCAAAAGAAGTGCTGCCAGCATCAGAATATGGATTTTCATATTGATCACCGGTGCATCATTGAGGGCAAGAACTGTATCCGCCAGAGAACCAAGCCTTGTCTTCCCGATGGAAGCCAGGATCAGCTGAAGATCTGTCCGTTCTTTTTCGTGGGTATCAAAAAAATGTATCAGTTTCTCACGTTCTTCCAGTTTTTCTTTGTTGAAAACAGGTCTTCGGAGCATATTATAGAGCACGTCTTCTCCAGGTGAGGAAACCGTCTGATTGATCTGTATAAAAATCCGATCCATATCCAGGTCGTTCCAGGTAATATCATCAATATAAAATTTCCCGTTTTCTTTTCTGCGAAAATAGTGGGAGATACGCTCCAGATCATCCGGAGAGTATTCTCTTTCCGGGATTTTTCCAAAAATTCTCTTTATTCTGTTCTTTTGTGCTTTTTTCCACTTATGGTTGTTCCATGCCATCAGGATAATAAACAGTACAACGATTCCTGCTGCCCACAGGATCACCTGTAAATATGGATGCATATTTTTCCCTCCCTGTGTCTATGATAAAAAAAGCCCCTGTCAGCAGCTGTACTGCTGCTGACAGGGATAATGTATCATTATACCCAGTCTACAAAAAATGTATGATCTTTATAAACTTCGTATTTAACCTTGCTGAAAGTTAACGGTTGTTTTTTGAAAGAACTGTTCATCATAAAATACATATAATTAAAATCTTTCTGTTTAAATCCGGTCAGAGTTCTTGATTTCCCGTTCTTGACATAATTATTGAAAATCGTCATTGCTTTTTTTGCTGCCTGATATGCAAGAGTGCGGTTCTCAAAATTGCCGTTAAGACGTTTCAGAAGAGCTCCGTCACGAACTACAGAATATTGCGGATAAGTACCATTTACCATGCTTTCGTAAATTACACCGCGAACTGTGGAAGGAAACTCTTTATCTTTTTTAATTGTACGGTTAAGAACACAAAGTGCTACTGCTTCCATTCCAATCTTTCCCTGGTCTCCTGCTTCGGATTCACATAATGCAGCCAGAAGTGCTTCGTCTGTTGTCTTACCGTTAGCAATTCCCGGATGAGTCTTGTATTCTTTCACCATTGTGTAATATCTGGAATTCTGAGTGTCATAAACTTTTACGTTTCCATTACTCAGATTCTGATTTGAATGGCTTGTCTTAACAGTAGCTACACCTGTCGAAGAAATTATATAAGTAACTCCACTGACGGTTACTGTTGTACTGACAGCCATAGAACCATCTGTTTTAAAATAATATTTCTTTCCATCAATAGTTTTAAGTCCGGTAGCCATAGAACCGTTACTGGTAGAAAAATAGTATTTCTTTCCGCTGATGCGCCTCCATCCGGTAGTCATATATCCGGTTTCAGGATCAAAATAATAGCTGATATTTTTGGATGTATTTTTCAGCCAGCCGGTAGCCATTACACCGGAAGTGCTGTGAAAATACCGTTTCTGGCCTTTGCTGTTTTTTAACCAGCCAGTAGCCATGATACCTTCGCCACTTGTAAAATAGTATTTCTTACCTTTACTGTTTTTCATCCAGCCTCTGGTCAGTTTACCTGTTTTTGGATTAAAATATCGTTTCCGCTTCCTGGAATCTGTCAGCCAGCCAGTTACCATAGCTCCCTTCTGACTGGTAAAATAATAAGTCTTTTGGCCATTTACGTTTAGCCAGCCCTTAACCTGAACACCTGTAGTTTTATTAAAATAGTATTTATATTTTCCAAGTGTCAGCCAGCCTTTTTGTTTGCTGCCGTCGCTTTTTATGTAGTATGTTTTTCCTCCAACTGTCTTAAAACCGGCAGTTGCTGCCTGTACTTCAGTTGCAGAATGTGAAAAAAAAGCGCAGCCGGCCAGAAGTAAACATACCAGCATCAGTCCCTTCATCCACTGTCTTGCTCTGAGATTTTTCATAATTTTCCCCATTTCTTTATGCCCGATAACAAAATATCAGTTCTGTTTCAAAAATTACAAAAGTGTTACATTGTGTTTATTATATCGTAACGAATAAATACTGTCAACTTTTTTGTAACCAGGGACATCTCCTACCCATATGATGAAGTGTAAACAAAATTCTGGAGGACTTATCGATGAGTGACTTAGCGGCTACAAATTGCGGTTGTAATGACTGCGGGTGTGATTCCGGATGTGGCAATAACTGCGGATGTAATAACAACGGCTGCGGATGCGGCAATAACTGTGGCTGTGGCGGATGGGGAACTTCCCTGTTTGGCGGCGGAAACAGCTGCTCCTGCATTCTCTGGATCATCTGCCTTCTGTGCTGCGGCGGCAATAACGGATGCGGTAATAACAATGGCTGTTGCAATGACAGCTGCTGGATCATCATCCTTCTTCTGCTCTGCTGCGGAAATAATGGATGTGGCTGCAACAACTGCTGTTAAAAAGATTCGCAGAAAGGGCAGAGGTTACTTCCTCTGCCCTTTCTGCCGGTGTTTTTTTGCGGCTTCCTGTTTCTTCTTTTTTTCTTCCAGACACTTCAGATCTATCTCATAAAAAGCATTCCCATCAATCACAAGCCTTTGCTTTTTTTCTGATTCCATAGTTTTCTCCCGAAAATAAATTCTTCCATTTATAATATGAAACTTTTTGTATTTCTGTCATATTCTTTCACGAAGAAACATAGATTTCATGAAAAAGGACTTTTTTATGGAACAGGATTTTGTTGCCAGAACTGCACTTGATGAGATGGTAGAAAGTGACCGGAATCAAATGCTGAAAGCCATGATTCCATATTTACCTGCCTCTGGCCAGCAGTTTCTGTCTATGTATGCAAAAACTCAGGAATTGATCAATACCATGACCCTCTTCAAAAATCGCAAAAATTATCCGGATATGCAGGCAGCCAGTCTTTCCATGTCTGATCCGATGGAAATACTTCAGGATATCCGAAGATGCTGCGGTGGTGAAAAACGCAGACAGATCGACCAGATTACAAATCTTATAGCTGTCATACAAATGATAAAAATTATGAATGAGGAACCGTCAGGAGGTGAAAATCCATGAGTGATGACTGGAAAAACAATCCAAAGCTTTCCCAAATGGATCCGCAGAAACTTTCCATGCTTCAGAATCTGGCTGATCAGGGACTTGGGAAAAATCCTTCTGAACTGATGCCGTTTATTATGGGCGCAGCTTCTCAGGAAAAAAATGCGGGATTAAATTTTAGCTCTGATGAAATCTCTGCGATTATTGAAGTGCTTAAGATAGGAAAAAGTCCCACGGAAATCGCCCGGCTTGACCGTATTGTAAATCTGATGAAAATGATACGCCATTAACAACCCTGTGATCCCGGAACAGCGCCTTTTCTGTTCCGGGAATTTTCTGTCTTATATTCCTTTTCCCATCTGTCTGAATATAATCTGCAAAAATCCGACATATCTATAGATTCTATCGCATAATTCATAGAACATATTCTCTATTTTTGTGATATTTTTTTATCATTTTCACTTCCTTCTTATATCAGTATATGGTATACTTGTCCATGAAATGAATGATATGCAAAATAGGACTTTATGCGTCAAGTGTTTGGCGAATGGGGAGTTGTCGCCAGAACGAAAAGTACGTCTTACGGTATGAAGTCCGCACCCGTTGCAGCAATATAAGAGGATATCTCATATTGTGTAGGGCTTTTTTCGACATACGTTCTATTACAATTGGAGATATCTTTTTTGTGTGCAAAAATAAAAAAGACAGTCTCCGAAAAACGTGATTTTTTTAACAAATGGAGGTTGTTATTTATGGTAGACAAAGCAAAAGTAGAAGAAGCAATCAAACTTCTTCTCGAAGGAATCGGCGAAGATGTGGACAGAGAGGGACTGCAGGGAACTCCGGAGCGTATCGCCCGTATGTGTGAGGAAATTTATGGCGGACTTGACAACGAGGCGGACGAATATCTTCAGAAACAGTTCCATGTAGAAAACAACGAAATGGTCCTGGAAAAAGATATTACCTTTTATTCCATGTGCGAACATCATCTTATGCCGTTTTACGGAAAAGCTCATATCGCATATATCCCAAATGGCAAAGTTACCGGCTTAAGCAAGCTGGCCCGTACCGTTGATGTGTACGCGAGAAGACCTCAGATCCAGGAACGTCTGACTGTGCAGATCGCAGATGCCCTGGAACGTGTTCTCGCTCCAAAAGGAATCATGGTAATGCTGGAGGCGGAGCATACCTGCATGACCATGCGTGGGATCAAAAAGCCGGGAAGCAAAACGGTTACGACTGTCACCAGAGGTGAATTCAAAGAAAATATGGAGCTCCAGAAACAGTTCCTTGCTATGGTTAAGGACTGATGGACAGAGTAAATCAGATCTGGAATCATCCGATCTATCAGAATGAGCTTAATAAGCTTCAGCTTCTGGAGACTGACCGTGAATTCTGCAGACATACACCGGAGCATTTTCTGGATGTGGCACGCCTTGCCTATATCCGGGCACTTGAGGAAAATGCTCCGGTTTCAAAGGAACTGATCTACTGTACTGCCCTTCTTCATGATATCGGACGGGCCAGACAGTATGAAGATGGCACTCCTCATGATGAGGCCGGTGCTGCTATCGCCGGGCAGATCTTAAACGAGCTTGGATTTTCTATGGAAGAAATTGAAGCGATCGTTTCGGCAATACGTGGTCACAGAGCTCAGACGGATCAGACAGTTCTTGGAAAACTGCTCTATACTGCGGACAAAAGATCCAGAAACTGTTTTTCCTGTAAAGCAGAGCCGGAATGTTACTGGTCTCCTGCCAAAAAAAATATGACGATCCAATATTAGGAGGTTTTTTCATGAAAATCGGAAATCGTGAGTTTGATGTAAAAAACAAAACATACATTATGGGTATCTTAAATGTCACACCGGATTCTTTCTCAGATGGCGGAAAATGGAATGATATGGATCATGCCCTGAAACATACGGAAGCTATGATCGCCGAGGGTGCTGATATCCTGGATATTGGCGGAGAGTCAACCCGTCCGGGACATACACCAGTTGGTGCACAGGAAGAGATTGAACGAGTACTCCCTGTTATTGAGGCAGTAAAAAGCCGTTTCGATATCCCGATTTCTGTAGATACATACAAGGGATGTGTTGCAGAAGAATCCCTGAAACATGGAGCAGATCTTATCAATGATATCTGGGGACTGAAATACGACCCGGAAATGGCTCCTGTCATTGCCAGATATAATGCTCCCTGCTGTTTAATGCATAACAAAGATAACACAGAGTATAACAACTTTATTGTAGACATGCTGGCTGAAACCCAGGAATGTGTCAATATCGCCAAACGTGCCGGTATTGCCGATGACAAGATCATTCTTGACCCGGGTGTCGGATTTGGTAAAACATATGAGATGAACCTGATGACCATGGATAATCTGGAGCTTTTCCGGAAGCTGGGATATCCGGTACTTCTTGGTACCTCCAGAAAATCCATGATCGGACTTGCACTTGATCTTCCTGTAGATCAGCGTGTAGAGGGAACCCTTGCCACATCCGTGATCGGTGTTATGAAGGGCTGTGCATTTGTCCGTGTTCATGACATCAAAGAAAATAAACGCGTCATCCAGATGACAGAAGCTATTCTGGGACGCTAGGAGGAACTGATGGATAAAATCGAAATCAGAGATCTTGAGATTTTTGCAAACCATGGTGTATTTCCGGAAGAAACAGCTCTCGGACAGAAATTTGTTGTTTCTGCTGTTATGTATACAGAGACACGTCCGGCAGGGCTGGCAGATGATCTTTCTGCTTCCATCAATTATGGGGAAGTCAGTCATATGATCACCGATTTTCTTCAGAAAAACACTTACAAACTTCTGGAGGCTGCTGTGGAGAATCTGGCAGAGCTGCTGCTGCTTTCTCTTCCGCTTCTTAAAAAGATCACCCTTCGTATTGAAAAGCCCTGGGCTCCGGTAGGCCTTCCACTGAAAACCGTTGCTGTGGAAATTACCCGAGGCTGGCATACAGCTTATGTTGCTTTTGGTTCCAATATGGGGGATAAGAAGAAATACCTGGACAATGCGATCCAGGGGCTTCGGGATATGAAAGAGATCGTTGTTGAGAAAGTTTCGGAGTATCTTGTGACAGAGCCTTATGGCGGTGTGGAGCAGGATGAATTTCTCAATGGAGCTTTAAGAGTCCGGACTTTGCTTTGTCCGGATGAGCTTCTTGACAGGCTGCATGTGCTGGAGCAGGCTGCTGATCGGAAGCGGATCATACATTGGGGGCCACGGACACTGGATCTGGATATCTTGTTTTATGATAATGAGATCATTGATACGGAGGTATTGCATGTGCCTCATATTGATATGGAGAATCGGGATTTTGTGTTGAAGCCTATGGTGGAGATTGCACCGTATTTGCGGCATCCGGTGTTGAATTTAACAATGGAGCAGTTGTTAAAAAAGCTGCTTGAAAATGCATAATAATCTAATTTTATTGCAATTTGGAAGTTGTGAAAAGCGTGGGGAAGGGAAGCATTCGTAGTTGCGAAGGCCATTTCCCTTCCCCACACCCCTTCCCTCCGGCCACGCTTAGAACATTTTGGCTGTGTGACTTTATTTAATTATAAATAAAAAAAGATGACAAGCCCGATACAGATGTCTTGGCTACAATCTGTATCGGGCTTGTTTTGTTTGAGTGTAAGTTATTGAATAAAATCCTTAATTCTTTATTTCTGGTTTACCAGATCGAATTCGTCGGTGATTTCTTTGGATGGGGCCTTGGTGAGGAGACTGACGATGATGTTTGCTGCGATGGCCACCAGGAAGGCGGGAAGGAGTTCATAGATTCCCCAGGCGCCGCCGAGTTTGCTGATTCCGTATTTCCAGATGAATACCATGGATCCGCCGCAGATCATTCCTGCCAGGGCTCCCTGCCAGTTGGAGCGTCTCCAGAATAATGCCAGGAGGACTACAGGGCCGAATACGGCTCCGAAACCTGCCCAGGCGAAGGATACGATGGTGAAGACGGAACTGTTCGGGTCACGGGCGATGAACATAGCTACTACTGCGATCAGAAGAAGTGTGATCTTATCCGCTACCATGCTTTCTTTTTTGGTTTCTTTATCCTTCAGGATGCTTCCGAGAAGGTCGGAAGAAACTGCTGAAGATGCTGCCAGAAGCTGGGAATCTGCAGTTGACATGGTAGATGCCAGGATTCCTGCGAGGATAAGTCCTGCAAGGATCGCTGCGATCACACCGTGCTGGCTGAGAAGATTTGCAATCTGAACGATGATGGTCTCAGATGCGGAACCTTCCAGAAGATCAAACTCTCCTGCTGCTGTCATTCCAAGTCCTACCACACCGATCAGTACTGCTACTGCCAGTGAGATCACTACCCATGTAGTTGCCACTCTTCTGGAAAGTGTAAGTTTCTCTTCATCTTCAATCGCCATGAAACGAAGAAGAATATGTGGCATTCCGAAATATCCAAGTCCCCATGCAAGCATGGAAATAATGTTAAGCAGTGGATATGCCTGTTCTGTTCCGGTTGTGGGATCATATGTAGTAAACATAGTCAGATATCCCGGCAGGGATCTTGCATGGTCTGCAACTGCCTCAATACCACCGGCAGTGCTGATCCCGAATACGAATACGATCACAAGTGCGATGGACATGATGATACTCTGGATAAAGTCTGTAGTAGATGCTGCCAGGAATCCTCCCAGTGTAGTATAGCCAACGATAACCAATGCACTGATAATCATAGCCGGCAGATATTTTACGCCAAAGAGACTTGCAAAAAGTTTACCACAGGCTGCAAATCCGGAAGCTGTATACGGAATAAAAAAGATTACGATAAAAATCGCTCCGATGGACTGCAGGATCTTCTTCTCATCTCTGTAACGGTTACTGAAAAAGGATGGCAGTGTAATGGAGTTTCCTGCCACATGTGTGTAGCGGCGGATTCTTTTTGCCACGATCCTCCAGTTTACGTATGTTCCGATGGCAAGGCCAATGGCTGTCCAGCCTGCGTCTGCAATACCGGTAAGATAAGCAAGTCCCGGTAATCCCATCAGAAGCCAGCTGCTCATGTCAGAAGCCTCTGCACTCATGGCTGTTACCAGAGGTCCAAGTTTTCTTCCTCCCAGATAGAAATCAGAACTGTCATTGTTGTTCTTGGAACACAGATAACCCACAAAGATCATTGCACCCAGGTAGACGATAATGGCTGCCATTATACAAATATGTGCTGTTGTCAAGAATAGTTCTCTCCCTTCATTTATCTATGTATGTTTTCACATATTTATAGATTTTATTATATTAACTTAAGAAAGTAAAGAGGATTTTCCATTTTTTTGAATAAAAATGTCTTTTATACGAAGAAAAAGGGCTGAACCCATAAGACAGCCCAGCTCTTTTCCAAAATTTCTGTTTAGTTTTCCTCAATACGCTTCTGCACATCTTCCACTGTGTACGCTTCTGTCAGTGCTTTCAGATCATCCGGTGTGGTATCTGTACTGTAAGCTTTGATAACTTTCATCAGATCCGCACAGCTGTATGCATTTTCGTAAATATCCTGTGTATATCCGTAAAGCTCATTGAAGGTATCTTTATCGGATGCGCTCCAGAATCCCTGATACAGACGAACAGTATTGCTATCTGCATCATCGGTGTTTGCCTCCGGATGACCGGACATTGCATTGTACAGGATCGCAAATGCAGGACCGCCCATGGATGCATATTTTCCTGCAATGTAATCAATCTTCGGATTACCAAAAGAATCTTCATCATTGATCTCGTCATGATTTTCCATGGAGAAGCAGTCAACAGCTCCGATCTTGATATTGGAACCCTGTTCCTCTTCTTTTGCTGTAACAGTCTTCATGATCTCATCTACATTGAAGGTACAGAGAACTGCATCATAATTTCCATCTACGAAAGCATGTTTCAGGTTATTGATTCCTTTCGGATCTGTCATATATCCAGGGCAGATGGTAATGCTGACATCATCCTTTCCTGCATCTACAACCGTTGTTTTCTCAGATGACGCAAGTTTCTCAACATCCTCCGAATAAGTCAGTCCTTCTTTTTCAGCCAGTCCTTCCAGAACACCAATGGTTCTCTGAAGGTGCATGTAGTTTCCTGCGGAAGAACCACCGGTCAGCACAATATAACTGCTGGTATCTGCATCTGCAAAATAATCTGCCATATTGTAGCCGGCTTCATAATCTGCCTTTGCATCCGGTCCTACACTTCCAAGAAAATACGGGCTGGTTTTTACCTTGTCATAATCTTCATCGCTGATACTTCCGGAACCAAGAACATAATACATTTCTTCTTCATCACAGGCTTCTACAATCTTCTGAATATCCTGTCCATAAAAAGAAATGATTCCGCTTACGCCCTGCAGCTTCATTGCGCGGATAAAATTGATCTCGTCCTCTGCAGAATTAATGCTGCCTGAAAAATAGAACTTTACCGGAAATCCCTGCTGGATATATTCTCTGTAATAGTTCATAAACATGTTCATTTCCGGGCTGTTCTGATTATATACTACAACACCTATTGTATATTGAACATCTCCGTCTTCCACAGCAGCGGAAACTTTTTTCCCGCCAACTGCAAAAACGGCAAGCAACAACAGCAGAATGCCCAGTACTTTAAAGTTTTTTAATGTCATACTGTTTTTTGCCTTTCTTTATTTCTCAGTTACATAATGGCAGGCTACTTCATGTCCGGACTCTACCTCTGTAAGCACCGGACGGATCGTCTTACATTTCTCCATGCAGTGCTCACAGCGATTCTGGAACGGGCAGCCATGAGGAACATCCAGAGGGCTTGGAGCCTCACTTTCAATACTCTCGATCTTTTTGTTCTGATCCATATGAATGGAAAACTGAGCGCCAAGAAGAGCCTGTGTATATGGATGAAGAGATTTTTCTGCTACATCCTCTCCTGGAATTACCTCCACGATATTTCCAAGATACATTACCGCGATCTGATGAGCAAAAGAACGGATCAGCGCCAGGTCATGGCAGATAAAGAGCATGCTGATGTTTTTCTCCTTCTGGAGACGTACCAGCAGCTGGATCACGGACTCCTGTACAGAAACGTCAAGTGCAGAAGTCGCCTCATCACACACCAGGATCTCCGGTTCCAGGGAAAGTGCACGTGCAATACTGATACGCTGTCTCTGACCACCACTCATGTTATGAGGATAGCGGTCTACAAAATCTCCGGGAAGTTCTACCATTTTCAGAAGTTCTCTGGCTTTGGCTTCTTTTTCGCTTCTTTTCAGTTTCCCGTAATTGATCAGCGGCTCTGTAAGAATATCCACGATCTTCATTTTCGGGTCAAAAGATGCCAGTGGATCCTGGAATACCATCTGCATATTCTGACGGTTCAGCCAGGTTTCTTTCTTGGAAAGATTGGAGAGATTTTTTCCATGATAAAGGATCTCACCACTGGTTGGCTTGTCAAGAGAGATGACCATACGGACAAAGGTGGATTTACCACAGCCACTCTCTCCTACGATTCCCAGAGTCTTTCCTTTATAAACATTCAAGTTCACATCATTGCAGGCTGTCAATGTTCTGCCACCGGAAGCCGGGAACTGTTTTACGATATGTTTTGCACTGAGCACGATATCGGATTCCTTAAACATAACGCTGTCCCTCCATTTCCGGCACTGCAGCCAGCAGTTTCTTTGTATAGTCACTGGTCGGATGATTCATGACTTCATCACGTGTTCCCTGATCCACAACTTTTCCGTGCTGCATAACAACCAGCTGATCGGCCATATAAGCCGCTACACCAATGTTATGGGTAACGATGATGATGCCGGTTCCGAAATCATCACGGAGCTCCATCATCTGGCGTACGATCTGTGCCTGCGTGGTTACATCCAGGGCACTGGTCGGCTCATCTGCAAGAAGCAGTTCCGGGTTAAAAGTCATAGCCATGGCAATACCAACTCGCTGGCGCATACCACCGGAAAGCTGGTGAGGATAACTTTTCATGATATTTTCCGCGTCTGGAAGACGCATTTTCTGAAGCATGGAGCAGCCTTTTTTCCATGCTTCTGCTTTGGATACGTCAGTATGTGTACAAATATACTCCACATACTGGCTTCCGATCTTGCGGATCGGATTCAGGGTTCCACCACAATCCTGAAAAATCATGGAAATGCGGGTACCTCTTAAATTTCTCCATTCATCCTTAGTATTGGAAAGCAGGGAATGTCCGTTGAACTGAATATCACCGGCACTGACCCGGCCACCCCCGGCAAGAGCGCCGAGGACAGCACGGATCACGGTTGTTTTTCCACTTCCACTCTCTCCTACAACACTGATGATCTCACCCTTCTTCATGGAAAGATTGAAATGCTCAATGGTAGGTGCCTGCTTTCCGTACTGAACGGAAAGATCCTTGATTTCAAGCATAAATAAACGCTCCTTTACTCGGCAAGAGTGATATCCTTTGTCAGCCAGTAGTAATCCATCGGATACATCTTAACTCCAGTTACTTTCTTATTGGAGAAGAGATAAGTTGTCTCATAACCGAAGAATACAGTTGCTGCATCATCCATAATATCCTGCTGGATGTCGATGATCAGATCTTTTCTTGCATCCTCATCGAATGTCTGAGCAAGCTCATCAAGAAGCTTATCTACATCCGGATTGTTGTATCCTGCAGTATTGTTTGCGGAAGAGCTGTACCAGTTCTCTCTTAAGTAGTTCTCCGGATCACCTGTGTTGGCAACCAGTACGTTCCAGATCAGAAGGTCATACTGACCGGAATCTCTCATGTCAAGAAGTGTCTCATAACTTACAGTATTCAGGTTTACATTGATACCGATCTCTTTCAGGCTGGCCTGTGCTGCCTGTGCGTATACACCAAGCTCTGCACGGCTTGTGTAAATAACGAAATCAAGAACAAGCGGATCTCCGTCCGGAGTCTCTACAAATCCGTCACCGTCAACATCTTTGTATCCAGCTTCCTCAAGAATCTTCTTTGCGCCATCCGGATCGTAAGCATTCTCATCTTTCAGATCATCGAATCCAAAGTCAAGTGTTGGAGGAACCGGTGCTTTACCGGCTGTTGCACCACCCTCAAGAAGAGTGTTGCAGTATGTCTCCTTATCAAGTCCGCGGAGAAGTGCCTGACGAAGTGCCTTGTCGCTGAGTGCATGATCCTCGTTCTGGTTCATGAACGCATAGGTGGAACGAAGAGACTGAAGTTCCTGAATATCATAGTTGTCATTTCCCTCGAACTCAACCAGGTTCTCTGTTTTCAGGTTGTAAGCGATATCGATCTCACCTGTCTGAAGAGCCATGGAACGTGTTGTCTGGTCATCCACACATTTCAGTGTAACTTTGTCAAGGGGAACTTCGCCATCCCAGTAGTTCTCATTCTTTACTACAACACAGGAGTCTGTCGGGCTGAAAGACTCTACTGCGTAAGGTCCTGTACAGATCGGTCCTTCCATTGCAAATGTGGAATCATCGACATTTGTATCAACAATGAGGAACAGCGGGTCTGCAAGGCAGCCAGCCATGTTTGCGTTAGCTCTGTTCAGGTGGAAAATCAGGTTCTGTCCGTCAACCTCGATGTTATCAAGATCAAAGAACTCCGGAACTCGGTCGCTCTTCTCGGCAGTACGCTCGATGGAAGCTTTTACCATCTCCGGTGTCATGTCATCACCGTTGGAGAATTTTACGCCCTCACGGATCTTGAATGTCCATGTTTTTCCATCTTCGCTGTTATCCCACTCTTCTGCAAGACATGGAACGATCTCACCGTGCTCATCGAATTTTGTAAGGCACTCACCGATCGCATAACGGGATACAACCCAGCTGAAATACTGCTCTGTCGGCTCCAGTGTATCTGCAAAGCTTGTTACTCCGATGGTGATCTCCTTATCACTTTTTTTGTCACCTTTTGCCTGAGCCACTGTTGTCATGGAAAAAGTCATCATGCATGCAAGTGTAGCAGCCAGCACTTTTTTAACTACGTTATTTCTCATTTCATCCTCCTAAAGATAAATAATACTGATCATATGGTGTTGGTTTGTTACAGAGTTGTTTTATTGATCCTGGCGCGGATCCAGTACATCACGGATGCTGTCTCCAAGCATGTTGAAAACAACAACACAGATCACGATAGCGATACCAGGGTAGATCATAAGCCATGGCGCTTTTGCCATGTAGGTCCTTCCTTCATTCAGCATCAGTCCCCATTCCGGTGTCGGCGCGGTTGCACCAAATCCCAGGAATGAAAGGGAAGCCAGTTCCAGCATCATGGTTCCGATATCTGCCGCTGCAGTTACCACCATCTGGGTTACCATGTTGGGAAGAACGTGTACAAGAAGAATTTTCCAGGTCTTTGTTCCGTTTACCACAGCTGCCTCTATGTAAAGACTCTTCTTGACTTTCAAAACCATACTTCTTGCAAGGCGGGCATATTTTGTCCAGCTTACAGCCGCAATGGAGATAACGGCATTGACCAGATTCGGTCCGAGCATACCGGCAATGGCAATGGCCAGAACAAGGCCGGGGAATGAGATCATCATATCCGCGATACGCATGATCACTGCATCCACAACACCACCGAAATATCCGGCGATAACTCCTAAAAATGTACCGATCACAAAGATCACCGCAACCAGACATAAGGTCATGATCAGAGAGGTTCTTGTTCCGAAGATAACACGGGAAAGAAGATCTCGTCCAAGCTTATCCGTTCCGAACGGATGAGCGGAGCTTGGCTCCTGCAGTGATTCGGTCATAACTGCATCCAACGGATCATATGGGGAAAGCTGCGGTGCAAAGATCGCAACACCGATCACCACGAGACCCAGAATAAAGAAAAGAGTGAACTGTTTATTTTCTTTGAATGTTCGTAATACCTTTTTCAATTATCTATCCTCCTTAAGTCTTGGATCGAGATAAGTATAGGACAGATCCACAAGCAGGTTGATGCACATGTACAGGATCGCGATCCAGAGTACATAGCCCTGTACAAGAGGATAGTCACGACAGGAAATTGCCTTTACTGCCATATTTCCCATTCCAGGCCAGTTGTAAATGATCTCTACAACTGCAGTACCTCCCAGAAGACTTCCAAGGGAAAGCCCCAGCAGTGTTACCAGCGGAAGCATTACATTAGGAAGAACGTGTTTCCAGAGAATGACGCTTTCCTTGATCCCACGCATTCTTGCACCTGTGACATAATCCTGGTGAAGTTCCTCCAGTACTGCACTTCTTACCTGTCTGGTATACTTTGCAGACATGGCAAGTGCAAGTGTCAGCGCCGGAAGGATCATGGATTTAAAATCTGTACTGCCTCCGGCAACATTGATCCAGCGAAGCTGAACACCAAAGATGCTGAGAAGGATCAGGCCCAGCCAGAAGCTTGGAACAGATACTCCCACAAAGGTAATTCCTCTTACAAAATAATCCGGGAATTTGTTCTGATATACAGCGGCCAGTATTCCAAGCGGTATGGAAATAATGACCATCATCAGAAGTGCCAGCAACGACATCCTCAGCGTCGGCCAGAAACAGGATACCAGTTTATCCGTTACCGGCATTTTGAAAGAATAGGACTGTCCCATATCTCCTGTTACAACACCTTTCAGCCAGGAACCATACTGCACAAGAAATGGCTGGTCAAGGCCGAGATCATGTCTTGTCTGTTCCAGAAGTTCCGGTGTTGGAAGATTACCACACTCTGTCAACATGATCTCCGCAGGATCACCAGGTGACAGGTAGGTCAGTCCAAATGTGAAAAAGCTGATTCCAAATAATACAATGATAATCTGGAGAAATCTTTTTCCTACTTGTTTCTTTGTCACGTTTTACTCCTTTCCTCATTTGATGTGATTTTTAGCATAGCCGTTTCAACTTATATAAGATAATAATAACTATAATGGGATTCTTTATATGCAGAAAATGCATGGAATTTTAGAAATACGCACGAAAAAAGCCCGTGACGAAATACGGGCACACACAAAAAAACTTGCTTCCTATCTTCCGTAAGAATCATCTTAAAACAATTACAAGCAGGTCTCCTGACTCAGGCTCCTCACCCTCAGACACCTTCCCGGCCCTATTTCTCACGCACCCGGCCAGTGGTATTTTATCTGAGGATTCCCCATTACAGTGACGGGATCGTACCGGATTTACACCGGTTTCCCTATTAATCCTCTCGGAACTTGCAACGACTGATGTAAAAATCAGCAAATGCTGTTAAATTACGGATTTATTATATGATAAATCTATTGCTGTTGTCCATAGAAAAATGTTGTATTTTTAGAATATTTATCAATTTTGTCAAAGCTGTTTGAATTGTACGTATACCCCGTTAGGTATTTAACAACTGAGTTTATCCGATTTGTCAAAAAAATACGGATTTTACACGTTTGTTTTTACAAATAGAACAACAAACGGTAAAATCCGGTTTTCTTATCGCTTCTATAGGAATTGAATAAAACAATTTTTGGTGGAAAAGCTCTGCGAATATCAGGTCAGCGTCTCTGTGATCGCTGCATAGGCGATCATCGGTCCGTCCTCAATAATATTCAGGCTGGCTGTCTGATAAAGTACAACTCCATTTTCTGTTGCAATGGATGTATAAAGCAGGTTTCCGTAGTAATCTCTCAGTTCACCCAGGTCTTCTCCTTTAAAGAAGTACTCTCCAGGCTTTTTGGATGGATACCAGCATCCGGTATATGGTGCATATTCATATACCACATTTTCCAGAAGCATCTGACGGTAATGTTTCAGTCCGTGACATTTCTTCCCCTGAAGATGAAACACAAGATGACGGACGTCTCTTTTGTCCTGTTCCACTTCCTCCCAGGTCCAGTAACTGTGTCCGCCCCTCTCGATGAGAATGCTTGGAATTCCAAGAGAAGAAGCATAATTATAGGCACCACCTGTAGCAGTTGTAGAGCGGACCACATATTTGACACCGATATGTCTTGCCATATGTAAGGACTTCTCTGCCGTCTCTTCATCTACAACCCCTACATAATAAACATATGGATGAAGCTGCTCATATCCGTCTCCGCTGTGCAGATCAATATAATAATCCGTTATGGAAAAAAGTTTCGTCACCATGGTATAGGCAATGCGGTCTGCAGCTGTCCCCTCAGGATCTCCCGGGAAAACACGGTTCAGATTCTTACCATCTTCATAGACCATACTCATGGTACGATGTTCAAATCCACTGACATTGACCAGCGGAATGATGATCACATTTCCCTTCAGTTCCTCCGGCTGAAATTCTTTCGCAAGTTCCATCGCCGCCTGTATTCCTACATACTCGGCGCTGTGTACTCCTGCTGTGATCAGGATCGTCGGTCCGTCTTCCACCCCGCAGATCACAGTCGCCGGCATCGCCATGCCGCATCCTGTGATCTCAATCTTACCTTGTGCTTTTTCTCCTTTTTCGATCACCCAGTCATCAATTTTGATCATTGGCTGTTTCCCTTTCCCTTTTTCTTATATTTCCGCACTTTGTTCCGATAAGTATACCATGCCTAACCAAAATTGTATATGTCTTTTTTTTAATTCTATCTTTTTGCCAGTTCTCTGGTGATCTCTTCCCAGCTGACACCTTTTTCCACCATCAGTACCATCATGTGATAGAGAAAATCTGAGATCTCATACTTGATCTCTTCTTTATCCGGATTTTTGGCGGCAATGACGATCTCTGTACATTCTTCACCGACTTTTTTCAGGATCTTGTCAATTCCCTTATCAAAAAGATAATTGGTATAGGAACCTTCCTTCGGATTCGCTTTCCGGTCTGTGATCACATCGTACACATTCTGGAATACGTGGAGTGGATTGGTATCATCGTACTCTTTCTTCATCAGTGGTTTGAAGAAACAGGTACGGTTTCCTGTATGGCAGGCAGCCCCCACCTGATCCACCTTGGCAAGGATCGTATCATTGTCACAGTCAATGGTAAGGGATTTTACATACTGTACATGTCCGGATGTCAGGCCTTTTGTCCAGAGTTCATTCCGGCTGCGGCTCCAGTATGTCATTTTTCCCAGTTTCAGTGTAGTATCAAAAGCCAGTTCATTCATATAGGCCAACATCAGCACTTCATCTGTCCGGTAATCCTGGACAATAACTGGAACCATTCCATCACTGTTTAATTTAAAATCGGACCATGCAATATTGCTTTTATAGGTATTCACCGGAATTCCGGCTTTTTCGCAGGTCTCTTTTAATGTATGCAGATCATTTTCAAGGCTGCTCACATAAGCACCGCAAAGTCCGGACACGGCGGTTTCCCCTAAAAGCTCCAGAACTTTTTCCTGACTGCTTTCGTCCGTGTGGAGAACAATGGAAATCTGCGAAATCTGTGCGATTTCATTTTCCACTGTATCCAGAGCCAGAACACTGTCTGCATAAGTTTCGATCAGCTCCTGATTTTCTGTAAATTCCTTCAGATCAGAAATACTGATCATCATACGTTCTTTTCCAAAACGTCTGGATACTTCCTCAAGAAGCTCAATATTACTTTTCTTTGAAAAATTTAATACAACCTTGGCACAGCCTGCATAGATCAGTTTTTTTACGTCTTCCATACGTTTGATGTTTCCTGCTGCGATCACCGGGATCTCGGATGCCTGGCAGATATCCCGGATCTTTCCGATCGCACGGTCATGCTCAGCATCTGCGGAAGAAAAGTCAAACACCAGAAGCTCATCTGCTCCATTGTCGCCGTAAAATTTTGCAAGTGTCTCTACATTTCCATCTCCGAAAAGATTTCTCTGTCCAAATCCTGTTACTGCCTTTTCTGCCTGAAGATAAAGGCATGGGATCAACTGTTTGTTCATAAGTAGTCTCCTTTATGTATCAGAGGCTTCCCTTGGTAGAAAGCACGTCTGTGATCCGGGAATCGTACTGTGTTGCCGCATCAAGGGCTTTGGCAAAGCTCTTAAACATAGCCTCTGCCACATGATGGCTGTTTCCGCCGGAAAGAACTTTGATGTGAAGATTCATTGCTGCGGAATAAGACACTGCATAAAAGAATTCCTTCACCATCTCGGTTGCCATATCTCCTATTTTCTCCGTGGAAAACTCCGCATCCCATCCAAGATAAGGTCTTCCGGAAAGATCCACTGCACAGAGTACCAGAACTTCATCCATGGGAAGAATACAGCTGCCATAACGTTTGATTCCTTTTTTGTCCCCAACTGCCTCACGGATCGCATTTCCAAGGACAATACCTGTATCTTCAATAGTATGATGATCATCCACATTCAGGTCACCGTGTACTCTCAAAGTAAGATCATACAGTCCATGACGCGTAAAGCCGTCCAGCATATGATCAAAAAAGCCAATACCTGTATCAATATCGGAACTTCCTGTTCCGTCAATATTCAGCTGCAGACGGATCTGTGTTTCTTTTGTGTTTCTTTCGATCAGTGCTTCTCTTGCCATTATTCGTTCTCCTTATCCTCTTCCTCAAAACGGACCGCAATGGAGTTTGCGTGTGCAGTCAGCTGTTCCGATGTGGCAAACTGGATAATGTCCTTGTGGATCTTCCGGAGTGCTTCTCTGGAATAATACACAATGCTGGATTTCTTAATAAAATCATCTACAGAAAGTGCGGAGAAAAATTTCGCGGTTCCATTGGTAGGAAGTACATGATTCGGTCCTGCAAAATAATCTCCAAGAGGCTCAGAGCTGTGCTCTCCGATAAAGATCGCACCTGCATTTCGTACTTTCATCATATCTTCAAACGGATTCTTTGTGACGATCTCCATATGCTCGGAGGCAATTTCATTGGCTGCCTCAATGGCCTCGTCCATATCTTCTGCGATCAGGATATATCCAAAATTCTCTAGAGATTTCTCGATGATAGCTTTTCTGGAAAGTTTTTCAACAAAACCTTTTACCTCTGCGTCAACCTTATCTGCAAATTCTTCATTTGTTGTGATCAGGATCGCGGACGCCATCTCATCATGCTCTGCCTGAGAAAGAAGATCTGCCGCGATATAACGTGGATTTGCAGTCTCATCTGCAAGAACAAGGATCTCGCTTGGTCCGGCAATGGAGTCAATGCTGACATAACCATAAACTGCTTTTTTTGCAAGGGCAACAAAAATATTTCCAGGTCCTACGATCTTGTCCACTTTCGGGATACTCTCAGTTCCGTATGCAAGAGCTCCGATAGCCTGGGCACCGCCCACTTTATAAATTTCATCTGCACCGGCCTCATTGGCAGCAACCAGTGTGCTTGGATTCACCTTTCCGTCTTTTCCCGGAGGGGTTGTCATTACAATACGGTCCACACCTGCTACTTTGGCAGGAACGATATTCATCAGTACAGAAGATGGATATACAGCTTTTCCGCCTGGAACATAAACACCTACACGGTTCAGTGCAGTTACTTTCTGGCCAAGCATAGTACCGTCTGTCGTACTTGTGAACCAGCTGTTCTGAAGCTGCTTTTCATGATAGCTGCGGATATTTACCAGCGCTTTTTTGATCACATCAATCAGAGACGGATCTACCAGCTTATAAGCTTCCTCGATCTCCTCCGGTGTAACACGGATCGTCTCCTTTGTCACTTCAACTTTATCAAATTCTCTGGTAAAAGCAAACAGCGCTTCATCTCCCTCTGCCTTTACTTTTGCGAGGATATCTGCTACTGCATCCTCATATTTGCCATAATTATTAGGACTTCTTTTTAAGAGAGTTTCCAGAATATCTTTTGTAGATTCCTTGGTGAGTTTTACCTTACGCATAATAACTTCTGCCTTCTTTCTGTATTTATTCACAATCCGTTCCACTACATGCTCATAAGCAAATAAACAGCTTCACAGCTTATTTGACAACGTTTCGAAGTTCTGTGATCAGTTTACGGATCCTTTCATCTTCCATTTTCATGCTGACCTGGTTGACTACCATACGGGCAGACAGCGGGCAGACTTCCTCCAACACCTTCAGACCATTCTCGCGAAGGGTACTTCCTGTTTCCACGATATCCACGATGACTTCGGAAAGACCTACGATCGGTGCAAGCTCAATGGAACCATTCAGTTTGATGATCTCCACAGTCTGGTGTTTTTTATTATAGAAGTAATCCTTTGCTATGTTCGGGTATTTGGTAGCAACACGGATCAGCTGGTTGTTATTTAAAACTTCTCTGGCGCTTTCCGGGCCACATACGCACATGCGGCATGCTCCGAATCCCAGATCCATAACTTCGTAAAGTTTTCTTCCCTCTTCCAGAATGGTATCCTTACCTACGATACCAATATCTGCGGCACCGTACTCTACATAAGTCGGCACATCCGGGCCTTTCGCAAGGAAAAACCTGAGTTTCAGTTCCTCATTGGTAAAGATCAGTTTACGGGAATCCTTGTCACGCATCTCCTCACATGTAATACCGATCTTTTCAAACATATCCAGTGTTTTGTTGGCCAGACGCCCTTTTGTGAGGGCAAATGTAAGATATCTCATTATTCCTGCTCCTCCTTTTTCGGGCATAATGCCACTTTTTTACCTTCTCCTCGAAGTGTAATTGCTTCCTGGATCGCTTTTTTCAGCTCTCCCGGAGTATAGGTGATCACAACGGTCTTATCACCGGATGGAACGGTCAGCTTCTGTCTGGAAAGAGCAAGCATCAGGTTATCAACCACAATGGCAAATCCGATGGAAGAAGCCGGTTTTCCGAAATGTTTCATCAGCTCGTTATAACGTCCACCTTTGATCAGTGGTTCGCCGGTTCCATATGTATAAGCCTGGAAAATGATTCCTGTATAATAACGGAATTTACTGAGCATTCCAAAATCAAAAGCAATGTATTTCTCACAGCCATATACTTTCAGGATCTCGTAGATCTCTTCCAGACGTTTTACTGCGAAAAGTGCCTCCGGATTGGAGGTAAGTTTTTTTGCTTTTTCCAGAACTTCCACGGAACCGAACATCTGCGGCAGTTCCGCAAAAGCTTCGGAAAGGCTCTCGCTTAAATTCTGTCCCTTCAGAAGTTCTTCCACACCAAAATAATTCTTCTGGGAGATCAGTTCACGAAGATGTTCTTCCATCTCCGGTTCCAGATCTGCTTCTGCAAGCAGGGATTTATAATAATCTACCTGACCCACACTAACCTGGAATTCTGTAAGTCCTGCTGCTTTCAGGCACTCTACTGTCATGGCAAGGACCTCCGCATCTGCTGCTGCGGAATCATCTCCCATATGCTCCACACCCATCTGGGTATTTTCTTTCATCTGTCCTCTGTAACTGGAATTGTTGATAAATGTATTTCCTGTATAACAAAGTCTTACCGGTCCCTTTTCCGGATCAAAATATGTAGCACACGCTCTGGAAACCGATGGTGTGAAGTCAGGCCTTAGAACAAGGGTATTTCCCTCTCTGTCAAAAAATTTATAAAGATCTTTGGATGGGATTGTTCCCACTTCATTACTGAACACTTCAAAGTATTCAAATCCCGGTGTTTCTATATCTTCATATCCATATCTTGAAAACACCTGGTGGAGCTCCCTCTGGAGCCGTTTTTTGCGGCTGCATTCCTCTCCATAAATGTCCCGCACACCTTCAGGTGTATGAAAAATACGCTGCATGTTCATTTCCTCCGTAACACTTTTTGAATTTTCTGCGTTTCGCTTTAGTTCGCTACCATGCTACCACAGAAAAACTTAAATTTGATTATATAGGAAACTTTTCCAAAAGTCAATCCCGTAATTGCAGATCTTTCTGGATCCCCTCCAGATAAGGAACCAGAAATCCGCTTTTTGCCGGAAGATAAAATTCCTCGTCCAATTCTTCCCGGCGGAAACTTTTTCGTCCGCCCGCTTCCATCCGTTTCCAGAATTCTTTCAGTTTGCGTAAAGTAAGATAATAAAAAACATTATCTGCGCTGAAATAGATCAGAAAAAAAGAAATCCCCTTCTGCTTCTCAAACTCCTCCATAAAAGCTACCTGATGAGGATGAATGTTTGCAAGGGGAAAGGTCTTTACACAGCATTCTTTGGCATCGAAGCAGACAGGAATTCCCTGCACTGCTCCGATATAATCTACAGTACTTTTCTGTTCAAAATATGCCAGTGTGATATGTCTTGTATTCTTGTCCATTTTTACCGGCGTGATGGGAGTTGGAATTTTCTGGATCAGAGCCAGTCCTTTTTCGCGGTACTGCTCATTGGTACGATTGACAAGTTCCTCCAAAGTGGAGCCTCGAAGCCCTCTGCTGTTCCACGTTGCCATAAAATAAAACCCTTCTTTAATTTAAAAGCTTGATGGACGGGAAATAACGGATCTCCGCTTTTCCAACAATCTGATCGAAACGCACAAAAGTATTGGTCCAGTATCTGGAATCCTTTGAATTGTTTCGGTTATCGCCCATCATAAAGTAACAATTCTCCGGTACTTCATAAGGGCCGAAACTTCCAAGCGGTGTCTCCGGTACATAGGAATCTTCCAGTGGCGTTTCCGAATCATTGATATAAACTTTACCATCTATAATCTCAACTTTGTCTCCCGGAAGTCCGATAATACGTTTGATAAACAGCTGGGATTCGTCATCCGGATACTTAAAGATCACAATATCAAAACGCTCCGGATCTTTCCATTTCTTGGATATTTCATTTCCAAATACATTCATATTAAAACCATACGCCAGGCGAAAACCAAAGATCCGGTCACCGGTCATGATGGTATTTTCCATGGATTCCGACGGAATCTTTGCATTGATCAGTACCACATTGTTGATAACAAGGACCACCACTACCACAATGATGATCATTTTTACATAATCCCACACTTCATTCCAGATTTTCATAATAAATTTCCTCCAACTGCTCCTCTTTTAATGTTCTGAGAAAGATTTCCGGTATCGGCGCTGTGAAGATCTTTCCGGAAAGATAAGAAAGTGTTCCTGTAAGAACCGGAAACTCCATGCAGAAAGAATGCAGAAGCTGTCCTTTCAGATTGCTTTCATTTTTTCCGTACTTTGGATCACCCACGATCGAATGCCCTTCTGATGCAAGATGTGCACGGATCTGATGTGCACGTCCTGTGATCAGTTCTACCTTAAGAAGAGTCCGTTTTCCATTGTTACCAAGCGGAAAATATCGGGTCTCCACAGGAAGGGTATTCTCTTTCTCCTGTTTGTATATTGTTACTTTATTATTTTTTTTATCTTTGGAAAGATATCCTTTGATATATTTTTCCTGTTCCAGTACACCCTCCACAAGACACAGATAATACTTATGGAGATTTCTGGATTTAAACATTTCCGAGAGTTCCTGAAGACCGGCAAGACTTTTTCCGGCTGCGATCAGCCCGGTAGTGTTGCGATCCAGACGGTTACACACAGATGGCCGAAAAGTTCTTAAATCCTCCTCTGTAAGGCTTCCAGTTTCCAGAAGATACCCGGTCAGATATTCCACCAGTGACGGAGTGCCATCATCTCCGGGCTGGGAAAGCATCCCTGACGGTTTGTTGATCAGAAGGATATTCTCATCTTCATAAATAATGTCCAGTTTATGATATGCCCTGGGAGCTTTATCGGTACCGCTGAATTTCTCGAAAGTTTCATCACTTAAAAATAACTTCACATGATCACCAGAAAGCAGTTTCTCATTTCCGTTTGCTTTTTTTCCGTTAAGTGTAATATTTTTTTTACGCATCATTTTGTAAAAAAAACTTTTTGGCGCTTCTTTAAGAAGCTTGGCCAGATATTTGTCAAAGCGTTGTCCGGCCTCATTTTCATTAATGATAAATTCTTTCATTATAACAGTGCTCCTACAGACAGATTGCCAGGATTGTATGTTTGATCAGCTCTTCCCTGGAAAGATCCGGATACCGTTCATCTGGTGTAAACTTGATTCCATTCCGTAAAGATTCTTTATGTTCATTCATAGAATCCAGACGTTCCAGATAGGGCTTCAGATCTTTCAGGATCTTTACATCTACTTTATAACCGTTTTTGCGGACAATCTTCTGAGACTGTTCTGCAAGATACGATATATCCACCTTTGGATCACTGGTATATCCCACAACCGTATTTCCACATACAGCCACAGCATCAAGATAACCGCTCTTTTCATAAAAAGTCATATACATTTCATATGCCATCACAAGATCACCGGCATGTTTCCGGATTTCTTCATACAGTTTCCTGTCCATAGGATGCCGCATCAGGATCATGATCAGGCTTACCATGGATTTACAGCCAGGAAGACATCCTACAACCGTCAGAACTGTCCAGACAGTCATCCTTGTACCATTGACCGCCCATGCTACGAAAAAAACGAGAAGCGGAAGCGAAAATAATCCAGCTGTGATCAGAAGTCTTCGCTTCTTTTCGCTACTGAAATAGCCAAAATCACCTTTTTTTGTTTTTCTTTTTCTGGTATTTTTCATGTGCCGAACTCCTTGTCTGTGTTTTTAGATTTCTTCGATCTGTACTTCTGCTTTCAGGATTTTTTCCTTTGGAATTTTTTCTCCGAAGTTCTCTTGGATGGATCAGGCACTTTGGTCCAAAACCTACCAGATCCATACGTCCGGTCATTTTAAGTCCCTCAAGGATCAGTTCCCGGTTCTCCGGATTTTTGTACTGCATCAGAGCACGCTGAATTGCCTTTTCATGAGGATTTTTCGGAACATAAACTTTCTCTCCGGTCAGAGGATGTATTCCCGTATAATACATACAGGTAGAAAGAGTTGAAGGTGTCGGGTAAAAATCCTGCACCTGTTCCGGTGTAAATCCAAGATCACGAACATATTCCGCAAGTTTTACAGCTTCCTTCATGGTACATCCCGGATGAGATGACATAAAATAAGGAACTGCATACTGCTGCTTGCCTGTGCGGGCATTGGCCGTTTCATATTCTTTCAGAAAACTTTCGTAAACTGCATGTTTCGGTTTTCCCATATATTTCAGCACTTCATCAGAAACATGTTCCGGTGCCACACGCAGCTGGCCGCTGACATGATATTTTACAAGCTCATTCAGAAAAGTTTTATCCGGATCTGCCACCATGTAATCAAAACGAATACCGGAACGGATAAATACTTTTTTGACTTTTGGTAAATTCCGAACTTTTCGTAAAAGCTGCAGATAATCTTTATGATCCACCGTCAGATTTTTACACGGAGAAGGAAACAGGCACTGGCGTTCCCTGCAGACTCCTTTTGTCAGCTGTTTCTTACAGGAGGGATGTCGAAAATCCGCAGTAGGACCTCCCACATCATGAATATAGCCTTTAAAATCTGGGTCCTCTGTCATTTTTTCTGCTTCTCTCAGAATGGATTCATGGCTTCTTGTCTGAAGAATGCGGCCCTGATGGAAAGTCAGCGCACAGAAATTACAGCTGCCAAAACAGCCTCTGTTGCTGGTCAGACTGAACTTGATCTCTTTCAGTGCCGGAATCCCTCCGTCTTTTTTATACATGGGATGATACTGGCCTGTGTAAGGCAGGTCATAAACATCATCCATTTCCATCTGTGTCAGAGGCTTCGCCGGAGGATTCTGGATCACATAGCCGCGGTTTCCATAAGATTCCACCAGCGGCCTTGCAGTGAATGGATCCGTGTTGCGATATTGGATGGCAAAACTGTCCGCATAAGCTTTTTTGTCTGACTGAACCTGTTCAAAAGCCGGAAGGATCACGGGTTCGTAGACTCTGTTAATATCATGGCTTTTAAAAACAGTGCCTGCCACATAAGTAATCTCCTGTACCGGAATTCCGCTTTGCAGTGCCTCGGCAATTTCCAGAATCGAGTGTTCTCCCATTCCATAAGAAATAAGATCTGCTCCGGAATCAATAAGAATACTGTGCTTGACTTTGTTTTCCCAATAATCATAATGTGCCATTCTGCGAAGGCTGGCTTCAATTCCGCCCAGAATGATAGGCGTATGTTTATAGCTCTGACGAATCAGATTGCTGTATACCACACTTGCCCGATCTGGTCTTAATCCCATTTTTCCCCCGGGAGAATAGGCATCTGTACTTCTGTGTTTCTTGGAAACAGTATAATGATTCACCATGGAATCCATGTTTCCTGCTGTAACGAGAAAACCCAGGCGCGGTTCCCCGAACACCTGGATACTCTCTTTCTTTCGCCAGTCCGGCTGTGGGATCATCCCTACACGGTAGCCTCTGCTTTCCAGAAGACGTCCGATGATAGCTGATCCAAAAGACGGATGATCTACATAGGCATCGCCTGTCACATAGACAAAATCAACCGTATCCCAGCCTTTTGACTTCATATCTTCCCTTGTAACCGGTAAAAAATCCTGCATTTATAATTCCTCATATGTATTATGTGCTTACTGCTTCTGGTCTATCTATTACATGCTATGATGTACAGCCTGGGCACGGTATCCCTCGGCAATAATATCCAACTGTCTGTGGAATCGCTCCAGCTGACGTAAATCTTTGGTTTTGAATACTCTTAAAAATTCATCCTGGATCTTGCTGACTTCCCGTTCGCTGGAAACACGGTAAAGATTCTCAATATTATTCAAAATATCTTTCACAAGATTGGATTGCATCTGTGAAGAATTCTGTGCATCCATGATCTCATTCCGGACAGAAGACATTTCATGATCCAGGGAAATGATGGCATCTGATGCTTTGCTGAGACGTTCTGCGACATGCGGCGGCATGTCGCCTTTATATTTATATTGAAGAGAATGCTCAATGGTAGCCCAGAAATTCATTGCCATCGTACGGATCTGAACTTCCACCTGAAGTCTCTTGGGGCCGTTGATCGTCTCTACTATATAGTAAAGGATCATGTGATAACTCCGATAACCGCTCTGTTTAATATGAGTCAGATAGTTCTTCTCACTTTTTACTTCCATATCTGTTCTTCTTCGGATGATTGCAGCGACTGTATCAATATCTTCTTCAAACTGACAGATGATCCGGACACCTGCAAGGTCTTCCACCTCGGTTTCCATCTGTTCAATAGGAATATGTTTGCGCTGCATTTTCTCCAGAATACTGGATACACTTTTTACTCTTCCACTGACTTGTTCAATGGGTGAATATCGATCATTCTCACGGTATTCTTCTATCATATGTTCAAATTTGACTGTCAGTTCCTTGACAGCCAGCTCGTAAGGGCACAGAATACTTCGCCATAACTGTATTTCCATGTTGCTCGCTCCTTATTATCTGCCGTCAGTCTCTTATTTTTTGTTGTGGTGATGGCGGCATACATTTTTTATTATAACATATGTTTTGAAAAAATAGGGATTCTTTATCAATTTTTTATTAAAAAATTATAGAAAAATTTTCTTTTTTGTGTGATGCATCCACAAAGCTATATATATGCAGGAATGAATATTTTATGAATTTTTTGCTCATTTTTTCAGAAATCAGAAAAAGCCCTGAAGAGAAACATGTTTCTGCTTCAGGGCAAAAGATACCGTTGATCCGGTTATGATCAGTCTTTCAGATTTTCAAGAACCTTTACAAGGTAATTCCATACTCTTTCTGTGGAAGCGATACTTAATACTTCTTCCGATGTATGAATATCCTTCATATCCGGTCCAAGAGATACACAGTCAAGGCCTTCCATTTTTTTGTAGAAAAGCCCGCATTCAAGACCTGCATGGATTGCCACAACTTCCGGTTTATGACCATACATTTCTTCAAAAATCTCCACCATCTTATCTCTTAATGGAGAATCTTTCCGGTATTCCCATGCAGGATATGCACCCTGTACTTCATAATCTCCCCCAAGAAACTCTGTAAGATATTCGATTTTATCAGATATTGCGCTGCATGCCGCATCTACGGAACTTCTTACACTTGAACTTGCAAAGAGCTCGTCCTCATCCAACCGAAGAATTCCGATATTACTGGATGATTCCACCAGACCTTTAATAGTCCCACTCATTTTCTGGATTCCAAATGGTACATTCTGAAGATAGAATACAATCTTCTCCTGGCTTGTAGGATGAAGGACCTGAGCTGTCCCTACTCCATTCTCTTTCACTTCAATGGTAATATTCTCATCAGAGCCGGTATATTCCTCCCTGATCTGCTCCTGGAGTTCTTTTGCGTATGCTTTTACTTCTTCTGGTGCATCAGTCAGAAACTCTGTGATGCATTCTCTCGTAATGGCATTATCCTTCTGGCCACCTGCAAGAGAAATCACTGCATAATCTGCCTTTTTCTTAAGGCCATAAAGGAAACGTCCCATCAGCTTGTTGGCGTTAGCTCTGTTTTTATCAATCTCAGCACCGGAATGTCCGCCCATAAGTCCGCAGACCTTAACCTGTATCTTAGTTCCCTCGCCCTCGACGCGCTGAACCGGAATATGACTGATCCCTGAAAGGCCACCTGCGCAACTGATCCAGAGACTTCCCTCTGCCTCAGAATCCAGATTGATAAATCTTCTGCCTTTCAGTACGCTGCAATCCAGTCCTACTGCACCAAGAAGGCCAATCTCTTCATCAACCGTAAATAACACTTCAAGTGGTGGATGCGGAATATCTGTACTCTCAAGAAGAGCAAGGCCATAGGCAACAGCAATACCATCATCTCCGCCAAGAGTTGTTCCATTAGCAGTTACATAACCGTCTTTTACAGAAATATTTAATCCGTCTTTTGTAAAATCATGTTCTACATTCGGACGTTTCTCACATACCATATCCATATGGCCCTGAATGATAACTGTCGGAGAATTTTCATATCCTGATGTACCTGGTTTATAGATGATCACGTTATTCATTTCATCCTGTACGTATTTAAACCCGTGATCTTTCGCAAAATTCACAAGAAAATCACTGATCTGTTTCGTATTTCCGGAACCGTGAGGAATCTTACAGATCTCCTCAAAATAATGAAAGACTCTCTTAGGTTCACAATTCTCTAATGCTGGCATAAATTCTGCCTCCTTCTGCTCCATAAATTCATTTATTTTTATAATAATCATATACTGTAAAAAAAGCAAGGCCGGGATCTTATGAAATCGAAAATATTAACACTTTTCAGTATCTGTCTGCTGTTTTTTCTGCTTCTTCACCCGGACGAAGGGCTCCTGGGTGCCAGGGACGGATTGACGCTGTGGCTGAATGTTATGCTTCCAACCCTGCTTCCCTTCCTGATCTTCACCGGAATTCTTTTAAAATCCGGAAATCTCACAAAACTCCTGAATCCATTTTCCCTTCTGTGGAAAAAATGTTTCGGTCTTTCTCCAGCCGGAGCCTATGTTCTGATTCTGGGTTTTCTGTGCGGTTACCCTATGGGAGCAAAGATTGCCCATGATCTTTACATAAATGATCAGATTTCCAAAAAAGAAGGCGAATATCTTCTTTCTTTTTCCTGCAACGCCAGTCCTGCTTTCGTTGTTTCCTATCTGACCGGCAGCATTTTGCAGAACAGAATCCATCCGATGCAGATAGTCCTGATCCTGTTAACTGCTGATCTTTTCTGCATGCTTTTTTTTCGATTTCTGATATATCATGGAAACACACTGACTCCTGCCAAAGTTAAATCCATAAAAAAAGAGACATACCAGCAGGACTCCACAGGAGTCATCCTGGATGTCTCGATCATGAACGGATTTGAAACCATCACACGGCTCGGGGGCTATATTCTGATATTTTCATTGGTATTTACATGTATCAGACATTACTGGCCATTCTCCGAACAGACCAGTATCCTGTTTACAAGTCCCATCGAGCTGACCACAGGATTACAGCAGATCGCTCACTCCCGGTATTCATGGAGATTTCGCTGTATATCCTCCATAACTCTTACCGCATTCGGTGGGCTCTGCGTTATGTTCCAGACAAAAAGTGTACTGGAAAACCGATTATCACTGTTTCCTTATGTTACATCCAAATGTCTGAATACATCCCTGGTTTTCCTGTTCTTAGTTCTCTCCGATATCGTCTAACAGTTCATCCTCATCACTATCACTGGAAGCACTGTCTTCGTCCTGGAAAGTATTGGAAATTGCAGCTGCCTGTGCAGTCTGTGGCGCAAGTTCCTGTCGGTTATGGTTTACAACTTCAAGACAACTCTGCAGTGCATCGATAAATGCTTTATATTTACCGCCGGCATCCTCAAGTGTCTGGTTCAGAACAGAACCAATATTCGCCATCATATCATCTGTATATGTGATCGCACTGAGACGGATACTGTTGGCATCCTGTGTTGCAGAATCAAGGATCTCCTGAGCCTGCTTGTTGGCAGCATTGATCGTTTCATTTGCCTGTGCATACGCCTTCTGCATGATCTCATGCTGTGTAACCAGCTCCTGTGCTTTCGTCTGCGCATCTGCGATCAGGCTGTCAGCCTTGGACTGTGCATCCTCAAGGATTGCATCCTTATTGCTGATGATCTTCTGATAACGTTTGATCTCATCTGGAGTTTTCAGACGCAGTTCACGTAAAAGTTCCTCAATCTCTTCTTTATTCACTACGATCTTGGTAGTGGAAAGAGGCTGAAATTTACAGCTGTCCACATACTCTTCAATCTCCTGAATGATCTGTTCAATTCTGCTGCTCATAAATACACTCTCCTTATTTCTCTGTTTCTCTTTTTTTCAATTTTTCTTCGACTGCTTCCGTAATCTCACTTGGAGCAAACTTACTCAGATCTCCTCCGAAATTCGCAACCTCTTTCATGATCGTGGAGCTTAAGTATGCATATTCCAGACTGGTTGTGAGAAAAACGGTATCCACATCCGGTGCAAGAACACGGTTGGTCTGCGCCATCTGCAGCTCGTATTCAAAATCCGTGACAGCACGAAGACCGCGAACGATCACCTGGGCATGATTCTCCCTGGCAAAGTTCACAGACAGGCCCTCAAATGCTTTCACCTCCACATTCGGGATATCTTTTGTTGCCTTTGCTAGTATCTTAACACGTTCTTCCACAGAAAACAACGGACTTTTTGCAGAATTGTGCAAAACGCCCACTATAACCCGGTCAAAAGAAATGCTTGCTCGTTTAATAATATCAAGATGACCATAAGTTGCCGGGTCAAAACTTCCTGGGTATACGGCTGTTATCATATGTCTGTCTCGCTTTCATTTTTTTAGGAAAACATGCTTATTTGTTTTATATTCCTTGGAACGTATCAGATGATAGCCCAGTTCCTCCACATAAGAAAAATCCGTGTAAAGATCTTCTTCTATGATAATAAGCGTGTTCTCGTTTGCAAGAGTACTGTCAGCCAGATATTCGAGAACCGGCTGCTCCAGATGCTGTTCATAAGGTGCATCCATAAAGATACAGTCAAAAGGTTCTCCACCTTCCAGTGAACGCAACGCCTGCAGTACATCCATGTTCAGCAGTTTACCACCTTCAGAGAGTTTTGTAAATGAAAGATTTTCACGGATACATGCACATGCCTTGGGATTTTTTTCAACAAATACTGCATAATCAGCGCCTCGGCTCAATGCCTCGATACCAATAGCTCCGCTTCCGGAAAAAAGATCCAGGAACCTGCAACCTGGTATTTCAGGCTGGAGAATGTTAAAAAGAGTTTCCTTAATACGGTCTGTTGTTGGTCTTGTCTCATTTCCGGGAATTGTTTTTAAATTTAATCTACGTGCTTTTCCTGCTATTACTCTCATTTCAGATTTAATCTCCAATCCAGATCACCACGGGCCAGTCCGAGAATCAAAAGCTCCGCAGTGGCAATATTTGTAGCAACCGGAATATTATACTGGTCGCATCGTTTAACAATACTCATGATATCCGGTTCTGCCGGATCCATCATGACAGGATTATAAAACAGGATCACCATATCCAGATCCTGTCTTTCTACCATCTCCATAAACTGCTTGTCTCCGCCAATGCTTCCGGCAAGAAACTTATGGACATGAAGGCTGGTCGCTTCCTCAATTCTTCTTCCCGTTGTTCCGGTTGCATATACTTCGTGTTTGGCAAGGATATTCTTATATGCAATACAGAAGTCTTCAATCAGAACTTTCTTACTGTTATGTGCAATAATTCCTAAATTCATAATTCACCTCTCCATTCTGACCTCGGGTTACATCCCTTTTTCTCCACTGTATAGCGGTAAAACCATATAACTCTGTAATTGATTTTAGCATATCGCCCAAAAAAGTGCAATTTAATTCATACAAATTCATGAAAAATTAATATTTTCTCTTTCGGGATTCCTGTGAATTTATGGTTGCTGCCAGCTGTTTCCGGTTTGATAATCAATTTCTATTCCCGGCTGTACGTTATATACAAAAACGTGAAAGGCTACGTTCTGATCCTTTACAGATTCCGCTTCCATTTCCACACCGCGGGCCACAAGTTCTTTTCCTGCAAAAATCGGAGTAACGCGATACATACAGGGATTCCCGGTACTGTGTACATAATCTGCCACTTCATTCTCAAAAGGCAGCATTCCGGTTACATTAAGATACCGGGTTCCCGTGATCAGATTTTTTTCATTTGCATTCTCCCCGGTAAGCTGATAACCGATCAGATGACAGCGATTATAAAGATATCTGCCATCTACATTATCATATTTTACTGTATGCCAGCCCGTTGGTTTGATCATTCCGATAGCACCTCGTTCCTCTGTCGGCATCAGCTGGGGTGTGATCTTGGATTCCGCATATCCACATCGTCCAAGAGCATCCAGTTCGCTGTAAAATTCATATGCAGGGCCATTTTTCTTTTCTGCTGAAAATTCCGAAATATTTCCATCAAGCTCTACACAAGGACTTCCACTGTATTCCGGTATATTTTCCAGCGAAATATCTGCATTCTGTCCTCCGGCCTGATTTCCTGTCTGCTCCAGTATTTTATAAGCTGTGTGGGAAATCGCTTCGGATATATTTTCTGAAAAATTTTTTGTATTTTCTTCTATATATGTAAAAAATATATTACAAAAAATCTCGCTCTGTTCCCTGGCTTTATCCAGGCTGTCCGGCGGTTTCCAGCCATTACACAGTGCAATGGTAATACAAAGTATCAATCCTGTTATGATCTTTTTTGCTGGCTGTTTTTTTCTTTTTGATTTTCGTCTGTATGTGGGATAGCGCTTCTTTTTCACAAAATCCCCCTTTACTTATCTGCCAGATATTATATGCACCACAGAAAATATTATAACTTCTGTTTTTTATAAAAACAACCATACATTCGATTTTAATTTTTTATATTATTCTGTAAATTTCCTTTAACTGCCAGTGTATTATTTCCGCTATTTCATATACTAGCAATGTAACATCAAACCAAACAACAACCAAGGAGGAAATGAATTATGCCAAGTAACACTTCTTCTAACAAAGCAGTTGTACCAGAAGCAAAAGGCGCACTTGACCGTTTCAAATATGAGGTAGCAAACGAGCTGGGTGTTCCGCTTACAGATGGATACAATGGTAACCTTACTTCCAAACAGAACGGTTCTGTTGGTGGATATATGGTAAAAAAGATGATTGAAGCTCAGGAACGCCAGATGTCCAGCGGTTCTCAGGGCAGCCAGCAGTACTAATCCGATTTAAGTAAATCCATTGCCATGTAAAGCTGAAAAGTTTATGCAGTAAAAAATGCTGTCTGACAAAATCCGTGTTGTCAGACAGCATTTACTGTATTTGAAAATCCTATTCATTTCCTACAAAAACTTTCTGATCTTTTGATATACTACTTCCGCAAATTCTTTATGACCAGATGCATTGAGGTGTTCCTGATCAGCCTCACAGCAATGTACATAAGCCGCTGCCGGAAGAAATTCAATCTGACGTTCTTTTGCTATTTTTTCGTATACAGACTGGAGATTTCTGGATACGGCCACCGACTCTCTGGAAAACTCCTGATCGTAGCCTTCCTGCCATACTTTTTCCCCAAGATAAATCGGTGACATCAGAAGAACCTTCGCTTTTGGAGCATATTCCTGAATCTGATCCAGAAGTCGAAGAATCCCCTTTCCGATCACATCTGCAGATGCTCCGAAAACTGTTTTGCAGTCATTGGTTCCCAGCATAAGAGTGATCACATCTACCTGTGCATGTGTTTCCAGCAAAGTTGGCAGAAGTGCTGTCCCCTTCCGTCCATCACGAAGTGGATCTTCAAAAACAGTCGTCCGTCCACATAACCCTTCTTCAATCACTCTGTATTTTTCTTTGTTTAATTTTTCCTGAAGAAGACTTGTCCAGCGCACACCCCAGGGCAGCCGTTCTCTGCTTTCTCCGTCGTATCCCCAGGTATTGGAATCTCCAAAGCATAAAATCTGTTTCATATATATTTCCTCTTTTCATATCTGATTACTATGTTTATGTGTTGAAGATATCGTATCATACTCTTTTTTCTTCGTCAAATATGCAAAAGAAATAGCCTGCCATAGGCTAATCCTATAGCAGGCCAGAATATATAATCGTGATATTTATTTACTCGTCCAGATTACAGGCCGATAAATCCTGTAACATCTCCATTGATCACATAATGCGCACCATTATCTTCCGGTTTGATATAGATTTTCAGATCTTTCAGATCTGTTGCTTTTTTACCCATATCATCTGTCCAGATTTTTTTGATCCGGTCAGCAACTTCAGAAGTATGTATCTCTTTGCCCCAGTACTGGACATATACTTCTGTAACTGTCTCTGCCTTTTTGGCTGTTGCAGTTTTTCTTGTAGTCGTCTTTTTAGCTGTAGGTGTTTTTCTTGTGGTTGTTTTCTTTGCAGCAGGTTTCTTAACTGGTTCCTCAGTCTTTACAGCTGCTGTTTTTTCTTCAGCAGGTTTCGTGTCTGCTTTCTTCTCCGCCGGTGTTTCAGCTGCTTTTTTTGTCTCTACAGAAGCTTTTGCATCGTCTGTCTTCGGTGTCTCAGCCTGAACGGCTTTCTCTTCGGATGCGGTTACTACAGATTTTGCAGGAGTCTCGCTTACTGAAGCCGTTTTTGCAGTTGTCTTAGTTGCAGCTTTCTTTGTTCTAGCCATTTTATAGCCTCCTTACAAGAGATTTGTTAATCTTTTCTCGAACTTTAGGATATCACTTTTTGGGGAAGAGCGCAAGGTCAGATGCCCAGATTTTCCAGATCTTCACTCATATATCCCATCAGTCGTTCCTTCAAAGCCTTATGTTGCGGTAATCTGAGATCAAAATCCAGTGCAAGGATCTCTCCTGCCGCCTCACTGGCATTCTTCAAAATCCCGGCATCATTATAGATATCACCGATCTTAAATTCCATCAATCCACTCTGGCGGATACCAAAAAGATCTCCAGGGCCCCGGAGCTTCAGGTCTTCCCCTGCAATATAAAATCCATCATTAGATTCATTAAGGATCTTCAGGCGCTTGGAAGTATCTTCTTCATTATTTCCCTGAATAAAAATACAGTAAGACTGAAACTCTCCACGGCCTACACGTCCACGAAGCTGATGAAGCTGAGCAAGTCCGAAACGTTCTGCATTTTCCACCATCATTACTGTGGCATTCGGAACATTCACCCCTACTTCTACAACTGTTGTAGACACCAGTACCTGTATCTCCCCAGAAGCAAACGCTTCCATAATCCTGTTTTTTTCTTTTGGTTTCATCTTTCCATGAAGAATCTCGACACAGATATCATCAGGAAGAGCCTCCCGAAGTTTTACAGCATAATCCGTCACATTTTCAGCATCCAGACCTTCACTTTCTTCCACCATAGGACAGATCACATAAGCCTGTCTTCCCATATGGATCTGTTTTTCAATAAAAGAATATGCTTTTGGGCGATAAGAAGTACCCACCACGCAGTTCTTAATAGGAAGTCTCTGTGCTGGAAGCTCGTCAATAATGGAGATATCCAGATCCCCGTACAAGATGATCGCCAGGGTCCTCGGGATAGGAGTAGCGCTCATAACAAGTACATGCGGTGGATTTCCTCTGGTAGTCAGTGCCTCTCTCTGACGTACGCCAAACCTGTGCTGCTCATCTGTGATAACCAGTCCAAGATTTTTATATTCTACCTTCTCCTGGATCAGCGCATGAGTCCCGATGATAACATTTGCCTCACCTTCTGCAATCTTCTGATAGATTTCCCGTTTCTGTTTTGCCGTACTGGACCCCGTCAGAAGTACCGGATGGCAGGAAGTAATATTCTGTTCTTCCATTAATCTCAGGAATCCCTCAAAATGCTGATTGGCAAGTACCTCTGTTGGTACCATCAGTGCACTTTGAAATCCGTTTTCCGCAGAAAGCACCATGGACAGAAACGCAATTACTGTTTTACCACTTCCAACATCTCCCTGAACAAGACGGGACATTAATTTATGACCGCTTAAATCTCTCTCAATCTCATGCCATACATTTTTCTGGGCATTCGTCAGTTCGTAGGGAAGACCTTCGATGATTTCCTCTGTTGTCCACACTGGTTTCATGGAAAATGTATTCGGTGCTTCCTCTGTCTTTTCTTTGAGAAGCTGCACTGCCAGTACAAAAAGAAGAAACTCGTCAAACACGAGCCTTTTTCTGGCAGTAAGCAATTCCTGCATATTCCCCGGAAAATGTATGGTACGTATTGCAAAATTATCGTCCGCCAGCTGATAGCGCTCCCTGATCTCCTCTGGCAGATATTCTGTTTTTAAGGGTCTTGTATCCAGGACCTGCCGGACAAGTTTGGTAATTGCCTTATTGGTAAGGCCTTTGGTCAGGGCATATACTGGCTGCATACTGTGGACAACTTCCTCATAAGCTGCGGGAGTAAATATCTCCGGATGTTCCATCTGCAGTCGTCCTTTTTTACGGATGATCTTTCCTCGGAAAATAAATACACTGCCCTTCTTCAACGTTCCTTTTAAATAAGGCGCATTAAACCAAGCTACTGGAAGACGGCCGCTCTGGTCTGCCACTGTTGTAGTCAAAATCTGCAGATTCCGTACCTGGTTGCTATACAGGCTGCCTGTTATCGTTCCACGAATGGAAACTGTTTTTTCTTCTTCTGCCGATGCGATCTCAACTGGCTCTTCATATACATCATAAGTCCGTGGATAATAACGGAGAAGCTCCTCCGTAGTCGTAATTCCGATCTTCTGGAAAAGCTTCTCTGTTTTATCACCCACGCCTTTTAATTCACGTAAAGGTGTCTTATCATTCATTTTTAGTACTCTTTATTCTACGGAAATCAGGTAATAGTAAATTGGCTGTCCACCCTGGTTCAGCTCGACTTCACAATCTGGATATTTTTCGGAAAGTTTATTGGAAAGATCCTCTGCCTCTTCTTCAGATATATCTTCTCCATAATAAACACTGATGATCTCAGATTCCTCATCTATCATCTCTGCAACCATGTCTTCTGCAACCTGAAGCCGTTCCTTACCAACCGCAAGGATACCAGCATCACCGATTCCCATAATATCGCCCTCGTGGATTTCCTTGTCATCAATCCGTGTGTCGCGGACTGCATAAGTAACCTGTCCTGTCTTTACTCTGGAAATGGCATCTGTCATAGAAGCAAGGTTCTCTTCGCCGTCTTTTTCCGGAACAAAACTGATCATTGCGGAAATTCCCTGCGGGATCGTCTTAGTCGGAACTACGATGATCTCTTTATCTTCTGTCAGATCTCTTGCCTGATTAGCCGCAAGGATAATATTCTTATTATTCGGGAAAATATAAATTGTTTTTGCATTTACTTTATCGATAGCGTTGAGCATGTCCTCTGTGCTCGGATTCATGGTCTGACCGCCTTCGATCAGATAATCCACACCAAGCTCACGGAAAATCTGAGAAAGTCCTTCTCCCACAGATACAGAAATAAATCCATGGTCTTTTGGTGGTTCTTTCTCCTTCTCAGCCTGTTCTCTAGCAAGTTTCTCAGCATCTTTGATCAGCTTTTCCTGATGCTCCTCACGCATATTATCAATCTTCATGCGTGAAAGCTGGCCATATGTGAGTGCACGCTCGAAAGCCTGACCCGGATGATTGGTATGCACATGCACTTTAACGATCTCGTCGTCTGCTACCAGTACAATGGAGTCTCCGATAGAATCCAGAAATTCACGGAAACGGCTGATCTCTTCCTGTGGAAGCGGTTTCTCAAGAAGGATGATAAACTCTGTACAGTATCCGAATTTGATATCAGCCTCTGCCTGAGGAGAAATCTTTGTAATCTTTGGAGCCGCTGATGCCTCAAACTGGGAATAATCTACTTCTTTTCCGTGATATCCGTCAATGGCACCACGGAAAACTTCCAGAAGACCCTGTCCGCCAGAATCTACCACACCTGCTTCTTTCAAAACAGGAAGCATTTCCGGGGTTCTGGCAAGTGTCTCTTCCGCATGCTGGAATATCCCATCAAAAAATGTGTCCAGATCTGATGCGGAATCTGCAAGTTCAAGTGCTCTGTCTGCTGCTGCCCTGGCAACTGTAAGAATGGTTCCTTCCTTCGGCTTCATAACTGCTTTATATGCTGTTTCAACACCACGTTCCATAGCTGCGGCAATTGCAGGTGCATCCAGATCTGTCAGCTTGCGCACACCTCGGGTAAATCCACGCAGAAGCTGTGAAAGGATAACACCGGAGTTACCACGGGCGCCACGAAGAGAACCGGAAGAAATAGCCTTGGCCAGGGTTTCCATATCCGGATCTGCAAGAGCACCCACTTCGGAAGCAGCAGACATGATGGTAAGCGTCATGTTCGTTCCCGTATCCCCGTCAGGTACGGGAAACACATTCAGTTCATTGATCCATTCTTTCTTCGCTTCCAGGTTCTTGGCTCCGGCCAGAAACATTCTGGAAAGTATTTTAGCATCTATGGTTTTGTTATTCACCACAAGTTCCTCCTCTAAAACTAATCTATTGCTCGTACGCCCTCAACCATGATATTGATCTTCTCGATCTCCATTCCTGTAAAGGCCTCGACTTTATATTTTACATTGTTGACAAGATTGTCCGCAATAGTACTGATATTCACGCCATATGCTACGATGACATGGAAATTCAGTCGGATCTTATTGTCATCAGTGATCTTAACACTGATACCATGTTTCAGACTGTCAATACGCAAAAGTTTAACCAGTCCATCCTTCATACTGATAGCTGCCATTCCAATGATACCAAAACACTCTACTGCCACACTGCCGGCATAAGTCGCAATGACATCCGTATCAATTACGATCTGACCCAATCCGGAATCTATACGTCCATTCATATGGTTACCTCCACTGTTTCATTTAAATTAAATTATATGTAAATCTATTATAACCTTTTTTTAACAAGAACACAACGCTTAATTTCGCCATGATTTTCAGCATTCCTTCCAATATAGAAGTTCCGTAAGAAAACTCTTTGCAGAATTTTTGATAAATTTCCTTTTTTTGCTTGCAAAAGAGCAATTCATCTGTTAAAATGGTGACTGTTGATAAAAGGAGGTGCTATTCATGGCTAAATGTGCAATCTGCGATAAAGGAGCTCATTTCGGAAACAATGTGAGTCATTCCCATAGAAGATCCAACAAAATGTGGAAATCTAACGTTAAATCCGTCAGAGTAAAAACAACTGCCGGCGGAGCAAAGAAAATGTATGTATGTACTTCTTGTTTAAGATCCGGAAAAGTTGAAAGAGCGTAAGTAATATCGTATGCCCCCGTAAAATTGCGGGGGCTGTTTTTTATTTCTAAATATTATTATAAATAAACGGAAAGCCTGCTAACCGCACACTTTCCGTTTATCTGCAAAACATATGATATCCGCATAGCAGACATACCACTGCGATCGAGATCACAATAAAATTCTCAGTGATAAGAATTCCAAGAACCATTCCTACTCCGATAAAGAACAACATAAACCCTGTTAGCTTTCCCACTCCTGTCTGCTCATTTCTTTTTTGTTACAGTATATGCACAAAAGCAGGACAGAATACTTATCATCACAAAATCTTATACAGACTTCTTCACAGATAAGATATCCTTAATCTTCTTTCTCATCGGCGCTCTCATCTCCACCTGCACCTGGGACAAAACGATTCACAAAGTCGGGAACCATATCCAGAACTTTTGTCAATCCATCCTGATTCTTAACGTTTACAAGCTTGGTGGTTCCATTCTGGATCACAAGTACTGCACAAGGCGTCATCTTTCCGGCCAGACCGCCGCCACCGTTATTTTTTTTATCTCCTTCAAATGCTCCTGCACCTACACCAAAAGATACATCTACCAGGGGAAGAATGATCGTATCACCTACATGAATGGCATCCCCTACAACAGTTTTGGCCGATACAAAGCCATCCATTCCTTTAAATAATGAATTCACGGTATCCTTGAAATTATTCTCTTTCTCCATGATTGACCTCCTTATGTCTCCATCGGTGGATGACGTATTTGATATTTTTATTAAAATAAAGCTCTATTGCTATCTTTATAAGTACAACTCCATAAATCCGGCCTTTCAGAAAGATTTCGCCTTCCAGAATATTTTCACCATCAAAAAGCGGATTTACCATTATTTTATTTTTGTGGAAAGGAATTGTCATTCCCAGCAGCGCCAGTACCGTACCTGTGACAGCCGGATCCTCACTTCCAAAAGTAATCTTTCCGGTGATTCTGGTTGGCAACACATGATGTATCAGTTTTTTTCCATCTTCCCATAAGAAAGAAATCGCAGCTCTGGTCCGTGGATGGTCAATAAATTCCCTCCACCAGTTTATCTTATCACAGAATTTTCTGATTGTTAATGCGAATTTCTGGATTTTTTTAAGAATTCTGGATGGTACCCTCAGAGCATTTCGCACTACTGTCAATAATTTTCCAAGTACTGATTTTATTCTGCCCGCTATTTTAAGAATTAAATCTTTTATTCTTTTTCTGTTTTTATTCTCTGTTTCTTTGTGCTCCGAAACTGAAGTATCTATTTCTTTCGATATCCCATCTTCCCGCCTGTAATCTCTTTCATCACATGCATCCGTCTGTTCCGGCAAAATTTCTGAAATTTTATCCTCCGGTTCTTTTTCCAACAGATCCGGCGTATATCTGTGCCCTTCAATCTCCTCCACTTCAACAGGAGTTGTGTCTTCTTTTATAATAACGGAAGTTTCTTCTTTTTCTTCACTATTATATGATCTGGAATATTTTTCCTGTTCTGTCTGCTTCTTCTGAACAGAAGGATCTTTTTTGCTGGTATCAGTTTTTGTTTTTTTCTTCTTTCCGGAAAGTTTTTGTTTCAATCTGGATAGTGGAACTCCAAAAACACATATTTTTGTTTGAATTTTCCCTTCTTCCCAGAAAGCACGAGCCGAAATAATATGGAGCAGCCAGCTTACCTCGCCCGAGGCTCTTATTTCCCTGATTCCCTCCGTTCGCTTTTTTTCTGCACTTGCTCGGTATCTGACCGGACAAAAAAGGATCAGGAGCAAAAGCAGAAGAACCAGTCCGATGAGTATCCCCAGAAGGATCAATATCCATTTTAGTATCAGCCATAATATATGCAGCATTCATTCACCTGTTTTTCAGATATTCTTTTATTTTAAAATCACCGGTTTCCGTATATACCTGTTCTATAATATCCTGTACCATCCGTATCGCTCCATCTTTACCTTTAGCCATTCCGATGATCAACGGACAGATTGCTCTGGCACCGCGCTGTACCAGCATACTGGAGGGAAGAATCTCCAGTATATTCCCTGGATTATCTGACAGCGTAACAACATAAATATCCGGTACAAATTTCCCGGCAGTGATCCGTGCTCTTGCTCTGGTAGGATTCTTTATATCATCTCCAATATAATAATCTTTCATCCATTTTAGCACTTTACGACCACCTCCGCTTCTTTAATGTCAAACAGGGCTGCGTAAACACACAGCCCTGTCTTTGTTTTTAGAAATACTTCTGCTGTTTCGCCCAGACGCCCTCACTACGCATCTCCAGATACTCCTGATAAGCCTGCTCCACAATATGCTTCTCATTGGAAAAACGAAGAAGATGATAAATCTCGTGAAACTTGTAATATCCGGAATCTACAAAATATTCCTCGCGCTGGGGTTTGCTATGATAATTATCAGCTATCATGAGATACCAGTGTACCTCTTTCATTACCACATCCTCCGGAACTGTGAAATTATACTGGCTCTTACCAATGTATTTCACAATAGAAGCTCTGACACCTGCTTCTTCTTTCACTTCACGTAAAGCAGTCTGTTCAAAGGTCTCGCCTTCTTCTACAGTTCCTTTGGGAAGCACCCATCCTTCATAACGGTTCCTGTAGGATTTATACAATGCCAGGATCTTACCCCGATGAATTACCACACCGCCACAGCTTGTTGCTTCTATCATATTGCAATCCTCCTGTAATGCGTGTGTCTTTTGCACTGATTACAGTATACCTCTTTTTCTTCATATAGGCAAGGGGCAAGAAGCAGATACTGTCTTAATTAACGAAATTTAATCAAAATAATATGCATCAAATACATCTCCTGCAATGGGAACTGCTGCTTCACTTCCGGTTCCTCCGTTTTCGACGATCACCGCAATAGCAATATCCGGGTTATCTACATTCGAATAACCGATAAACCACGAATGACTGGAACCATTTTCATCAAACTCCGCAGATCCGGTTTTTCCGGCTACCGTATATCCACGCCCGTTAAGCGCAGAAGCTGTACCGTTTTCAACTACATTTTTCATGAGTTTTCCAAGAATACCTGCTTCGTTACTGGTCATCAGGCGTTTATATTCCGTCTTTTCCGTTTCTTTTACAGTATCTCCGGAATTATTTACAATTTTGTCGATCATGGTCGGCTTCATCAGTACACCGTCATTGGCGATCGCACTTGTGATCAGCGCCATATGCATAGGAGACACCAGCGTATTTCCCTGTCCAATAGAGGTCTGCATTACCAGAGCGTTTGCTGAATTTTTTTCCAGGGTAAAACGACTTGTTTTATAGGAGTTCAGAGGAAGAGCTTTGTTAAAAAGAAGATCCTCCGCGGTACTGCGCAAAGAACCGGCCCCGAGATTCAGCCCCATATCCGCAAACGCACAGTTACAGGAATGTGCAAATGCAGAATAAAAATCTTCCTGCCCATGTACTTCACCGTTATAACACTGAATGGTATGGTCATCTACTGTAATACTTCCCTGGCACAGATAAGAATATCCTTCCAGAGAGCCCTTTTGTCTGAAATAATCCAGGGCCGTAACAACTTTAAAAGTAGATCCCGGCGGATATGCACCATTTGTAGCACGGTTAAGAAGACTGCTGTTATTCTCATCATTGACAAGCGTATCCCAGTCCTGTGCAATGGTATTCGGATTAAAATCCGGTTTGCTTACCATGGCAAGGATTCTTCCTGTAGAAGGCTCTATGACAACTACCGCTCCTCTGCGGTCACCCAAAGAATTATATGCTGTTGTCTGAAGATCAGCATTCAGACTTGATATCACGGTATCTCCCTGATTCTTTTTGCCCAGAAACTCATTTTTCATCTGCTCCAGGAAAAAAGAATGGGAAGTCAGAAGCTGAAAATTCGCCTCTGATTCCAGTCCGCTTTTGCCGTTAGTATCATATCCTACCGCATGTGCAAAAATATTTGCAAATGGATAAGTTCTCTCTTCTGTTCCATCTTCATACACATTGGTCTGTGCCAAGACTTCTCCATCAGAAGACTGGATGCTTCCACGCACTACCCTGTCTGAAAACGTATCCTGTCTGGTATTATACGGACTGTTGATAAAATCGTCACTTTTTATGGCATCAAAATAAATCAGATACCCGATCAGACTGACAAAAATCAATATAAAGAACACCGATACAAAAGTAAACGGCCGGTTCTTTTTTCTACGGAGCCTGGCGATATCCCGTTCTCTCAGGCGTTGCTCTCTTTCCTCTTCTTTCAAACGTTTCTTTTCGCTGCGATTCAATTTCTTCGTCCTCATCTTCCCTCAGAATATACAGTCCCTGAATGATTGCAAGCATCAGGATGGTACACATGACAGAACTTCCTCCATAACTTACCAGCGGAAGTGTAACACCTGTCATCGGAATAAATTTGGTCGCACCGCCAATAGTCAGAAATACCTGAAACGCATATTCTGTTCCAAGTCCCAGTGCGATCAGTTTATAAAACGGATTTCGTATCTTCAGTGCAATCGTAACGATCATGAGAAAGAAACTGGTACATACCAGGATCAGGCAGATGGCAAAAATGCCGCCCAGTTCTTCACAGATAGCGCTGAAGATAAAGTCATTTTTTACAACAGGAATTTTCTCCGGAGAGCCCTGGCAAAGCCCCATTCCAAACCAACCACCAGTTCCGATAGCAAACAATGACTGCACGATCTGATAGCCTTCATTCTGATAGACCGCCATCGGATCTCTCCAGGCGCTCACTCTCTGGCGTACATGTCCGAAAAGATGATAAGCTACCACTGCACCAACACATCCACCGCCAAGTCCCAGGAGCATATATCCAGGATTTCTGGTTGCCACATAGATCAGCACAAGATAGGTGACAAAAAAGATCACCGCACTTCCAAGATCTCTGGAAAGGACCAGAATTCCCACATGGATCACCGCTACGATCGTTGCCATCACTACTTTACGAAAATCTACCTTTGTGCAGAGCAGCGATGCCATAAAAAATACAAATGTGATCTTGATCACCTCTGAAGGCTGGATTCCCATCAGTGAAAGTTTTGCGCCATAACTTGTACTTGCCAGAACGAGAACCGCTGCCAGAAGAACAATACCGATCCCTGCATAAATCCATGTAAGATCCTTTAAAAATTTCATCTTACGGATCATTACAGGAATCACCAGTGATACCGCGCTTCCTGCCGCCACGATCAGAAGCTGTTTGGTTGCAGACGGAAGTGAAAGTCTACAGAGCATGATAAAACCAACGCTCAGGAGCATACACATATTATTCAGAAGAAGCAGTGATGCTTCTTTATAGATGATCCTGTACAAAATCTGGATCGCCGCAAAAAAGATCATCATCTCAATATAAAACAAGATAACCTTAAAATCCATGCTCTTTAAATAAATCACAAGAAACGCTGTGAAATCAATAAAAAAGATCATAGTCAGCTGCTGCTGGAGCAGCTCTTTTTTTTCTTCCTCATCCTGGCGCCACACCATATAAAAACAATGAAAGGTGTAGACGATCATCAGCGTGAGGATCACATACTTGGATAACTCTGTAATTACATTAATCATACACTTTTACTCGGCTCCTCTTTTAAAATGGCCTTTTGTATATCTGCGTCCGGAAGGTTTCCCGTTTTTCTGATAAACGGACTGGAATTCTTTAAAGATTTCCCTCGCTTCCTCCGGCTTCTCAACAGTAAATGCCAGTCTTAAAGACTGAAGATTTAATTTTTCCACCCGTTCTCTCTCTCCGGGAAGCCCGTAAGGGATACTGTTATATATGATATTATAGCAGTATTTTGCTTTTTCCAGGCTGCTGCATTCCCATGGAGTACAACAACATTTCACCGGAAATTCACTGTTATAGCGGTCTTTCAGATAGACAGTCTCGCATTTTCCGGTACATCCAAAAAGATTTTTTCTTACACACTGGGCCGACAGCATCAATGGGATATATCCATATAAAAGAAGTTCCGAAGAAGTATTATTCCTGTGCCGCAGCTCTCCTTCATTCAGTTCAAGCGGAACTGTGTTGCGAAGGACACCCTCTTTTTTCCAGAACTCTGTCGCCTCATCATTCCATGTATATAGAGAGGAATCCAGAACACATTTATCTCCGTATCCACACTTCTTCAATGCGGCATAAGATTCCAGATTTCTGACCAGGAATCCTTCCATTCCCTGTTCTATCCATTTTTTTGCTTCCTGCATCCATTTCTCCGGAATCTCTCCTCTCTGAATATGCGGGGTAGAAAGATAAAGTTCCCTTTCTGCTGCAAGTTTAGGTGAAAAATACTTCTTCATGGTATCAAACGGAAAATAAAAACCTGTAATTCCCTTTTCCTTTAAAAGTGCTTCTGCAACATCTTCCTGTTCGCATGAGACATAAAAAGGAAGTGATCCCCCAATCTGCCGCCGACAGATATCTGTTCGTTCCGCATGCTGTTTTTTTACCATTTCTCTACGATTCTGACTGAGTAATGTCTCCCGCAGCTGTTCAAGAGCCTCCCTGCGAACTTCATTAAGAACCTTTACAGGAACAAAAACTTTCCCATTAATCTCAATATTCAGACTTTCCCACTGAAATTCCGTATTTCCCAGTTTTTCCATCTGCTGGCGGATCCGCTGTTCTTCCATAGGCTGATTTTTCGCAAACTGAACTTCCCCGCCCATAGCTGTTACTGTTTTATCTTCACAGGCTACTTCCAGTATAACAGGACTTTCAGGAGAAAGTATTAAATTCCCATGAATTTTTTCTTTTATTTTTCTGATCTCCGGCTGGATGTTTCCGGATTTCTTCTCATTGGCAAAAGCCATCATTTCCGGACCGCGATACATATCATAATATCCAGTGCAGGAACCTCCTCTGCTGAAAAGATCCAGAAGATATTTCCGGTCTTCCTCCTGAACATGATATTCTTTTCCACTTAAATAGAGGTCCAGATATTTTCTGTATACAGAAGTCACTCCCGCTGTATACCCTGGCTGTTTCATGCGGCCCTCAATTTTCAGTGACATTACGCCTGCCTCCAGAATATCCGGAAGAATATCAAGAGTACAGATATCTTTCAGACTCAACGCACAGAACTCTTTATCCCCTTTATATTTTCTGTGATCAAGAGTACCTTTATACGGAAGTCTGCAAGGCTGGGCACATCGCCCACGATTTCCGCTCCTTCCACCGAAAATACTGCTCATCAGACATTGACCAGAATAGCTGTAACAAAGCGCTCCATGGATAAAAGTTTCAATTTCCAGCGGACTTGCTTTATGCATAGCGGAAAGCTCTTCCAGGGAAAGCTCTCTGGCCGGGACTACACGCGTTGCCCCTTTTTCTTCCAGAAATTTCATTCCTTCCGGTCCGGTTATTGTCATCTGGGTGCTTGCATGAATATCCAGGCCTGGGAAATTCCGACGGATAAACGAAAAAACACCAAGATCCTGTACAATTACCGCATCAAGTCCTGCCTCATAATAAGGTGCCAGATATTCAAAAAGCTGTCCTTCCAGCTCTCTGTTTTTCAACAGAGTATTCACTGTGAGATACAATTTCCGGTTATGGATATGTGCGGTTTCAATCGCCGCAATCAGTTCTTCCTGGGAAAAGTTCTGTGCATAAGCTCTTGCGCCAAAAGCCGGCCCCCCTACATATACCGCATCTGCTCCCGCTCCAATGGCGGCCTCAAAGCTCTCATAAGATCCTGCAGGTGAAAGCAGTTCTGTTATCATTTTTTTCAAAGTATTTTCTCATCTCCTGTCTGTTAATCTGATCAAGCGGTTATAAAACAAAAGAGGATTACCGAAGCAATCCCCCCATCCTTTATTTAAGCAGTTCATCAAGTTCCTTCTCCAGTTCCTTCACCTTACCATCAAGAAGATTCTTCTGATCCTGAGCTTCCTGCTCGGCTTTCTTTGCTTCTTCAATCTGCATTTTCAGAGAAATCAGCTCATGCTTCAGATCGTACATTTCCTGATCCTTCTGCTGCAGATCCTGTTCAAAGATCTCTGCCTGCTTTTTCGCCTTAAAATAGTCATCTGTAATATTCAGACTGAGCAGTGTATGCTTGGTCTCCATGGCCTGTCTGGAATATCCCGGCATCTGGCTCAGTTCACTGATCTTATTATTCATATAAGCTGCAACCTTCTGAAAGTACTCCTCAGATTCATATCCGCCCAGAGTAATGATCTTTCCATCGATAACAACCTGTGCTGTATTCTTTACCGCCATTCGTAAAGCCTCCTGAATTCATCTGTTACTGGTCATTTCCACAATAACATTCCTCTATATTGCCAGCCCTACAGCTCACAATTTCTTTCATTATAACTGATTCCGGCAAAAATGTATAGAAGTTTTTCTATTATTTTGTCGATAAATCGGAAAAACGCAAAACCCTTTATTTATGCGGGATTTCCGTTTTTATTTGTGACTAATGTGTGACTAATCAGAATTATATAGTAATTCACATATTCCAAGATGATACAATATTTTTCTTAAAAATGCAAATATTTCTCAATTATGGCTATTGGCTTTCATGTGTTCGATCACCTTTTTCCAGGTATCTGTTCCGCATGACCCGTCTGCTGTAATGCCTACATTTTTCTGGAATACTTTCAGGGATGCCTCTGTGTCGTTTCCGAAAGAACCGTCTGCCTCAACACCAAGTACGGCCTGTAAAGCAGAAACGGCGGCTCCGGAGCTGCCGTTTTTAATAACAGGAAGCTGGGCTTTGATTTCTTCTGTCAGTGTTACTGTGCTTGTCTTTTTCACTGGGTATACAGCTTTTCCGTTCCAGTCATAAATGGTGTAGCCTTCTTTCCATTCTTTCTTTGCATTCTCAAGACTCTTGTATGCTCCGATCTGGCTCTTACTGTCAGCCCAGGATTTTCTTGTACGATAGTATTTATCTACTGTTGTCGTGGTGGTCTTGGTTCCGATCAGCTGCTTGAAACGATTCCAGTCGCCCTTGGCCCGGATCGCTGACGGGCAGTTCTTGGCGCATACATCGTAATGCTGTACAACTCTGTCTGCCGGAATTCCCAGCTGTTTCATGATCTGTTTACACACCTGTACTGTATTCTGGAAAGCTTTTTCATAGTTATATCCTTCCTGGACACACATCTCGATTCCTACTGCATTTCTGTTGTTGACTGTTCCGAACAGTCGGCCACCGTAGTTAACTCCTACGTGCCATGCACCACGATTGTACGGAAGTGCCTGGTATGCTTCTGTATCATCAACAAATACATGAGCAGAATATCCTTTAAAATTTCCGTCATGCTGGGCCTTTGCGTGTGCTCGGGCATTGGCTCCAGCTGCGTAGTTGTCTGTGTTATGAATAACGATATATACCGGTGTCTGACCTGCATAGCTGTTGTTATTGCTGATAAAACTTGTATTGATATTCATAGTATCATTCTCCTTTTCTGTCTTAATTGATAATATGCTGTTCAGGATATTGATGATCTTCTGGCCGTAGTTCCGGCCGGATGCCCAGCCCTGGCCCTTCGGGTTTTCGTGAATACCAAGATGCTCGACGTACTCTGCACAGCCCCTGTTGACGTATGTGTAACGTGGATCCACGCATTTCTGTTTCAGCCGGTCCGTACAGGCATACGCCTGCAGGTGCTGGATCTGTGCCCGGATACCCTCTGCTGGTGTCTTGAAGCTGTTGCCTTTCATGCCCGTCTTGGTCACGCCTAAGCCACAAAAATTGTTCTGCTTAAGCGTTACTGCAGATCCGGAGAATGTAAAGTTTCCTGTCTCCAGACAGCTCTGAGCAAAAGCAATATCACCGCGGACTCCTTCGGCTGTTCCTTCAGTAATGTACAGAGAAATCATCTTTACTACGGAATCCGGTACCTGTGAATTAACCTTCTTAATATAAGTTCTCATCTGTTCAATGCTTGCCTGGGATTTTCCCATAATCTTTAGCATGTTCTTCCTCCTGAGAGGGCGATCACTCACCCTCTGAATTCTTGTATTTTGTTCTGTCCCAGATTTCTTTTACTTTCTCCCAGCCTCCAGTTGCTACTAAATATACAATAAATGCGGCAATAATCGATGCTACGATATAGTACCATGTGATTGCAGCCTTATAATATGTGCACAGGATCAGCAGAGTCACCGGGCACAGAATCAGGGATGCCGTAAGCGCCACGATGCTGGTCTGGATATTCTTCAGCCCCGGAAGATCCTTGATCACCTGTACGACAGCTGATACGATGAAAGCCAGAATGCCGATCAGAGCAAGGGCGTAGGTTACATACTGTGTGATTGTGTTAATATTCATGATCATTCTCCTTTTCTCTTGATATGTAATTCTTCTATTTCCTGTTTCATTTTTGTTACCATGCCGTTTCCTCCAAGACGGTGGTAGGCTTCATACATCTCGCAAAAGTTCTGATAAGCATAAGACGGAATATCTCCTGCTTTCGTATATTTTGAGTGATATTCGATCATCTGGACGCGGAGCAGGAGCATGGTACCTTTGCTGTTTGCATCCCGGTCCTTTTTCTGGTTTTTCAGAAGCCAGACAATGTAACCAAGCAGGATCGGCAATGCAATAAGATAAGTCTGTGTGAGTATTTCTTTCAATTATTCACGCTTTCTCCGGCGTTGCGCCGGCGCAATTTTGTATAAAAATAAGAGCCTTCCGGCTCTGCTCTAATGCTTCTTTTCTTATCTCTCATTTGAAAACTTCCTCATCGTCTGCATCCGCGTAGGGTCGGCAGAGGCTTTCTGTGATGTCAATCTCGTCCTCGACTTCTTCTATCGTTTTGCTGGATGTTCCGTTCAGTATTAACCTGAGATCTGTAATATGTGACCACAGGCGACTGATGATCTGTAATTTTGTTGTCATGTTCTTCGACTGCATTAAGCATGTAACTCCTACTCCTTCAATCATCCCTGTAAAGAATGCCAGGATTGCAGCTCCTACGATCATGCTTCCTCCTCTTTCATATTGATAAGTTCCTGGTACTCCTGATCCGTGAGTTTTCCCCGTTCATGGGCCTGCTCTACCATCCGCATCCAGTCTTGATAATTATAGAATTTTTTCATCTTAATCAAGATTCTGTACATTCTCTGTATCCTCCTCTTCTGTTTCTTCCGGAATGTAGATACCGGACATCATTGCGATATACTGCATTGTTACCTGCTGGCCTTCCATTTTCTCCTTCTGTGCCGCTACGGTTGCTCTGAGGTTTTCGTTCTCTGCCACTTCCGCAGGTGTCTGAGACATTTTTCTTGTTTCCATGATTTTCACCCTTTCTTAAACTTTTTAAGTATTTATTTGTTCTCTGTTCCATTTTATAGGAGTTCCCTTTATCAGCATTATTCTCCCAGGATGCATGATGTTCGTCTATTTTCTTTTCATCCAGCTCTCCTCTCTTGGATTTATTTACCATTCGCACAAGTGTTCTTCTTTCGTGCTTTACACTATCCGGATTAAGTGTCATGATAACTTTCCCGGTATCTGTCATGTGATACTGAAAGCCCAAGAATGTAAATCCCTTTCTGAGCGGCATTACATGAGATTTCTTTTCATTTATCCCTAATGCGTATGTCTGAAGCTGTTCTATAGTTTTGCGATACACTTCCTCTGCCTGCTCTTTTGCCGGCAGAAGCATCCAGAAATCATCCATGTACCTGATATAGTATCGAACATGTAACTGCTCTTTGATATAGTGATCTACTGGATCAAGAAGGGAAATCCCGGCTATCTGTACCATCTGGCTGCCTGGGTTATAACCTGTCTCTCCTGCGTACTGATCTCTCAGTACTCCACAGGACATCCGGCTTGTAGCGTTGTCTGTTTTGTACGAGATCTGTTCTTCCACGTCACTATGCCGCATGTTCAGATAGTATCCGTGAATGTCTATCTGAACCAGCCAGCCGTCAGAACCATGGTTGCAAAAATAGTTCCATAGATATTTTTTAACCAGCTTCCTCGCAAAATCTGTTCCTTTTCCAGTTTGACAGGCGCAGTTTGCGTAGATAAAACTCTTTGTCATTTGCGGATACAAGGAATTATCATTAATGCTCCTCTGGTATACTCTATCTTTGAACGGAATGCTCAAAGCTTCCCGGCGTTTCGGATATGTTACCAGCACTGATTTAGGCTTTCCGTTCTTCCAGGTTCCTTCTTTTAACTGGTGTTCCATTCGTATCAAATTTTCTTCACCGTTCAAAACAAATGATTTTACAGATGGCTTCCAGACAACTCCTTTCTTACATTTCATCATTGATTCATGCAAGCTATCAAATTCTGTTATATTATTCATCTTCTATATTCTACAGTTTCTCAGTGCTGGCAGGCTTCTCCCAAAGTCACGCACTGTCTCTTTCGATTATCCGCAGTATTGTTTATCCTTTCGGAAGGGATTTCGGCTCCTTGTCTAAGCCTTCCGGGCAATCATTACTATGTAATGACCATGGTGCCGTATGTAAGACAATCGGGGCATACGTATTCGAGTTCCATGCGTTCGTGTTGTTGACGCCGCCGTCCGTGTTCACATTCATGACGTTGTTGACATTGCCGCGATTGGCCGAACGCGAAAACACATTCTGAGGTTACAGCCTACATCCCATGTTTTTTACGAGTAACGATCCTGATCAGATTCTTTCCATTTTTTGATGTAGTTTCTTGTTTTCAAAGTTTTCTCTGACCAGTATTTTACTTTCTTTCCTTTTAAGTGATATAGCGGACGTGCAAGTCCGATCAGTGCCAGCAAGTTATTGCAGTCCAGAATTGCCTGACGCTGCAGTTTATTTCTGTACGCAAATAATTCTTTTCTTTTTGAATCTGTTACTCTGATATTATTTGCTGTCCAGACGTGCATATAAATATCCTTTGCTGTCCGGATAATATCATCAGTAAGAGCACTCTGATATTCCGGAAGAAATATATTTTTGTTATTGCATATCTGAATCGTATACAACGCCAGTTCTCTCGCTTCCCAGGCTGCATCAAGCTGCCGGTTTTGTGGCGTATCTGGTACATTTCTCTCCCCTGCTTTAACTGCCATTTCTTTCCTTTCTATCCCTGCATCCGTGGGTGCAGGGATTCATTGATTTCTGATTATATGAAGACAAGCGGGGCATACGTACCCGAGTTCCAAGCGTTCGTGCTGTAGACGCCGCCGTCCGTGTTCACAGTCATGACGTTGTTGACATAGCCGCGATTGGCCGAACGCGAAAACACAAACTGAGGGGATGTATGATTTGCCGCAGAGTACCGGATCATGCAAGGATATGATTTCCATGGCTCCAGTTTTGTTTTGGAATTTGTCCTTCTCTGCCAGTATTCATGAGGGGTTCCTTCATCTGTATTGATGTTGATATTCATTTCTACGAATGATGCAAGGAACACCTTGTCATATGTAATGTCAGTTACTCCGCCGTCACTGACTGTGTTCGCGAGTGTGATCACTTTCACGGGTTTCAGTACTGCAATCATATCTGCCGGCAGACCGCACAAGAAACCATCCTTCTGTGAAAGCTGGTTTGGAGCAATGTCCCAATCATCCTGTTTTTTCCACCATTTTCCTTTTGGCTGATTGGAATTAAGCCACTGGCGTGCTGCTGAATATTTCCACCGGTTCCAGCCGTATCCGGATTCCTGCATACTGTTGAGGTTCCCGTTTCTGGTTGCATACTGCATAATTCCCAGAGACGTTCCTCCGGATCCGGACGTAATAGGCACTGTCTCAATTGTCGTAATTCCATCTGCGGCGTATGAGGTTGCTTTCCATTCTGATGCTGCTTTATCCGGCATCTGAGTGAACCCTGCCACAGATCCGCCAGCTGGAACAGCTTTCGTAAGTGTAAACTGCCATGTTGTATCTTTTTGTGCGTCTTTGTCTCCCCATTTCGCTCCAAGTGTTACATTGTATGTCCCAGCCGCAAGTCCATCAGGGCAACGTAAGAAGGCACGATTGCTGAACTGTACCCCAAACGGTACCGTATAATGTGCTTCCAGGAATGTTCCCTGGAGTGTTTCTCCGTCCTCCAGTTCCGCTGTGTCAAAGTGCGTGATCTGCCACGGGAATTCGTATGCCTGGTTTATTGCAGTGTCTGTCCATGTTTCATTGATCTGATCTCCGAAATCAAACAATTCTTTCAGATATCCGTTTCTGGAAAGCCCGCTGAGCTGTGCCCAGTCGGAAATATTTTCCTGCTTTGCCGCCTGCGAAAATGCAATTGATTTCAGTGCGGCAGCAATATCCTGCATGGTCGTTTCCCGTGGTGTGTTAACTATGATTTCTCCTGCCATGTTTCTCCTCCTATTCTGTGTATACTATATTTAATCCTTTATCGTCCGGATCCAGCCGGAACGTGATGTGATCCGTCTGCGCTTTAAGAGTTTCCGTTGCTGCTTTTGCAGCCGCCGCCTGCTTCGTCGCTTCCTCTGTTGCGGTTTTTGCAAGGCCTGTCTGCTTCTCAGATGCTTCCGTAGCAGTAACAGCGGCCTGCACGGTTTTTCCAATTTCGCTCTGAACATTTCCGGCATCACTTACAGTTTTCTCTAATGTTTTATTTATTGTTCCGGCGTCAGAGATTGTCTGTGCCAGTTTGCTTTTTGCTTCCGCCGTGGCATCATTTTCTCTTTTAATTTCTGAATCCGTATGCGCTGTAATTTCGTTTTTTGCCTCTGTTTTCTTTTCAGCAATGTAATTTTCTGTTTCGGTTTTTACGGTGCTGGTAGAAGCTTCCTGCTGCGCCGTGATCGCCTTAACTGCCTGCTGCCGGGCTGTCCTAATATCCTCCTGTGCCTGTGTGACCGATTCGGACACGTGGTTATCGAATCCGGATACCTGGGCATTGACGTTCTGTTCAGATTCCGCTGCGGCCTGTCTGGATGTTTCTGCGGCCTGGGCATAGCCTGCGGCGCTGTCTCGGCTGTCTGAGGCTTTCTGAGCCGCCTCTACGGTGTCAGAGTGTAACTGCTGCACATCTGCCTGGGCCGCTTCTGTTTCCTGCTGTGCCAGTTCTGCGTCCGCTCTGGATTTCTCTACCTGTTTCGCCTTGTTGACTACATCATCGTGCATGGCAATGTATTCCAGGGTGAGATCTCCCGGAAGTGTCAGTAACTGCCAAACATCTGTATTTTTCCCGTGCGCCGGCGCAACACCGGTTACTGTTCCATCTTCTACGCGGCATATATAAGAACCGCCTTTGTAATTTACGACATCGAGGTATTCATATGAGACTTCCGGATCGTACTCGTCTGCCGGGTGTGGAGATACATTGCCCAAGTCCGTTTCCTGATAGCTGTTTTCTGTATTGCTCATTATCTTCTCCTTTTCAGATCTTTATTCTGTATTTCAGACGGCTGCCTTTTCTGTAGAAGTGTACCTTGTCCACGGTTGGATCAGAATACATTTTCAGCCGGCCATTTACGACTTTGAAGGCTGCAAAAAAGACATTGCCAGTGTCACCTTTCAGCTCTGATTCTTTCTGCTGAACGTACTTGTCAATGTCTTTCTTTGCCTGTTCCGTTCGTCCTTCGATTTCTCTTGCAGTTTTCTTTGCATTCTCTTCCGACTTTGCCGCATTCTCAGCACTATCTTCTGATGCTTCGCTGGATTTTTTTGCACTTTGGGCATAGTCCCTCATGGTTTCCAGAGCTCCTCGAAACGTATCTACATCATCCGGATCTGTATATTCGTCCGGCTCAGCTCTTGGATTTATATACATTGTTATCTGATTTATCGTTTTCCCGCTTTCAAGATCTGAAAGATATATGTAAGCTGTTAATATTCCTCTTTCCCGCAGTGCGCTATCCGGGATATCTACTGTTGATTTTCCAGCACATGTTGTTCCAATTACTGTTTTTGCACGTTCAAGGGTATTCCACATAAAGTGAACTTCATACATTTCCGGCAAATCAAGGCCTTCAATCTGTATCCTCTGCCCATAGTCATACATGTAAAGGCCTTCAACATTAATCTGTTCGCCTCTTTTTGAGAATTTTGCTATTAACCTTTTTCATCCTCCCTGTATACTATATCAATACCGTTATCTTCTCCTACTTCAAGGGCGAGCTTTGACAGTTCCGTAATTTTCTTTTGCATATTTTCGATTTTTGCTTCCATATTCTGAATTTTTTGTATCATTCCATTTCCGTTTATATTAGTATCTATCTTGTACGTCATTGCCAGTGAGCCTGAATTTATTTCTTCATCTGTAGACGGATATGGATTGAAGCCATAATATTCCATCGTTTCTTTTTCACTGTCATATTCCATGTATGGTATATCTGAATGACCCGTTATATGTGCTACACATAAGCCGTCAACTCCTATATACTGTCCCTTTTCAACTGATATATAGCACTGTGCAATCCCGTTTTTTCCGAATTTCACTGTCTGTGATGAAATAATTTCAATGTTATCGGCGCTTGGCACATACATTGTCCCAGGTGTTCTATTGAACTGTATTATGTACACAGTGCATTCTGCTTCAAGTTCCAGTACAGCGTCGTTTTTTTCAAATGTTCCCCTTATCAATTTTGTCAGAATTCCAGTCTCAGGAAAACGTTCTTTCAAAATTTGTATCCCGTTTCCGGTCCTATATTTCATTGGGGTTACAAGTCCCAGCATTGTTGACCATGCATATGAGTCAGCACCGGTTATAATTTCGTAGAGATCCGCTGTCTGTGCTCTCACCGCACTTCCTGCACCCTCATATAGTCTTCCATCATAGGCCACACGTATGTCCTGCAGCTCTGCATCTCCACTTGTAGATCCATCTTTTAATGTAGTAAAAGCATTCATTCGCTGCTGTATCGTATTCATTTGCGCCTTTGCCTGGTTATATAAATACGTTGCATCATTGCTCAGCTTGGTGCCCGAATCGGATACTTCTTTCATAAGTTCGTCAACCAGTATTAACATGTTTTGAAAATCCGACACATCAAAATAGTCATCCTCTTCCGGATATGTCATATTATAATTTTTCGTTGTCTTCATTGATAACCTCCGTCCGAAGCTGATTGTACGTTTTTTTTCTAAGTTCTTTGTATGCATAAGGCTTGTAAGCTCGATATGTATTATAAATAATAACAACGTCTATAATCTGATCAAGTGGCACAATACCTTCCAACATTTCCCATACAATTTTGCGGTTCTTGTAATGTTTTAGCTGTAAAATCACTGAAATCTTTTTCTCTGGTATGCACACTTTCAGGCTGTATCCGTCTGTAAGTACGCTTTTTAATCTATTTTGCAGGATTCTTTCCGTATAAATTGCCGGAACGCACCATTTTGCAATTACTGCCATCTTTCTCGCTTCAAGATCTGCCCGGTTTGATGGCTGTATATGTAATATCTGCTCTCTTCTTTCAATTCCGCTTTTTTTCGAATTTTTTACTGTTATATTGTCATTCAGCTCTTCAATATAATTTTCGAGTTTTTCACCTTCTCTGTCTCCCGCTTCAATAGCTTCTCTGATTTCTCTGATCTCAAATACAGCGTCCGGATATTTTACCTTGACGTGCATATCAGTTCTCCTCTCACGGGCAACTTATCTTTGCCAGCCGTATAATTTTCTTCAACTCCATTTAATGTTGTTCCGGAAACGTCTTCAATCCCCGCTATATTTACTATTGCGCTTTCGATTTGCAGGATTCTCACTACCAGGTTATCACTTGTTTCCCATTTTTCTCTGATTTCAAGAAGACATCGTTCAACTGCTTTCTCTATATATTCTTTGAGGTCATCATAAGAATAGCCTTCTTCATACGTGATCTCTGTATGTATATTCACCTTTTCTTCCTGTGCCCCAAAGATTTTTACCCGGTGCCCAATCGGCGCGATTCCATCCCCTTCTCCGCTTGTTATGATCGGATCGACTGTGTTCTGCACTGCATTTACAATAGCATCTTCCGGAGTCCGAAAGTCATCTCCAGCAATAGATATATTAATCAGATCACTCGGCTTTGAAACCCTTTCCAGCTTGCACGCTTTAACTCCTGACAGTTCTTTGATACGGCTCGAATAATACTCGCGGTTTCCAGCAAATCCTCTGTAATTATAGCTGTTCAAGACTCTCGAACGATATAGCTCTGTATCTTCCTGATCTCTTCCCTGGAGTCTGCATTTTACTATCTTTCCCCATTCAAATTCTTCTACAAAAGTAACTGGATCCAAGTCAGACAAAAGAGTGTTCGGCCCTGTTCCAGGAGTATCACATCCGATTCTATATATATGCCTATCCTCATCGAGTACATTAAACACCGTATAGTTATACTCATCGCAGTTCCATCTACTGCCGACCGGCACCGCACAATTAAACTGTGCCTCAAATTCTGCATATGTAGCCTCTTTCAAAAAACACCCAATATCATTTCCAATCCGGATAAGATGTTCTAAATCCGCTGTATCAGCAAACATATTTTTTTCTATTCCATTCATAAACATGTATGCTTCTTCCAGACGAACCGCCTGTTTCGCACAGGCATTATACAGAAGGCTTCCCTCTGATGTATCGATATCGTCCGGCATTTCCTCCATCATGGCTTCCATGATATTTTCGTATGTCATATCCTCAAACATAGATTTCTGTCTCCTGTTCTCCTAATGTTGATATGATTCTGAATGACAGCATGATCTTCTCATCTTTTTTCACACATTCAAAATCTGTGATCCCTTCTATGTACGGATTTGCGCATAAGCACTCCTCCGTCATTCTCTCCAGTTCTGAATTCGTGTAGCCCTCGGAATACTGTTTTCCAATCAGGTCCTCAAACTCCTGCCCGTATTCATCTGAATAGATATAATATCTGTACCTTGGCGTATGCAAAGCGATCCAGCACCATACCGCGAGGGCATCCATGCCCTCCACAATCTTCCCGGACAGCTGCCCTGTCTTGAAATCAATTCCATATTCTTTCGGAACGTATTCCTCTTCCGTAATATCATCGGATTCCGTGTCTGCAAATGGAAACATCATACTGGATCCACCACCTTTGCTATCAGTACAAATTCTTCTGTATCGTTTATTTTCATCAGCAGAACCTTGTCTCCTTCTTCCAAGCGATTAATCCCTTCGGCAGCAGTCAGGTTACTACTCACAAGGTAATCATTTTTGTTTAATATCACAGATCCTGTTTTTATTCTGCCCTCATATCCCACAGTTCCCAGTTCTGGCACCTGAGGATTATAAAAACGTCCTGCTTTCCTCATCTGTTCTATAAGTTTCTCATATGCATTCATAATCCACTGTACCTGCCTCCATTAATGATTGCTGTCACTCTTTTTCCTGTCCACTGCCCAATGTTAAGCTGTGCGCCATTATTTGTTTCTGAGTTTCCCAGACTTTCGAATTCTACAATTGAAACAGCGCCAGAATACACATGTCCCCACTGGCTCCCAGCATCATCACCCTTTTCATCTGCTATGATTGCATTGAATCGTGTTCCATCTTCCAAAACAACGCTTACAACATCGCCTGCAGAGCCAAATACCGGACGGAGAGCTATCAGGTAATAACCATTGATGGTTGCAATACCATTTTTCCCTGGTTTTCCATTATTTCCCCACAGATCTGCGATTGTCTTCTGAGTGCTGTACTTTTTCCATCTTCCAAAGAAATAGGAATAGTTTGTGTAGTCCTTTATGATCCCTGTCTGTGCTACAGATCCCGGAACCGCTACGGTTGTTCCGCTTATCACCTCATTGCTTCCTTCGACCGATTTTGTAACCGGATAATCTATGCAACAGAATCCAAGGACATTCTGATGGGAATCTCTTCTTTTCACATCATCGCCGTAATTGCCTTCAATGCTTGTGTATCCACCATCACTATTAACACTTTCAACAATTCCGATATGCCCCTGACCACCATAAATTACCAGGGCTCCTTTTTTCGGGGTGCTGCCCCACTTTCCACGAGCCTGGTAGTAATCCCGGACATTAAAACAATAAGCTTCTTTTGCGCCGCCCATGAACAGATCTGCGTGTCCACTCTTATTGAAACAAGCCCAGATAAACATGCAGCACCAGGCAGCATCCATCCCATACAGAACAGTAATCTCGTTATGATTGCTTCCTGGAGGGTTTTCTCCAATCCCGATCCAGGATCTTGCCTGATTCAGAACATCTTCCAGGGCAGAACTATCCGATGAACCTGACGAGCTTGAGGATGTCTCTTCTTCATCTTCTTCCTGCGTATCCATGATGTTCTTAAACTCCAGATCAAGCTTCATCGTATATGAGCCGTTTTTCCACTCGTGGGAATCACTCTCGATCCAGAACCTCCCTTTCAGTCCTGTCCTGGAATCTTCTATGATCACTCCAAGACCAGAAACACACCGGTAATCCCCTGTTGATGTCAGGCTTGCACTTTTACTGATCCCTTTCAGCTCGTTCATTGCTTCCTGCTTGCCATTACCGGAATCCACAGTGATCGCGCTCTGGAATATTCCATACATATTCGTCCAGCGTGTGTTGGTGAGGATCCCGATCTTCTTATTTGAGGAATTATACACATACACCCGGTTTACCATATCATCTGTATTCTCGCTGTAAGATGATTCAAGGATCCGTTCCCCCTGCTTAATGTGAAATCCCGGGATCGTCTTCCCCTTTTCAATCACTTCCAGGGCATCCCCGTTCATCTGGGCGATGTACGGCTTTTTATTTTTCCTGTACACTTTTGTGTATGCAGCCATAATAATTTCATAATATGGCCGCTCCTGAAAAAACATCTTATTTAACACCAGGCCGGTCTTTGCAAGGTTTCTGACATTTATACCAATGTCCTTGCATACCATTTCCGTGATCTTTTCCGGCGTTTTGTTCCGGAACCGGTAGGTCCCGTTGGATCTTAACAGATGGATCATATGATCCTTTGCCGTATACTGCAGCTCCCCGGCATCTGAACTCCTATTTCTTTCCGTGACTGCCCCGACAAAATGCACTTTCTGATTACTGTCCGGATAAAATACGATCTTATCTCCCAGCCTAATATCCAACGTTTCCACACTTTTATCATTCGGGCTGTACGCTACAGAAAACGCAACGGTCCGGGCTGCCTGCCGTGCACTTCCGGACCAGGTAATGCTTGTGACATATTTTGTTATATCATTCTCTTTCCACTTTAATTTCATGGTATCACAAGCCTTTCTCCGTCAAAGATCCACCATCCGTTTACGCCCTTATTGGCACTGCTGCTGAATCCATGTTTTACTGCAGTCCGCTCGATTATGGTCTTGTTTGCTTCGTAGATCTTGTTCGCATATGATCCGGTTCCATAATATTTCTTGGAAATACTCCACAAGGTATCGTTTCCGGAAACAATATGCACCTTTGCTTTCGTTTTGGATGTTTCCCGTTTTGTTCCCTGCTTTATATTCTTTTTCGTTGTTGAAGCTGCAGTCTTTGATGTCTTTTTCTTTTTGGGTTTTGTGTACCTGGGTGCCCGGTATTCCATCAGAGACAGCTTATATTTGATATCTCCGGTTCCATCTTCCTCCCCGTATGAGAAGGAACTGATCACCACCTGCATATTGATCTTGGTTTTGGTAACAACCAGACGGAGTGTTTTTTCCTGCCAGGAAAGTATTTTCTTCACATATTCCCATGGGCTCTGCTTTTTCTTATATGCTGCAAAGGGATAATCCTTATTTGGAAAAAAGGACTCCAGTTCTATGGAACTGAGTCCTTTTTTTCCAAGAATTGTGACATCTCCAAGGCTCTGGACATTCACAGTTTCATGTCCAACATCCCTTGTAACGTTATAGGATGCAGGCAAAATCGGAAGCTGTATGGAGTTTTTTCCGCATTTTAACCATATTTCCATTTTACTCATAGCATCCTCCTATGCTGCCTGTGGCAAATTGTCAATTGTTTCTTCTACTTTTTTTGCAAGTTTTTCCGCAATCTTGTCAATGTCAGCTTCTTCTCGTACTATGATACTATCTGCAAGTTTGGCGATTTTGATAATCACCGTTCTTTTTCCGGATTCTTTTGCCATTTGCACAGATTCATCATGTGGGTACACTCTTGTACCACGTGGCAAGTCTACAATCTCACCGCCCTTTTCATTAATCTGTGCAATTCCGCCTTCCCAGTTACTGGTTCCTTCTGCAAGTGCCGGAATCTGTGGAATATTCAGCCCTTTCCAACCTTTTCCTCCGAGTCCCGGAACCCAAGTCGGTACCGTAAACTTAATAGAATTGATTTTTCCAATTGCACTATTGACTACTGATATAACCGCATTAAGTGGAGTCTTGACCAGTGCTTCCAACATTCCAAATGCATTCGAAACAATATCTCTTAATCCTTTCCAGGCTTTATCCCAATCGCCTGTAAAAACTCCATTCAAAAATGTTATAATCCCTTCTAAGACGCCCAGGAATCCATCTATGTAATCTGATGCTCCTTCAAAACATATCACGAGCACATCCGACATAGTTGAAAAAACATACTGTGCTGCTTCCAGAAAATTCCCTTTCAGATATGATGCTATTTTCATTGCAAGGTCAAGAAACGGCTGCAACTGAGGCTGTACTGTACTCCAAAATGTCTGGAATCGGGCACCTGTTTTCGATAATATTGGGCTGATCCGGTCCCAGTTTTTATAAATCAAAATCGCTCCGGCAGCTATGGCAGCTATGGCGATTCCGACCGGTCCGGTCATAATTGTCCCGATTGCCTTAAACCCTGTAGCTCCGTTTGTGAGTCGCATGATTGCTCCGCTTACTTTTCCAAAGTTTGTGATCATTCCGCCGATTCCTGTTGATATCTTTCCGACCCCCATCAACACCGGCCCTGTCGCTGCCGCTACGGCTGCAAACTTAATAATGGTTTTCTGCGTTGCCGGATCTAATGCATTCCAGTGGCTTGCAAGTGAGTCAATCACTGTAATCCCTTTCTCCACATACGGAATAAGCATATCTCCTACCGGTTGCAAAACATCAACCTGTATCGTTCTCCACAATCCTCCCATAGCACCTGTAAGCGTATCGTACTTTGTGTTGACCAGGTTTTCCATTGTTTCCTTTGTTTTGTCAATTGCATCATTTGTGGTTGAAAGTGTTGTGATAACCTGAGGTCCCAAATCCTCCCACATTGTTCCGAAAAGGTTTACCCCGGCAGCACTCTGTGCTACCGGATCATTCATTCCTGCAAGTCCCTGAATCACTTCATTAAATGCTGCTTTTGCATCTTCTCCTCCAGCTGCAAATCTCTGAGCCATTTTATCGGCATTCATCCCAATGGCTTCAAAGCCTTGTTTTGTTGTATCTGATCCATCGATAGCTCGTATTGAGAATTCTTTTACTGCATCACCGATTTTATCCAGGTTAAACGCTCCGTTTCCCGCTCCATTTGCAAAAATCGAGAACATATCTTCTGCATCAAGACCAAGCTTCTTAAACTGTACGGAATACTCATCGATGTTATCAAACAATTCCCCAGAATAATCCAGTCCATTCTGAGCTCCCTGCGACATAAGATTAAAAGCTTCTCTCGCAGATAAGCCAAAATTTTTAATCAGGCTGTCAGCCGCCCTGGTGCTTTCCCCTATGTCAACATCAAAAGTATCTGCAAGTGTATAAGCATATTCTGTACAGCTCTGAAGTGCAGAATCATCCAGATACGACATATTCTGATTGACTTTCGCCATCGCATCAGCCACATCGTCTATGGATTCTCCAAAATTATCTTTATAGACATCATTGATCATGTCTTTGTATTTTCCCATGTTCTCCGTAGCTGTTCCAGTTGCAGCTGCAAACTGGCTGTACGCATCCTGGGATTCAGAAGCGAATTTTATAGCAGCTGTTCCTGCCGCTGCCAGCGGAAGTGAAACAGATTTTGTTAAGGATTCGCCTGCACCTTCGAATAATTCCCCGGCATCTTCAAACACACTTCCAAGATTGCTTATTCTTTTTTCAAGATTTTTTGACTGTGTGATAACGGATCGCGACGGGTCCGAGAACTGATCTATAAGTTTCACTACCGCCGCTACTGTCTTACCTGCCCCGTTCCATCGCCTCCTCTTTTAAATCTTCAATTTCTTTCATTAAAAAAGCACGGGTGACAAGCCGTTCGCCTGCACCCATGTTGTAGTAATCCGATATTTTCCATTTTTTCAGACGGAAAAGAATATAAGCTATGCTTGCTTCTCTGTCCGTCTCGATCAGTTTTTTACGTCTTCTTCTTTTGTTTTTAAACCAGATAAGTCAACAATGCTGTCTGCGATGCTCGACGCCTCTGAATCAAACAGAATTGCGACCAGATCCTTCGGTGTAGCTGCTCCAAAATGTTCCATCAGTGTCTGATCTTTCAGATTTGGCTCGATGATTCCATTTACGCAGATCATAAGGTTTGTATCGTATAATGCTGACATTTTTTTATTTCCTTTTGAATCAAACATCATCTGCATGATATCATTACTTTTTCTTCCAGAAATCTCCTGAATTGTAATTTCAGTGTCTTCTCCCAGCATTTTTGTAAGTCTTTTAGATTTGATCTTTTTTGTTTCTCTTTTTCCAGCTGTTTCTTTGTCTACTCTGATCAGTTTTTCAATTAAATTCATTTATTTTTCCTCCTAAATAGCATCCAGTACATCAAAATCCGAAAAGTTAAAAGGAATTGATTCCTCTCCAAGCTTCCCTGCTTCCCAGTCTGCTACCGGGACTTCTGTAAAAATACAATCCTTGAGTCGTACACGTTCTCCACCAAAAGCTTCCGGATCTTCCAAATTGGATATGATAGTACCTCTGATAGCTTTTCCTTCTTTAACTGCCTTCGCAGCCTTTTTCAGCCAGTACGAAGAGACTTTGTTAAGTTTTACGGTTCCACTTCCGCTTACCGAAGTAACTTTATATCCTTTTTTTAAAGATCGGGTCTGAGTCACTTCCGCTGTGTCAAATTTCATTTTTGTCTGAAGTGCAGTGGTTTCTGCCATATAATCAGCATCAATCCACAACTCTCCAAACGTTCCATTAATAACCCTGTCCGGTGTATAACCTTTCCTCGTTAATCCCTCCTCTTATGCCGTGATATTCAGATAGATGTCTTCCATGACATCTGAAATTGTCACAGTTGCTTTGAAATATACTTTTTCATCGGTATACTGTTTCTGCATTTCCTCATCTGACATGGCTTCTGCATCTTCTTTTTTGATCTTTTCATTCTCGATCACATATTTTCGAATTTTCTCCACGTCAAACTCAATGCTGTAATCTTCGATCAGGCCATTTACAAGGATTTCGTCCATGTAGGTTTTGATCGCAGATAACAGAAGACACTTATTGCTGTATGTATTCTGATATTTTCCGATGTAGTTATCCTCGGCCAGCTCAACAATATCGTTGTTGATCATGTCCATAGTCTCTACAACACGGATTTTTTTCCATGGACTCTGCTTTCCAGTTAAAGTGGTTAACGATGTCACGCCTCTTCCAACCTTGATTTTTTCTCCGTCATCAAACAAAACAAACTTTCCTGCATCAATGGCCGCTTCAACCGATTTACGGTCCAGATCTTCACAGGCTGTTACATCGTCCAGAACAGCAAAGGTCACGGACTGATCACTTCCTGTTCCTGCGATCAGACCGGCAATCCTGGAACAGAATGTTTCTGCCGTATAGCTTTTTCCATCTGCAGTTACTGTCTTCGTTGCATAATTTACAATTCCCTCTGTATCTGCTTCTGTTTCCGGTAACACGGCTTTCACTCTGTTATGAACTTCCCTCTGAGCTTTCACCCAGTCTGTGATCTTCTGTGTCTGGGAATCTTTTTTTGCACTTGGGAAACACATCCAGTCTACTTTCTTCCGCTCAAAATATTTGAAGGCTTTACTGTAATCTGTTTCTGCAGTTGTAAGGACATATACCACAACTTTTTGTGGTGCCGTGTCATTTCCACGGAGTGCCAGGGCAATCTGGTTTTTATTATCTGTCCCCAGCTCCTCCGGGATATCATCACTTGAAAAAACTGTTACCGGATTCCCACTTGGAACCTTTGCATCTTTGATTACCATCCCAACAGATCCACGGTCCAGCCTTTTTACTATATTCTGAGCACGTGACACGAACGTAATATTCATTGCCGGTAATCCCATCAGTTTTCTACCTCCTGTCTCATTTCCATGTTTTTCATAATTTCACTGTTATCCTCCCTCTTTATCTCATCCCAGAATTCCACCTCGAACGTCACTACAGGGATATTATCATTTTCGCCTTCGAACATATAATCCATGTTATCAGTGTTCAGCTTCCTGTCGCCAACCGCAAGCTTATAGCCAAAAGCGGCCTCCATTTTTTCAAATAATTCCATTGCCGCAAGTTCGTCAGGCCGTTTCTGGATAAGGTCAATTTCGATCTCAACGTTTTTGTGGACCGCATTTTTAGTTTTTTCCGAAAATGTCTGAGTAACATACACAAAGAAAGCTGGCCGGGTATACCCTTCCATAGTGTCCGCTCCATATATTTTTACATCTGGATACATCTTTTTCAGTACAGTGTTTATCGCCCGTTTGATTTCTTTAAGCGTCATCGTTCGCATCCTCCAGAATTGCATTCAGGATTTCCTGCCCGATCATTTCCGAATACTCCGATCGTTGCGCCATATACCTTCCGACCGTCTTTCGGCCTTTTACAACTCCAATCTTTTTTCCGGTTCCCAATTTTTTCTTTCCTTTTCGGTTTTTCCGGTTATGAGAGACAAGTTCATGGCCTTCCTCATACAGATGATAATGAGGAGCCTTTGATGTGACAGCCACGGTATAGTTATTCCCGCTTCTTATTACCCTGCCCTGCCTGAAGCTTTGTTCCAATTTTTTGCCAGTTTTCTTTGAATTATGTCCTTTTGCTTCTGATCTTACTCTTCGTTTCAGATCTTTCGCGATATTTCTTGCTTCTTTTTTCAAAACTTTTTCTGTTGATACCGGAAACTGCTTTGTAGCTTGTTCCAGCGCCGCCGCAAGGTCTCCTGTCCCTGTCATATCAAAGCTGATACCCATTTACTTCAAACACCTCTTCACACTGTATTTCAAGAATTTCATGTTTTTCATCAACATCCAGTGGCGGCCCCTCTATTGAAAAGATTCTGCCATGATAATTAATTCTCATATCTGCCGTGATATCGTTTCGAAAGCGCACGTATATTCTATGAGATACTTCCGGTTTGAGCTTTTTCATGAAATTTGATTCCGAAGATTTATATGGTTTTACTGTAGCCCATACGGTTTTGAAATCTTGCCATGAAGTTTTATCTTGCCCCATTTCATCTTCTGAAACTGTGCACTTCTGAAATGTGATCCTCTTATTCAGTTTTCCGATATCAATCATCTTTTTCCACCAACTCTTCTGTCTGTAACTGAACAACAATCGTTCCAATCACGTGTGACAGCCTTTGTCTTGCTGCTTCTGTTACCGTCAGAATACGGTTTTCATAAAAATCCTGCACGATTGCAAAAAGCAGAATACGCATCTTCGGATTCTGCTCATCATATTTTCCTACAGCATCTTTAATATATTCTTTTGCAGCGTCAATCATAAGGCTAAGAATATAATCATCAGCATCGTCATCGATTCTCAGATAGTCTTTTACGAGATCAATGCTCATCTCATCACCTCATCAGGATCCTGTTACCGTTTTGTCTTCAAGCGTGATCTGTCCTCTTACAAACGCTTCTTCATCCTTCACATTGCAATCTTCTCGTTCAATCGCACGGAAAATTGTAAGATCTTCTTCAAATGCGTTCAGGCTTCCGACCTGTGCGATATTTGAAGTGGTAAGCGTAGTAAGATTTCTGTCCCAGAACGTAATTCCTTCATACAGATCACCTATTACCATAGGAATCTTACGGTTTCCGGCTGTTTTTGTATCTGACGGAAAATCTGCGTTTGGAATAACGCAAATCGGAACAATAGTTGCGCCGGCGCAAAGTCTGTACTGCATTGGGTTTGACGGATCAGGCTGTAACAGGTACCTTCCCTCATTATCTTTTAATGTATCCAGCCAATTCAGTCCGTCATCGTTTGTGATGATTTTCGATGTAGGCTTAAAAGCCTGTCCAAGGGTTACATTCAGTGCCTTTTTGATATCATCAACAGATTTCAGCACTGTGACATTCTTTGTTTCGATCTGTGCAATAATAAGCTTGTTTCGTGTTACACGGGACTCATCACCAATCCAGGTCACGATTGTTTCTGTAATATTTTCATCAGAATCAGCAAGCAGTTCATTCGTTACCGGAAAGTATCCCGAATACTTTTCGATTTCATAAGCTTTTCTCTCAAATTCTGGTGTATTTCCTGCACTGATTTTTCCGCCTTCTCCCACTTTTGTGAAACCATTCTGCTGTGTGCGTTTCTTAAATGTACGCTGTCCCTTATTTGTAGTGACATTCTGCACATCTACTAAGTCGATCAGGGATGCCTTTGCAGATCTGTACTCATTGACTCTTGTCTGGATGTCTTCTGGCACAGTATAGCCGCCATTCGCAGCAGTTCCTTCTGTCATAGTTGCGTTTCGGAATCCTTTTCTTGCAGCATCCGCAAATTCCTTTACAGAATTTTTAGGCTCTGCTGGTACGGTGGTAACCGGTTCTGTTACACTACCATTTCCGTCCGGATCTACCACATCTTTTAACAGATCAAATTTTTTCTGAAGGTTTACCAGTTCTTCTTTTGCTGCTTTTGCGTCTTCCAGTTTTCCCTGCTCCACCAGATTCTGTACCATGGTCTTTTTTTCATTAATTTCATCTAATAATTCTCTGAGTTTTTCGTTCCTTCGCTTTTCCTCCTCAAATTCCAAAATCGTCAAGATCATTCAGGAGCTCTTCCTTTAATCTTTTTTCATTGTCCTGAATTTCCTTTTCCCTCATTACCTTGTTTCTAATTTCTTCTGTGAGCCGGATTCCTTCTATTGCATTCATATACTGCTGCCCCGAATCTTTTACCTCGTCAACAAATCCAAGCTCAAGTGCTTTCTCAGCAGTGATCCAGGTTTCACGGTCCATCATTTTTAAGATTTCTTCTTTTGACTTCCCCGTTTTTCTTACATACGCTTCCGCAAGAGCTTCGTTCATTGTTTTCAGGACTTCCGCATTCTTCTGCATATCATGATAGTCTCCAGTAGCTCCGCTCATCGAAACATTATGAATCATGATCGTAGCTACCGGGCTCATCCGGCATGTGTTCGCCATTGCGATCACGCTGGCAGCAGATCCGGCCAGAGACTGAATATTAATGACTACATCTTTTCTTCCGTGCAGCATTGAATATATTTCCTGTCCTGCCATTACAGAACCGCCTCCCGAATTGACATTTACTATCAGTGATTCTCCTGGCTGCAATGCCTCGATTGCATTTTTGATATCATTCGGGCATGTGGAATCCCAGTCAAGCCACTGATATATCCATTTATCATCATTCCCGATAATGTCGCCTCTTACATCAATTTCCACTTTCTTTTCCTCCTCCCTGCACTCCATATGCGGCGCCAATCTGGGTAATCGGCTGATACGTTCCGTTTACCATATTTACATCCCCGCCTTCTACAGCCGGCAAATCAAGCAAATCTCTTCCTTCATTGATCTGATATATTCCATTCTGTACATACCCTATGATCACATCCTTCTGTGTTTTTGAATCAGTACGCAATAACGCTTTTTCATTGAATTTATAGTAATATCCTTCTTTTCTCTGCTGATCAGAAAGACATTTATAATTTATTTCCTGCTCATATTGCGTAAGGCGATAACTCATAGTATCTATCAAAAAAGCCAGCTGCTGAGTTTCCGAATTTGAATAACTTGATTTATCGTAATTATTCAACTGATTAGGCTTAATTCCAAAAGCAGCTGCAATCTGCAATGCACTGTATTTTTTCAGCTCTGCATACTGTGCATCCGCAAGAGTTGTGCTTAATGGCTGCAATGTCATCCCAACTGGCACTGCAACCACTTTTCCTGCATTTTTTGCGCCTGTAAGAAGACTGTTGTATTCTTTCTGCAAGGCAAGTCTTTTCTGCTTGTCAAGATCTCCTGTGTATTGAAGTGCAGCTTTTGCAGTTAATCCTCCTGTATACAGTTCGTTTAGATATTTCTGTGATTCCAGTGCGCCGTTTATCGTATCATGTAAAATCTTTCTTACTGGCTTACCCATGATTCCATCAACTGTACACCATGTTTTGAAATGCATAACATTTTCCTGCGAAAATGTATACGTTTTACCAGTTTTAGGATCGCTGTATCGATAGTATAGTTTACCAACTTCGCCAAAAACTCCCACATCATCCATCAAAACATCCGTGCAATTGCTCTGCATCGGCCAAAATGAAATGATTTTATATTCTCCACCATACTTTCCTTTTTTTTCAAAGCTTGTCTGAATCCATACATATGAATTTCCGAAATGTTCACAATTGTATTCAATCGTTCCCCAGAATGTCGCCGGAGTCATGATACAGTTTGGCCGTTCCATCAGAAGCCTTGCTGCTCTGTCTGGATCTGCTCTTATTTTTCCTTTTTCTGTCTGTTTGTAGAATTTCAATGGAATTTTTCCCATTGTTTCTGACAGCATTTTCAGGCATGTAAAGTATGTAGCTTCATTCATAGCTTTTTTTGAACTGCCCGGTTCTATTCCAAGCCACTCCATTAACCTGTCGCTTTCTGAATCTGTGTTTGGGACAGTGAGGGCATTCCATATTCTTTTAATTATATTCCTTCTGACAACTCCTTAATAAAATCATCTATGTAATTCCCGTAATCGTCCCCAAATGTATGGAACATTGCAAGTTTAAAAGCGCACAGTGTTGCATCTACCGGGTCAATTCTTTTTGTCGTTGCGTCTTTGTCGATTTTGATAAGACCACTGTTCTGCCTGATCACTGCGTTGCTCATCGCATAATTCAACAACGGGTTATATGTATATATAATGTTCTTACAAAACACCTGTTCTCTAAATCCTTGTGTTGCTTCGTTCAAATGCTTGTGGCTCTGGAACACTTCTTCTACATCATATCCCTCATTTGACAAATCCATCATCAATTTGCTCGCATTTGCCGGATCGAAGCAAAGGCACTGTATCTTCAGATTTAGTTCCTCGCAGGTATCAAGCACATACTTCATTACTGCGCCCTGATCTACTATAGGTGTATTGGTTACTTCCAAGAAGCCCATTCGCTCCCAGGCATCATAAGGTGCTTTATCTTTTCTGATATGTTCCTGAAGTTTTTCCCGGGTCGGTATAAAGCTATGTGACCACAGTATGTACTTTACAATCTCTGCTCCATACGCATCATATTTGCCAGATAAAAACGGAATCATGAATGCTACCGACGTAAGATCTGTTTTTGCAGACATGTCAAATCCAACATATACAGGGTTCTCTGTTACATCGATTGGCAGTTCATCCACTTGACATGCTTTCCATTTTTCCATGTTCATATATCCGTTTTCTTTCGCCTGTACCCATACATCCAGGCACTTTGTCAAAAATGCTGTCATATGTTCAGGCTGTTCCCTGGCTATCTTATATTCTCCCCGGATTTTATCTGCCCCTTCCTGGTATGACATTCTGATAGGATTTGCTTTCTTCCACTTTTCCTCATTATCCAGATTTGATATATCTTCATAATCTTCCGGATCCATTTCGCAGATATCAATAAGGTACTCTTCATTCTCAACATCCGTGTTTGGATCAAGAACTTTTGAGCAATACTGATATTCCGTAGTGTAGCACGGATATGTTAAGTCCATTCCTGCGGTTGTGATGATCATCAACAATGGTTCTTTTGTATTTGAACCTATAGCAAGATCATAAAACTCAGTTGTTTTATGCTGGTGATACTCATCAAGGATAAGGAGTGCGGGATTTGATCCATCTCCGGATTTACCATCATCTTTCGACAAAGGTTTGATAGTACTTCTACTTTTTATGTGTGTTATACTATCACGCGTAACTTTGAATTTTGTACGTAACGGAGATCCTTGAAGCATTAATCCTGCTTCTCCAAATACAATCTTTGATTGCTCCCGTTTTGTGCCGGCAGTATATATTTCATACACTTCTCCGTTTTTAGTCGAAGTTACAGCCGCTTCGTACAATGCAATCCCTGCTTCTTCCTGCGATTTTGCATTTTTTCTTGCTACTTCTGTGAAATACTTTTTGAACCGTCTGTATCCCGTATCTTTGTGCACCCATCCGTACAGTTGACAGATCCTGAATTTCTGCCAGGTTGTAAGTGCGATTGGTTCTTTTGCCATAATGCCTTTGCTGTGTCTTAACAGTGCAAACCATTCTACAATATTTTCTGCTTGCTCTTCATTCCAGGTATACGGAAATTCAGGGTGTCCGATTCGGTCCACATCTTTAAGAAATCTTTTACATGCCCATATGTGTTTTTGGCAACTTATTATCTCTCCGGATATGCACTTTTCTGCATATTCTTCTATTTCTTCCAAAATCATATTGCACCAAATCTTTTTTCAATATCTTCCTGCTGCTTATTGGCTTTCATCGTTCCAGCTTTTAGCCTTGAATCAATTGTAAGCCCACAAAGAGCCGCAAAACGTCTCATTTCTTCCGCATATCCTTTCTGGATATCAACCATAGGATTTTTAACTACAATAACTCCATTCCGTGTTTCTCGGTCAATATAGTAGGATTGTTCCTTTAAAATTTCAGTTGTTTTTACGTAATTTGAAAAGGCATTACAATACCCTCCGATATTATTTTTATCAAGGTTTCCGACAATATTTATTTTTGAAAGTTCCTTTACAACTCTTCTCCATTCCTTTTTCGCAATATCATCAATAAGCCAATCAGGAGGCCGCTTTAACTGATTTTTCTCAGTCTTTACAATCTCTTCGGCAATTCTTTTTTTCTGACCATCTATCACTTTTAAGTGTCCACTCTGTAAATCAACAGGAATCATCGGTCTCGCCATTTGGCCTCCCTCCTTTCATTTGCCAACTTTTTTTTCGTTTTTAGAATTTTGTAAAAAAGATGGGGCATATGTGGTCGTATAAAGCCCTTCCAAAACTTTTTCACAGCCCCCCTGTTTTTTCAAATTTTTCTCTGTATTTTTTCAGCTCCTCTTTCACTGTCTGTTTATCCTCATTCTTGTACCTGGCGTGTATCTCCATGTGTCCCGCACGTGATACGGGTATCAGATTTTCTCCTGTGTAGAACAAATCTGGCCTATCTTGTGCTGGTTCTATATGATGTACCGTATCTGCTGGTTCTATCCTTCCGTATTTGTACAAAGTATATATATCTATTGCATTATACTTCATGAGAATATATGTTCTGAGGTTCTTCCACCTCTGCGTGTGATATTCCTTTTTTATTCCTACAGGCTTTGTATATTCCCGCAAGTTTCTCTTTAAACACGCACATGTGCTTCCAGATTGTATTCTCTTTCCGCACCTTCCGCATCTCTTATATATCATTTCATCACCTTATAAATAGCGGGAGATGGACTTGAACCACCATTCCAGGCTAAGGAGACCTGTAAGTTTCCCTTACTTCATCCCGCGTTATTAATGGACATTCTGGGACTCGAACCCAGGACCGACCGGTTATGAGCCGGTTACTCTGACCTGCTGAGCTAAATGTCCGCATATAGAAAGGCACCCCGAAGGGTGCCTTAATCTCGTTATTTCTAAAAACATATATTAAAATCTAAAATCAATATACAATCACTTTAATAATTTAGTTTTACAAATTATCTACAATTTTAAATGGAATAACTTTATATTTTTCTTCACTATATGATCGCATAACTCCTACAAATTTCAATTTGGTCTTTGATGTAACTCTGATCTTCACCGGAAATTCTGGTGTAGTTGCTCTTTGAACTGTAATTGCTAAAGCATTAAATGCTACATTCCCTATATTTACAGCAGCATTATTAAATCCCTCAATTATCATTGGATCTGTCTCACATTTCCAAGTAATATCTTCTTCTTCATTTGCAAGTATAATCCCATACCTAGATATCGGTTCCATGTATGTTTCTGCATAAAACAATATTTCTGCTTCTTTTTCATTTAGTTTAACTTTGACTTTAATATTTTCATATGTTTCAGCTGTACTACGATATGTATTTACTCCATTAATAACATCTATCATCTGGCGTAATACAATATCAAATCCATTTTGATAAACATCTAAATAGAGAGTTTGAGTCAATAACGTGGGCATTACGCTTTTATCAAGCCTTATTGGAATAAATTTTACCTTCCCATTTGTTGCTTTCATTATAGCATTTTGCCATTCTAATTTTACCATACCACTTTGCAAACTATTCTCAGAAACAAAGAAAAAGAAATATTTAGCCTCCGTCAAGCCACTTTCCATTCTGTCAATAATCCCATCTCCTGGCTGAATTGACCAACTATCATAAAATACTTTATCCCGCCCAAAAACTTCCGCCAGTTTATTGGCAAATGGTTCTACAATCACTTTGTCTTTTGAATTATGACTTAAAAAAATCATCCTGGTTCCTCCACATACATTTTTTTTCATCATACGCCTAATATAACTTGAATGCAATAATTTCAAATCGACATTTTTCGACAATTGAAATAACGCCCTACATTTCTGCAAGGCGTTTTGAAAAATGTATGTTGTTAAAGGTTCCCCTACACGGAGAAATCTGAATAGATGGATTCGAACCACCGCTATTTTGATCCATGAGTCAGCTGTTCTACCACTGAACTATATTCCGAAACTGCTGCCAGGGTGTAGGCTGGCTCTGGCAGCTTGTTGCAAGAAGGAGCCTCGTCGTCTCTGCGCCTTTGGCTTCTATTGTATTGTATAACGATATTTCCGATATAAACGATATTTTTACTTGATCTCACATTTTTTCAAATATGTATCCCTGATATAAAGTCTTGGATAATCCGGACTTTGTGAATACCCTGTCTTTTCTGCTATCTTCTCCCAGGTCAATCCCTGCTGATAAAACGCTTTGAACACATATCTGGTCTGGCCATCTTCAATATTCTGAATCCAGTTGTCTACTGCTGCCACCTGCTCATTTTTATGCTCATAGGTTCTCTTTCTCCTGTCATATCTCTCCTGATCAAACCCAACTACGCTCTGAGGCCGTGCAAAACCTGTACTGTAATCAAATATTGTGCTGTTCCCTAGGCCAGCCTCCCCATTCATCATTTCATCCAATTCCAAACCAAGGACCGGTATTTCCCTCTTTAATTTTCTGTAATTATCCAGGAGCTTCCTGGTGATCTTGATCTCGCCCACTGGCATCCTCCCCTTTCTGATGCTTTTAGCCGGAAACATGCCTGCTCCCGGCTTTTTCTGTATTTCTTTTATTTATCCGCAATCACAGCATCCGCTCCCTGTACTGTAACCCAGCCATTTTTATAATGCGCTTCTGCTTCTTTCATCTTGATCAGCTCATCTGTAATGGATTCGCTGAGTTCTTTATTTGCCTCTGCCTGAGCTTTTGCTTTGGTTTTTGTGTTCTCTGCTTCAGCTGCTGCCTTGACCTTGGCTTTCTTTGCGTCTGCCTCTGCCTTAGTCAGTTCGATCTGGGCGTCTGCTTCAGCCTGGAGCTTTTCTGTTTCTTTCTGAACCTTTACCTTTTCCTGCTCTGCCTGAGCCTGCTGTTTCTCCTGCAAAGCTGTCACTCTGTTATCAATGGCCTGTTTCAGCTTTTTATCCGGATGCACGTCTACGATAGAAGCATCCAGGACTTCAATGCCGTATTTTTTGTGAAAATCTTTGTTAAGATATTCCGTGATAGCATTGTTCAGCTCAGATCTGTTTCCGGAATAGATGTCCATCATGGAATAATCGGTTGTAATCTCAGAAATCTTTGATTTCAAAACAGTTTTGACACGGTTTTCAATGATATCTTCTCCGTCCATTCCTTTGAAACGCTTGTATGTATCAATCACTGTATCTGGATCGTACCGGTAACTCATCTGGAAAGATACTGCAATGCTGGCATCGTCCGATGTTGCTACTTTAAAGGAATCATCTTCTTTACTACCATCTCTCTTATCCTTTGTAAGAACAAGAATTTCATTACTGGTACTAAATTCCTTTACTTTGTTCATCGGTGCAATAAAGTGCATTCCCGGAGTCAGCACTTTATCCTGTACTCCGTCTTTATAGTTATAAACAATGCCGACTTTGCCTGTGCCGATAAAATCCATTCTTGATACTGTGTATCCTCCGCCAAGAACTGCTACTGATGCCACGATTCCGATAATAATCTTACTTTTCATTTTTGTCCTCCTTTTCTTTGATAGCTTCTTTTACTTTGTTGTATGTTTCATCTTCAATCTCGAATTTCTTCTGCTGCCGCCTGATCGACAGGATCACTCTGCTTCCAATCCAGGCCAGCACCAGGGCTGCGATTCCGAACACCATACCGGAACCAAGAAATATTACCCACATCATTCTCACCTCCTCTGTGGCCATTCACGACCTGTTTTTTTATCCCTCAGTCCTGTAATCTCTAATCCCAGCAGACCTGCTGTATTGTTCAGAACGCAAAAGGCATTATAGATGTGCGTCGGCATCCTCCCTGCTGACCGGACTGCCTTTCCAGCTGTAGGATCTGGATATCCTTCGTTGTTCTTATAACTCATTTCACACCTTCTTTCATTTCCGCAAGCCTTTCCTCTGCATCTTCCCGTCTGGCAAATACAATATGCTTGACCTTACCGGCTTTTATGTAATGCAGTGTGTTTCCTTCCAGGTATGGATAGTGTATCTCTTTCCAGTTTTCTGGAAGAAGATCTGATGCGCCAGGGCAGTGCTGATACAGGATGCAGCTGCTGCAGGTTCCATCTTCACTGGCCAGCTGACTTTTACACCCCTGGATCAGTGTGTTGTACGCTGACAGCATCAGTTCTGGTGTGATGTCCATCTTCTTCTCATGTCGCTTCATTCTAACCTTCTTTCCTGCTGCCCAGTGATGCTCACAGAAATCTTCATCTTCTACAAGGATTCCTCTGCGATCACAAAGGCCATCATCGTTGTTGATACAGGTTTTACATGTATTTCCCATCATTTTCTCCTTTCTGCCATGATCCGGTTGAAATTCTCTACATTTCTGGTGTTGTGATCGTATTCTGTTGTTTCAAAAATTTCTTTCAGCGTCTCATTGAACTTCTTCCACTTGCTTTTTGTCATTCCAATTCTTGTCCAGATCTGAAATCTCAAAACGTCGGGACCTCCCGGCGGATAGAATCCTGCTCTTTTCTTGAATAACTTCTTTTTCTGTCTCTTATTCATACACATCCTTCTTTTCATCTTCCTCCAGGCAATTTTCACCGAAGATCTTCATGAACTGTTCCCTGCTGCCATGTTCTCTTTCGAAGGCCCTCTGTGCTATCTGTCTAAGTCTATAATTAACTTCCCAGTTTTTGTGAGCTGACATCTTGCCTTCTTTATGGTGTTCCAAACACAGATGTACGGTAAGGCCGCAATAGTCTGAATTCTTTCTGTTTCCATTTCCGAAAAATATGTGGTGGTTCTGTATATTTACATGACTTCCGCATATGTAGCATCTACCTTTTTTATCTCCTGGAATAATACTCTCCTTCTGTCTTTCGCATGGATACTTCCCCAGTTTGGTTTTTTTTCTTTTTTTCTTCCCCTGCCGCATTTCTGACAGGCTCATGCGGCAGGACTGATGGGTTTATATGTTAATCGGTTTTTCGAAAACACCCTTGTTTATTCTTCTCGACAATCTTTGACAAGATTCTTGATCAATCTCAATCCTGCTGTGATTAATTGCTGTCTCATAATCTCCATGTGCGGCATCCCAGGTTCTTCTTTTTCCACTTCAAGAATTTCCCTGAGTTTTCGCTCTTCATCGTACAAATATCCCATTATTTCTGTTTCCGTTGGAATTGGGATGTCCTTCAGTTCCGGCGGCCAGGCATCTGGCATCTCGGTGGTATCACTGAAATGATCTGTGATTTTGGTATCTTCAACAAAATCGTGCTGCTTTTCGTCCGGTGTTTCCGCTACTGATTGGCAGCGTTCTTCTTCATCATCGAATTCCGGCGAATATGGATCATACAAACGTTTCAGTTCAACTATAAAGCTGTTGTATTTTATTTTTACAGTTTCTCCTTTTAATGTAATATCCAATCCTTTTGTAAAACTCATGAACGTGTATTCTACTTTAACTCCTGTGTGGCTACTGTATCCATACGGCGCCATCTTTTTTGATACTTCTTCTGCCGCTTCTCTGTTTGTGCCATATTGTCGGCATATTCTCATAATTGTTTTTAATTTTTTAGGATATGCCTCACAGAATGCTTTTACTGCTACCGATATTACATCTCCTGTCTTCTCCGGTGTATCTATAGACACCATCTTGACCGGTTTCTTATTACCATGTTTGCCGATCAGGATCTTGGCAAGGGACTGCCAGGACAGCTCGTGTTCAAATACCCCGCCGGGATTGAAGGTGATCCCGGCTGTTGAGCCCTGGTAATTGAGGTGTCCGTTTCGGACACGTGCTGATCCGTACAGGTTCGAAAGCATGAAAATGGCCATGTTCTTATCTTCCTGGATGATGTAATTCTTCATGTTCTTGTTTGTACTCTCGTAGAAGCGCTCAATCTGTGTTTCTGCTGGGATCTCTGTATCGTCTTCCGGAGGTCTGTTCTGGCCTGTTGCTGTTTCTATACTCATCTGGCCTGGAATGCCTTTCTCGGCTTCCTGCTGCCGGTACAGGCCTTTGATGTCGTCCAGCGTCAGGATTCCTGCTTCTTCGTACAGCTCGCAGGCCTGTTTCTGATATTCCTTGCTGAGTTTTGACGCTTCATAAGCCACGGAAATCTTAATCCTGTCTTCTTCAAATTCCGACATCAGCTGTTCGCAGAGGTTTGTGCTGATTGCATGATATCTTCCCAACTGGCCGCTGGATGTTCCGATCAGATCTTTCAGGATATCTCTTGTTTTTCCTTCCATCGGTGCTTTCTCCCGGAGTTCCTTGACGAGATTTTCCATTTTCAAAGTCTCTGTCATTTTTTCCCAGTCGGATTTATCACGATAGCAGTTGGCCTGGATGATCATGATCTGGCGTACGATGTCGTCTTCCTGGCCTGCATCCTGTTCCAGCTCGGATGAGGTCTTATATACGCAAGGAACCCGGCTGAATTTCTCGTTTCCTTCGTTGATCAGGTCAATGCAGCACTTCCGGCGGCAATGGCCTGCTATTACATAGTCTTTCCCGTCCCGGTTTTCGATCAGGAGTGGCTGAAGGATCCCCAGAAGCTTGATCGACTGTTTCAGCCGTTCAAGCTTCTCTGTGTTGTAGAAATTCTCTTCTGAGGGGATCAGGTCTTTCGGATTCCGGTATACTATCTTCTGATCCTGCTGCCGATCCGGAACTGATCTGTCATTGAGCAGCCCTTTTAAGTCAAATTTTGCCATTATCTTCATCTCCGATCATGCTTAAATACTCGTCCACTAACGTTTCGTAGTCTTCTGCCGCTGCCGATCGTGGGCTGTGTAATGCTACTGGCATACGCACAAACGTACTCCTTGCTACCACTCCTGAGAAACGGATCTTTGTTTCCATCGCCGGATACTTTTCTTCGATGATTTCTGCTCCCTGCAAGTGTGCTTGGTTGAATTTCTGATATTTTGTTACGAAACAGCGGACGTTCTTCAAATCCGAATTCAGTTCTTCTTTTACATCATCGATCTGCTCCAGGAGCTCATTCATACCTTCCAGGGTGTTGTCGTCTACTTCCACCGGGATCAGAACATCATCTGCGGCAGTCAGGGCGTTGATCACCGACACATTGATATCCGGAGCATTATCGATCACGCAGAAATCGTAATTATCGGCTACCTGCTGCAGCGCCTTTCTCAGCCGGTTCTGCTGTGGGCGTACACGGTCCATGGTCACTTCCATGTTTGCAGTCAGGAGACCGAGGTTTGCTGTGATGATATCCAGGTGCAGATAGTCAGTCTTGTTGATCAGCTTTTCCATATCCGGATGCCGGTCTACCATGATTCGGTCAATCCCTTCCCCATCCTGGGTACGGCGGTTCATTCCACGTGAACAGTCCCCCTGCTTGTCATTATCAACCAGAAGCACCTTGTATCCTTTCCGCATCAGTATGTATGCGATGTTAATGCTTGATGTGGTCTTGGCCACACCGCCCTTTAAATTGATGATTGCTATTGTTCTCATGATATCCTCCTCATTTCTTGCCATTCAGGCAGGTACTGTCGTATGTCGTCTTGCTTAACCTTCCACTGTCTTTTGCACAGTACAGACTGCTGCCGTTCTCGGTATCAACCTTTTTACAGTATCTGCACGCATAGCAACGTACAGAACCGGATTCACTGATAGCATTAAGCTTCTCCTCAATCTTGTCTACATAGCTCTGCAGTTCGCAATGTGCACAGTGCCAGTCCATTTCCTCTTGTGTCAGTTTTTCTCCGCGATGACAACATAATTCGTCACAGACATAGTTTTCCAGGTTCTCAAGAATGTCGCTTACGCTTTCTTCGTTCTCTGTCTGCCCTCTGCATCCACTCTGGTTTTCCTCCTTCGGGTTCATCATCAAACCATATTCCTCCTTTATCGTCTTTATAGTATGTAAACCGGGTACCTGATTTAGTAATGGTACCCAGACATTCCATTGTTAATATGTCCTGCTCCGGGCGCAGGCTCCAGCCCTTGCCCCAGTACTCTTCCACATTCACGGTGCTTCATCTCCTCTCGCAGCCATGCGGAATAACTGTGTTTCTCTGTTTTTGCAGAGATTTTGTGTGTATCCGGAAGCTGATTTATGGCTTTAAACAGTTTGCGCCATTCCTCTCTGTTTGCAATTGGCTTTCCTTTTGTGTCCAACCAGCCGGATCCGGCCATTTCCGTGATCTTTCCCAGGCGACTTGTAACATACAGATCACTTATGTAAAAGCACACGTCACAGGCTCTTGTCATGTGATCCAGTGCATCTACCATGGTGAGCAATATGGCCTGATGATATGTTCCAGTTACCCTTCCAAAATGCTCCCTTGTCTCTTTCCCTGTCCGGAGCTGAGTTGACAACACATATCCACATTTTCTTTCCACATTTCCACGAAACCGGCTGCTTGTCTCAATAAAAACATTTACTTGCTGCATGTTAATCCTTTCTCTTTTCAAATCTGCATCTTTTCCGTAGCTCTATCGAGCCATCCTATATCTGTATGTGCGTTTAAGCGGAACATAGTGTATCGCCTGTATTTGTATCCTGTTTTCGGGTTAATTCCCTCATGAATTTTTGCTATGTAATAACCTTTTTTAGGCTTGGGTTCTTTTTGCCATCTCCGGAGCTTGTCTACATGTGGTTTAGGCAGAGGCATATTCCTGGAAGTGTTGTAGCTTGCTTCTTTAATTCTCGGTTTTGCAAGCGTTCCATCTTCTTTCTCTTTCTGAGTATTTTCATCTTTTGTTATGTAATTTCCAAGTTCTGTGAAGTCTTCATCGTAATACTGGCTCTTTTTTATCGCGCAAGCCCATGTTCCGCCTTTCTGCCAGGCTTTTTCCAAGATACTGGCTGTATCACCAATTTCATTAACGATGATGTGAATATGCCAGGCTCCTCTCGTTCCTTTCTCTATATTTCTGATCCAGAACAGTTCATACCCTCTTTTTTTGTATTCTCTTCTCACTGTTCGTATTGCTTTTTTAAAATCATCTAAAGCTTCTTTCATACTTCCAGGGCGATTTTTCACCAGATAGCCCCACGTGGCCAAGATATCACCCGGGCCAAAATACGTGAGCATTTTATGCCTGGCTTTCTTGGCCTTGTTCATTGCATTGACTTTTTTCATATCTTCCCTGGTTGGAGTTTTCTTCTTTTCTCTCTTCTTGCCTTTTGCTCCATACTTCCCGTCATGATACTCTTCTCTCTCGATGATATCTCCACCCCGGAACGTGTATTCATTACGTCTCGTAGCCATATTTTTGTCCTAACTTTAATATCTTTATCAAGTCCTAAATGGGTCTTCCGACCCTCAAAAAAGGTTAAAAATATAGCGGTACATAACCCACGACAAACGCATGAGTAAATAAATTGTGAACACACCCCTTTTCTAGTAAAATAAAAGAAAAAGGGGTGTTATTTATGCAGGAAT
>ENA-ORTL01000122-ORTL01000122.1-human-gut-metagenome-genome-assembly--contig:-NODE-122-length-115624-cov-22.8919_pt1 | contig 115624 bp, 99 predicted proteins | sample MGYA00241916_ERZ509196 | MGnify/ENA primary metagenome ERZ509196 (study PRJEB26280, sample SAMEA2338844) | human gut metagenome | biome: human gut; feature: human-associated habitat; material: faeces...
ATGCATTATACAGAAAAAAACAGTAACTTTTTTAGAAAATAGAATCCTCCGTTTTGCCTAGAGTACATCCTGCGAAACGGAGGATTCTGTTGTTAAAAGCGAAATTCCTGTAGAGGGCAGGGTTGTATTTTTTTGTCGCATATTGTATGATAGGAACTGACAGCATAAAAAGAAGGAGGAAATCATATGCCGGATCGCAACAGGCGGACAAATCTTTTGCTGCTTCTGGTTATGGTTCTTATCTGTACAGGCTGTGCCCTTCTGTTTCGTCAGTCAACAGCGTATCCTTCGAAGGTAGAAGGAGGAACTGTTCGGCTGTTTGCTTCCGAAGATACCGAAAAGCCGGAAGCAGATAACGGCAGCAGTAAAACAGATGTTTCTGAATCTGAGGAAAAGGTTTCACCTGCAGCCACTCCAACAGCTACACCAGTGCCGTTTGAAGTTTCGCCGGAAGCAGAAAAAGGGGTGTGGACTTCCAGCGGAAGCAACTGGATGTTTATGGTAGACGGACAGGCGTATACAGGCTGGCTTACAGATACAGATGGAAAGCGTTATTTTTTTGACAGCAGTGGGATTATGAAAACCGGATGGGTGGATGACGGCGGTAAACGGTATTTTATGGATCTGGACGGTATTATGCAGACCGGATTTATTACCACAGAAGGAAAAAGCTATGAGCTTCTGTCTGACGGTTCCCTGAAGGGCTACAAAGCCGCTGAAAAGAAAGCAGATAATAAAAAAACGCCGGAGCAGACAAAAGCGCCGGAAAAAGAAGCCTCCCGCAAAGAGGCTTCTGATTCGCAGAAGAAGAAATCGCAAAAGAAAAAATATATAGCCCTGACCTTTGACGACGGGCCCAGTTCGTTTACTGACCGGCTTCTGGACTGTCTGGAGGCTAATAATGCCAAAGCCACTTTTTTTATGGTTGGAAAGGAAATTGAATATTTTTCCGACCAGGTAAAGAGAATGGAAACACTGGGATGCGAACTGGGAAATCATACCTATTCTCATACAGATCTTTCCACACTGGCGCCGGAAGATATGTCGGCTGAGATCGCAGGAGTAGATGAGCTTTTAACAGAGCTTACCGGTCATGGGGCTACTGTGGTGCGCCCGCCCTATGGCTCTGTGAATTCATCTGTAAAAGAAACGGTGGGAACTCCTATGATCCTGTGGTCTATTGACACACTGGACTGGGAGAGCCAGGATCCTCAGAAGATTGTAGATACCACGCTTTCTCAGGTGGAGGACGGATCCATTATTCTTATGCATGATATTTTCAGCACCACTGTGGATGCGGCAGAGATCCTGATCCCCCAGTTAAAAAAGCAGGGATATGAAATGGTAACGGTTCATGAGCTGGCAAAAAGAAACGGGATCCAGCTGGGGACAGGGACTACATACAGTGATCTGAAAAAGCTGGATTCAAATTTGGTCTGACATTCAGAAATATTACAGGGATGAGTATAATTTATTCCTGAGCATGGAGAAATATCTGCAGAACCATCTGTGGTTCCTGCACAGTTCCAGAGGATCTGGCACGAATACCAAAGCCCAACAGTTTATGAGAAGCTATAAGAGAAAACAGGTGCAGGCCATAATGTTTAGGATTTTTGAAGGCATTGAATATTTCTGCCAATGCATGAGCAGATCTGTTTTGATGCGTCTGGAAAAAACGGCGAATATATTTGACAGAGTGTCCGGAATATTTTGATAAAGAAAACCGGAATACAAGGAGAATGCTCTTATGAAAATACGTTTTATCCGACATGGAGATCCGGATTATGGAAATGATACACTGACAGAAAAAGGAAGAAAAGAGGCATAGCTTCTGGCAAAAACAGCGCACAGCCCTGCGCTTGTTCCCACCTCAGCTACAAAGGTTGTTACTGAAGAAAGGGAACAGGGGATTGCATATTTTCGGGGGATTCGCCTGGGAGACAGTTCTTATCTGTATGCGGGAAACCAGGAGCCATCCTTTGCATGCAGATTTGCGAGCTGTTTGGAAATAAAGAACAGAGACATTAATGAAAAAACTTCATAATAAAATAACATAGAACCCTGTGAGGATTTTGAGATTACACAAAATTTTCACAGGTTTTTTTTAGTTTAATTAAGGTAAGTCCCCTATACTTGGAAATTGTTACAGGAAACAGAGATGATTTTCGGTGAGAAGAATCTCTAAAATGAAGGGAGTTTTATTATGAAAAACAGACAGGCAGCAATATTGACAGGAATGTTTTTGTGTATGGCAGCAGTTACCGGCTGCGGAAGTAATACAGAGACGCAGGTGGCAAAACAGCAGGGAAGCGAAATCGAAGACACAGCAGCAGAAAATACAGCAGCAGAAGGCGATGATGAGAAAACGGACGGGAAAACAGGAAAAACGGAAGAACAAAATAAAGAAAATCAGATTTTCGGTAAGATTGTTTCGGTATCTGAGGACTCCATTACAATTTCTGTAGAATCTGCTCCGGTAAATGGAACAGAAGATGGAAAAGAAAATTCCGGCACAGGAGAGACAGGAGAAGAACAGACTATTGCTCTTACAGAAAATACGGTGATCCGAAAACAGACTATGGGACAGCCTGGCGGAGAAGCGCCGGAGATGCCTGAAGGGGAAGCGCCGGAAAATGGCGGGGCTTCGGAACAGCCGGAAGAAACGCCGGAAAACGGTGAGACTTCAGAACAGCCGGAAGAAGTATCGGAAAACGGTGGAACATCGGAACAGCCGGAAAAACCGGAGGGAGAAGCTCCGGCTCAGGAAGCAGGAGAAGAAATCGTCTGGTCAGATCTAAAAGAAGGCGACATGGCAGTTATTATTTTGGATGAGGATGGAAATGCAGAATCAGTCAGCATCATGGAAGGAGATATGGGGCAGCCGGGAGATGACCAGTCACAGCGGCCGGAAGAATATCAGGAAGAGACCGCATATACTGATGGCACTGAGACAGCCGACACTGAAACAGCCGACACTGAGACAGCCGACACTGAAACAGCCGACACTGAAACAGCCGATACTGAAACAGCCGATACTGAGACGGACAACGCTGAAACAGATGACAATGAGGCGGACGATGCTGAGACAGAAGGCGAAGTCTAGATCTCTGAAAGGATAATCACAGGTGAAGAAGGCAAAGCAGTGATCATTCAGAGAACAGATGGAGCTGTTTATGCAGAGAACGACAGTGACTACAGTGGTTTATGAAGATAGTGCAGACTGTTCCGGAGCATCCTCCACAGTGGAATGGAGAGCCTGTGAAACAAAAAATCCGGAAAAACTGTAAAAGTAAAAAAATCAGCAGGAGGTCGGTAATGAAATTCAGAAAGGAAAGAAGTGAAACCGGAAGCTGTTTCAAAAAAAGAAAGGCTGCCGGAAAAAAGAAGATTGTGATCGGTACAGCGGTTGCCCTTACCGTATCTGTTGCAACAGGCGGGGTATACTGGAAATATCAGTCAGGAAAAAGATCGTCTGTACCGGAAAAAAAAGTAGAGTCTACAAAGGTGACGGCAGAAACAGGGTCAATTTCCAACACGATTGTGGGAACAGGAAATCTGGAAGCAGATACCCCGGTCGCCTTGAAGATTCCGTCCGGAATTACTGTATCAGAGGTAAAGGTAGAAAGCGGCGATCATGTTTCCAGTGGAGACGTTCTGGCGGAAGTAGATTCTTCTTCTGTTTATGAGGCAATGGAAGAGGTACAGGAAAAAATCAAAGTACTGGATCAACAGATTGCAGAATTACAGGAAGATACAGACGACGAGATCATTTCTGCTTCCGTGGACGGCCGTGTAAAGAAAATATATATAAGTCAGGGAGAGAACATAACCTCCTGTATGCTGGAGCATGGTGCACTTCTTGTTCTTTCTGTTGACGGAAAAATGGCTGTGGATCTGACAGATCCTGCTTTGGTTCCATCAGAGGAAGATACGGTGACTGTAACCCTGTCTTCCGGAATACAGGTGGAAGGAACCGTGGAAAAGGTGTCTGACAACGAATGTACCATTACCATGACGGACAGCGGAGTGGGACTTGGAGATACTGCCACAGTAACAGATGAGGAAGGAAACAGTATTGGCACAGGAACCATCTATATCCACCAGCCGCTGCAGGTAACAGGAACTGCAGGAAGTATTTCTGAGGTAAATGTATCTGAGGATGAGGCGGTAGACAGCGGAGACACGCTTCTGACGCTGGACGAAGACGGTATCACAGCAAGTTATGAAGCACTTTACGGACAGAGAGAGGCACTGGCAGAGACTTTGACAGAGCTTCTGAATCTTGCAAAAAAGGAACCATTACTGCAGATATGGACGGTACGATCGAAGAAATTTATGTTTCTGATGAGGAAACTTCTGATTCCTCATCAGTATCAGCCGGCAGCGGAGTTCAGCTGTCAAATATGTCTTATACAAAAGGGACTGGCATCCAGGCGCTAAATATGTCCTATACGAAAAGCTATGGAGTTCAGGCATCAAACATGTATTATACAAATGAATCCGTTGTTCGTATCGTTAATGTGTCCGATACAGATGAAACAGCAGAAATATTTTCTGATGATACAGGAAGTATGGAAGAAACACCTTCTCAGCCAGAGAAGCAGACTCTTTATCTGAGCATGGCAGACACATCGGCGGGAAACGCGCAGACGCTGGGGATTGTTGTTCCAAGAACAGGAGACAGTCCTCAGACGCAGATTGTTTCCTCAGACAACAGCTATACAGGAACTATATCCTGGAATCCGGGAGATAGTACCTTCCAGCCGGCAGCAACCTATCAGGCAGCAGTTACGCTTTATGCAGGGGAGGGCTATCAGTTTGCAGCCGACAGTGTGAACCAGGTAATATCCGGAGTTCTGTCCGGGGTGTCGCTTTCTTCTGATGGAAGTACACTGAGTTTTACCATTACTTTTCCGGAAACAGAGGGCAGTACAGAAGAACCCGGGGATTCCTCAGATGATTCCGGAAGCACGGAAGGAAATCAAGGCGGCTCTACTTATCCTGAAGACTCCCAGAATGATACAGAAAATTCCGGCTCTGATACACAGGAGGAAGAGGAAAACGGAATTACAGACGGAGAAAGCCAGGCGCCATCAGGAACTCAGGACAATGATACGGAAACGACACAAAACACAGGAAATACCCAGGGTGGAGGCAGTACGTCCACCGGAATAACCGGTAGTGGAAACGCTTCCGGCGGGAACAGTACCGAAACGCAGACTTCAGATACCCGGCAGTCAGAGGAGGTGGAAACGCAGACAGATACAGACTCCCAGTACAGCACAGATACTACAGCCTTTACCATTTCAGGAGATACTTCTATGCTGCTTTCGGTAAGTGTGGATGAGCTTGACATCAATTCCGTAACGCAGGGACAGACGGCTGACGTTACTTTTGACGCTATAGAGGACAAAACCTTTGAAGGAACTGTGACGAAGGTAAGTAATACAGCTTCTGCAAGTGGCAGTGTGGCCAAGTATACAGTGGAGATCACCGTTCCAAAAGATGAAAAAATGAAAGCGGGAATGAATGCATCTGCAACTATTACAATTGAGGAAAAAGAAAATATTGTAACCATTCCGGTCAATGCCCTGCAGGAACGGGGAGAGGAAGTTTTTGTTTATACAGAGCAGGATGACGAAGGCAATCTTTCCGGTGAACAGCAGGTGACCACGGGTCTTTCCGATGGAGAAAATGTAGAGATCACGGAGGGGCTTTCGGAAGGTGATGTGGTTTATTATCAGAAAACCGGCGGCGGAAATACCTCTTCTGATACAGGCTTCAGTATGCCGGGCAATGATATGGGAGATATGGAAATGCCCGATTTCAGTCAGTTTGGAAATATGGGAGATATGGAAAATATGCCGGGCGGCGGCAATATGGGCGGCGGAAACGGAAGCCCTATGGAGAGGTAGGTGAAGGTGAGTTGATAGAACTGAAAGAGATTTCAAAAATATATACCATTGGAGATGAAACGGTATACGCTCTGGATCATGCCAGCATGAGCATCCAGGAGGGAGAATTTGTCAGTATCATCGGTCCCTCCGGAAGCGGAAAATCCACAATGATGAATATTATCGGCTGTCTGGATGTGGCAGACGAGGGGGAATATATTCTGGACGGGATTTCCATTGAGCAGTATTCGGAACGGGAGCTGGCCAGGATACGCAATCATAAGCTGGGGTTTATCTTTCAGAATTTTAATCTCCTGCCCAGGCTTACTGCAGAGGAAAATGTTGAACTGCCTCTTTTGTACCAGGGAGTCAAAGCAGCAGAAAGAAAGGAGAGAGTCCGTAAAGCTCTGGAAAAGGTAGAGCTGTCTCATAGAATGCACCACCGTCCTACAGAGCTTTCCGGAGGCCAGCAGCAAAGAGTTGCCATTGCAAGAGCGCTGGTGACGAAGCCTTCTCTGTTTCTTGCAGATGAACCTACGGGAAATCTGGACAGCCGGACCGGACAGGAAATCATGTGCCTGTTCCATGAGCTTCACGAAGTCGGAAATACCATTGTGCTGATCACTCACGATAATGGGGTGGCCCAGGAGGCTGAGAGAATGATACGGATCCGTGACGGACATGTGGATGAGGTGACAGCATGATATGGCAGACCTGTAAGATGTCCTGGGCAGCAGTATGTGCCAATAAACTACGTACTTTTCTTACTATGCTGGGGATCATTATCGGTGTTTCGGCGTTGATCGTACTTGTTTCTATTGCAGACGGGGCGTCCTCTTCTGTATCAGAACAGATTTCGGATATGGGCTCCAGTTACCTGACGGTAAGAGTGACAGATGATAAAGAAAATCCCATACGGTTAAGTGAATTTCATGAGCTTATGGATGATGAGGCGCTGGAGGCGGCTGCGCCATACGGAAGAACTTCTGTTACCGCAAAAAGCGGATATACAAGCGGAACCATGAACATTACCGGAACAACAGGAAGCTATTTTGATATTATGAATCTGGAACTCTCGTCAGGAAGAACCCTGAAGCAGACAGATCTGGATAATCATTCTCTGGTAGTGATCATCAGTGCGGATACGGCAGTAGAACTTTTTGGAAGAGAAGATGCAGTGGGAGAAGCCTTGTCTTTGGATGGAAAAAGCTTTCTGGTTGCAGGTGTTCTTTCGGACGAAAATTCTTCGCTTACTTCAGCACAGTCTATGGCAGGAAGTTCTTCCGATGACGAGACAGAAACTGAGACCCTGGAAGGATACATTCCCTATTCTACGCTTACCAGAATAGCCGACAATGTGCTGGACATCACACAGTTTTATGTATCTTCAGCAGATGAGGAATCTATGGATCAGGCCGAAACAGCCGTGGAAAGGATCATGCTTGAGCGTCTGTCCGGAGACGAGGATGCGTTTTCCGTCATCAATCAGTCTGAGATTATGAATGCTATGGAGGGCGTGGATGACACCATGTCTCTGATGATCGGAGGAATTGCAGCCATTTCTCTTCTGGTAGGCGGGATTGGCATTATGAATATCATGCTGGTGTCTGTTACCGAAAGGACCAGAGAGATCGGTATCCGAAAGGCGATCGGAGCAGGAAGGGGAGGAATTATGATGCAGTTCCTTATGGAGACTCTGATAGTCAGTATGATGGGCTGTGCGGCAGGAATCGGCAGCTCCTTTGTGATTCTGAAAATAATCGGAAAAGTTATGGAAGGCTCTATGAACTTTTATATGGATATCAAGGTTACCGGAATCTCTGTGATATTTTCTCTTCTGATCGGGGTGATATTCGGTCTTTATCCTGCCAATAAAGCAGCGCGAAAAAAACCGATTGATGCACTTCGTTATTCCGGATGAAGCCTTTGAAAAAATAATTTGAATAAAAGGGAAATGCATACGGGGAATCCGGAACAGGTAATTTCTGCGAGGCGCTTTACGGAAAAATCATGATCAAAAATCCGAGAAAGCTTATTCTGGCTTCCCTGTGCTTCATGCCGATAGTATTTCCGGAAACTGCAGCCATAATTTTAACAGCCGGAAAAATGGAATTCAGAATTTTCGAAAGTGTTGATTAGCTTTGCCAATGCATGAACATACCTGCTTCAGGAGATCCCTGAACAGTAACCATTAAATTGCCTGATTTGCTTAGAAAAAAGAAAAAACTTTACTTTTGAATAATAATGTGGTAATATATATATCGTGTTGAACCACTTATAATATGTTAGTGATGAAAAGACAATGATCTTTCCTCGTCATAATGGGATGTGTATTTAATATTCCCCATAGTTTCCCCATTATAGAATTAAAATTAGTGATGGCAGTAAGGGGGTAATGGCGACTGATTAACACTTTAAATACACATAAGAGAATATAGAGGCCGTTCTGAGTATATCTGGTAAATGCGTAAAGATAAGCATTTTTATAGAAAATACAGAGCGCAAAAAAGGGTTCAGACAGTAAAAAGCACCTGTAGCTCAGTGGATAGAGCAGTGGTTTCCGGTACCATGTGCGGGGGTTCGATTCCCTTCAGGTGTATTTGCGCGGAACTGGGGATGTTCCGGCGCGTTGTAATTTAAGGAGGACAAGAACTTGGATAATTTCAGGGAATGGTTATCAGATAACCTCCGCTATTTTATGCTTGGCGGCGCTATTCTGGTAATCGTAGCTGTTTTGTTCTTTGGTGTACGTGCCTGTGTTGGAAGCGGGAAGGGTGCTTCTGATAAAGAACAGAAAACAGCTCAGGACAACAGCCAGGGAAATGATCCTTCTTCTCCGGAAGATGATGGGGAGACAAACGACGGAAATAAAGAAGAAGACATGAATCCCTTGGAAAAAGGCGATGCAGACATTACTGCATTTATGCAGAGCTACTACAAGGCTTTAGGGGAAAGAGATATTGCAACGTTAAAAACTCTGGTCAGTGATCTGACTTCAGCAGATGAGAGCAGGATCACGAATGCCAAGGATTATATTGAAGCTTATGAACCGGGCAGTGTCTATACGAAAAAGGGGTTGGACGATAATTCTTATGTAGTATATACCTGTTACAGTTATATCTGCAGTGGAATTGACACACCGGTACCTTCGCTGGGGTATGCCTATGTTGTAAAAGACAGTGACGGGAAGTATAAAATTCTGGGCGCGGCAGATCAGAATACAAAAGTTTCTTCTTATATGGAAGACCTTTTGAATAATGAGGATGTACAGAAGCTGAGAGCAGAGGTACAGGCAGAATATGATGCGGCACAGCAGAAAGACAGCAGTCTTGCAGAATTCCTGAACGGACTGGGAGAGGATGCGGCAGCTGCAGATTCACAGAGCGGCAGTACTATGACAGTTACAGAAGGCTGTAATGTCAGAGCGGAAGCCAGTGATGAATCAGAGATTATCGGTGGTCTGGACGAGGGAACTCAGGTTGAAAAAACAGGCCAGGAAGGCGACTGGATTCAGATTGATTATGAAGGCCAGACAGGATATGTATTCAGTGGTCTATTAGAGTAAAAAGCAGGGTACGGAAATGTTCCGTACCCCTTTTTGCGGTTATGGAACCAATGCATTGCAAAATATCTGCTTCTATGATAGGATTTTTGCAGAGATTTTGTCGCGAAATGGCAAAAACTGTAAAATCTTACATAAAGGAGCGGGTATAATGAAAAACTTAAAGAAAATTCTGGTTTCCGTCATACTGTCTGTGGGTCTGCTGACAGGAAACGCGGCAGGGAACCTGTGGATGCCGGAAACGGTTTATGGAGCGGTGGATCTGGCTTCTGTTCCTTCTTATACAGGAAGTGCCTATACAGTACTCAATGACAATGTTCCGGAATTTACAGAAGAAGATCTTGCTCTGGAATCTTTTGAAAGCTACAGTGAACTGGATTCACTGGGAAGATGCGGAGCTGCTTTTGCAAATATAGGACAGGAGCTGATGCCCACAGAGGAACGGGGAAAGATCGGGCAGGTTCGCCCGTCCGGCTGGCATACTCAGAAATACGATTGTGTAGATGGAAAGTATTTGTATAACAGATGTCATTTGATCGGCTATCAGCTTACCGGGGAAAACGCCAATGAAGAAAATCTGATCACCGGGACCAGGTATATGAATGTAGAAGGAATGCTGCCTTTTGAGGATATGACTGCAGACTATATCCGCGAAACCGGAAACCATGTGCTTTACAGAGTGACTCCCTTATATAACGGCGATGATCTGGTGGCATCAGGCGTTCAGATGGAAGCACAGTCTGTAGAGGACGGCGGTCAGGGAGTTCTTTTTAATGTATATTGCTATAATGTCCAGCCGGGAGTGGGGATTGATTACAGTACCGGAGACAGCTGGGAGGAAACAGAGGACTTTTCTGCGCAGGAAAGTCCGGAACTCAGCGCGGGAACAGAAGAAACGTTTTCATCTCCAGAACAGGAGACTTTCACAGATAAAAGCGCAGCTGAGGCTACTTATATCCTTAATGTGAATACAGGCAAATTTCACCGTCCGGACTGTCACAGTGTAAATCAGATGAAAGAAAAAAACAAAATGGAGATGACGGGAACAAGGGATGAGCTGGTACAAAAGGGCTATTCTCCCTGTCAGAACTGTAATCCGTGATATTTTGAATAACTGCCGGGAGGAAACAGAGCTGTTTCCCCGGCAGTTTTGGCGAATGTATATCAAAAGCTCCGGACATGCAAATAAAAAACAGTTTACAGATTTTATAAAAACTTTATTTGTAAAAGCTGAGATTTTCTGTTATAGTGAACAGTGGTTGCAGTAAACTGTTTTTTATGAAAGAGAGAATACGAAATTGAGGAAAAAATCACATATACTGCTGGCCAGATATCTGGCTGATCAGATGACGGTTTCTGAGAGTCTTCAGTCACACAGAAAGGCATTTTGTCTGGGAAACATTCTTCCGGATATCAGACCGTCTTTTGTAACAAAAAGACATGAGTTTTTTGGAACCTTTGATGAAATACAGGAAAAACTGAAGACCTTGGTAGAGGATGGCGTGGATCAGTACAGAGAAAGAGTGTTCTGGCGCAGGCTTGGAGAGATTTTTCACTACATTGCCGATTACTTTACTTTTCCTCATAATAAAACCTTTACCGGATCTCTTGTAGAGCATAACAGCTATGAAAAAGAACTGAAAAACCGGCTGAAGACCTGTATAAGAAATGGCGAGGCTGCCCGGTATCAGGCGGCTGAGATCAGCTTTGGGAGCTTTGGACAGCTTACAGAGTATATTCGGGAAAAACATGCGGAATATCTGAAAAAAGAACGGAATATTTCAGATGATATCAGGTATATTCTTGATGTGTGCTGTCAGGTGTTCCGGGGAGTGTGCCGGTTGTGTCCGGGACTGGAGCCGGAAAAAGTTCCTGTATGTGTTTTCTGAAATATAAAAAATATGAAAAAAATATGAATTTTGTACTAAAACCGCCGGGGCCTGTGCTCCGGCGGTTGATTTTGAAAAAAGTGTATGATAAAATAAAAACGGTCATATGTAAGCAAACGACATTGAGGAAGGCATACCTTTATATAGGGGAATAAAGATATGTTCTTGGAAGGGAGTAATATTAACCAGAATGAAGAACAAATATCTGACAAAATATTTATGTATTACATTGATTTCCGGTACAGTTCTGTCAAGTCCGGCGGCTGTAATGGCAGGCAGTGAAGGGACAGAGGCTGCAGCGGATTTCGGAGACGGTTCAGGACAGGGAGAAACAGCTCCTGCGCCTACGGAAGCACCTGCCACACCTGCGCCTACAGTAGCTCCGGTACCGACAGAGGCACCTGCAACGCCTGCGCCGACAGAGGCTCCGAAGCCTACAGAAGCACCGCAGCCAACCGTGACGCCGGAACCGGAACCAACCGTAACACCGGAACCAGATCCGACAGTGACACCGCAGCCTTCACCGACAGTAACACCGGGGCCGGAACCAACCGTAACGCCTCAGCCGAGCGTTACCGTAACACCGCAGCCAACCGTAACACCGGAACCGGATGAACAGGCAGTAAAAGCTCTGATTGCTGAGATTGAGAAACTTTCAAAGGAAAAGCTTACATTAAAGCATGAAAAAAAGCTGAAAGAGCTTCGTGAGATTTATGATGATTTTACAGAAGAAGAAAAGAAGCTTGTGACAAATTACGATATTCTTGTAAAAATGGAAAAGAGAATGGAAGTTCTTAAAAAACAGGAAGACAAGGATGATGATAAGACGGATTTTTCAGATGGTTCTGAAACAGGAAAGACAGGTACTCCGGTATATTACACAAGTATGGTATCCAATCTTCATGCAGGAAGAGAGTTTTATCTGGACAGTCTGAAAAATAATTATCAGCTTACTTTTTCAGAGGATTTCGCTTCTGTGATGGATCAGATTGAAAGGGAATATAAAGAAAAGAATGGCCTGACAGATGCCAGTGATACCCGTGAAAACGGTCAGACGGCTTCTTCAGATTCCCTTCTGGTGAGAAACTGGCAGGATATTCTTGCTGTTTATGTTTATGAAGAGAGTCAGAGCGGCGTTAAGGAGTTTCAAATGGATTCCTCTTCAAAAAACAAACTGGCGGAAATTTTTGCAGAAATGAATCCGCTCGTGAGAGATGAGGAGAATCCTTCTCATGTTTCCTATGGAAATTATCATATTAATACTTACATAAAGAAAAACAAGATTCCTCAGGATCAGAGAGATATCCTTAAAAAATATGTGGAAACAGACTGCAAGCTTCTCTGTGCAGTTGTAACGGACGCAAAAGGCTTTGTGCGTCAGAGTGTCGGTGACGATGTTTCAGAGGAACGTGTAAATGTGATCACAGCAGCATATTCTCTGGTTGGAGAGGTGGGTTATTTCTGGGGCGGCAAATCCACAGCCATCGGTAAGGATGCGAACTGGGGAAATGCAGAAAAGGTAGATGCGGCAGGAAGTCCAAGTACAGGAAGTACAAGAGCCTACGGACTGGACTGCAGCGGATTTGTTACCTGGTCTGTGATCAATGGATATCTGAACCAGGGAATGCAGAGTAGCGTAGGAGACGGAACTTCTGAGCAATGGCTCAATGCCAATGTGGTCAGTGAAGAAGACGCTCAGCCTGGAGATCTGGTATTCCAGAGCGGACCGGAGGCGGGAAGCGACAACCATGTGGGTATTATCTGCGGTCAGACAGATGCAGGAGACTGGATCGCAGTACATTGTTCTTCCAGCAAAAACGGCGTTACAGTAGGAGAGGCTTACGGTGCAAGCTTCCGATATATCCGTCAGCCGGATTTTTATCCTACAGAGGAAGAACGGACTCAGATGCTCAGTGACGGAGCTTCTGCAGCAAACGTTTCAGCTCCTGAAAAACTGGAACAGAATGGAACAGCAGAAGATCTTACTTCAGGCAGCGCTTCTGATGCTGTGTTAAATAGCGGCAGCAACGACGAAATCTTTGTCTCTGATGAAGATGTAGAAGTGATTTTTGAGGATATGGAAGAGGATGAGCAGACTGCAGTGTCCGAAGAAGATCGGGAAACAGGCAATGTTGAGGTGACAGATACGCTTCAGGGAATCCTTGACCAGAATATTTCAGTTACTCAGAGTACCTCAAAGGCAGAGGAATTTGAGGATATAGAGGTTATTTTTGAAGACTGACACGGAAGAGCTGACAGAGAAATCAGTCAGTTACTGTTTACACGCAGCGTAACATATGCCCATGCGGAAAAATGAAAGCCGCATGGGCATGATTTTTCAAAAGGAGAAACAAATGAAAAAAAGGCGTTTTCCCAAGCTTCTTTTTCTGCTATTTCTGCTTCTGATCGTTGCCGGCCTTATATTCGGGATATCGCAGAAAGAGAGATCCGTAGGTGATCAGAAAGAAAAAACAGGGCTGGAACAGATGGCAGATGCAGCCAGAGCCGTGTTTGATCAGGAACCGGAACAGGTAAAAAAACTTCGGGAGCAGGAGACTGCGCAGACAGAGGAAGGTCATCAGGAATACTATTTTCAGCTTCTGAAAGATCAGGAAAAAGTTATTTACAGACAGATGCTCCAGGGTATCCGGGAGAGAAAAGAAGAATTTTATCTGACTTCTTCGGAGGATGAGGTGATCGACAGAGCGTACCATGCTGTTCTGAAGGATCATCCGGAGCTTTTTTGGATCCACAACAGGGAGGCTGTTTACCGGACCACGTATCCGGGAGAGGATTACAGCCTGTTTTCGCCCGGATATACTTATACGGAGCAGGAAGTTCAGGAGATTCAGGCTGCCATGGAGCAGGGATATCAGGAAATGACTGCAATGATACCGGAAAATGCAGATGATTATGAAAAGGTCAAAACAGTTTATACATATCTGATCGATACCACGGAATATGTCTCATCTGATCATGACCAGAATCTGGCAGGAGCTTTCTGGAAAAAGCAGGCAGTGTGCGCCGGGTATGCAAGATCAGTCCAGTATTTTCTGGAAAGACTGGGAATCCCCTGTATTTATGTGGAGGGAAGCACAAAGGGCAGTACGGAGGGACATGCATGGAATATTGTGCTGCTTGACGGACAGTATTACTATGTGGATGCTACAAATGGAGATCAGCCGGAATTTCTGGAAGGGGATGCGGTTCAGTTTGTGGAGCACAAAACAACTCTGTATGATTATCTCTGTCCGTTTCCTGATGAGTACCGGGAGATTTATACGGCATCAGAAGAATTTCCCGTACCGGAATGTACAGCAGTGGACAAAAATTTTTATGTGCTGAATCAGGGCTGTTTTGACACCTATGATACAGAAGCTCTTTACAGCTATTGTAAAATGCGTCTGGACAATGGCGCGGCTGTGGTGAGATTCAAATTCAGCACTCAGGAAGCGTATAATGAAGCTTACAGAGAATGGATACAGGAGAGTTATATTGATCGTGTGGCAGAGTATTATCTTCAGCTTTATGGGCTGGAGTCTGTGGAGTATCATTACGGACTTCTGGAAAATATGAAAACCATGTATTTTATGTTCTGACACATAACATAAAGGAGGAAAAAAGAGTATGAACAGCATTCTGGATATCCTGCTGAGGGGAATGGATATGATAGAACGGTTCCGGTCAGCTTCAGCAGTAACAGACATACAGCTGATAGGATTTGGAATCCTGCTGGTATTTGGTGTGATAAATTGTATTTTGGGGTACAGGCTTCTCCGTTTCTGGATGATGCTTTTTGCTTTTGTTATCGGAGCGGCACTTGGATATGGAGCCTCGTTTTTTATGGAGGTCAGTGATAATACAGTGCGGCTTGCGATCGGAGCCGGAGTAGGCGTTGTGCTGGCTGTTCTTGTATTTGTAAGTTATAAGGTGGGGATTTTTGTTCTGGGAGCAGGACTTGGCTTGGGAATTGCCGTTTATGTTCTTCACCCGACAACTTCTCTGATGTTTTTTATCTGTCTTCTTGCAGGAGCAGGACTGGGAACTCTTGCCATGAAGTGGGCAAAAGAAGTGATCATTGTAGGAACCAGCCTTCTTGGCGGCGCAATGGCAGGAATGTCTCTGGCAAAGATCGGGGGACTGGCAGATTTTCCTTATGGGATAGGGCTCAGCGCAGCCTTTGCTGTTCTGGGTATGCTGATCCAGTTTGCGACAAACCGCAGCAGATATAAAGAGGATGAAGAAGAATATGAAGCTTCTGCCAGCCGGGGCAAAAAGGAACACCGCCGGGAGGAAGAATATGATCTGTACCCGGACATTGAAGAAGAAATGTATTATGAGCCTCCGGCAAGAAGAAAAAGAGTTCAGGAAGATGTGTTTGAGAAACATACAAAGGGACAGCCGACAGTCTCTGAAAAAAGAAATGAAAGAAGAAATGTTTCGGAAAAAAGAGATTCTTCGGCAAGGAGAAATTATTCAGAAAACAGAAGTTCATCCAGAAAGCATACTCCGGTGGATATTCAGGTTGGGGAAAAAGACAGGAAACGCCGTATTGTGGATGAGTACGGACTGGATCCGGACAAAACTATTGTGTACCGTCCAAGACGGACAAAGGATCCGGAGATTGATCTGCCCCTTGATTCCTATGCGTACGATGATTCCTGCGGACGGTCATCTTACAGTATGAATCCCGGAAGAAAAAAGACCTATACCATCCGGGTAGATCAGCCGGAACAGAAGAATCCGCAGGAATTTTCTGATGAATTGGACGGATATTCCAACAGTTGGCGGGAAAGAGAATTTTATGCGGATCTGAAAGAAAAAGACAGATATGATTATTATGACGACCCCATTGACGAGGATGAGCTTGATGAGGAAATCCTCAGAGAAATGATGGAAGAGGAAGACAGGGAAAGTATTCTTCCATGGAAGAAAATTACAGAAAGAAAGGCCGGAAAGGACAGACGAAATGGCAAAAGAAGCTAAGACAAACGCTATGAGGATGCTGGAAAGAAAAAAGATTTCCTATGAGGCATTTCCTTATGAGTGTGATGAATTTATAGACGGGATCCACAGCGCGGATCTTGTGGGCGCTCCTTATGAGCAGTCCTTTAAAACCCTGGTAATGGAAGGAAAAAGCGGAGGGTATTACGTGTTTGTGGTACCGATCCAGAAAGAGGTTGACAGAAAAGCTGCGGCAAAGGCAGTTGGAGAAAAAACAGTGGACATGATCCACGTAAAGGATATCCTGAAGATCACAGGCTATGTAAGAGGCGGCTGCAGCCCTCTGGGAATGAAAAAAGCATATCCAACAGTGTTTGATTCCTCGGCGGAAAGCTTTGAGGAAATTTATATAAGCGGCGGGCGTATCGGCCTGACTTTGAAGGTTCCGGTAAAAAGTCTTCTGGAAGTAACTCAGGGAAAAACGGCAGACATCACTTTGTAAGTGGTGCCTGCCGTTTTTGCAGTACAGATGAATGTTATAAAGTGTTTAGTTGTCGGAAGCGTCTTCCTCATTGATCTCAAATACATGACGTTTCTTTGCCATCTCGTCACTGGCAAGATACTCGTCGTAGGTTGTGATCTTGTCAATGAGTTTTCCGTCAGGGAGAATCTCCATGATACGGTTGGCTGTTGTCTGAACAAACTGATGGTCATGGGAGGTGAAAAGAATAACTCCCGGGAATTTGATCAGTCCGTTGTTCAGAGCAGTAATGGATTCCATATCCAGATGGTTGGTAGGCTCGTCCAGAACAAGGATATTTGCGCCGGAGATCATCATCTTGGAAAGCAGACAGCGCACCTTTTCACCACCGGAAAGAACCTTGACGCGTTTTACTCCGTCCTCGCCCGGGAAAAGCATACGTCCCAGGAAGCCTCTGACATAGGTGGCGTCTTTAATCTCAGAATACTGGGTCAGCCAGTCTGTGATAGTCAGATCATTGTCAAATTCCTGAGTGCTGTCTTTTGGGAAATAAGCCTGGGAGGTTGTTACGCCCCACTTGTAATTTCCTTCATCCGGTTCCAGCTCTCCCATAAGAATGCGGAAGAAAGTGGTGATAGCCTGCTCGTTGGCGCCTACAAAGGCTACCTTGTCATCGTGTCCGAGGGTAAAGGAGATGTTGTCCAGGACCTTTACACCGTCAATTGTTTTGGAAAGGTTTTCCACCATAAGGACTTCGTTTCCGATCTCACGGTTTGGACGGAAGTCGATATAAGGATACTTACGGCTTGAAGGACGCATATCGTCTAGCTGGATTTTTTCCAGAGCACGTTTACGTGAAGTGGCCTGCTTGGACTTGGAGGCGTTGGCGCTGAAACGGGAGATAAACTCCTGCAGCTCCTTGATCTTTTCTTCTTTCTTTTTATTTGCTTCTTTCATCTGTTTAATAAGAAGCTGGCTGGATTCAAACCAGAAATCATAGTTTCCTGCATAAAGCTGGATCTTGCCGTAGTCAATGTCGGCAGTGTGAGTGCAGACCTTATTAAGGAAATAACGGTCATGGGAAACTACGATGATCGTATTGTCAAAGTTGATCAGGAATTCTTCCAGCCACTCAATAGCAGGAAGATCCAGGTGGTTGGTAGGCTCATCCAGAAGAAGGATGTCCGGGTTGCCGAAAAGCGCCTGAGCCAGAAGAACCTTGACTTTCTGGCTTCCTGTAAGGTCAGACATCTGTGAATAATGGAATTCTGTTTCGATGCCCAGACCGTTCAGAAGGGTTGCGGCGTCAGATTCTGCTTCCCATCCGTTCATTTCCGCAAATTCACCTTCCAGCTCGCTGGCGCGGATGCCGTCTTCATCTGTAAAGTCTTCCTTTGCATATATGGCTTCTTTTTCCTTCATAATCTCATACAGTCTGGAGTTTCCCATAATAACTGTATCCAGAACAGGATAGGAGTCGTATTTAAAGTGATCCTGCTGCAGGAAAGAAAGACGCTGTCCCGGTGTGATCACAATGTCGCCGTTGGTGGGCTCAAGCTGTCCGGACAGGATCTTCAGAAAAGTAGATTTTCCTGCGCCGTTGGCGCCAATGAGACCGTAGCAGTTTCCTTCTGTAAATTTGATGTTGACATCTTCAAACAGGGCTTTTTTTCCAACCCTCAGAGTGATGTTATTTGCTGAAATCATAAAGTACCTCTTTTCTTCGTTACGGTTTCGGTTTTACATTTTATCAGGATGCTGTTTTTGCAGCTCATTCCCATTGTACCGTAAAGTCTGGATTTTGCAAGAGTTATTTTCTTGAAAAATCAACAGGACACTGCTATAATCAACTTTTAAAAGGAAATGAACAGAAAATATGGCTGTATTTCATAGAAGGGAGATAGTTGTTTATGACTGAAATCATAAATACGCTTACAGAGATGATGACACAAAATCTTTGGGCAGCGCCTGTGCTGAGTCTTGTGGCAGGGATCCTTACCTCTTTTACCCCCTGCTCTCTTGCCTCGGTACCCATGCTGCTGGCCTGTGTGGGGGCTGTGGAAGCAGACCGCAAAAAAGCAGTCTGCCTGTCGCTTTCCATGGCTTCGGGAATGGCAGTGACTTTTGGTATTTTTGGCTCAGTGGCCTCTTTTATCGGACATTGGATGCATGAGGCAGGGCACTGGTGGACAATTCTTATGGGAATTCTTATGATATTGATGGCTCTTCAGGTGTTTGGAGTCATCAGTCTGATTCCCCATATCCACATATCAGAGCACATGACGAAAAAAGGTTACATCGGCGCATTTTTTACAGGAGCTCTGGGCGGCGTGTTTGCTTCCCACTGTGCGATCCCGGTAATGGTTGCCCTGCTGGCGCTTGTTGCGGAGCTGGGGCAGAATGCCTGGTGGGGCGTTTTGCTTATGGTGCTTTATGCGGTGGGTCACAGTGTGCTTCTGGTAGGAACGGGGATCGGCTACAGTTATGTGGACCGGGCAATAAAAAATCCCAGATATGCCGCCGCGGGAGTATGGCTCAGAAGAATACTGGGCGTTGTGATCCTGGCTTTTGGTATTCTGCTGATCTTTGCAGAAAAATAGCAGATTATTATTGCATCTAATACAGGGTATTTTTAAAAATTGTTGAATTTTCACAAACAAATTGCTATAATTGGGAACATAGCATCCCGGTAGTAAGCTGCCAAGGAAATATTCAGAAAAACTGCAGGCTTTGATCAGTGACAGCAGCGACGGACATAAGAGACAGTAGAGAGGGAAAAGATATGTTGATTACAAGAGAATGTGATTATGCAGTACGAGTGATCCGCGCACTTTCAGGTGCGGAGCGGCTCAGTGTCGGAGAAATCTGTGAGCGTGAGGAGATTACAGCGCCTTTTGCTTACAAAATCCTGAAAAAACTTCAGAAAGCAAAGCTCGTCAGAGGCTACAGAGGAGTCCATGGAGGTTATTCCATGAACCGGACGCCGGGGGAGATCACGCTGTTTGATATTTATACAGCCATTGATCCGGAACTTATGATCATAGAATGTATGGATCCCCAGTATCACTGCGTCAGAGACAACAGGGATAAAACACCCTGCCTTGTTCACAGAGAGCTTGTGGAGATCCAGAAAGAGCTGTGGAAGCTTTTTCAGCGTAAAACTCTTCAGGAACTTTTCGACAGTATGTGACTGTGTGGACAGAGTGAAATCAATTGAAGCTGCTGATGTAAGCAGTCAGGATAAATAAAAAGGGAGCGGTCTGCTTCAGGCGCGTATTATGGCACGGAAAGGACAAAATGCTGTCACCGAAGGTGAACAGGAATGTATTTTGCCCAGGCTGCTGTGAAGGGCGCGGACAGGAGCCGCTCCTTTGTTGTATGCAAAAAAATCCAGAATCCGGTTGGACAATATCACAGGAATATGATATAATCAGAAATGGAATTTTAGACTGGATAACAGTCTAGAAATAATTTTCATCATACCTTTAAGGAGGAAAAGAAAACTATGGCAAGAAAGATGAAAACCATGGATGGTAATCATGCAGCCGCTCATGCATCATACGCTTTTTCTGATGTAGCTGCTATTTACCCGATCACCCCTTCATCTGTTATGGCTGAAGCTACAGACGAGTGGGCAACCCAGGGAAGAAAGAACATCTTTGGACAGGAAGTACAGGTTACTGAAATGCAGTCCGAGGCTGGTGCTGCAGGTGCAGTTCACGGATCTCTGGCAGCCGGTGCCCTTACAACTACCTACACAGCATCTCAGGGTCTTCTTCTGATGATCCCGAACCTTTACAAGATCGCAGGAGAGCAGCTTCCGGGCGTTATCAACGTATCTGCCCGTGCACTTGCTTCTCACGCACTTTCCATTTTCGGAGATCATTCTGACGTTATGGCATGCCGTCAGACAGGCTGCGCAATGCTTTGCGAGTCTTCTGTACAGGAGGTTATGGACCTTACACCGGTAGCTCATCTTGCAGCTATCAAAGGAAAAGTTCCGTTCATCAACTTCTTTGACGGTTTCCGTACATCTCATGAGATCCAGAAGATCGAAACATGGGATTATGAAGATCTGAAAGATATGGCTGATATGGATGCGATCGCAGAGTTCCGTAAAAACGCTCTGAACCCGAATCATCCATGCCAGAGAGGTTCTGCTCAGAACCCGGATATCTTCTTCCAGGCAAGAGAAGCATGCAACCCGTACTACGATGCTCTTCCGGCAGTTGTACAGGAATACATGGACAAAGTAAACGAAAAGATCGGAACAGACTACAAACTGTTCAACTACTACGGAGCTGAGGATGCAGATCACGTGATCGTTGCTATGGGTTCCGTAAATGACACAATCGAGGAGACTATCGATTACCTTGCAGCAGCAGGCAAAAAAGTCGGCGTGATCAAAGTTCGTCTTTACAGACCATTCTGCGCACAGGCACTGATCGATGCAATCCCTGCATCTGTAAAACAGATCACAGTTCTTGACAGAACAAAAGAGCCGGGTGCTCTTGGCGAGCCTCTGTACCTTGATGTTGTAGCAGCTCTTAAAGATTCCAAGTTCAAAGATACTCCGGTATTCTCCGGACGTTACGGACTTGGTTCCAAAGATACAACACCGGCACAGATCGTTGCTGTATATGAGAACACTTCCAAAGAGAAATTCACAATCGGTATTGTGGATGATGTTACAAATCTGTCCCTGGAAACAGGCGCTCCGATCGTAACAACTCCGGAAGGAACCACAAACTGTAAATTCTGGGGTCTTGGCGCTGACGGTACTGTAGGTGCAAACAAGAACTCCATTAAGATCATCGGTGACAACACAGACATGTACGCTCAGGCTTACTTTGACTATGACTCCAAGAAGTCCGGCGGTGTTACAATGTCTCACCTTCGCTTTGGTAAAAAACCGATCAAATCTACTTACCTGATCAAGAAAGCTGACTTTGTTGCATGTCACAATCCTTCTTATGTGAACAAATACAACATGGTTCAGGAACTGGTAGACGGAGGAACTTTCCTTCTGAACTGCCCATGGGATATGGAAGGTCTTGAGAAACATCTTCCGGGACAGGTAAAAGCATTTATCGCTAACCATGATATTAAATTCTACACCATCGACGGTGTGAAGATCGGTATTGAAACCGGCATGGGACCGACACGTATCAACACAATCCTTCAGTCTGCATTCTTCAAACTTACAGGAATCATTCCTGAGGAGCAGGCAATCGACCTTATGAAAGCAGCAGCCAAGGCTACTTACGGACGTAAGGGTGACGATATCGTTCAGAAGAACTGGGCTGCAATCGACGCCGGCGCTAAGCAGGTAGTTGAGATCCAGGTTCCGGAAAGCTGGAAAGACGCAGCTGACGAAGGCCTTCATATGACTCACGCTGAGAACGGAAGAGAAGATGTTGTTGATTTCGTAAACAACATTCAGTCCAAAGTAAATGCACAGGAAGGTAACTCCCTGCCTGTATCTGCATTCAAGGATTATGTAGACGGTACTACACCGTCCGGTTCTTCCGCATATGAGAAACGTGGTATCGCAGTGAATATTCCTGTATGGCAGCCGGAAAACTGTATCCAGTGTAACCGCTGTGCATATGTTTGTCCGCATGCTGTTATCCGTCCGGTAGCTCTTACAGAGGAAGAAGCTGCTAACGCACCGGAAGGCATGACTACTCTGCCGATGACCGGTATGAAAGATTACAAGTTTGCTATCACTGTTTCCGCTTATGACTGTACAGGCTGCGGTTCCTGTGCAAATGTCTGCCCGGGCAAGAAAGGTGCAAAAGCACTTGCTATGGAAAACATGGAAGCAAATGCAGACAGTCAGAAATTCTTTGACTATGGCGTAGAGCTTCCGGTTAAGGAAGATGTTGTTGCAAAATTCAAAGAGACAACTGTTAAGGGAAGCCAGTTCAAACAGCCTCTGCTTGAGTTCTCCGGAGCATGTGCAGGCTGTGGTGAGACACCTTACGCAAAACTGATCACTCAGCTTTTCGGTGACAGAATGTATATTGCAAACGCTACAGGATGCTCTTCTATCTGGGGTAACTCCTCACCGTCCACACCTTACACTGTAAACGCAAAAGGACAGGGTCCGGCATGGTCCAACTCTCTGTTCGAGGACAATGCAGAGTTCGGTTATGGTATGCTTCTTGCTCAGAAAGCAATCCGTGACGGTCTGAAAGAAAAAGTTGAGGATCTTGTTGCAAACGCTGAAAATGAAGATGTTAAGGCAGCAGGACAGGAATGGCTTGACACATTCTCCGTAGGCGCTACAAACGGAATAGCTACAGATAAACTGGTAGCAGCTCTGGAAGCATGCGGATGCGAAAAAGCTCAGGAAATCCTTGCTCAGAAAGACTTCCTTTCCAAGAAATCCCAGTGGATCTTCGGTGGTGACGGATGGGCTTACGATATCGGATTCGGCGGTGTTGACCATGTTCTCGCAAGCGGACGTGACATCAACGTTATGGTATTCGATACAGAGGTTTACTCCAACACTGGCGGACAGTCTTCCAAATCCACACCGACAGGTGCAATCGCTCAGTTCGCTGCAGGCGGTAAAGAAGTGAAGAAGAAAGATATGGCTTCCATTGCTATGAGCTATGGCTATGTATATGTAGCACAGATCTCCATGGGCGCTGACTTCAACCAGACTGTAAAGGCGATCGCTGAGGCTGAAGCTTATCCGGGACCGTCTCTGATCATTGCATACGCTCCATGTATCAACCATGGTATCAAGAAGGGTATGTCCAAAGCTCAGACAGAGGAAGAGCTGGCAGTTAAGTGCGGATACTGGCATAACTTCCGCTTCAATCCGGCAGCAGAGAACAAGTTTACTCTGGATTCCAAGGCTCCGAACATGGATGACTATCAGGCATTCCTTGACGGAGAGGTTCGTTACAATTCTCTGAAACGTCAGAATCCTGAGAAAGCTGAAAGACTGTTTGCTAAGAACGAGGCTGAGGCTAAGGAAAGATATGATTATCTGAATAAACTCATCACTCTTTACGGAGCAGATGCTGAATAAATTCAGACTTTTGGCCGCGGTACAAAGGTACCGCGGCTTTTTTAAAGGAAAGCTAATTTATGAAGATGAAAAAAAGATTTTCAACAGAAAAGAAAATAGATTATTATCTGATCTATACTCTGGCTTTTGGAATTATTGGACTGATTCTTTATCTGCAGTTTTATCTGAACGGGAAATCTCTGATCTGGAGTCACGACGGTGTGCCCCAGCATCTGAATTCCCTTGCTTATTATGGAGAATATCTGAGGAATATTCTTCATTCTGTTTTTGTGGAGCACAAATTTGAGATTCCCATGTGGGATATGCATATCGGCTACGGGTCTGATATTCTGACAACGCTCCACTATTATGTGATCGGTGATCCTCTGACTCTTTTATCTGTATTTGTATTACCGGAAAAAACAGAATACCTGTATGCGTTTCTGATTTTTCTGAGAATATATCTTGCGGGAATCGCATTCAGCAGATACTGTTTTTATCACAAAAATTCAAAGCAGGCAGTTCTTCTGGGCTCTCTGATCTATATTTTTGCAGGCTGGACGATCTATGCGGCAATGAAGCATCCGTATTTTGCCAATCCGATGATCTATCTTCCTCTGATCTTACTGGGAATTGACAAGATCTACCGGAAAGAAAAGCCCTATGTATTTATCTGGTCTGTGGCGCTGGCAGGAGTATCGAATTTTTACTTCTTTTATATGCTGGGAATTTTTATGGTACTTTATGCTGCCTTTGATTATTTTGTGGTGTTTACAGATAAATCACAGAGGACCCTTAAATGCATTGGCAAGTGGCTGGCAGTTTTTGCAGGTTATTCTGTGATCGCAGTTCTTCTGGCAGGAGTGATCCTTTTGCCTGTGATTCTTCCTGTGTTCGGCACAGGGCGCTTTCAGGCAGAAAATTATGTGCCGCTTTTGTATGACAGAATTTACTATGAAAAATATTTAAGCTGCCTCATTGGAGAAAATATGATCCAGTGGGGTGTGGCTGGTTACACGGCGATTGCCATGACGGGAGTGTTTGTGTTGTTTGCAAAGAAAAAATCAAACACTGCGCTGAAAGCAGGCTTCCTTCTTCTGAACGTGTTTCTTCTGGTGCCTTTTGCCGGACATGTGCTTAATGGCTTTTCCTATGTGTCCAACCGGTGGATCTGGGCCTATGGAATGTTGATCGCCTATATTTTTGTAAAAATATATCCTGAGCTTTTCCGGTTGGATATCCGGGAAAAGCGGCGGGTATTTGTATTGCTTCTTATTTACTGTGGGGCAGCGCTTTTTTCAGAGGCGGCCCGCACTCAGAGAAATATGTCCGCAATGCTTCTTCTGGTATTTTCCACCGCAGTGATTCTTTTGTACGGATCGATTTTTGTAAGAAAAAGAAATCTCTGCCTGATGATGAGCGGGCTTCTTACAGTGGGAATATTTTTTAATATTTATTATCAGTATTCCATGGAAAAGGATTATCTGTCAGAGTTTGCAGACAGGGGAAAGGCAATGGAAACCCTGGAATCAGGCACAGATCTGGCAGTTCTGGACTCAGAGGACACTTCCGTGTACCGCTATGACCAGCTGGATGCTCTTTCCTGCGAAAACTCGTCCATGCATATGGGAACAAACAGCACTTCCTATTATTTCAGTGTTGCAAGTGGAAATATCGGAGAGTTTTTTGACGAAATGTATCTGAATACCCCCTGGGAGCAGCATTATGAAAATCTGGATGGTAGAACCATTCTGGACAGGCTGGCCTCAGTGAAATATTTTGTTGTAAAAAACAACCGATACCAGTATGTGCCCTATGGATATTACTGGCTGGAGGGAAGTGCGGAAAAAAACGGAAAAATATATGAGGCCTTTGGAAGCGAAGAGGCCCTACCTCTGGGGTATACCTATGATTCCTTTATACCCGGAGAGGAATATGAAAAAATGACTGTTACGGAAAAACAGCAGGCGCTCCTTCAGGGAATCGTGCTGGAGGACAGTTCCCTTCCTGAGATCACACCGGAATTTAACGATCAGGAAATTCCCTATGAGATCAGAAAAGGCAAGGGCTGTTCCGTGAAGGATGGAAAGATAAAGGTTACAAAAGAAGGGGCAAAGCTGGAGCTTCTCTTTAACGGTCTGGAAAACAGCGAGACGTATCTGATTGCGGAGGGACTGGATTATGACGGTCTTTCTCCGAAGGATAGGGTCAGTGAAAAGAAATGGAATAAAATGACCCGTTATGAGCAGAATCAGCTTCTTCATGAGGACAGCCATTGGAGATACTGGAAAGAAAGCCAGAAGGCATCAATAACAGTGGGCGGTCAGTTTCCTGAAAAGACTATCCGGATCTTTACAGACAAGTATAATGCTTACAGCGGAAAACATAATTTCCTTTGCAACACAGGATATGAAAAAGCTGCGAAACAATCCATTACCCTTACGTTTGAAAAGCCGGGCGTATATACGTTTGATAAGCTGAAAATCGTATGTCAGCCTATGGAGCGCATTACAAAGCAGACAGAAAAGCTGAACCAGGAGGTTCTGACAGATATCCGCATGGATACAAACAGGATCACCGGAAATATTTCTCTTTCAGAACCTAAGGGACTTCTGATCTCTGTACCGTACAGCAAGGGCTTCCGGGCTTATGTGGACGGAAAGGAAACAGAGCTTAAAAAGGCCAATACCATGTATATGGCTCTGGAGCTTCCGAAGGGAGAGCATGAACTCCGGCTTGAATACAGGACGCCGTTTCTGATGCCCGGCATCTGCTTGACTTTGGCGGGAGGCCTGTGTTACATTTGTCTGGTATTTGTAAGAATGAAATTAAATAAAAAGAAGGTACTAAAGGTATGAGTGTTTTATCGGTTGTGCTTCCTGCATATAACGAAGAGCTTATGATTGCAAAAACCTGCTCCGTACTTGGAGAGGTGCTGACAGATGCAGGGATTTCCTATGAGCTGGTACTGGTCAATGACGGCTCGTCAGACCGTACCTGGGAAGAAATTGAAAAGGCAGGAAAGAAAGATCCCAATATTCTGGGAGTGAGCTTTTCCAGAAACTTCGGGAAAGAAGCTGCTTTATTTGCCGGACTTGCTCAGGCAAAGGGGGATGCAGTAGCGGTGATGGACTGCGATCTTCAGCATCCCCCGGAAACCCTGGTGGAAATGTACCGTTTGTGGGAACAGGGATATCAGGTGATCGAAGGAGTAAAGTCCAGCAGAGGAAAAGAAGGATTTCTCCATAAAAAATGCGCGGGATTCTTTTACGGGATCATGTCAAAGGCCACGGGAGTCGATATGCAGAATGCATCTGATTTCAAGCTCATGGACAGACGGGTGGCAGAGAGCATTCTTTCCATGCCGGAAAGAAATATGTTTTTCAGGGCAACCTCTTCATGGGTAGGATTTAAAACCATTTCTGTGAGCTTTGAGGTCCGGGAGCGGGAGGCCGGAGTCTCCAAATGGTCTGCCTGGTCCCTGGTCAAATATGCATTTACGAATATTGTGGCCTTTACAACAGTGCCCTTACAGTTTGTGACTGTAGGAGGTGGAATCTGCTTCCTGTTTTCGCTTGCACTGGCTGTATACTCTCTTGCCCAGTATTTTACCGGACATGCAGTGGAGGGCTATACGACAATTGTGATCGTTCTTCTTTTGATCGGAAGCGCTATTATGCTCAGTCTGGGAATCATCGGGTATTATATCGCAAAAATCTATGAGGAAGTAAAGCGGCGTCCCCGCTATATTATTTCCCGGATCGTCAGAGGCAGTGAAGACGTATCCGAAAATGCGCGGAATGATTCTGTGTAAGACAGTTTCCGGACAGAAAAACATACAGTAAAAAGCAGGAGTAAACAATGGAAAAGATCAGAAAAATGATTGCCCGGCTGTACGGGAATGACGTGGTAAGATATGTGTTTTTTGGAGGCTGCACCACCCTGGTAAACCTTGTAAGCTTTTATGTTCTGAGAAAATGCGGACTGCAGCTTACAGTGGCAAATATAATCTCTATCATTGCCGCAATTCTTTTTGCCTATGTGGTGAATTCAAAGTTCGTTTTTCAGGACAAATGCGAGACTCTGCGTGATCACATTCAGCCTTTTATGAAATTTATCAGCGCCCGTCTGGTGACTATGGTCATAGAGGTGGGAGGCGTATGGCTTCTGGTGGAGATCCTGCGTATGAATGATATGATGGGAAAATTTATCACGCAGTTTATTGTACTGGCTCTTAATTACATATTCAGTAAATTTTTTGTTTTTACAACAGGAAAAAAAGGATAAAGAGGGGAAGGCGGAAAAATGACATTAGAAGAAGCAAAAAAGCAGATCAGACCTGTGGATCAGGAAGCGGTCTGCGCTGCACAGAAAAGATGGGACAGCATAGCAAAGCCCCTTCATTCACTTGGAAAAATGGAAAAGATCGTGATGCAGATCGCGGGTATTACAGGTTCCGCGGATGTGCGTCTGGATAAAAGAGCTCTGGTAGCCATGTGTGCAGATAACGGAGTGGTGGAGGAAGGTGTGACCCAGACCGGACAGGAGGTAACAGCCATTGTGGCAGAAAACTTCCTGAAAGGAGACACCTCTGCCTGTGTCATGTGCAGACAGTGCGGGACAGATGTATTTCCTGTTGATGTGGGCATGGCTTCAGATACAAAGGTTCCTTCTGATCTGAAGGTCATGATGGGAACCCGGAATATGACAAAAGAGCCTGCCATGACTTATGAGGAAGCAGTACAGGGGATCGAGGCAGGCATTGAGATGGTGAGAAGACTGAAGGAGCAGGGCTATCGTCTGATCGCCACCGGAGAGATGGGAATTGGAAATACCACTACAAGCAGCGCAGTGGCTTCTGTACTTTTAAATCGTTCGGTGGAGGAAATGACCGGACGGGGAGCCGGACTTTCCGGAGAGGGACTGAAAAGGAAAATTGATGCGATCAAAAGAGCTGTAAAGCTTAATGAGCCGGATCCCTCTGATCCGGTAGATGTTCTGGCAAAGGTAGGCGGCCTGGACATTGCCGGAATGGCAGGCGTATTTATGGGAGGAGCCGTTTACCGGATCCCGGTTGTGATCGACGGTTTTATTTCCTGTGTGGCTGCTCTTGTGGCTCAGAGAATTTCTCCTCTTACAAAAGACTATATGATCGCCTCTCATGTATCCAGAGAGCCTGCGGCAGCCATGATTCTTGAGGCGCTTGAAAAAGAAGCGGTGCTTCACGGAGAAATGTGTCTGGGAGAAGGCAGCGGAGCAGTGGCTCTTTTTCCGTTTATCGATATGGGACTTGCAGTTTATGAATCCATGAGTACCTTTGAGGAGATCAAGGTAGAGCAGTATGAGGAGCTGGTATAAATGATGATTCTGGTAACAGGAGGAAGCGGAAGCGGCAAATCTGCCTTTGCCGAGGACTGTGTGATTGCCTGCGGAGAAATGTCCCGGGTATATATTGCCACCATGTATCCCTTTGATGAGGAAAGCAGAAAACGGGTGAAAAGACATCGGGATATGCGCTTTGGAAAAGGCTTTGAAACAGTGGAATGTTACACGGGACTTTCCGGTGTGAAGGTTCCGGAAGGCTGTACAGTACTTCTGGAGTGTATGTCCAACCTTGTGGCAAATGAATTTTTCCGTGAGGACGGCGCCCGTGAGAATACAGAAGAAGAAATTCTGAAGGGAATCCAAAATCTGAAAACACAGGCAGAAAATCTTATTGTTGTAACAAATGAGATTTTTTCCGAGGCTGCTTCTTATGAAGGGGAGACAGAAGCTTATCAGAGAGTCCTTGGAAAGGTCAATCAGCGTCTGGGAAAAATGGCAGATTCGGTTGTTGAGGTTGTCTATGGAATTCCTGTATATCATAAAAAAGGAGGGGATTTCCATGAAAAGTCTGTGGAACAGCTTTAAGATTGCTTTTGCCATGTTCTCCAAAATACCGGTGCCCCAGGCAGAATGGACAAAGGAAAACATGAAGTACATGTTCTGCTTTTTTCCTTTTATCGGTGCAGTGATCGGAGCCGTTTCTCTTGGGGCCGTATGGCTTGCCAATTATCTGGGATTTAACGTAATCTTTCTTTCTGTGGCTCTGACAGTGCTCCCTGTGCTGATCACAGGAGGGATCCATGTGGACGGACTTCTGGATACCGCAGACGCTTTAAGCTCCTGGCAGAAACGAAAAAGACGGCTGGAAATACTGAAGGATTCCAATGCCGGAGCCTTTGCAGTGATCACGGCAGGCGTTTATTTTCTCTGCTGGCTTGGCGCGTACAGCGAGATCTGCTTTGACAGACAGGCTATGATGATCGTTGCTTTTGGATTTATGGTATCCAGATGCTTTTCCGGTCTGGGTGTGATTACTCTTCCAAAAGCCAGAGAGGATGGAACGGTTGCAGAGTTTTCAAAAAAATCTGAGGACGTTCCGGTACGAAATACCCTGATCTGCTATCTGATCATTCTTGCAGCGCTTATGATCCGGACAGCGCCTGTTATGGGAGCAGCGGCTTTTTTTGCGGCAGCAGGAGTTTTTGCATATTACAGACATATGGCAATGAAATATTTCGGCGGAACCACAGGGGATCTTTCCGGCTGGTTTCTCTGTCTCTGTGAGCTGGCAATAGCGCTGGTGACAGCGGCGCTGTCAGTGATTCTTATTCTTATATAGACAAAGGAGAAGGATGAGTATGGAAATGGTAATTGGAGGCGCTTTTCAGGGAAAGGCAGCTTTTGCAGAAAAAATGTATCCGGGAATTTCCTGGGTAAGGGGAAACGAAATCTCCAGAGAAGAACTTTTTTCCGCCAGGGGCGTTGTGGGCTTCCATGAATTTATAAAAAAAGAAATGGAAGAAGGAAGCTCCGTGGAAGCTCTGGCAGAAGAGCTGATCCGGAAAAACCCGGAGGTAATTCTGGTGTCAGATGAGGTTGGATACGGAGTGGTTCCTGTTGACGCTTTTCAGAGAGCTTACCGGGAGGCTGTGGGAAGAACATGTACAAAACTTGCTTCCTTCAGCAGAAAGGTAACCAGAGTGGTCTGCGGCATCGGTACGGTGATCAAACATGACTGAGATATGGCTGATCCGTCACGGAATGACAGAAGGGAACCGATATCAGAGGTATATTGGAAAAACAGATGAACTTCTGTGTGAAGAAGGCAAAGAGAAGCTGAAGGAATTTTTCTATCCGGAGCCGGAAGCTGTATTCGTAAGTCCTCTTGCGCGGTGCAGGGAAACAGCAGAGATCCTGTTTCCGGAAAAAAGGCTGAGGATCATAGACCAGCTTGCAGAGTGTGACTTTGGAGACTTTGAGAACAAAAACTATCTGGAATTATCCGGAAATCCGGATTATCAGGCCTGGATAGACAGCGGCGGGCTTCTGCCTTTTCCAAATGGAGAAAGCAGAGAGGAATTTCAGAAACGTACTCTGGAAGGATTCCAGAGGGTTGTAACCGCCTGTTTCCGCAGTCACATCAGCAGGGCGGCAGTAGTGGTTCACGGAGGAACCATTATGAACATAATGGAGGCTTACGGATATCCAGGGCGAAGCTTTTATGACTGGCATGTAAAAAACGGATGCGGATATCAGGTGAAGGCAGATCCGGTTTTGTGGAACCGGAACAGAAAAGTCCTGGAATTAATAAATGAATTATAAAAACTGTTGCGGCAAAATATTCCATGAAAAATATGCGGAATATCTGCCGGAACAGTTTTTTTATTGCAGAGAAGCTCCTGGAATATAAGTCTGCATTGACCCGGAAAGCAGACAATACTTGATGTACAAAAATTTTTAGAATAAAAAAATGTTTTTTAGAGTTACTATTGAAATACAGGAAAAAGTATGATACATTAATAGTATAAAATTCCTAAAATGACAGGATGAAATTTGTATACAGTTGGGAGATTTTTACAAGACAGGGAGGATTTAATATGAAGATTGTTGGAAATGGAAGAATGATTACACGAGATGCGTCCAATACCTTTTATGAAAACGGTGCAGTGGCAATGGACGGAAGCACCATCGTTATGGCAGGCGAAACAGAAGAAGTAAAAAAAGCTTATCCGGATGCAGAGTTTATTGATGCAAAAGGCGGAGTGATCATGCCTGCGTTTATTAATGCCCATGAACATATTTACAGCTCCTTTGCCAGAGGACTGAGTATTAAAGGATACAATCCTCATGGATTTCTGGATATCCTGGACGGACAGTGGTGGACCATTGACCGCCATCTGACTCTGGAACAGACAAAGCTTTCCGCTTATGCTACTTATATTGATTCTATTAAAAACGGTGTGACAACTGTTTTTGATCATCATGCAAGCTTCGGACATATTACAGGTTCCTTAAATGCCATTGAGGAAGCGGCAAAAGATCTTGGAATCCGTACCTGTCTCTGCTATGAGATCTCAGACCGTGACGGAATGGAAAAATCCAGAGAATCTGTTATGGAAAACGTAAACTTTATCAAACATGCTCTTGCAGATGACAGCGATATGATCGCCGGAATGATGGGTATGCATGCATCCTTTACCATCTCTGATGAGACAATGGAGCTGTGCAATGAGCTTAAGCCGGAGGGCGTTGGCTATCACATCCATGTTGCAGAGGGGATCTATGATCTTCATCAGTGTTTAAAGGAGCATGGCAAGCGTATTGTTGACCGTCTTTATGACTGGAATATTCTGGGACCGAAAACTCTTCTGGGTCACTGCATTTATATTAATGAGCATGAGATGGACCTCATTAAAGATACAGATACTATGGTAGTACATAATCCGGAATCTAACATGGGCAATGCCTGCGGATGTCCTCCTACCATGGCTCTGGTACACAAGGGAATCGTTACGGGACTTGGAACAGACGGATATACTCATGATATGATGGAGTCCTGGAAAGTGGCAAACGTTCTTCACAAACATCATCTCTGTGACCCTAACGCAGCATGGGGCGAGGTTCCGCAGATGCTCTTCGAGGGAAATGCAAAAATTGCCAACCGTTACTTTAAGAAAGAGCTTGGCGTTCTCAAGCCGGGAGCCGCAGCAGATGTGATCGTGATCGGATATGATCCTCTGACGCCAATGCGCGCAGACAACACCAACGGACATCTTCTGTTCGGCGTAAACGGAAGCATGGTTCAGACTACAGTATGTAACGGAGAGGTTCTGATGAAGGATCGTGAAGTTCTTGTATGCGACGAGGCAAAGATCATGGCAGACTGCCGCCAGTCCGCAAAAGAGCTTGCAGATGATATCAATTTCGGAAAATAAGAAAAATGACCGGAGAAACCGGATGACAGGAGGATAATTATGAGTGAAAAAATGACCTGTATGTCTTTTGGACAGTTAATGGACTGGGTTTTAACAGAGCATAAGGAAAAAGGAACTGTATTCGGCGTGCACAGGGCTTATCAGGCGGATACGGCAAAGGATATGGAGATTTTCGGAAGAAATCTTGAGACTCCCATCGGCCCGGCAGCAGGCCCCAACACACAGCTGGCTCAGAATATTGTGGCTTCCTACTATGCGGGAGCAAGATTTTTTGAGCTGAAAACTGTTCAGAAAATGGACGGCGATGAGCTGGCAGCCTGCATTAACCGTCCCTGTATCCTGGCAGAGGACGAATGCTATAACTGCGAGTGGTCCACAGAGCTCTATGTGCCTCAGGCTATGGGAGAATATATTAAAGCATGGTTTATTCTTCATGTAATGGCAAAGGAGTTTGGTCTTGGAGGAACAGACGGCTTCCAGTTTAATATTTCCGTAGGCTATGATCTTGCAGGAATTAAAGAAGAAAAGATTGATACTTTTATCAACTGCATGAAGGAAGCCGGAGATACAGAGGTATTTAAGGAGTGCAGAACATGGCTTCTTGACCATGTGGATCAGTTTGAGCATGTGACAAAAGAGGATATTGAAGCAATTCCGTCAGAGATCTGTAATTCTGCAACAATTTCCACCCTGCACGGATGTCCTCCAAATGAGATTGAAAGTATTGCAAATCATCTTTACAAGGAAAAGCATCTGAATACATTTATCAAATGTAATCCCACGCTTCTGGGCTATGAATTTGCCAGAAAGACCATGGATGAAATGGGCTATGACTATATGGCATTCGGCGATTTCCATTTCCTGGATGACCTGCAGTATAAAGACGCTGTCCCGATGTTTAAACGTCTCCAGGCGCTGGCAGACCAACTGGGCCTTGCCTTTGGCGTAAAGATCACAAACACCTTCCCGGTAGACGTAACCAGAAACGAGCTTCCAAGCGAAGAAATGTACATGTCCGGAAAGGCTCTGTTCCCACTATCTATTTCTCTGGCTGCAAAGCTTTCCAGAGAATTTGACGGAAAACTCCGTATTGCATATTCCGGCGGAGCTGATTTTTATAATATTGACAGGATCGTTGGCTGCGGCGTATGGCCGGTAACAGTTGCAACAACCATTTTAAAAACAGGAGGATACCAGAGATTCTCCCAGATGGCAGAAAAGATCATGGCGGACGGAGTGAAGCCATGGGACGGCATTGACGTGGAGGCTCTTGAAAAGCTGGCTGAGGACGCAAAGAAAGATCCTCGCCATGTAAAAAATATCAAGCCTCTTCCAAACAGAAAAAATGAGGAGGAAGTTCCGCTTCTGAACTGTTATTTCGCTCCATGCCAGGGCGGATGTCCCATTCATCAGGATATTCCGGAATACATTGGGCTTGCAGGAGAGGAAAAATACGCGGACGCGCTTCGTGTGATCCTTGATAAAAATGCCCTTCCGTTTATCACAGGAACTCTCTGCGCACATAACTGTATGTATAAATGTACCAGAAACTTTTATGATGAGTCTGTAAATATCCGCGGAACAAAGCTTCTGGCAGCAGAGAACGGCTATGACGAGGTGATCGGCGAGATCCGTGCCGGAGAGAGCAACGGAAAGAAAGTAGCTATTGTAGGCGGCGGCCCGGCAGGTATCGCTGCAGCTTATTTCCTGGCAAGAGCAGGCGCTTCTGTGACCATTTTTGAAAAAGAAGCAAAACTCGGCGGTGTAATCCGTTATGTGATTCCGGGATTCCGTATTCCTGAGACAGCTATTGACAAAGACGTTTCCTTTATTGAAAAAATGGGTGTGGAAATCCGCACAAATACCGAGATCACTTCTGTGGCTGATGTAAAAGCGCAGGGCTATGACGCGGTGATCGTTGCCACCGGAGCGAATAAACCGGGAACACTGAAGCTGGAAAAAGGCGAGACAGTAAATGCCCTTAAATTCCTTGCTGACTTTAAGGCAAATGACGGAAAAGTGGATCTTGGAAAGAACGTTGTTGTAATCGGCGGCGGAAATACAGCTATGGATACAGCCAGAGTGGCAAAACGTACAGAAGGCGTAGAGCATGTATATCTGGTTTACAGAAGAACAAAACGCTACATGCCGGCAGCAGAGGATGAGCTTCTGGAGGTTCTGGAAGAGGGCGTTGAGTTTAAAGAGCTTCTGTCTCCGGTAAGCCTTGAAAACGGAACTCTTATCTGCAGGAAAATGGAGCTTGGCACAATGGACGTTTCCGGAAGAGCAGGGGTTACAGAGACAGATGAGATGGTGGAAGTGCCTGCGGATACTGTGATCGTAGCTGTTGGAGAAAAAGTGCCTGCAGAGTTCTATGAGGCAAACGGCATCAATGTAAATGAAAGAGGAAAGGCAAAGCTTGATCAGGAAACTCTGGAAACAAGCGTAAAAGACGTATATCTGGCCGGCGACGGAGCCAGAGGCGCTGCAACTATCGTGGAAGCTATCCGTGACGCGCAGCTTGTTGCAAAAGCAATCCTTGGCAGAGAAGTTGTTTCTGACAGAGCAGTTACAGGCACAGAAACAGAGTGCTATGAAAAGAAAGGTGTTCTGAAAGAAGAGAAGGACGCTGCAAAAGAAAGCGAAAGATGTCTTTCCTGCAGCAAGGTATGTGAGAACTGTGTGGATGTATGTCCAAACAGAGCAAATATCTCCGTTAAAGTACCCGGAATGGAAATGGCTCAGGTGATCCACGTGGATTATATGTGTAATGAGTGCGGAAACTGCAGGACCTTCTGTCCGTATGCAAGCGCTCCTTACAAAGATAAATTTACACTGTTTGCAAAACCAGAGGATATGGATGACAGCACAAATGACGGATTTGCTGTACTGAATGCAGACACAAAGGAATGCAGAGTGAGATTCCTTGGAAATGTAACAGAGTGTAAGGCAGACGATCCGGAAGATAAGGTACCGGGCGGAATCCGCGCACTGATCTGTGCAGTGATCGACGATTATTCCTATCTGCTGTTTAAATGATCACAGGGTCTGAAATGAAGTGAAGAAGAGCGTGTCTCTGTGTTTTGTGCAGGGATGCGCTCGTGCTGAATATATGTCAGGAGGAAAGTTATGTTCAGGTTTTATGTAAATGGAAAGGAATATCAGGAAGAAAAGGATATGAAGCTTCTTCGTTTTCTTCGTGATAAGCTTCATCTTACTTCAGTAAAAGACGGATGCAGCGAAGGCGCCTGCGGAACCTGTCATGTACTGATCGACGGGAAAGCGCAGAAGGCCTGTATTCCTTCTCTTTCTATGATGGAAGGCAGGCATATTATAACTGTGGAAGGACTTTCTGAGGAAGAAAAAGAGATTTATGACCGGGCGTTCGGAGAAGCAGGCGCAGTGCAGTGCGGATTCTGTATTCCCGGCATGGTGATCAGCGCCAAGGGGCTTATTGATCAGAATCCGGATCCTACCCGCGCTCAGGCGGCCCATGCGATCCGCAACAATATCTGCCGCTGTACAGGCTACAAAAAAATCATAGACGGTATTCTTCTTGCCGCAAAATATAAAAGAGAAGGACTTCCCGAAAAGAGGGAGTATGCCTGGAAGCTGGGAGAGCGTGTGCCCAGAGTGGATGTCCGTGAAAAGGTTCTGGGCTATGGCCAGTATCCGGACGATATCTATGAGGAGGGCATGATCTACGGAAGCGCTCTTCGTTCCGCCTATCCAAGAGCTCTGGTAAAATTTATTGACACAGAAAAGGCAAAAGCGCTGCCCGGAGTGATCGGGATTTTTACAGCAGAGGACATTCCCGGAAGCGTAAAGGTGGGGCATCTGAAACAGGACTGGGACGGACTGATCCCTGTTGGAAAGATCACTCATTATCTGGGAGATGCGGTCGCTCTTGTTGCGGCAGAGACACCGGAGCTTGTGGAAAAGGCCAAAAAGCTGATTAAAGTAGAATATGAAGAACTTCCCATGGTTCATGATCCTTATGAAGCAATGAAAGAGGATGCTCCTCTGGTTCACGAAGACGGAAATCTTCTGGCACACTGGCACGTGCACCGTGGCGATGCGGAAAAAGCCATTGCAGGTTCCGCCTATGTTCTTACAGAAAAATTCCGGACACCGTGGACAGAGCATGCGTTTCTGGAGCCGGAGTGCGCTGTGGCAAAGCCGGACGGAGAGGACGGGGTGATCATTTATTCTTCAGACCAGGGTGTGTACGATACCCAGCATGAATGTATGGCTCTTCTGGGACTTCCGGCTGAAAAGGTAAAGGTGCGCAATAAGCTGGTAGGCGGCGGATTCGGAGGAAAAGAAGACGTGACGGTCCAGCATCACGCAGGCATGATCGCCTATCTTACCAAACGCCCGGTAAAGGTAAAGCTTACCCGTGAAGAAAGTATTCTGATCCATCCCAAACGCCACCCCATGGACATGGAATTTACTATGGGCTGTGATGAAAACGGTATCATTCAGGGTGTGAAGGCAGCTGTTATAGCAGATACCGGAGCCTATGCCTCTCTGGGAGGCCCTGTGCTTCAGAGAGCCTGTACCCATGCCTCCGGTCCCTATAATTACCAGAATTTTGATATTGACGGAAAAGCCTACTATACAAACAATCCACCTGCCGGAGCTTTCCGTGGGTTTGGCGTTACCCAGACCTGCTTTGCAGTGGAAATGCTTCTTACAAAAATGGCAGAAAAGGTTGGCATTTCTCCCTGGGAGATCCGCTACCGCAACGCGATCCGTCCGGGACAGGAGCTTCCAAACGGTCAGCTTGTAGATGATTCCACCGGACTTGCAGAGACTCTGGAAGCGGTAAAGGAAGTGTATGACAGTCATCCTTATGCAGGAATTGCCTGCGCCATGAAAAATGCCGGTGTAGGTGTCGGGCTTCCGGACTGGGGCCGCTGTAAGCTGTATGTCCACAATGGAAAAGTAGAGATCCACTCAGGAGCCTCCTGCATTGGACAGGGACTTGGAACGGTACTGGTACAGATGGTATCAGAAAAGCTGGGACTGAAAAGAGAGCAGATTTATTATGATGCTTCCAATACGTATAATGCGCCGGATTCCGGAACCACTTCCGGATCCAGACAGACTCTTGTTACAGGGGAAGCCTGCCGTCGCGCCTGTGAGAAGCTGAAAGAAGAGCTTGCTCATAAAACTCTGGAGGAGCTGGAGGGACAGGAATATCTGGGCGAATATCTTGCCAGAACAGACGCCATGGGTTCTGATGTAAAAAATCCTGTTTCTCATGTGGCCTACGGGTACGCAACTCAGGTGTGCATTCTGAATAAAAACGGAAGGATTGAAAAAATAGTGGCAGCCCACGACGTGGGACGGGCAGTGAATCCTCTTTCTGTAGAAGGCCAGATCGAGGGCGGAGTGATCATGTCCACAGGCTTTGCTCTCACAGAGCAGTATGGACTGAAGGACTGCAGACCACAGAATAAATATGGAACGCTGGGACTTTTCCGGGCAAACCAGGCTCCGGAGGTGGAAAGCATCATTGTAGAAAAAGAAGGCCTGAAGGTAGCTGAGGGCGCGATCGGCATCGGAGAGATCACCTCCATTCCTACTGCGCCGGCTATAGCAGGGGCTTACTATAAATATGACGGTCAGTACCGCACAAGCCTTCCGCTTGCAAATACGCCGTATGAGAGAAAGAAAAAGGGGGAATGATCTATGGCAAGATTTCCGAAAAAGACAGCTTATGTTGCATGTGACGGCGGAGAACGCTGCCACAGCTGTACATACGGCTGTATGAGCTGTTCCTCCTGCATTGAGGCCTGCAGAAAGGACGCGGTTTTTTATAATGAATATGGTGTGGCTGAAATTGAGGAAAGCAGGTGTATCGGATGCGGCCTCTGCGTGAAGGCCTGTCCTCAGGAGATCATCCATATTCATGTGACAGACAATCCCTTTATTGTAAAGTGTTCCAATAAGGATAAGGGTGCAGCGGCAAAAAAGGCCTGTGAAGCAAGCTGCATCGGATGCGGGATCTGTGCCAGAAACTGTCCGGCAGACGCTGTGGAGGTTCAGGACAATGTGGCGGTGATCAATGATGAGCTTTGCCTCGCCTGCGGAAACTGCGCGGTAAAATGTCCGCGGAATGTGATCCGGGATACAAGAGGGATTATTTTAAAATAATTTAAGAAAAAACACTAAAAATCAATGGAAAAAACCCTTATAATATGTTAAAATGAATAAAAGGAAATGGTTCCTGATGTTCTTATTCTGACTCAGGATACATATTATAAGAAAGTAGCATGGTTCGGAGCCGGACATACGTCCTGAGGGGAACACACACTCCCTGGACGCAGTCTGGCTTTTTCCATATTCTAAAAGCTTCAGGGAAATCTCAGACAGTCTGGGAGAATTCATGTAGAAAAGGAAAAGAAGGTGAAGAAATGGTTGGAAAAAGTATTCCAAGAGTAGATGCTTATGAAAAAGTTACAGGCAGAGCAAAATTTACAGATGATCTGATTCTCGACCGCGCTCTGGTTGCCAAGGTCCTTCACTCCACCATTGGAAACGGGATCGTAACATCTATTGATACCAGTGAGGCAGAGGCGCTTCCCGGAGTGGTAAAGGTAGTTACCTTTAAAGACGTGCCGGATCACTGCTATCCCACACCGGGACATCCCTGGTCTGTGGAGCCTGCTCATCAGGATATTGCGGACAGAAATATCCTTACAGGACGTATCCGCTATTATGGCGATGATATTGCTGCCGTTGTGGCAGAGGATGAAGTAACTGCGTCCAGGGCGCTGAAGCTGATCAAGGTTGAATATGAGGAATATCCGGTGGAGATCCATCCCAGAAAATCCATGTACGGAAGCAATCCTCCCATTCATTTTGATAAAAAAGACAATGTACTTGCCCGCTCCAACTTTTTTATCGGAAACGTGGACGAAGGCCTGGAGCAGTCAGAGACAGTTGTGAAAAGAAGCTACAAGACCTCCATTGTCCAGCACTGCCATATAGAGAATCCCATATCCTTTGCCTATATGGAAAAGGGGAGGATCGTTGTAGTTACTTCCACGCAGATCCCTCATATTGTCCGCCGTGTGATCGGCCAGGCTCTGGGAATCCCCTGGGGCAGGGTAAGGGTGATCAAACCGTATATCGGAGGTGGCTTCGGAAACAAGCAGGATGTGCTTTATGAGCCTCTGAATGCATTTTTGACTACTCAGGTAGGCGGCCGTCCTGTAAAGCTTGAGGTTTCCAGAGAGGAAACCTTCTGCAATACAAGAACCCGTCATTCTATTGAGTACGATCTCACTGCAGGCGTGGATAAGGAAGGTCATCTGCTTGCAAAAGATATGAAGGCATACTCCAGCCAGGGGGCTTATGCATCCCATGGTCACGCTATTGCAGCCAACGGCCTTACTGCATGGAGACTTCAGTATGCCTGCCCAAATACCAGAGGCGAGGCTTATACCATTTATACAAATACCCCTACAGCAGGAGCCATGCGTGCTTACGGCATTCCTCAGGCAGCCTTTGCCATTGAATGTCTGATGGACGATGTGGCGGCGGAGATTCATATGGATCCTCTTGAATTCCGGCGGAAAAATCTGATTCAGGGATATTATGAGGACGCTTATCTGAAGCCTATTGCAGCCAATACAAACGGGATTTTCCAGTGCCTGGAAAAAGGCGCGGAGTATATTCACTGGGATGAAAAGCGAAAAGAATATGCAGATCAGACAGGTTCTGTAAGACGGGGCGTTGGCATGTCACTGTTTTCCTATAAGACAGGTGTATGGCCCATTTCACTGGAAATTGCAGGCGCCCGGCTTTCCATGAACCAGGACGGAAGCGTTCAGCTTCAGATCGGAGCTACAGAGATCGGCCAGGGAGCAGATACTGTCTTTTCTCAAATGGCGGCAGAGACACTTCATATGGATGTGGAGAACGTCCATATTGTCACAGTACAGGATACCGATGTGACGCCGTTTGATACAGGCGCATATGCATCCCGCCAGTCCTTTGTTACCGGAACGGCTGTGAAGCAGTGCGCAGAACAGCTTCTCCAAAAGATTCTGGACTATGCCAAAACCCTTCTTCCGGAACAGGAGACAAGAGAACTGTCTCTGGATCACGGCTGGATCTATGCAGGAGAGGAACAGGTACTTTCTCTGGAGGCGCTGGCGCAGGAAGCCTATTACAGTCTCAGCAATTCCTCTGTGCTGACAGCAGAGGTGTCCACACAGGTGAAGAAAAATACCCTTGCCACAGGCTGCTGCTTTGCAGAGGTGGAAGTGGATATGAAGCTTGGAACCATACAGATTCTTAACATCATCAATGTCCATGACAGCGGAAAGCTTCTGAATCCGCAGCTTGCCCAGATGCAGGTGCACGGAGGCATGTCCATGGGCATGGGCTATGGATTGAGCGAGCAGCTTGTTCTGGACGAAAAAACAGGACGGCCTCTTAACGGCAATCTTTTGGATTACAAGCTGATGACAGCTTTAGACACACCGGATATCAAAGCAGATTTTGTGGAGCTGGATGACCCCATGGGACCTTACGGAAACAAAGCTTTAGGCGAGCCGCCTGCAATTCCGGGAGCTCCTGCGATCCGTAACGCGGTTCTCCATGCTACCGGCGTGGCATTTAATGAAATTCCTCTGACGCCTCAGCGGCTGATCGAGGGATTCAAAAAAGCCGGACTGATCTGAAAGGGGGAACGGAATCATGTATGATATTGAAAATTACTATAATGCCAGCACAATAGAGGAAGCCGTCAGGCTTTTGAAAGAACATCCGGATACCAGAGTGATCTCCGGTGGAAGTGATGTGCTGATCAAGATCCGGGAAGGGAAAATGGCAGGAACCTCTCTTGTGAGTATCCGTGACATTAAAGAACTGAACGGTATCACAAAAAAAGAAAACGGAGATATTTATATAGGGGCAGGAACTACTTTTTCCCATATTACCAACGACCCTGTGATTCAGGAAAATATTCCGGTTCTGGGAGAAGCCGTAGATCAGGTGGGCGGACCTCAGATCAGGAATATCGGAACCATTGGAGGAAATATCTGTAATGGTGCAGTCAGCGCAGACAGCGCGCCTACGGTATTTTCTCTGAATGCCCTTCTTCGTATTGAGGATGGTAACGGAGGAAGAACCGTTCCGGTCCGTGATTTTTATCTGGGTCCGGGCCGTGTGGATCTGAAAAGAGGAGAGATTCTTACCCATGTGATCATTCCTGCAAAGGAATACCAGGGTTATCATGGAAACTATATTAAGTATTCCATGAGAAAAGCCATGGATATTGCAACCTTAAGCTGTTCCGTGGTAAGTAAGGTAAATACAGAAAAAAATATTCTGGAAGATGTGCGCATTACCTTTGGCGTAGCGGCTCCGGTTCCTTTCCGGTGTGAAAAAACAGAAGCAGCGCTGAAAGGACAGGAAATCAGCGAAAAACTGTACGAAATGACAGAGCAGAGCATCCGTCAGGAGATCAACCCGAGAGACTCCTGGAGGGCATCCAGGGAGTTTCGTCTGCAGATCGGCGGAGAAATCGCAAAAAGAGCGCTGAAGCGTACCATAGAGCTTGCAGGAGGTGACAGAAAATGATCAAAGATAAAGTTCTGGTCAGATGTGTGGTAAACGGAAAAGAAGTAGCCGAGTATGTGGATCCCAGAGAGTCTCTGCTTGACATGCTCAGAAACCGTCTGGGTCTTACTTCCGTAAAAAAAGGCTGTGAGGTAGGAGAATGCGGAGCCTGCACAGTGATCATTGACGGAGAGACTATTGACTCCTGTATTTATCTGGCAGTGTGGGCAGAGGGAAAAAACATCCGTACCCTGGAAGGTCTGGAAAAGAACGGGGATCTTACCCGTATTCAGGAGGCTTTTATTGAGGAGGGCGCGATCCAGTGCGGTTTTTGCACACCGGGCTTTGTTATGTCTGCAACGGTGCTTCTGGAGCGGGGCGAGGTGCTTACAAGAGAAGCTATCAAAAAACATATGTCAGGTAATCTGTGCCGCTGCACCGGATACCAGAATATTGTAAATGCAGTAGAAAAAGTAATGCTTGAACAGCAGGAGACCGAAGGAGTTTGATTTATGACACAGAATAACATACTGATTGTCCGCGGAGGCGGTGATCTTGCCAGTGGAGTGATCCACAGACTTTACCGCTGCGGATACCGGGTGCTGATTCTTGAAAGCGCCAGACCCAGCGCGATCCGCCGGGAGGTGTCTTTCTGCGAGGCTGTTTATGACGGAGAGGCATTTGTGGAGGGCATTTTAAGCCACAGGATCCAGGATGTGGGTGAGTGTGCCGGAATATGGGAAATGGGCGAGATTCCTCTTCTGGTAGATGAGACAGGAGAAGCCATCAAAAAACTTCATCCGGCAGCAGTGATCGACGCTATTCTTGCAAAAAAAAATCTCGGCACAAACAGGGCAATGGCGCCTCTTACCATTGCTCTGGGACCTGGGTTTCTGGCCGGTAGAGATGTGGATTATGTGGTGGAGACTCAGAGAGGCCATGATCTTGGAAGGATCGTGGAAGAGGGCTGGGCAGCTCCCAATACAGGGATTCCGGGAATGATCGGAGGTTATGGGAAAGAACGAGTGATTCATTCTCCGGCAGCGGGTACGATACACAGCCGGGCGAAGATCAGCGATCTGGTAGAAAAGGATCAGGTAATTGCTGTCATCAGTACAGAGGAAAACAGAGAAATTCCTGTCTTTGCCACAATTTCAGGAGTATTAAGAGGAATGATCCGGGAAGAGTATCAGGTATCGGAAGGAATGAAGATCGCGGATATTGACCCACGGAAAGAACAGAAAAAAAACTGCAATACCATTTCTGATAAGGCAAGATGCATAGCGGGAACTGTTGTGGAAATTCTTTTGTCAGAAGGGATTGTTCCCTGAACAGAAGGAGCGGAAGAAGCCTGCCTGCTGTATGACGGATGCTTTAACCGGAGAGGAAAAGGCAGGAATACAATTATCAGGTGATCGAGGAACAGGATTATGAGACTTACTGAGCTTCTGGATATTGATGTAAACAGCAAAAAGATCATTTCAGTTGTGGGAGGCGGTGGAAAAACAAGCCTGATCTTCCGGCTTGCAGAGGAACTGGCAGAGCAGGGAAAAAAGGTCATTGTTACAACCACCACTCACATGGCTTTTGAGCCGGAACGCCCCTTTGCCAGAGACGGAGAACTGAATAAAGTCAGGGAAAATCTCAGAAAGTACGGCTATACGGTAGCTGCCTGTATGGGAAAACGGGAAGAAAAAAGTTGGAAAAAGCCGGAAAATATTCAGGGATCCTCAGGTACGCACTGCAGCGCTTCCGAAGAGCAGAACAAAAGCGGAAAACTGTTTACAGGAAAGCTTCAGGCGCTTCCGGAGGAGCAGCTTCAGGAACTGAAAAAAGAATGTGATGCAATCCTTATTGAGGCAGACGGAGCCAGACGTCTGCCTTTAAAGGTTCCGGCAGTCTGGGAGCCGGTAATTCCGGAGATGACCGATCTTGTGATCGGTGTGATCGGACTGGACTGTCTGGGAAAAGCAATCAAAGACACAGTTCACCGACCGGAATCAGCGGCAGAATTTCTGGGTAAATCTTCAAAGGAAAAGATTACGGAGGAAGATATCATACGGATTGCAAAGTCAGACCAGGGACTTCGTAAGTCCGTGGGACACAGAGGATTTCGAGTGTTTTTAAATAAAGAGGATGTTCTTAGTGACAGGAATTTGCCGGATAAAATAGTACAGAGACTGAGAAAATATGGCATTTGGGCCGTATGTGGCAGCCTGAAACAGGATATTTCTATTGTTATCCTGGCGGCGGGAAACAGCAGAAGATTTGGCAGCAACAAGCTGTTTTTTCCAATAGATGGCATTCCCATGTATTTACATACACTTCAGAAGGTTCTTCTGGTACAGAAAAAAATGAAACACAGGATTTCTTCCGTTATTCTTGTTACTCAGTATCCGGAGATCAAAAAAAATGCAGAGGCTCTGGGAGCCCGGGTGATATGGAATCCCCATCCGGAAGAAGGAATTTCCTCATCTATGAAGCTGGGGCTTCTGGAAGTAATAAAAGAAAAGCCTCAGGCGCAAAGCTTTTCTGACTGTCGGAAAAATAATGCCTGTCTTTTTCTGGTGGCAGATCAGCCGTGGATAAAGTGCCATACGATAGAAGCTCTGATCAGGATGTATACAGAATCCGAAAAGAGCATGGCTGCCGCAGCAAAAAACGGACAGCCTGGAAATCCCTGTATTTTTTCCGGAAAATATTACCCGGAGCTTCTGACTCTGACAGGCGATACCGGAGGGAAAAGGGTGATGAGGAAATACATGCAGGATGTGGCGCTGCTGGAGGTATCAGATAAAAAAGAGCTTACGGATATGGACACCCCTCCGGATATTTCATAAAGTCATAAACATGGAAAATCAGAATCATAAAGCTGGTTTTTTATTTCCCCTTTGCTCCTTTTTTAAGCTCCGGCATTACGGTGAGAAGCATGGTAAAAAAGCTTGCGCAGCCGCCGATCAGGTTGGAGATGGGTTCTGCCCAGAATACTCCGTCCACGCCCAGATTTCCGATCCTGGGCAACAGAACAGTAAGAGGAACTACGATCAGCACCTTTCGGAAAATAGAGAAAAAGGTTGCTTTTCTGGCTTTTCCAAGAGCCACAAAGGTACACTGGGCGGTAAACTGTAAGGCCATAAAGCAGTAGCCGAAAAAGTAAATATGGAGAGAGGGGATCCCTCTGGAGATCAGCTCAGGCTCACTGTTAAAGATTCGGATAAAAAATTCCGGAAACAGCTTCAGAAGCCCCCATATGATCAGTGTGTAAGAAACGCAGAGAACGGTAACGAACCGGATGGCCTTTCGTACCCGGTGATAGGCGCCCTCTCCATAGTTGAAGCTCATAACAGGTGAGGAACCGCTGGTGATGCCGTTGACAGGAGTGGTTGTGATCTCGCGGATGGAATTCAGCACAGTCATGATCCCCACATAGAGGTCTCCCCCGTACTGGTGAAGGGTGGTATTGCAGAAAACTTGTACAATGCTGTTGGTAAAAGCCATCATAAAACTGGAGATTCCAAGAGACATAATGCTTTTGACCCTGTTCCGGCTAAGGCGCATGGCATCTTTTTTCAGGTGGAGAACTGCTTTTTTTCCTGTAAGAAACTTCAGAACCCACAAAGCAGAACACATCTGAGAAAGAACCGTAGCTGTTGCAGCGCCTTTTACTCCCATATGAAAAACAAAAATAAAAAGCGGATCCAGGATGATATTCAGCACAGCGCCAATGAGGATCGTCAGCATTCCCATATTTCCAAAGCCCTGGTTATTGATAAAAGGATTCATTCCCAGGGTGATCATCACAAACAGAGTGCCAAGAAGATAGATCCGGATGTAATCCCGGGCATAGGGGTAGGTGACGTCGCTGGCGCCAAAGGCGTGAAGCAGAGGGTCATAAAAAAGATATCCAACAGCCATCAGAAGCACGCCCGTAAGAAGAAGCATGGAAAAGGTATTTCCCATAAGACGTTCTGCTTCTCTGTGATTTCCTCTGCCCCGTTCCATGGAGCACAGAGGGCTTCCTCCATTTCCGAAAAGATAGGTAAAGGCAGTGATCAGAGTAATGATGGGAAAACAGATTCCCACGCCGGTCAGCGCGGTTGTGCCTGCCTCCGGGATTCTTCCGATATAAATCCGGTCTACGATATTATAAAGAAGGTTCAGAATCTGCGCCATGGTCATGGGCACAGCCACTTCCAGAATATTTCTGTTTACATTTCCCTTTGAAAAATCTGTCTGATGAATTTTCATAAATAGACTCCTTGATTACAAAAGACGGGGCTCCATGAGAACTGGAATCAGATAAAGCCTTCAGATAGCCGTCTTATATTTCTGGAAATTATTATATAACAAATTTTATGAAAAACAAGCCAGACCTTCCGTAAGCATCCTGTAAAATCATGCACAGCGGTTTGTTAAGCTGTTTTTGGTAATAATCTGCATCATTTCACAGATGGAAACCAACAAAAACCAACATCCCCAAAACCACTGCTTACTCTGTTTGCATCAGCCTGGGAAAATGTCTCCTGAACAGTAACCTGATCAAAATGTATTCCAGATCGCCTTCGGTGATGGCATTTTGCCCTGTGTGTCCCGGGATTTTTGCATATACATGCCAAAACACCTTGCGGGACAGTAACCTGTGAACAGTAACACAAATCCACATTATTACAGGGATTTTTTGTTGAATTTCCTTGTATTTTAAAAGAAAAACAGGTATACTTATATAAATACAATTATAAAAAGTTCTTGATGTTTCATCATGGGAGGTATTATGGCGAAAAATTACAATGGTATGGCAGTGGGAGTATTTGAACTGGATAATCTGGTTGCCTGCTTTGTGGCTCTTGACGCTGCAGCCAAAGCAGCAAATGTAACGATCCAGAGTGTGGAGCGTAACCGACTGAAAAGCGGCGCCTGTGTGAAAATGAGAGGCTCTGTTTCTGATGTGAATGCAGCTATGGAGGTTGCTCTTGAGGCAGCTAAGCCGTTGGGACAGGTGGTAAGTCATACAGTGATCGCTTCTCCGACGGCTGATACGGAAACAGCCCTGGCAATGACAGTAAACAAATAAATAACAAAGTGAGGAAATCATTATGAGATACGGAGCGTTCGGACTGGTAGAGGTTCTGGGAAGCAGCAATGCGATTCTGGTGATCGACCAGATGCTGAAAACATCAGAGGTAGCCTTTCGTACCTGGAATACCAAATGCGGCGGTCATACAACCGTATTTTTAAGCGGAGACGTGGCAGCAGTTACGGCGGCAGTAGACAGTGTAAAAGGAAATCCGCCCTGTGAGATCATTGCAGCGGCAGTGATCTCCAATCCGTCTGAGGAGGCTGTGCGTCTGGTAGAAGAGGAAGCCGCAAAGCACGCATCTGCAAAATAAATGCAGAAAAAAGGAGACTGGGGAAAGCTTTTGTCCATTGAGGTCAGGTTTTCCTGCAGGCTCCTTTTTTATTACAGATGGCATGATAAAAGTTTATGAATGGATCAGGGTTCCTGTTTTTCCCTGGATTCCGTCTCTTGCTTTTTCAAGAAGTGTGATCATGGCTGTGCGGCCGGATCCGGAGGAAGCAAAATCCATAGCTGCCTGAACCTTCGGAAGCATGGAGCCTGCTGCAAAATGGCCTTCGTCCACATATTTCTGCGCTTCCTCAACAGTGAGATCGCTTAACCATTCCTCATTTTCTTTGCCGAAATTAATGGCAACCTTCTCCACAGCGGTAAGAATGATCAGCATATCTGCGCCCAGCTCTTTTGCCAGAAGACTGCTTGCAAAATCCTTATCGATCACAGCGGAAGCGCCCTTCAGATGATCTCCCTGAAGAGTAACCGGGATTCCGCCGCCTCCGCAGCAGATAACGATCTTATTGGCATCTACCAGGCTGCTGATGGCATCCTGCTCCACAATCTCTACAGGCTTCGGAGAAGCCACTACACGGCGGTAACCGCGGCCTGCATCCTCTTTTGTGATATAGCCGTAGGCTTTTTCCGCGTGTTCCGCCTCTTCTCTGGACATAAAATGTCCGATAGGCTTGCTGGGATTCTGGAAAGCAGGATCGTCCGGATCTACCCGCACCTGAGTTACAACAGTAACGACCGGAGTGCGCACAAAGCCTCTTTTGCGAAGCTCCTCTCTGAGCGCGTTCTGAAGATCATACCCGATATAAGCCTGGCTCATTGCGACACATACAGAAAGAGGCGTGTTGGGCTGGCTGGCGTCTTCCCGGGAAAGAGCGGCCATGGCATTGTTGATCATGCCTACCTGGGGACCGTTTCCGTGGACCACAACCACCTGGTGTCCGTCCTCGATCAGGTCGCAGAGAGCTTTTGCTGTTGTTTTTACAGCCATCATCTGTTCCGGCAGAGTATTTCCAAGAGCATTGCCCCCCAGAGCAATGACAATACGTTTCCGTTTATACATGTAAAAACCTCCTGATTGGGAAAAAGAGAAGGGCCGTGCAGAACAATGCTCCACAGGCCCTGTCGCTTTTTAGAATGATTTATTTAAGGATTCTCGGGGCTGCTTTTACTTCCAGTTTTTTAAGGATATCCTGCGGTTTTTCAAATTTGGAAAGCAGGATTATAGCAGCAATGATATATGGTTTGAAGCTTGCTTCTTTGTAAAGCGGAATTCTGTAGCGGTCAAATACGCTTGCGTCAACCTCGCCTGTTTCACAGCTTACTCCTGTGATATCAGCCGGCAGGCAGTGGAGATAAAGCGCTTTTCCGTCTTTTGTTGTTTTCATCAGCTCTTCTGTGCAGGCCCAGTCTTTGTGCTGTGCATTCTGAGCAAGAAGTTCTTTTTCCAGTTTGTCGATGCCGTCAAAATCACCTTCTGCATAAAGGTCTGTACGTTTTTCCATAGCAGCGAAAGGAGCCCAGCTCTTAGGATAAACGATATCGGCATCCCTGAATGCTTCTTCCATGCTGTTTGTCTTTGTGAAAGTACCGCCGGTAGCTTCTGCGTTCTTCCTTGCGATCTCTTCAACCTCAGGCATTACGTCATAGCCTTCCGGATGAGCAAGCACAACATCCATGCCGAAACGTGTCATAAGACCGATCACGCCCTGAGGAACAGAAAGCGGTTTTCCGTAGGAAGGAGAGTAAGCCCATGTCATGGCAAGCTTTTTGCCTTTCAGGTTCTCAACGCCGCCAAACTCATGAATGATATGAAGCATATCTGCCATACACTGAGTGGGGTGGTCTACGTCACACTGAAGGTTTACAAGAGTAGGTCTCTGCTCAAGGATTCCGTCTTTGTTGCCCTCAGTTACAGCGTCCATAAATTCTTTCTGATAAGCATGACCTTTTCCGATATACATATCGTCGCGGATACCGATCACATCAGCCATAAAGGAAACCATGTTGGCTGTTTCGCGGACAGTTTCGCCGTGAGCGATCTGAGATTTTTTTTCATCCAGATCCTGAACCTGAAGGCCAAGAAGGTTGCATGCAGAAGCAAAGGAGAAGCGGGTTCTTGTGGAGTTGTCACGGAAAATAGAAATTCCGAGACCGCTCTCAAATACCTTTGTGGAAATGTTGTTTTCTCTCATAAAACGGAGAGCGTCTGCAACAGTAAAAACAGCTTCCAGCTCTTCATCTGTCTTATCCCATGTCCAGAAAAAGTCGTTATTGTACATCTCCCTGAAATTCAGTGCATTTAATTTGTCAATATAATCCTGTAAAGTTTTCATAAATGATCTCCTTATTTATATTATAGATATTATTCTTACTTGCAGTAGGAAGCCGGAAGAGCTGCGTAAACAGCCGCGCATCTTACCAGGTCGATCTTCCATGTTTTTTCGTTCGGTGCATGAGCCTGTGCCTCTGCTCCGGGGCCGAAGCCGATACACGGGATTCCGTTGCGTCCCATAATAGAAACGCCGTTTGTAGAGAAGGTCCACTTGTCTGTAAGAGGACGGGATTTTCTCATTTCTTCTGTCTCTGCGTTTCCAAGTCTTGTTTCACCATACAGATTCCTGTATGCATCTTCAAGAGCCTTTGTTACCTTGTGATCCTTCGGAATTGCCCATGTGGGGAAGTAGCACTCGATCTCATATACACATCCGGTGTAGGATGGACGGTCGTAATTGTACATGGAAACCACAACATCATCTCCGTATTTTTTCACACTTGGAAGGTTGCGGATCTCGTCAAGACAGCTTTCCCAGGTTTCACCGAAGGTCATACGTCTGTCAAGGGATACTGCGCAGGAGTCAGCAACTGCACAGCGGCTTGGAGAGGTGTAGAAGATCTGAGAGCAGGTGATGGTACCGCGTCCCAGGAATCTTGCTTCTTCCCAGTCCGGATTGTATTTCGGGTTCAGCATTTTTACCAGACCCTTGATCTCTGTTTCATCAGCGTCATCGTTTTCATTAAGAGCGCGTACGTCCTGAAGAATATCTGCCATTTTATAGATGGCGTTGTCACCGCGCTCAGGAGCAGAGCCATGGCAGGAAACACCTTTTACGTCAACACGGATTTCCATACGTCCTCTCTGTCCTCTGTAGATACCGCCGTCAGTAGGCTCTGTGGAGACAACAAATTCCGGACGTACCTTGTCTTCATTGATGATGTACTGCCAGCAGAGACCGTCGCAGTCTTCTTCCTGAACAGTTCCCACTACCATGATCTTGCAGCCCTCAGGGATCAGGTCAAGATCCTTCATGATTCTTGCGCCGTAAACAGCAGATACGATACCGCCGCACTGGTCAGATACGCCGCGGCCGCCGATTTCTTCATCAGTCTCATAGCCTTCATATGGATCGAATTCCCAGTTTTCCATATTGCCGATACCAACAGTGTCAATATGTGCATCGTAGGCAATGATTTTATCTCCGGTTCCCATGTAGCCGATTACATTTCCCTGAGGATCGATCACAACCTGGTCAAAATCCAGCTTTTTCATTTCAGCGGCGATTGTGTCAATATGAGCTTTTTCATCACAGCTTTCGCCGGGATTTTTTACGATTGCTCTTAAAAATCTGGTCATGTCCTCCAGATAGTTCTGAGCCGCTTCGTTAATTTTTGCATAATCCATTGTAAATACCTCCCATAATAAATCAGTTGATAAAATTAGAATTTGTTTTGTATCAGTGACCCGATGATCACTGTAAAGAACAGGCTGATTTCCGTCAGTTATTCGCTGAAGGACTCCTCTGTTCCGTAAAGTCCGTCCCATACGATTTCACGGTAGCGTACCGGATCTGTATCTCCTTCTGTGGAGATTACAAGAATGTTGGAGTTTTCATCAAGCTTCAGAGTCTTTTTCAGATCTTCTGCATCTTTGTCATGAAGGGCAGTGTAGCAGAGACCGAGAGGCACAGAGCCGGATTCTCCGGAAACAATATGAGGATCTCCCTCAAGCGGGTTTGCGTAGATTCTGGTAGCTTTTGCGCTCATCCAGTCAGGACAGGATGCAAATACGGTTACATGATTTCTTAAAATATCCCATCCAATGGTATTTCCTTCGCCGCAGGCAAGACCTGCCATGATAGTCTGAAGATCTCCGGTTACGTTTACAAGATCTCCGGTTTTCTTCTCGGCTGAGCGATAGAGACAGTCTGCCGCGGCTGCTTCGCATACAACCATTACCGGAGGATTCTCTTTGTATTTGTGAGCAAAATAGCCAACTACTGCTCCGGCAAGAGAACCGACGCCTGCCTGCACAAATACATGAGTGGGACGTTCTACACCCTGTTCCTTTAACTGCTGATCTGCCTCCATGACCATGGTTCCGTAACCCTGCATGATCCAGGAAGGAATTTCTTCATAGCCGTCCCAGGCAGTATCCTGAACAATGATGCCGTGTTCTGTTTTTGCAGCCTCGGCAGCAGCCATTCTTACACAGTCATCATAGTTGCATTCTTCAATAGTAACAGTTGCGCCTTCTTTGGCAATGTTATCAAATCTTGTTCTGGTGGTTCCCTTTGGCATTCTTACCACAGCCTTCTGTCCAAGGCGGCTGGCAGCCCATGCAACTCCGCGGCCGTGATTTCCGTCTGTGGCAGTGAAGAAGGTTGCCTGCCCGAATTCTTCTCTCAGCTTATCAGAAGAGAGTACGTTGTAGGGCAGGTCGCTGATATCCCGTCCAAGCTCTTTTGCTATGTAGCATCCCATGGCGTAGGAGCCGCCCAGCACCTTGAATGCATTCAGACCAAAACGATAGGATTCATCCTTGCAGAAAATATTTTTTACACCCAGATAGGATGCCAGAGAAGAAAGCTTCTGAAGAGGCGTCACTGTATACTGGGGGAAGCTTTTGTGAAATTCATTTGCTTTTTTTACATTTTCTTCAGACATTAATTCCAGGAAAGTATCGTCGGATTTGGGAACTTCATTAAGCGTCCATTTTAATCCTTCAGTCATGTAAAATCCCTCCTTAAAAAATTTGTTTTACACTTATTGTTTTTGCTTCTGTTAAGTCTATCATATCATAAATAATGAATTTTGCAATAGAAAATACAAAAATTTTTAGGTTTTTCAAAAAATATTTAGCGACATTGAAAAGACAGGGTTCCTGTGTTAAAATCAACGTATATTTTTACAGTAAAAAAGAAGGAGGAGGACAGTTATTATGGCAGTTTTTCAGGCATTCCGGGCGCTGCGCCCAACACCGGAAAAAGCAGAGCGCGTGGCAGCGCTTCCATATGATGTGGTAACAGAGGAGGAGGCCCGTGAGACAGGAGATAAAAATCCGTTTTCTTTTCTCCATGTGGACCGGGCGGAGATCGACCTTCCGGAAGGAACCGATCCATATGACAGCATCGTATACGAAAAAGCAAAAGAAAATCTTTCTGCAATGGAGGCAGAAGGAACCTTTATTCAGGATGAGAAGCCCTGCTATTATATTTATGAGCTCACAAGAAGGGGAAAAACTCAGACCGGTATTGCAGGCTGCTGCTCTGTGGACGATTATCTGAACGGAGTGGTAAAAAAACATGAGCTTACCAGAGAAGATAAGAAGCAGGACCGTATTTGTCATGTGGATGTCTGCAACGCCAATACAGGACCTATTTTTATGGCATGCAGATATACAGAGCCGCTTCTGTCCCTGATGGAACAGTGGAAAAAAGAGCATGCGCCTGTTTATGATTTTGTCACAGAGGATGAGATCGGCCACAGAGTGTGGGTGATCGACGGGGATGGGGAAACTGAGCTTATCAAAAAAGAATTTGGAGAGATTCCTTCTTTTTATATTGCAGACGGTCATCACCGGGCCGCTTCAGCCGTAAAGGTGGGGCTGAAAAGAAGAGAGGAACATCCGGATTATACAGGAGAGGAAGAGTTTAATTATTTTCTTTCTGTGGTATTCCCGGAAGATCAGCTTACGATCCTTGCTTATAACCGGGTGGTGAAGGATCTGAACGGCGTGGCGGAAAAAGCGTTTGTAGGAAGCCTGAAATTTAATTTTGAACTGATGGTCATGCCGGGATTTCCCTGTAAGCCGGTGGAAAAGCACTGCATGGGCATGTACGTGGGAGGCGAATGGTATCACCTGAAGGCCTGGGAGGATATCTGGCAGGACAAGGATGTTGTAGCACAGCTGGATGTTTCTCTTTTGCAGGATAAGGTACTTGCTCCTGTCCTGGGGATCAAGGATCCAAGAACAGATCAGAGGATCCGTTTTGTAGGGGGAAACCATAAGCTTCGGGAGCTTCAGGAAATGGCTGACGAGACAGGAGGAGTGGCGTTTGCCCTGTATCCCACCTCTATGGAGGAACTGATGCAGATTGCAGATGAAGGCAGGCTGATGCCGCCAAAATCCACATGGTTTGAGCCGAAGCTGAGAAGCGGGCTTTTTATTCATAAGCTTTCCTGAAAAGGGAGAAGATCACAGCAGAAAATGGATTGACAGAAGGGAGAACATTATGGGACTGATCAGAGCAGCAAAAGGAGCAGTGGGAGGAGTCTTCGGGGACCAGTGGAAAGAGTATTTTTACTGTGAATCCATGTCTTCGGATACACTTGTATCAAAAGCCCGCAAAAAAACTTCACGGCGTTCCTCAAACAGACACGGGTCTGAAAATGTCATCAGCAACGGTTCCGTGATTGCAGTAAATGACGGACAATGTATGATCATTGTAGAACAGGGAAAGGTAGTGGACGTATGCGCAGAACCGGGAGAATATGTTTATGACAGCTTTACAGAACCGTCCCTGTTCTGCAGTGACCTGGAGGACGGGATCGTTCAGGTGTTTGACCAGATCGGAAAACGCTTCGGGTTCGGCGGAGAAACTCCGGAAGATCAGAGGGTATATTTTATAAATACAAAAGAGCTGACAGGAAACAAATACGGAACACCGGGGCCTGTGCCGTTCCGTGTGATCGATGCAAACCTGGGACTGGATATTGATATTTCTGTCAGATGCTTTGGAGAATACAGCTACCGTATTGCAAATCCGATTCTGTTTTACACAAATGTCTGCGGCAATGTGGAAAGTGAATTTACAAGAGAGGAGCTGGACGGACAGCTGAGAAGCGAGCTTATGACTGCTCTTCAGCCGGCGTTTGCCAGAATCTCCGCAATGGGGATCCGCTACAGTGAGCTTCCCGGACATACCATGGAGCTTTCTGATGCTCTGAATCAGATCCTGTCTGAAAAGTGGGAAAAGCTAAGAGGAATCCGTATTGTATCTCTGGGCGTTTCCAGCATAAAGGCATCAGAAGAGGATGAGGCAATGCTGAAGGAACTGCAGAAAAATGCAGTGTTCAGAAATCCGGCTATGGCGGCTGCCCATATGGTGGGAGCCCAGGCCTCAGCCATGCAGGCCGCAGCGTCCAATCAGAATGCAGGCCCGGCCATGGCCTTTGCCGGTATGAATATGGCGTCAAATGCCGGCGGAGTGAATCCGTCAGAGCTTTTTGCCATGGCCCGGAACGATCCGTCTCAGAGAAGTGCGCAGCAGGAGGCACAGTCTCCGGTACAGCAGGAAAGCTGGGTGTGCTCCTGCGGAAATGTCAATAAAGGAAAATTCTGTTCCGAATGTGGAAATCCCAGACCGTCCGGACCCTGGGTATGTTCCTGCGGCACTGCAAACAAAGGGAAATTCTGCTCTGAATGCGGAAGGCCAAGACCATAAGAGAAGGGGGATAAAGGATGGAGATCCTGAATTACAAATGTCCCAACTGCTCTGCCGGTCTTGAATTTAACAGTAAAACACAGAAAATGGCCTGTGAGTACTGTGGAAATTCATATACAGTGGAAGAGCTGGAGGAGCTGGAAGAACAAAAGGAAGAGCCTTTAAAGGAAGAGGATTCCAGGGGGCACTGGGAGGAATTTGACCCGGAAGCCTGGAATCCGGACGGCGGAGAAATTTCTGTATGGAGCTGTCCCTCCTGCGGAGCTGAGCTTGTGGCAGAAAAAACAGCAGGAGCGCTTGTGTGCCCCTATTGCATGAATCCGATGATCATGCCGGAGCAGTTTCAGGATATTTACCGGCCGGATTATGTGATACCATTTAAAAAGTCAAAAAAGGACGCTCTGGATGCCCTGAAAAAACACTATCTGAAAAAACCGCTTCTTCCTTCTGTTTTTAAAGACGAAAATCATCTGGAAGAAATAAAGGCAGTGTATGTGCCTTTCTGGATGTACGATCTGGAATCCTCCGGCCGTTTCCAGTATCAGGGAACCAGAGTCAGATTCTGGGAAACAGAAAAATATGAATGTACGGAAACAAGCTTTTACCATATTGTCAGAAAAGGGAGCATGAAATTCTGCCGGATTCCGGTGGATGGTTCGGAAAAGATTGACGATACGATGATGGAAGCGATAGAACCCTACGATTACCAGGAACTGGAACCTTTTCAGCTTTCTTATCTGTCCGGTTATATGGCAGACAGGTATGACAGAGAACCGGATGAGCTGACAGACCGCGTACATGCAAGAATGGAAGAAAGTATGCGCCGGGCAGTGCGAAATACGGTGATCGGATACGATACGGTGATTCCTGTGCAGGAGGATATCAGGATCACAGGAAAAGGTCAGGTAAAATATGCGCTTCTTCCGGTGTGGTTTCTGAATACAAAATGGAATGGAAAAACTTATTCCTTTGCCATGAACGGACAGACAGGAAAAATCATCGGCGATCTTCCGGTAGGAAAAGATCTGCTGATCCGGTACTGGATGAAATATCATATATTTTCTGCTGCTGTCATTTTTGTTCTGTTTGTGATACTTATGCTGGCGGGGGTGATCGGATGAAAAAATTACATAAGCTTCCGGGCTTTCTGCCTGTACTTTTATGTCTGGCAGGAATCATGTGGCTGCCGGTATCTGTACAGGCAAAGGTATATGACAATTATGGGATTTTAAATGAGGAAGAAACAACAGCACTGGAAAAAGAGCTTGCAGAGATTGAAGAAGCCTATCAGTTTGAGACCGCATTTCTTATTACAGACAATGTGGGAGAGGAGATGGATTATCGTCAGTATGCTGCCCGCTTTATGCAGATGAACCAGGTGGGATACGGAGAAAGCAATGAGGGATTATGTGTGTTTCATCAGCCGGATGCCCGGAATATCACCATTGTATTCCGGGGAAAGGCCCAGGATCAGTTTACAGAAAAAATCCAGGACAGGATGCTGGATCACTGCACAGAGAAGCTGAAAAAGGACGATACTCTGGGCGCGTATCAAAGTATTGTAAAGGATCTGGAGCAGGGACTTTCCCGTGTCAGTCAGGGCAAAAAGATCCGCCTCATGGATATCTCTGATACGCCTCTGGCCCTCTCGCTTCTGAAGTGGTTTCTGATTTCCATAGCTGCAGGCGCAGTGCCGGCTTTTGCAGCATCCTGGTATCAGAAGAATCGGATGAAGACAAATGTGATCCAGACAAATGCAGATCTGTATGCAGAGGCAGAGGAAACACAGTTCAGTCAGATGAGAGACATGTATATACGCAGAGCTGTGACCAGAAGGAGAAAACCGGAAAATAAAGGCGGAAATAACGGTTCTTCCGGCTCGTTTACAAGCGGAGGAGAAAGCTTTTCCGGATCCGGCAGAGATTATTAACAGGAATTTATACAAAGAAGGAGTCAGGTGGACTTCTTCTTTGTATATTAGACAGAAAAGAATGAGCAAATCCGCAAAAAAATTGTCAAAACCCCATGAAAAATGCACAAAAAACAGGGTGATATATCATATAAATTGCATACATGCACAATTGATTTTTGACTTTCATATGTTATAATTTTTTTGTTAAAAAACTTATCCGGGGGTGACGTAATTGAAAAAAATTCTTACTTTTATGAGTGTTGTCCTGGCTGCAGTTCTGGCCTTTCCGGCCAACGTATGGGCAGCAGGCAGCGGTGAGGCGGCAGCGCAGGTTCCGGTGTGGCTCTGTATTCCTTTTGCCGGACTTCTTCTGTGCATAGCAGTAATGCCGCTTGTAAAAGGCGAATGGTGGGAAGCCCATCAGCCGCTGGTGGTCGGATTCTGGATCGCGGCCATGGTGATTCCGTTTATTGTAGTATACGGAGCAGGAAAAACAGTGGAAACAGTGCTGGAATGCACGGTCAATGATTATCTGACCTTTATTATCCTTCTGTTTGGCCTTTTCTGCGTATCAGGAAATATTACCATGGAGGGGGACTTTGCCGGTTCGCCGAGGATCAATGTAGGTCTTCTTGCTCTTGGCACACTGCTTTCAAGCTGTATCGGTACCACAGGAGCCAGTATGCTTATGGTGCGTCCTGTGATCAAAATGAATTCATGGAGAAAGCGAAAAAGCCATATTATGGTGTTCTTTATTTTTATGGTATCCAACATGGGAGGCTGTCTGACACCGATCGGTGATCCGCCGCTTCTTATGGGATTTATGAGAGGCGTTCCTTTTTTCTGGAGCCTTCATCTTCTTCCCCTGCTTCTTTTTAATATGGCTATTCTTTTGTTTGCATTTTATCATCTGGATAAATGGGCATATCGCCGGGATATTGCAGAGGGCCGTAAGCCGGATATCAGCAAACCCGGTACAGAGTTCAGAATCGATGGTCTGCACAATATCGTATTCCTTCTCATGATCGTAGGTGCGGTTATTTTAAGCGGAGTGCTTCCGGGAATGCCGGCTTTTCAGGATGGGGCAGGAAACGTAAAAGGAATCCATATTTTCGGAGAGGTTACATTAAGTTTCCCGGCGCTGATCGAGATCGCAGTGATCCTTCTGGCAGCATGGCTGTCCTTCCGTACAACAAAGCAGGAGATCAGAAGAAGAAACCATTTTACCTGGGGCGCGATCAAGGAGGTTGCAGTTCTTTTTATCGGTATCTTTATTACTATGCAGCCGGCTCTGATGCTTCTGAAATCAGTAGGACCTGAGCTTGGTCTTACCCAGCCGTTCCAGCTTTTCTGGGCAACAGGAGCGCTTTCCAGTTTTCTGGATAATACTCCTACCTACCTGGTATTTCTCACAACAGCAGGAACCCTTGGAATCACAAGCGGAATCGCCACATCTCTGGGAACAGTTCCGGCAAAGCTGCTTTCTGCGATTTCCTGCGGAGCAGTATTTATGGGAGCCAATACATACATCGGAAATGCGCCGAACTTTATGGTGAAGTCCATTTCTGATGAGAACGGTGTGAATATGCCTTCTTTCTTCGGATATATGCTCTGTTCCCTGGCGTTCCTTGTACCTGTATTTATCATAGATACTTTTGTATTCTTTTTGTAAGGAGGGCGGACAGATATGGAAGACAATCAGAAAAAATATACAGAGCTTGCCAACCGGATTTACGATCTGGACGGAGCAGTTTATGAATGTGTAGGATCTTCTCTTGGCCGAACCTTTACAGAAGGAAGAGAGAGAACAGTCCGGACTTTAAGCATGCTGATGTATACAAAGCCGGACGGACATCTTCTGAGAAGTGAGCTTGCTCTTATCAGCAACATGGCCCGCACCATTAAAAACAAAGAAGAAAAATCCAGGATGATGAAAGAATATAATGAGATCCTTATGGAGATCGAGAAGCTGCCGGACGTATTCGGCAAGGTGGATATCCTGGATGATGAGAGAGTGCGTCTGAATCTGGCGGCAAAAAGAGAAAAGCTGTCAGAAAATGACCATCTTGTGATCTGCATCAGCCGTACTCAGGGAAGCGCAGGAAATGACATCGGTTTTGAACTGGCGGACAATCTTAAGATCAATTATTATGACGTGGAAATCTTTGACCAGGTTATGAAGCGTCTGGAGGCAGATAAGGATGCAGTCAATGACGCGGAAAACTTTGTTGATTTTAACAAATATACGAAAAAAAGCGGCGGAAGCCTGAAAACCAGATTCCGGGAGTTTAACCGTTATCACGGCCTTCCAAAACAGGATGCAGTATTTTTTAATATGAGCGATCTTATCTGTAATCTGGCAAAAACAGAAGACTGTATTATTATGGGACGCTGCGCAGATATGATCCTGAAAAACAATCATATCCCTCATATCAGTTTGTTTATCAGTGCTCCGTTTTCGGTTCGTGTGGAACATATTATGGCTGTCAGAAACATGAATCTGAAGCAGGCAGTGAGGTTCCTGAAAAAAATGGACAGACAGCACAGAAAATATTATCAGTTTTATACCGGTGAGAAATGGGGAAAACCGGAAAATTATGATCTGTGCATCAACAGCGCAAACTATGGCATCAAGGAAACCATTGATGTGATCAGAAGAATGATCGGAAGATAAAAACATAAAAATCTCATACATTCAGCGTTTTGCGGTAGAGAAAATGCCCGGCTGATGTATGAGATTTTTTTGCTTAAAATAACATGAAAATGCAGACAGGTGAAGCGCTGCGCCAGCCGGGAGATTATTTATTGACATCAATATAGCTGTACAGGGTGTATTTGGAAATGCCAAAATAATTTGCGACCTTGTCTCCTGACTTGGTGATCAGAAATGCCCCGGAGTCATTCAGGAACTGAATTGCAGTTACCTTGTCTTCCTTATTCATAAGAGCCACCGGTTTGCCTACCAGAGCAACAGATTCTTCAATCAGATGATCCAGAAGATCATTGACATTATGGGTAATTTCTTTTGGCTTTTCTTCTGTGTTGACAGGAGTGACCAGATCATGAACTGCGCTTTCGATCATGGTCAGTCTGGAAATATCATAGTTGATCCCAAAAACATAATGGAGACTGCCGTCATCATCACGTATATAAGAGGTGCTGCACTTCAGAATTTTGCCGTCAGAAGTTTTCATCAGATATCCGGCGTGATCCCGGGGCTCATCCTGTGTCTTGTTATTATTATGCCGGATCACATCAAAAACCGCATTGGAAGGTCCGTCTCCGATCCCTCTGTTTGTCACATGTCCGTTTTCAATATACACGATAGAATTTTCCGGATCCTTTGTTTTCAGATCATGAATGACTACTTCGCAGTCAGGGCCGAACTGACAGGCAATATCGTGAGCAATCTGTTTCAGTACAGTAAGCCGTCCCATAGTTTACCTCCTCCGTTGTTGCTTTTTTCTTTTATATTAACATAATAGGATATAAATAAAAAGTTTTTTTGCGAAAAAAATTGTGTAAGCCTCAAGAAGTTTTGAGTAACCTGCACAGAAACAGTTGAAGGAGAGAAAAAATAATGGTATATTGAATAAAAGAAATAGAAATCGGGGGTGACAAATTATGAAATATTTACTAAAAAACGGTACAGTAGTATCAGGTTCCGGTATGATCAGCCAGGATGTTCTTATAGACGGAGAAAAAATTGTCAGGGTAGGAGAAAATTTATCCGCAGAGGATGCAGAGGTTATGGATGTGTCCGGAAAACTGCTTTTCCCGGGGTTTATTGACGGGCATACCCATTTTGATCTTGAGGTTGCGGGAACAGTAACTGCTGATGATTTTGAGACAGGAACAAAGGCTGCGATTCTGGGAGGAACCACTCTGGTCATTGACTATGCCTCTCAGGACAAGGGCGGTCATACGCTGAAGGAAGGTCTGGAGAAATGGCATGGAAAGGCAGACGGAAAATGTTCCTGCGATTATTCTTTCCATATGTCTGTTGTAGAATGGAATGAGCAGACGGAAAAAGAAATTCAGGATATGATTGATGAAGGAATTACAAGCTTTAAGCTTTATATGACCTATCCGGCTATGATAGTAAATGACTGTGACCTTTATAAGATCCTGAAAAAGCTGGGAGAGTGCGGCTGCTTTGCCGGAGTTCATTGTGAGAATGCCGGAGTGATCGATGCGCTGATTTCTGAAGCGAAAAAGCAGGGAAGAACAGGCCCGGAAAATCATCCTCTTGTGCGTCCGGATACCATGGAGGCTGAAGCTGTCCACAGACTTCTTGTGATCGCAAAAGAAGCAGACGCGCCTGTTATGGTTGTTCATCTGACCAACCGCAAAGCCTATGAAGAGATTATGAAAGCCAGAAGGGAAGGGCAGACTGTTTATGCGGAAACCTGTCCTCAGTACCTTCTTTTGGATGACAGCGCTTATTCAAAACCGGATTTCGGTGGAGCTGTTTATGTGTGCGCGCCTCCCATCCGTAAAAAAGAGGATCAGGACTGTCTCTGGGATGCACTGAAAAAAGAGGATATCCAGACCGTTGCCACAGATCAGTGCAGCTTTACCCTGGATCAGAAGGCTTTGGGCAGGGATGACTTTACAAAGATACCCGGCGGACTTCCGGGAGTACAGACCAGGGGAACGCTGCTTTATACCTACGGTGTCCGTACCGGAAAGATCACGGAAGCCCAGATGTGCAGATTTTTATGCGAAAATCCCGCAAAGCTCTATGGGGTATATCCGAAAAAAGGCGTGATCCGGGAGGGCAGTGATGCGGATATTGTTGTTCTGGATCCGGAAAAAGAAAGTGTGATCTCGGCTAAAACTCATGCATACAATACGGATAATAATCCCTTTGAAGGCTTTGCTCTTCACTGTGCCATTGACGACGTATTCCTGAGAGGTCATCATGCAGTGCAGGATGGAAAACTGAAAGAAGAAAAACTGGGAACCTTTATTCCAAGAGGAAAGAATACCCTGAAAGCAGAAAAATAAAAAATCAGGCTTTTCTATAAAATCCGTAGATCAGTGGAAAAGGAATGCTTTGAAACCAAAAATTAACCAAGAAGCTGTTTTACACAAAAGAGAACAAACGGTTTACAGGAAAATACAGCAGGAATAATAAAAACTGCAGAGAGTTCCGTTTCAGAAAAGAAACGGACTTCTGCAGTTTTTGTCTGCCAGTAAAGATCAGAGATCAACGTGAATGTTCTGTTCCTGAATGTGATGGCGTTTGGCGTAGCCGGTCAGGAAAAGTGTCAGCGCACCGTCACCTGTTACGTTGCAGGCAGTGCCAAAGCTGTCCTGAAGAGCAAAAATAGTAAGCATCAGGGCAGTGCCGGTTTCATTAAATCCAAGCACGCCGGTGATGATACCAAGGGATGCCATAACCGTTCCTCCGGGGACACCGGGAGCACCGATGGCAAATACGCCCAGAAGAAGACAGAAAAGGATCATGGTGCCAACAGAGGGAAGAGAGCCGTACAGGATTCTGGAAATCGTCATACAGAAAAATACCTCTGTGAGAACAGAACCGCAAAGATGGATATTTGCAAAAAGCGGAATACCAAACTGTACCATATCCTTCCGAAGCGGCTTTGCCTTCCCTGCGCATTGAAGAGCAACGGCAAGGGTGGCTGCTGAGGACATGGTTCCAACTGCGGTCAGATAAGCAGGACCGTAGTAACGTACCACATCCATGGGATTTTCATGTGAATAGATCCCTGCAAGAACATAAAGCAGAGCCATCCAGATAAAATGTCCGATCAGCACGATCACAATTACCTGAAGGAATACAGGAAGCTGTTTTGTGATAGAACCCTCATATGCCAGACTGCAGAAGGTCAGGGCAATAAAGAAGGGAAGAACCGGAATGATCACTTTGGAAACAATAGAAAGAACAATTGCCTGAAATTCTTCAAGAACCCCTGTGATCATTTTTGATTTGTTCCAGGCTGCGGCAAGTCCGATCATAATGGAAAAGACCAGGGCGCTCATAACAGACATGATCTGCGGGATCTCCAGTTCAAAAATTACTTCCGGAAGCTGTTTCAGCCCTTCTACGTCAGTGGCAATGGATAAATGAGGAATCATTGCATATCCGGCTGCTGTAGACATAAAGGCCGCGCCAATGGAAGAGACGTAGGCGATCACAATGGCAACGCCAAGCATCCGGGAAGCGCTGTTGCCCAGCTTGGTAATAGACGGTGCAATAAAACCAATAATGATCAGAGGCACACAGAAATTGATCAGTTGTCCAAGCACGTATTTCAGAGTGACCACCACATTCAGAATGCCGGCAGTGATGCCGGAGCCGTCTGTGGCGTTCAGGATAATTCCGGAAACAATGCCAAGAACAACGCCTACTAGAAGCTTAAAGGGCAGGCTGGTAAAAAAACTGTTTTTTTCTTTCATAAATATAAAAATCCTCCTTTTAGGTAAAAAAACGGCATAGAGTAAGGATCAGCAGTCCTGATCTACATTTACGCGGTCGATCATAATGTTCAGTATTTCCGTATCAGTGGCTCTCATTCCCACGCGGCCGATATAGCCCATGCTCTTTATGGTTTCTTCCACATCACCCCGGATGATTCCCTCACCCGGAAGGAAGCTTTTATTCTGAATACTCATGTGAAAAGCCATTAAGGCAGCGTCAACAGAAGAAGCGATTTTTGCAGCGCAGGACGGTTTTGCGCCATCGCATACGATTCCGCCTACATTTCCCAGCGTGTTGATAATAGTCAGGGAAACCTGCTGATAGGTTCCGCCGTACATGTAAGTGATTCCAGCTCCGGCTCCGCAGGCAGCGCTGACAGCTCCGCAGTATGCGGAAAGACTTCCAATATAATATTTCTGATGGATGGCAACCAGGTTACTGACAACAAGGGAACGATAAAGCTTTGCTCTGGAAACTTCCCATTCCTCCGCGTAGGTGATAACAGGAAGAGAAACTGTCATGCCCTGATTGCCGCTTCCTGAATTGATCACAACCGGCATGGAACAGCCGCCCATGCGGGCATCGCTTCCGGCGGCAGCTCTTGCGCAGGCTCTGGTAGTAATTCCTTTTCCCCATACATGCATCAGTGTTTTGCCAATCTGCGCCCCGTAATTATTGTCCAGGCCTTCCTGGGAAATCGCTGTGTTTAAACGGATCTGACGCTCCAGAAGCTCCCGGACATCTTCAATCTTTACCTGATCCGCAAAATCCAGAATATCTTTTACCGTAAGCTTTGATTTGTCAACAGGAGGTTCTTCCGGCTTTTTCTCTGCGGTTTCTCCGGAAAAAAGAACCTGTCCGTCTTTGACGATTCTGGTGATGTTGGTGTGCTGGTCAACAATGGTCACTTCCGCATAGTGGCTGCCCTTGTTTACTTTTGCACAGATATAGAGATTGGCAACTCCTTCTGCAAGCGTACAGGAACAGAGGTGTTTTTCAGCCAGCTCCTGAGCCTGTCTGATGTGTTCCGGACGGATGCCTTCAAGAACTTCAAGGGCTTTATCCGCATTGCCTCCTGTAATTCCAAGAAGCGCTGCAATATCAATTCCTTTCAATCCTCCGGAATTGGGAACCGTGACTCCTTTTACATTTTTTATAATGTTTCCGCTTAAATGCATTTCAACGGAATCCGGAAATTCTCCCAGAATCTGCCGTGCTTTGGCTGCAGCATAGGCAATGGCAATAGGCTCCGTACATCCGAGAGCAGGAACCAGTTCATGATGCAGGATAGCCAGGTAATTGGCATATAATGCAGAATCCATAATTTTTCCTCCGATGTTGTAGATAGATTCCTGATCATTTCAGAACGGCGCTGAAACTTCAGGTGTTGTTCCTGTTACTGTATGAAGTAACGTTTTTTTCATTATAATAGAAATTGTGTGCCGAGTATAGTATAAAATCCGGGAATTTTGTAAAGAAACACAGAATACCGGAAACGTTTTACAGATAAGATTCTGCCAGGCGTTCTGACATATAGATCTAAAATGCCGGGACATGCAGCGCAGAAGGGGCTGACACTTTGTAAAAACAGTATTTTCCGGAGTCCGATTCATCAGGTGTTCCACAGAATAATCGTGGGAGAATTGTGACAGGACTTATACATAATGACGATAAAAACGAGAATTTACAGAAAAATTAGTTGTTTTTGACGAAAAGATATGGTATGCTGAAACAGTACCGGACTTTTAAGGAACACCTGAGAAGAATGGGCGTCAGAGAATGTAAAAAACAGTGAGATACGGCTGCAGTCAGAAACTGCGGTCTTTCTGTATATTTTCCGGTGTCCAGAAGGACGCCGTTTTATTTTTTATCAGGATGGGAACGGATGCATGGGAAATATGACTGCCCGTAACAGCCTGTATCTGGCGGAAACAAGCAGGAAGGGAGATGTTTTATGGATACAAGAATTGCAGTGATCGCCATTATTGTGGAAGACCGTTCCAAAAGCGAGGAACTGAATCGGCTGCTCCATGAATATGGAGAATATATAGTAGGAAGAATGGGAGTGCCTTATCGTCCGAAGGGAGTGTCTGTGATCAGTGTGATACTGGATGCTCCCCAGGAAAAGATCAGCGCTCTGTCCGGAAAGCTTGGAATGCTGGAAGGCATTACCAGTAAAACCGTGTACTCAAAAATGCCGGAGAAAGAGCTATGAAAGAACTGATCGACAAGCTGCACCATACACAGGAACTGACCAGGGAAGAATTTTTGACACTGCTATCCAACAGAAATACAGAGACAGATCTTTATGCCCGGAGGCTGGCAAGAGGTGTGCGGCAGAAAATATATGGAGATCAGGTTTATATAAGAGGTCTGATCGAATTTACAAGCTACTGCAGAAACGACTGTTACTACTGTGGTTTAAGAAGGAGCAATCATGCCGCCCAGCGCTACCGCCTTACAGAAGAGGATATCCTTTCCTGCTGCCAACAGGGTTATGAGCTGGGATTTCGTACCTTTGTACTTCAGGGAGGCGAGGACGGATATTTTACAGGGGAAAGGCTGGCCGGGCTGGTACGTCATATCAAAAAACAATATCCGGACTGTGCCCTGACACTTTCCGTGGGGGAACGAACGGAGGAAGAGTACAGAGCATTCCGGAAGGCCGGAGCAGACCGTTATCTTCTTCGTCATGAAACTGCAGACGAGACGCATTACCGGATTCTGCATCCGGAACCTTTATCTCTTCAGCACAGGAAGGACTGTCTCAGAACGCTTAAAAAGCTGGGATTTCAGACAGGAGCAGGATTTATGGTGGGGTCTCCGGGACAGACGGCAGAGACACTGGCAGAGGATTTTCTGTTTCTAAAAGAACTGGATCCGGAAATGGTGGGCATCGGGCCTTTTATTTCTCATAAGGATACTCCTTTTCGGAGCAGAGAGGACGGAACCCTTGAGGATACGCTTTTTTACCTGGCTCTTGTGCGGCTGATGCTGCCCCGGGCTCTTCTTCCGGCAACCACAGCTCTTGGCACCATTGCCCCTGACGGAAGAGAACTTGGGATACTTTCCGGAGCCAACGTAGTCATGCCAAATCTGTCACCTCTTTCTGTGAGAAAAAAATATATGCTTTATGACGGAAAAATTTCCACAGGTGACGAGGCTGCAGAGTGTGTGGAACAGTTAAAAAAGAGAATGGAGACAATCGGCTGTTGTATTGTAACAGACCGTGGAGATTATAAAAAATAAAAGGACAGGCTGCTTCAGGGCAGCAGAAGGAGGACTTATGTATAATCCGAAATCAACAAAGGCAACAGAATTTATTGATCATCAGGAAATTCTGGATTCTCTGGAATATGCCAGAGCAAATAAAAATAATACGGAGCTGATCGAAGGGCTGATCGAGAGAGCAAGAGACTGTAAGGGATTAAGTCACAGAGAAGCAGCGCTTCTTCTGGAATGTGATGATCCGGTGCTGGTGGATAAAATGTTTCATGTGGCAAAAGAGATCAAACAGAAATTTTATGGAAACAGAATTGTTATGTTTGCGCCTCTTTACCTTTCTAATTATTGTATCAACGGCTGTGTTTACTGTCCTTATCATGCAAAGAACAAACACATCCGCCGTAAAAAACTGACTCAGGAGGAGATCCGCCAGGAGGTAATCGCCCTTCAGGACATGGGACATAAGCGTCTTGCTCTGGAGACAGGAGAGGATCCCAAAAACAATCCCATTGAATACGTTCTGGAAAGTATCAAAACCATTTACAGCATCAAACACAAAAACGGAGCCATCCGCCGTGTGAATGTAAACATTGCAGCAACGACAGTAGAAAATTACAGGAAGCTGAAAGAAGCGGGAATCGGAACCTATATTCTTTTCCAGGAAACTTATAATAAAGAAAGCTATGAGGCTCTTCACCCCACAGGACCGAAAAGTGATTATGCATATCACACAGAGGCCATGGACCGGGCTATGGAAGCCGGAATAGACGATGTTGGCTGCGGAGTGCTTTTTGGACTGGAAACCTACCGTTATGACTTTGTGGGAATCCTGATGCACGCAGAGCATCTGGAAGCCCGGTTTGGAGTAGGCCCTCACACCATCAGTGTTCCAAGAATCTGTCCGGCTGACGATATTGACACAAAGGACTTTACCAATGCAGTTCCGGATGAGATTTTCCAGAAGATCGTAGCCGTGATCCGCATTGCAGTTCCTTATACAGGAATGATCATTTCCACCAGAGAGTCTCAGAAATGCAGAGAAAAGGTATTGAATCTTGGTATTTCCCAGATCAGCGGAGGCTCCAGAACCTCTGTGGGAGGCTATGCAGAGGAAGAGGCAGAGGAAGACAACTCATCACAGTTTGATGTCAGCGACAGACGTACTCTGGATGAGGTCGTAAACTGGCTTCTGGAGCTGGGTTATATTCCAAGCTTCTGTACAGCCTGTTACCGGGAAGGACGCACAGGAGACCGTTTCATGTCTCTTGTAAAGAGCGGGCAGATCGCCAACTGCTGTCATCCCAATGCCCTGATGACGCTGAAAGAATATCTGGAGGATTATGCTTCCCCGGATACAAGAGAGAAAGGCCTGAAGGTGATCGAGAAAGAGCTTCAGAAGGTGGAAAGAGAAAAAACAAGAGAGATCTGCGCAAGGAATCTCAAAGAGATTGAACAGGGAAAAAGAGATTTCCGTTTCTGAGGTCAAAAGCAAAAAAGGCTTGCATAATCCACCCGGAATGGGGTATCATGGTGGTATGCTATAAAGGAGGAAAATTCTTATGAAGAAATCCAGATTACTGATTGCACTGGCAGGTCTTACTCTTATTGCATCCGGCTGCGGATACAGTACAGGAGGAGAGGACTCTACCGTGACTGTGATAAAGGCAACACCAACCCCGACTGCAACGCCTACACCGGCAGCAACACCAACCCCGGTTGTGACAGCAACCCCGGTACCTCAGACTTCTCAGACAGCAAGCGGTGTCAAGATCATACAGAAAAACGCTACATATTATGCAAACAATGAGGCGAATATCCGTACAGACTGTGTAACAACAGATCAGACAAATGTTATTAAGAGTACCAAGGTAGGAGATCAGCTTACCGGCACAGGTGTCAGTGAAGACGGACAGTGGATCGAGGTAGATCTTAACGGACAGAAGGGTTATGTCAGCGCCCAGTATGTGACTACTGAGGCTCCGGCAGGAGCTGCTCCTGCAGCAGAGGGAACTGCTGCGCCGGTTCAGTAAAAACAAAAGCGAAGAAAAACCAGAGCATATTTTCTATTTGAAACAGAAAAGGCTCTGGTTTTTAAATATTGTTATTCCTGAGAAGACCAGTTTGTTGTACAAACCGGCCTTGAAAAATACAGTTACTTCAATTTATTCCGGATAAACCAGCCGTTCCTCTTTGATATCGTAAAGAACTTCTTTTAAATATTTATCCGCCAGATATTTTGCCATGTTCAGGTTCATATCCAGATAGTTTCCGCAGTCCTTTGCAGAAGCGCCCGGGATTTCTCCCTCAAAATCGCAGATAAATTCAAACATTTCTGTCATCAGTCCCACAATATCCTTTGATTCATAATCTCCTGCCAGCAGAAGATAGTTTCCGGTACGGCAGCCCATTGGACCCCAGTAAATAACTTTTGGTCCGAATTCTGTATGATTTCGGAGAAAAGTAGCTGCCAGATGTTCCATGGCATGAAGCTCTGCAGTATTCATAACAGGTTCCTCGTTGGGAGAAGTCATACGAATATCAAAAGTGGTGATCACCTGATCGTCCAGATAGTCTTTTCTGGAAACATAGATTCCCGGCTGAAGCTTAATATGGTCTATGGTAAAGCTTGCAATTTTTTTCATGTTTTTTCCTCCTGAATTTTTATATTTCTTAATCACCTTCGGTGATGGCATTTTGCCCTGTATGTCTCGGGATAGTGACCTGTGACTATTTTAACAGATAAGGTTCCAGGTGACAAGTAATTGACTTTATTTCTACAGAATGATAAACTAATATACAATTCAGAAGTGCATAAAGGAAAGAACCTGAATACTTTCCAAAATGCGTCAGTAAGAGAGGTATAGATTATGATAAATGACAAAAAAGTTTTATTCAGCGGAATGCAGGCAACAGGAAATCTCACCCTGGGAAATTATCTTGGCGCTCTGAAAAACTGGCTGACTTTAAGTGATGAATATGAGTGCTTTTACAGTGTGGTAGACCTTCATTCTATTACTGTCCGTCAGAATCCGGCAGAGCTTCGCAAAAGCGCCCGCAATCTTCTGACTCTTTATATTGCAGCAGGCCTTGATCCGAAGAAAAACTGCATTTACTATCAGTCCCATGTTTCCGGACATGCTGAACTGGCCTGGATCTTAAACTGCTTTACCTACATGGGAGAGCTGAACCGTATGACTCAGTTTAAGGATAAATCTGCAAAGCATGCGGATAATATCAATGCAGGTCTGTTTACTTATCCAGTTCTGATGGCAGCAGATATCCTCCTGTATCAGACAGACGTGGTTCCGGTTGGAATTGACCAGATGCAGCATCTGGAGCTTACCAGAAATATTGCAGAGCGTTTCAATAACATTTACGGAGATGTGTTTACTGTTCCGGAAGCATATGTTGGCAAGGTGGGAGCAAAGATCATGAGCCTTCAGGATCCCACCAGGAAGATGTCCAAATCTGACGAAAATCCCAATGCCAGCATTTATCTTATGGATGACCCGGATACCATTATGCGTAAATTTAAGCGCGCGGTAACAGATTCCGAGGGCTGTGTAAGCTACAGAGACGAGCAGCCGGGCGTAAAGAACCTCATTGAGATTTACTGTGCCTGCACAGGAAAAACTCCGGATGAGGCAGTGAGGGAATTTGAGGGAAAAGGCTACGGTGAGCTGAAACCGGCGGTTGCAGAGTCTGTTATTTCTGCTCTCAAACCTCTTCAGGATGAGTTTGCCCGTCTTTCTAAGGATAAGGCGTACATTGATTCCATTATCAAAGAAAACGCAGAAAAGGCTAATTATTTTGCAACAAAAACTCTGCGCAAGGTTCAGAGAAAAGTTGGTTTCCCGGACAGAATCCGGTAAGGAAAAAGGGAAAGAGAGACTCCGGCATATGAACATCATATGACAGAAGTCCCCAGGGAGGATTTTTGTCAGTAAACAGCAGAATCAGGAGGAAAATAAAAAATGAAACATAAAACTCTGGCAGTACTTTGTGCAGTAGTCCTTACAGCAGGCATGATGACAGGATGCGGACAAAAAACAGAAGATGCAAAGACAGAGAGCAGCAGCGAAAAGACAGTCAGCGATGAGATGGCAGAAAAAGCTGGCTTCAGTGACGGTTCTGGTGAGGAGGCTTCTGATAAGGAAAGCGCTTCAGAGACTAAAGACACAAAAGAAGCAGTTCTTGATACAAGTAAGGAGCTGACAGGAATCCACCATGCGCAGATCAATGTAAAGGACTATGGTGAGATTCAGGTGGAGCTGGACGCAGACACTGCGCCCATTACAGTAACCAATTTTGTCAAGCTGGCTCAGGAGGGCTTTTATGACGGACTGACCTTCCACCGTATTATGGACGGCTTTATGGTTCAGGGCGGAGATCCTCTGGGAAATGGAACAGGCGGCTCTGATGAAAATATCAAAGGTGAATTTTCAAATAACGGGGTGGAAAACAATATTTCTCATACAAGAGGCGTGATTTCTATGGCAAGAGCTATGGATCCGGACAGTGCAAGCTCTCAGTTTTTTATCGTACATGAGGACAGCACCTTCCTGGACGGAGATTATGCAGGCTTTGGTCATGTCACAGAGGGAATGGACGTTGTGGATGCAATCTGTAAGGATGCGAAACCCACAGATGACAACGGAACCATCAAACCGGAAGAACAGCCGGTGATCGAGAGCATCACCATTGTTGACTGACATACAGGGTAAAAATAAAATCCTTGTAATTTACAGTACAGAAGTATATAATAATTACTGTTCACAGGTTGCCGGGAACAGTAACCTATGATAAACAATAAAACAAAATAAAGCAGACGGGAGCTTGTATGACAGGCTGAGAGGAAGGTATGACCTTCGACCGATAACCTGATTTGGATAATGCCAACGTAGGGATGCCTGAGCATAAGTGTATGTATAACGGGAAATTACCGAAGCTGGTAGTTTCTCGTTTTTTATTTACCGGGAAAGCAGTTCCTTTTCCATGGGATTTTGAAATGCGGGGCGGAACAGTCTGGTTTCTGCTTGAAAAGAGGTGAAAATATGGTAAAGATCAACGGCAAGCTTCTGGAGGCAGAGGGAAAAACTCTGACAGAATATCTGGAAGGCGCAGGCTATCAGATACCGCGTGTGGCAGTAGAAAAAAATGGAGAAATTGTGCCAAAGGCAGAGTATTCCCACACGGTTCTTAAAAATGGAGACAGCGTTGAAGTAGTGAGCTTTGTAGGAGGAGGCTGAATGATTCCAACCAGAGAAGAAATGGAACAGGCATTTAAGATGCGTCACGGAAAAGAACTGCAGGAGAAATTTTCTTCAGCAGTGGTGGCAGTCTGTGGTCTGGGAGGGCTTGGCTCTCACATTGCCGAAGCCCTTGCCAGGGCCGGGATTGGTAAGCTGATCCTGATTGATTTCGACTATGTAGATGTCAGTAATCTTCACCGGCAGCAGTATAAGGCTACACAGGTAGGAAAGAGCAAAACAGAAGCAATGGAGGAGAATCTCAAAGAGATCGCGCCGTATCTGAACACGGAAGTACATAATGTAAAAATAACCCGGGACAATGCAAAAGAGCTTTTAGAGGAGGCAGATATTATCTGTGAGGCCTTTGATGATGCAGAAAGCAAAGCCATGCTTACCGATGTGGTACTGTGCAGCATGCGGGAAAAATATCTGGTAGCCGCATCGGGAATGGCAGGAATGGGAAGTGCCAATGATATCCGTACCAGAAAGATCACAGAACGTTTTTATCTCTGTGGAGATGAAACCAGCGAGGTAAAAGAGCAGCACAGCCTTGTGGCTTCCAGAGTGATGGTGTGCGCAGCCCACCAGGCTCACGCAGTCCTGCGCATACTTGCCGGTAAATAATACTGCCGCTGTAATTTTGCAGCAACGGTAATGAATCAAAGCTTATTCCAGACAGCAGCTGTCAATGGGAAGCGCACTGTAAATCGTGAGATATTTAACTGCGCAAATTACAGTGGAAAAACAATGTACAAAGAGAGGAAACGGACAATGAATGATAAGCTGATCATAGGGGGATATGAATTTAACTCCCGTTTTATTCTCGGCTCAGGAAAGTATTCCCTGAAGCTGATCCAGGCGGCAGTAAAGGACGCCGGAGCAGAAATTATTACACTGGCAGTACGCCGGGCAAATACAAAGGACCAGGAAAATATCCTGGATTTTATTCCGGAAGGAGTGACCCTTCTTCCAAATACAAGCGGAGCAAGAAATGCAGAGGAAGCAGTAAGAATTGCCTGTCTTGCCCGGGAGCTTGGATGTGGGGATTTTGTAAAAATAGAGATCATGCGTGATTCTAAATATCTGCTTCCTGACAATCAGGAAACCGTAAAGGCAACAGAGATTCTGGCAGATAAAGGATTTGTGGTAATGCCGTATATGTATCCGGATCTGAACACTGCCCGCGATCTGGTAAATGCAGGAGCGGCGGCAGTGATGCCTCTGGCATCCCCTATTGGATCGAATAAAGGTCTGGCAACAAAGGATTTTATCCAGATCCTTATTGATGAGATCGATCTTCCCATTATTGTTGATGCGGGGATCGGGAAGCCTTCTCAGGCCTGTGAGGCAATGGAAATGGGAGCGGCGGCAATTATGGCAAACACAGCTCTTGCCACAGCGGGAAACCTGCCTTTGATGGCTGCTGCTTTTAAACAGGCCATTGAAGCCGGACGAAAGGCGTATCTTGCAGGTCTTGGAAGAGTGCTTACAAGAGGCGCCGCTGCTTCTGATCCGCTGACAGGATTTTTAAGAGATTAGAGGTGAGTGAAGTGGAAAATCAGTTTTTTGTAGATTCTGAGTATCTTTCTGAAAAGGCCCTGGAAAAAAAGCATCGTCTGGAGACAGATCCCTCTTCCCGGAAAAATCATATGGAATATCTGCCCGGGATGGAAAAGATCAGATCCCAGGTGTGCGGACAGGTTATGGATCAGGTGAAAAGCTATGATTATACGGTTTACACAGCTTCTGACGTAAGGGCTGCGCTGAATCATGAAACCTGCTCAGTGGAGGATTTTAAAGCTCTGCTTTCTCCGGCGGCAGAGCCGTTTCTTGAGGAAATGGCTCAGAGAGCCCGCATGGAAACAGGACGGCATTTCGGAAACACAGTGTATCTTTTTACGCCTCTGTATATTGCAAACTACTGCGAGAATTACTGTGTATACTGTGGATTTAACTGCTATAACCACATCAGCCGCATGAAGCTTTCCATGGAGCAGATTGAAAAAGAAATGAAGATCATTGCAGACAGCGGTATGGAGGAGATTTTGATCCTTACAGGAGAAAGCCGCAGTCAGAGTGACGTAACGTATATTGGAGAGGCCTGCAGGCTTGCGCGGAAATATTTTCGTATGGTCGGCCTGGAAATCTATCCGGTAAATACAGATGAATATGCCTATCTTCACCAGTGCGGCGCAGATTATGTGACAGTATTTCAGGAAACCTATGATACGGATAAATATGAACAGCTTCATCTGATGGGACACAAAAGAGTATGGCCCTACCGTTTTGACGCCCAGGAGCGGGCTCTGCGGGGCGGTATGAGAGGAGTGGCTTTTTCAGCTCTTCTCGGACTTTCGGATTTTCGCAGGGATGCGCTGGCCACCGGTCTTCATGTGTATTATCTGCAGCGCAAATATCCTCATGCAGAGATGTCTCTGTCCTGTCCGAGACTTCGTCCTATTATTAACAATGATAAGATCAATCCGCTGGATGTTCATGAAAAGCAGCTTTGCCAGATTATCTGCGCATATCGTATTTTTCTGCCTTTTGCCGGAATTACCGTATCTTCCAGGGAAAGCGCAGAATTTCGGAACGGTATTGTAAAGATTGCTGCCACAAAGATTTCCGCTGGGGTATCCACAGGGATCGGTGATCATGAAAGCAAGTATAATGGCAGGGAATCAGAGGAAGCAAAAGGCGATGAACAGTTTGAAATTGATGACAGCAGAAGTCTGGATGTGATGTACAGAGACATTGCAGAAGAAGGGCTTCAGCCGGTTCTGAACGATTATGTATATGTCTGAAAAAAACGCAGGCTCAGATATTTTCTGTATCACAAACAGAAAACTGTGCCGAGAAGATTTTTTTGCCAGGATCAGTAAGATTGCGGCTGCCCGTCCGGCAGCTGTGATTCTGAGAGAAAAGGATCTTTCAGAAAAGGAATATAAAGAGCTTGCAAAGAAGGTGCTTAAAATCTGCAGAGAACAGAAAACCGCCTGCATTCTGCACAGCTTTCCGGAAACAGCTCTGGAGCTGGGATGTGGAAGCCTTCATCTTCCTCTTCCGGTTCTTATGGAAATGGATGACAGCCAGCGTCAGAAATTTCCGGTTCTTGGAGCGTCCTGCCATTCTGTGGAGGATGCGGTGCTGGCAGAAAGGCTGGGATGCACTTATATTACGGCAGGGCACATTTTTGATACGGACTGTAAAAAGGGTCTGCCCGGGAGGGGACTGGAGTTTCTGAAAAACGTATGCGCAGGCGTTTCTATACCGGTTTATGCTATTGGCGGGATCGCGCCCGTTCATATCCGTCAGGTGAAAAGGGCAGGAGCGGCAGGCGCCTGCGTTATGAGCGGGCTTATGATCTGCGAAGATCCGGAGGATTATTTGCAGGAGTTTAAGACACAGGAGCGATCCGGAAAATTATTTGCAGGAGCTTAAAAGACAGGAATAAAAGAGAAAAAATATTTTTACAGAGCTTTGTATTCTGAATAAGGGGAAAGGACAAAAGATCAACATGAAATTTCATAAAGATATGCTTCTTCTTTATGCAGTGACAGACAGAAAATGGACGGGCAGGCAGACCCTGTACGAACAGATTGAAGATGCTCTCAAGGGCGGAGCGACCATGATCCAGCTTCGGGAAAAGGACCTGCCGGAAAGCCGGCTTGTGGAGGAAGCAGAAAAAATAAAAGAACTCTGCCACAGCTATCATGTTCCTCTGATCATTAACGACAATGTAAAGGCAGCGCTTCTAAGCGGAGCGGACGGTGTACATGTGGGAAAAGAGGATATGGCGGTTTCTGACATACGGAAAACAGTTCCGGAGGATTTTATCATAGGAGCCACTGCAAAAACTACAGAGCAGGCCAAAAAAGCAGAACAGGAGGGCGCGGATTATCTTGGGGTGGGAGCTGTTTTTCCTTCTCCTACCAAACAGAATGCCATTCGTATTACAAGAGATCAGTTAAAAGAAATCTGCAGCGCGGTTTCTGTTCCGGCAGTGGCCATCGGCGGGATCACCAGGCAGAATATAGAAGAGCTTGCCGGAGGGAAAATGGCAGGGGCAGCCGTAGTATCCGGGATTTTTTCCGCTCAGGATATACAGAAGGAAACGGCTCTTCTGAAGAAAAAAATACAGGAGGTTTTAAACCTATGAGCGTCCATGCAGTTCTGACCATTGCAGGAAGTGATTCCAGCGGGGGAGCCGGCATCCAGGCAGATATTAAAACCATGATCACAAACGGCGTGTATGCCATGAGCGCCATAACGGCCCTGACTGCCCAGAATACAACAGGCGTGCGCTCTGTCATGGAGGTGCCGCCGGAATTTCTGGGAGACCAGCTGGATGCGGTATTCGAAGATATTTACCCGGAAGCAGTAAAGATCGGCATGGTATCGTCAAAAGAACTGATCCAGGTAATTGGAGAGAAGCTTCGGTTTTATCAGGCAAAAAACGTGGTGGTGGATCCGGTTATGGTGGCTTCCAGCGGTTCCTCCCTGATGAAAAATAACGGGGTAGAGGTGATGATAAAAGAGCTGTTTCCCCTTGCATCTCTGATTACGCCAAATATTCCGGAGGCAGAAATTCTTTCCGGCTGTGAGATAAAGAATAAACAGGATATGGAGGCGGCAGCAGAAAAGCTCAGTGATCTTGGCGCAGAGGCAGTTCTTTTAAAAGGAGGACACAGCATCAGTGATGCAGACGATCTTCTCTGCGTGGAAGGACAGAAGATCTGGATCAAAGGAAGAAGAATCTATAATCCCAATACCCACGGAACAGGCTGTACCCTTTCTTCGGCGATCGCATCCAATCTTGCAAAGGGAATGGAAATGGAAGAGGCGGTAAGAAAAGCAAAGGAATATATTTCAAAGGCTCTGGAAGCCGGACTGGATCTGGGAAAGGGAAGCGGCCCTCTGGATCACGCTTTTTATATGGCAAATCTGTAAAACAGAAAATAGATATAAATGAATAAAATCAGTATTACAAAAATAAAGACACGGAAAGGAAACGCTTTATGAGAGAATATAAAACACAGATGGAGGCTGCAAGACGTGGGATTATCACCCCGGAAATGAAAAAGGTTGCAGCAAAAGAGTACCGCACAGAGGAAGAAATCAGAGAGCTTGTTGCAAAAGGCCAGGTGGCTATCTGCGCCAACAGGCTTCACACCTGTATTGAGCCAAATGGAGTAGGCTCCATGCTGCGTACAAAGATCAATGTGAATCTTGGAGTTTCCAGAGACTGTAAGGATTATGACATTGAAATGGAAAAGGTAATGGCAGCAGTGAATATGGGAGCTGAGGCTATTATGGATCTTTCCTCTCACGGAAACACACAGCCTTTCCGCAAAAAACTGATCCGGGAATGCCCGGCTATGATCGGAACCGTTCCTGTTTATGACAGTGTGATCCATTATCAGAGAGATCTTTCTACTTTGACTGCAAAGGATTTTATTGACGTGATCCGGCTTCATGCACAGGACGGCGTTGATTTTGTGACTCTTCACTGCGGAATTACCAGAAAGACCATTGATCAGATCAAAAAACACAAAAGAAAAATGAACATTGTATCCAGAGGAGGTTCTCTTGTTTTTGCCTGGATGAGCATGACAGGGGAGGAGAATCCTTTTTATGAGTATTATGATGAGATTCTGGATATCTGCCGGGAATATGATGTGACGATTTCTCTTGGCGATGCCTGCCGGCCCGGCTGTCTGGCAGACGCCAGCGATGTATGCCAGATTGAGGAGCTGGTCCGTCTGGGTGAGCTGACAAAGAGAGCCTGGGAAAAGGATGTGCAGGTTATGGTTGAGGGACCGGGACATATGCCTCTTGATCAGATCGAGGCAAACATGAAGCTGCAGCAGTCCATCTGCATGGGAGCGCCCTTTTATGTTCTGGGACCGATTGTTACGGATATTGCGCCGGGCTATGATCACATCACTTCTGCCATTGGAGGAGCCGTTGCAGCTTCAGCAGGAGCCGCCTTCCTCTGCTACGTAACTCCTGCAGAGCATCTGGCCCTTCCCAATGTGGAGGATGTGAAGCAGGGGATCATCGCATCCAGGATCGCGGCACATGCAGCGGATATTGCAAAAAAAGTTCCTCATGCAAGAGACATGGACGATGCCATGGCAGATGCAAGAAGAACCTTTGACTGGGAAAAACAGTGGGAGTGCTCCATTGACCCGGACACTGCCAGAAGCATCCGGGATGACAGAGCTCCGGAGCATGAGGATACCTGTTCCATGTGCGGAAAATTCTGCGCGGTACGAAGCATGAACAAGGCTCTGAACGGAGAATATATTGATATTCTTTAAGACCTGGAGCGGGCTTACAGCTTTATGATAAGAACAGGGATGGGCGGATTATTGGGACGGTTAAAATAATCGCTGCGGATCACCAGATACTTCCTGGGATCCAGAGCAGAAAGCCAGGCAAGAACCTGGTTCCGTTCCTGAAATCCGGAGTCCCCTCCGCTGTAAATGCAAAGGGAGATCAGCCCGTTTTTCTGAAGCAGAGAGAGTCCCTGCTCCAGAGCCTGGATGCTGGTTTCGGCCTTTGTGGACAGGGAATGATCTCCTCCGGGAAGATAGCCCAGATTAAATACAATACAGCTGACAGATCCTGGAGAAGCATAACTGCCCATATTGGTATGGGAATCAAGGATCAGCTGATAATTTTCGGGAGCGCCTGCACACTGCAGGCGCTTTCTGGTATTAGTAAGAGCCATTTCCTGAATGTCAAAGGCCAGTACCTGTCCGTTTTCTTTACAGAGTGTACTTAAAAGCAGGGTGTCGTTTCCGTTTCCCATGGTGGCGTCAATACACAGATCTCCGGGTTTTACCTGTTCCCGGATAAACCGGGCGCACCATTGCGTGATCTGACAGGAATCCATAAAATGTGTCTCCTTTTAATAACTGGTTGTCAGGGAAAGCTACAGGTTCCCTAAATTATCCAAGATAGCTTTTCAGAAGATTGAAGGTATTTTCCACACCTTTTTTGTGGCTTCTTTCATATCCGTGAGAAGCGTATACGCCCGGACCGATAAGACCGTGGCGCGCATCCACTCCCGCGCTTAAAGCTGCATCTGCATCAGAACCGTAATACGGGTATACATCTACGGCAAAATCCACATCCGCCTGTCTGGCAGCCCGGATAAGTCCGGAAACAACATCATAATGATAAGGTCCCCGGCTGTCCTTGGCGCAGATGGAAACCTGACATTCCGTACATTCCAGACCTTCCCCTACACAGCCCATATCCACGGACAGAAGCTCTGTCACCTGTTCCGGTATGGAAGCGCAGCCGCCGTGTCCCACTTCCTCAAATACGGTAATGTGCTGGTAGATCCTGCGGTCAGGAGTAATATTTTCATCTTTTAAATATTTGGCATAGCCCAGAAGAATGGCAGTACTCAGCTTGTCATCCAGAAAACGGCTTTTAATAAAGCCGGAAGGAGTGACAACTGTTCTGGGATCAAAGCAGACAATGTCTCCGGTCATAATACCAAGAGCTTTTACCTCCTCGGCAGAAGTTACCAGCTCGTCCAGAAGAACCTCCATGTCCTTGTAGGTTCTTTTTGTATCATTGTATTCTCCGTTTACGTGAATGGAGGCGTTGCTTAACTGGAAAGTTCCGGTATAGGTTTTTCCCTCTCTTGTAATGATACGGCAGTTTTCTGCTTCCGCATTATTTGCATTCATTCCTCCTAAAGGACTGAGCTTCAGCCGGCCCTCGCCGGTAATAGAAGAAACCATGGCTCCCAGTGTGTCGGTATGTGCCATCAGCATAACAGGTCCCTTTGCAGGATCCTCTGTATTTTCCTCTGTGCCCCGGGAGATCTGCACCAGAACGCCGCCCTTTGTGGTAAGCTGCGGATCATATCCCATTTCTCTGTAGGTTTCCAGAAGCCACTGGGATACATGTTCTGTGTATCCGGAAGGACTGTCAATGGAAAGAAGTTTCTGCGCCTGCTGAATGATATATTCGGTATAGTCTTTCATTGTGAAGTCTCCTTTGTAAAAATTTTCTGTACTGTAAATGAGCAAATTCAAAAAACGCACAAAGTAATTCCTGTTTATCCACGTATCATAGACAGATCGGTTCCGGCAATTTTTGGTGTCCGTTTATTTTCTGTGTTAAAATCCGGTATTTCCTCATTTATCGTTTTGCATTTATTATAAGAAAAAACACACTCAAGGTCAATTACAGAAGAGTTATTTTCCATAAAAGAGTTACTGCCAGGTAATGGTTGGCACTTTTTTTATACAGAGTGACAGAGCAGAGGTAAGCCCGAGCTGCCAAAAGGGAGACTGATATATATGCCGGAATCCGGTATACACAGTACAACATGCCGCCATCAAGGGTGTATAAAAATATAAACACAGGAAAAATCCATTGCAATTAAAAGAAGGGATTGGTAAAATAAATGGACAGGTAAAAAAGCTTTGGTCTTTTCAGGCCATGAAAGGGAGGAAACCGGAATGTTAAAGGGAAAAACAGTACTTCTGGGTGTAACCGGAAGTATTGCCGCATATAAGATCGCATATCTTGCCAGCGCGCTGAAAAAGCTGCACGCGCAGGTTCATGTACTAATGACAGAGAATGCCACGAATTTTATCAATCCCATTACATTTGAATCTCTCACCGGAAACAAGTGTCTGGTGGATACCTTTGACCGGAACTTTCAGTTTCAGGTAGAGCATGTGTCCATTGCAAAACAGGCAGATATGGTGATGATCGCTCCTGCAAGCGCCAATGTGATCGGAAAGCTTGCCCACGGGATTGCAGACGATATGCTTACCACCACGGTCATGGCATGTAAATGTAAAAAGTATATTTCTCCTGCCATGAACACCAATATGTACGAGAATCCCATTCTCCAGGATAATCTGAAGATTCTTCGCCGTTACGATTATGAAGTGATCGATCCGGCTGTGGGATATCTTGCATGCGGAGATACGGGAGCAGGCAAAATGCCGGAGCCGGAAATCCTCTTACAGTATATCCTGAAGGAAATTGCCTGTGAGAAGGACTTAAAGGGCAAAAAAGTTCTTGTCACTGCAGGTCCCACTCAGGAGGCCATTGATCCGGTCCGCTATATTACCAATCACTCCTCAGGCAAAATGGGATATGCCCTGGCCAGAGCTGCCATGCTGCGGGGAGCTGAGGTTACGCTGGTAAGCGGTCCCTGCGCCATTGCGGCTCCGCCCTTTGTAAAAATGATTCCTGTTGTCACTGCAAGGGACATGTTTGAGACAGTCACATCAGTAAGTGAGGAACAGGATATTATTATCAAGGCTGCGGCAGTGGCAGATTACCGTCCGCTTCACGTAGCTGATGAAAAGGTAAAAAAACAGGATGGAGAAATGAGTATTGAGCTGGAAAGGACAGACGATATCCTGAAATATCTGGGAGAGCACAGACGTCCGGGACAGTTTTTATGCGGTTTTTCCATGGAAACACAGAATATGATCGGTAATTCCAGGGCCAAGCTTGAGAAAAAGCATCTGGACATGGTGGCAGCCAACAATTTAAAAGAGGCCGGCGCCGGATTCCAGGGGGATACCAATATCCTGACCCTGATTACACAGAATGAGGACGTATCACTTCAGCTGATGAGCAAGGAGGATGCAGCCAACGCCATTCTGGATAAAATCCTTTCTGTCTGTAAAGAAAGGGAAGTGTAACCCGTTTATCAGGAAGCGGGCAAATACACTTACCGCCCGCAGTTCCGCACCGTATTGTATCCCTGTAGGAGGGAACGATAACAAGGAGGAAAAAATGAAAACAAAAAAGAAATTCACAACATCACAGCTTACTGTACTGGGACTGATGTCAGGGGTTCTTCTGCTTATGGCATACACCCCTCTGGGCTATCTGAATATCGGGCCTCTGGCGATCTCCTTTAATGTGATCCCGGTGGCTGTCAGCGCCGTGGTACTTGGTCCCGCAGGCGGGGCAGTGGCCGGAGCCATTTTCGGACTGACCAGCTTCGGACAGTGTATCGGAATCGGAGGAACCAGCGCTATGGGCGCGGTATTGTTCGGCATCAGCCCTGTTCTTGCTTTTCTGCAGAGATTTATTCCAAGGCTTCTTATGGGAGTTTGTGTGGGATATATTTTCAGAACAGTACGGAAAAAAGCCAATATTTATGTTTCCTGCGCAGTGACCGGATTTTTCTCAGCGTTTCTGAACACGGTATTTTTTATGACAGCGCTTGTGGGAATGTTTGGAAATACGGAATATATCAGAGAGCTGATAGGTGGGCAGAATGTACTATTGTTCTGCTGTGCTTTTGTAGGTATTAATGCAGTCTGTGAAATGGCTGCGTCTACAGTGATCACCGGAGCAGTGGGGACCGCGCTTTCCAGAGCAAGGCTGATCCCGGCATCTCAGATTGCGGTGAAACAGAGTATCTGATAAAGGAATGAACAAGAATGATCTTAGCGATTGATATTGGAAATACAAATATTGTAGTGGGATGTATAGACAGAGAAAAGATATATTTTGTGGAACGTCTTTCTACTGTTCGTACAAAAACAGAACTGGAATATGCCATTGATCTGAAAACAGTTCTTGATATTTATCACATTAAGGGGCAGGAAATTGAGGGATGTATTATTTCCTCTGTTGTTCCCCAGATCACAAATGTAGCCAGACTTGCTGCAGAAAAGATCCTGAAAAAGGATGTGATGGTGGTTGGTCCCGGGCTGAAGACAGGCCTTAACATTATGCTTGATAATCCCAGTGAAATGGGAGCTGACCGGGTGGCTGACGCAGTGGCAGCTATGACCTTTTATCCGGTGCCGCTGGTGATCGTGGATATGGGAACAGCCACAACTGTTTCCGTGGTAGACGAAAAGAAACGGTTTATGGGAGGCATGATCCTTCCGGGAGTAAGGGTTTCGCTGGACGCTCTTACGGCAAGGGCATCCCAGTTAAGCGGCATCAGTATAGAAGAGCCTAAACGACTGATCGGAAGAAACACAGTGGACTGTATGAAAAGCGGAATCCTTTATGGAAATGCGGCGGCAGTGGATGGTATTGTGGACAGGATCGAAGAGTATCTGGGACAGGACGTAACCGTGATCGCCACCGGGGGAATGTCAAAAAAGATCATTCCTCACTGTAAAAGAGAAATGATCTGGGATGCGGATCTTCTTCTGAAAGGGCTTCTTGTGATCTACGAAAAAAACAGATCATAAAAATCCCTGAGCCATGTCCTGAGGAACAGACGCTGTCAGGCACAGCTGCCTGCCGGTTATGGGATGGGAAAATTCTATCTGTACGGAGTGAAGAGGCTGGCGGCTGAACCGGCTGTAGTCCGGACAGTACAGATAGTCTGCCGGAAGCGGGTAGCCCAGATATCCCATGTGCACGCGGATCTGATGGGTACGCCCGGTTTCCAGATGAAGCTCCAGAAGAGAGTGACCGTTTCTGGTATCCAGCCTTTCATAAAAGGTAACTGCAGATTCGCCGTTGTCGAAATCTACACATCGTTGAATTACAGAATCTCCAAGCCTTGCAATGGGTGCGGAGATTTTTCCTTTTTCCGGGGGAATTCCCTTTACCACTGCCAGATAGGTGCGGCGGATCTCGCGGCGTTTCATCTGAGCGGAGAGGATGGCGGCGCTTAAAGGATTTTTTGCCAGGATCAGAGCGCCGGAGGTATCTCTGTCAAGACGGTTGATGCAGCGGAAGGGGCAGAACAGATTTCTGCTTTCAAAATAAAAAGCAGCGCCGTTTGCCAGTGTATTTTCGTAATTTCCCATGGAAGGATGCACCGGCATTCCCGCAGGCTTGTCCACAGCAAGAATATCTTCATCTTCATATAAAACAGAAAGCTCCATGGGAACCGGAATTATATGCTCTGTGGATCCTGTTTCCGGAACCAGGATGTTCAGAATATCATGATTTTTTAATAAGGTACGTCCTCCTGCTTTTTCGCCATTGAGAGAAATGGCGTTTTTTTCTGCCTTCATGGAAGAAAGGATATGTCTGGAAAAACCTTTTGAACGCAGAAAATCCAGAATCTGCATGCTGGCATCTGCTTCTGTTATATGGTAGGTCACTGATCGATTCATAGAGAGGTTCCTGCTTCCTTTTCTGTATATTGGGCACCGGAGTCAGAAGTAATCTGCTTTTTATTCTGTTTTATAAGCTTCCGGTAGGTTCCGGCAGACATACCGCAGTATTTGCGGAAGCTCTGGGACAGATAGCTCTGAGAGGAAAAGCCGGCCTGGTGAGCAATATCTGAGATTCCATAATCGGAATTTTCCAGAAGTTCTTTGCACACCTCGATTCGTTTCCGGTTCAGGTAACTGATAGGAGAAATTCCATAGTATTTTGTAAATTCATGGCTCAGATAATATTTGTTCAGATGGCTGAAAACAGCAAGATCATCCAGAGTAATGGATTCGCTGTAACTGGAATCCAGATACCGTTTTACAGCAGCGCAGGCTCGGCTGGGGTGCTGAGAAGAAATGACTTCAAAGGCAGAATCTGTAAGCCGTTTCAGCTGCAGGGTAAGGATTTCCAGAAGATGCATGCAGATGCTTTCATATCCTTCTGCCTTTTTGTCCAGCTCCTGGAAAATCGCGTTAAAATAAAAAAGAAGATCCGCCTGTTTTTTTCTGCAGTTAAAGATCTGGAAATCCCGGTGGTCATTAAAAGAAAAGGAAATTCCGTCCACTCCCACAGTAAAATAACTTAAAGGAGAGATTCCGTTGGAAATTTCCGTATGGCTCAGATGGGGATTGACAATAATAAGATCGTCTTTTTCAATGGGGAAAATCTGACTTTCAATCAGAAAGCTTCCTTTGCCCTCCCGTACATAAAAAAGTTCTGTAAAAGTGTGGGAATGGGGGATGCTGGACCAGTCTCCCTCATAGCGTGAGGCTGAGGCTGAAATAAGTACAGCATTCATGGAAGTTTCTGTTTCTGATGAAAAATGAAGAGACTGATTGCTCATAAAAACTCCTTTCCGCAGTTTCTGTTATCATATCATAAAAAAATTCTTACAGCAAGATTTCTAAAAAACAAAGCAAAAAGAGAATTGAATTCATGTGCAGGAATTATTATTCTATAATCATAATGAAAAAACTAAGCGTATGTACAGGGAGTTTTTTACACAAATTATATGGAGGTATGAACATGGCAGAAAAAAGAGGAAGAGTCACGATTCCTACAGATCTGGACGTGATCAGAGAGACACTTGATATTATGAAAGAGTGGGGCGCAGATGCCATCCGTGACTGTGACGGAACAGAGTTTCCTCAGGAACTGAAGGATACCGGATCCAAGATCTATGCAACTTATTACACAACACGTAAGGATAACGACTGGGCAAAAGCACATCCGGAAGAGATCCAGCAGATGTATATTATGACATCCATCCACACAGCAGTGGAAGAATCTCTGGAAATTCACCTGATGGATCATCTTTACCCGGATATGCTTGCTGTAAATACAAGAGATGATATCCGCAAATGGTGGGAGGTTATGGACCGCACCACAGGACAGCCGGTTCCATGCGAAAAATGGTCTTATCATGAAGAGACCGGAAATGTCAGGATTCAGGCAGTTCCTTTTCATCAGTATACCGTAAGCTTTCTTGCATATATTATGTGGGATCCGGTTCATATGTACAATGCAGTTGTCAACGACTGGAAGGACGTGGAGCCTCAGATGACCTTTGACGTACGTCAGCCTGCCACAAGAGAGTACTCTCTGAAACGTCTCCGCCGTTTCCTGGAAACCCATGATTATGTGGACGTAGTCCGTTTTACCACATTTTTCCACCAGTTCACTCTGATTTTTGACGAGATGGCAAGAGAAAAATATGTGGACTGGTACGGATATTCTGCATCAGTAAGTCCGTATATTCTGGAACAGTTTGAAAAAGAAGTGGGTTATCCGTTCCGTCCGGAATACATTATCGACCAGGGTTATATGAATAATACTTACCGTATTCCGTCAAAGGAATTCCGTGATTTCCAGACATTCCAGCGCAGAGAGGTTGCTCTCCTTGCAAAACAGATGGTGGACATTGTTCATGAGTACGGTAAGGAAGCCATGATGTTCATGGGCGATCACTGGATCGGTATGGAGCCGTTTATGGATGAATTTGCCCAGATCGGACTTGACGCTGTGGTTGGAAGCGTTGGAAACGGTGCAACACTTCGTCTGTTCAGCGATATCAAACATGTAAAATACACAGAGGGACGTTTCCTTCCGTATTTCTTCCCGGATACCTTCCATGAAGGCGGAGATCCGGTAAAAGAAGCAAAGGTAAACTGGGTAACTGCAAGAAGAGCGATCCTGAGAAGCCCGATCCAGAGAATCGGCTATGGCGGATATCTGAAGCTTGCCATCCAGTTCCCGGATTTTGTGGATTATATTAAAGAGGTGTGTCAGGAGTTCCGTACTCTTTACGACAATATTCAGGGCGTTACTCCATACTGCGTAAAGAAAGTGGCTGTCTTAAACTGCTGGGGCAAAATGCGCGCATGGGGAAATCATATGGTTCATCATGGCCTTTACTATAAACAGAATTATTCCTATTTCGGAATCATTGAGGCTTTAAGCGGCGCTCCTTTTGATGTTTCCTTTATCAGCTTTGAGGACATCAAGGCAGATCCGGCGCTTCTTAAGAATTTTGACGTTGTGATCAATGTCGGCGATGCAGATACTGCCCAGAGCGGCGGAGAATACTGGATCGATGAGACAGTAAGCACTGCAGTCCGTGAGTTTGTCTATAACGGCGGCGGCTTTATCGGCGTAGGTGAGCCTGGCGCTCATCAGTGGCAGGGTAAATTCTTCCAGCTGGACGATATTCTCGGTGTGGAAGAAGAAAGAGGCTTTAACTTAAATACAGACAAGTACAACTGGGATGAGCACAGAGATCACTTTATCCTGAAGGACTGCGACGGAGAAGTGGATTTTGGCGAAGGCAAAAAGAACATCTTTGCTCTTCCGGATACAGAGATCCTGATCCAGAAGGACAAAGAAGTACAGATGGCAGTAAATACCTTTGGAAAGGGACGTGGCGTTTACATCAGCGGTCTGCCGTACAGCTTTGAGAACAGCCGTGTGCTTTACCGCGCAGTGCTCTGGTCCGCATCTGCAGAGGAAGAGCTGAACTGCTGGTATTCCACCAACTACAACGTAGAGGTTCACGCCTATGTGAAAAATGGCAAATATTGTGTGGTTAATAACACTTATGAGCCTCAGGATACTACTGTTTTCCGCGGAGACGGCAGCAGCTTTGATCTTCACATGGAAGCAAATGAAATCAAATGGTATGAGATCGGATAAGTCTTACTGAAAGACCTCCCTTCCCATGTAATCAATAACCGCCTGTATTTCCGGCGAAATCCACTTGTTTTTGTGGTAAAGGATCTGTTTCCAGATTTCGATATTCAGATCCGGCACGGGAATACGGGCGAGTTTTTTTTCCTGAACAGCTGTTTCTGCCACATAATCCGGCAGAAAAGAGACTTCCAACCCTTTTTGCAGCATCTGTGTGATCAGGCTGGTATCGCTGAGCTCCAGAAAAGGAGTGATCTCCAGAGAAAGACTGGTCAGGTGCTGATCCAGAAGCTTCTGATAGCTGGTATTCCTTTCTGTAAGGATAAAGGATTCATGGATCAGCTGCTTTACAGGAACAGATTCCCGGGATGCCAGAGGATGAGCTGAAGAACAGAAAAAATGGCAGGAAACAGGAGCCTCATAGGCAATCACATAGTTTCTGTCATAGATATGGTGATCCAGAGTGTACACAAGATCAATTTCATTCTGGCTTAAAAGCCGGAACATTTCTTCTGTGCTGGTGCTGATGACCTCCAGGGAGATATCAGGGAAATGCCGGTGGAACTGTTCAAAATTATTCTGGAACAGCCAGTGACATAAAGAAGGAGCAGTGGCAATTCGGATGTGGCCGGAAAGGGTCAGAGGATTGTCCGCTGTTTTTTTTATGGCCTCTGCCGTGCGGAAAAGCTCATGGGTAAGATTCAGGATCTCTTTTCCTTTTTCTGTAAGCCGGACTCTGTGGTTGATCCGTTCAAATAAAGGGATGCCAAGCTCTTTTTCCAGCTGACGGATCTGAGTGGATACTGAGGACTGGGTGTAGCCCAGACTTTCTGCAGCCTTTGTAAAGCTGCCAAGCTCTGCCACCTGAATAAAACTTTCAAGATTTCTGATTTCCATAAAAACCTCCTGTGTTATTATCAAAAATTTCAATACTTTTTATTAAAACTATCAATTTCTCAAATTATGTAATTTATTATATACTGGATCATATGACTATTCAACAAAAATGGAGGGGTTATGGGAGACTGGATTGTTAAAATAATTGAGAGTGTTTATAATTTTTTATGGGGAGATCTGATCGTACTGCCCCTGCCCGGAGGAGGAACGCTTCCGCTTTCTCTTCTTGTGATCATTCTGATACCGGCCGGGCTTTATTTTACGGTACGCACAAGGTTTCTTCCTGTTCGTCTGTTTCCGGATATGGTAAAAGCGGTTACAGGCAAAAAAACAAAAGAAAAGGGTTCTCTGTCAGTCATGCAGTCCCTGATCGTTTCTACTGCCACACGAGTGGGAATGGGAAACCTGGTGGGAGTGGTGGCAGCCATTTCTGCAGGCGGAGCCGGAGCTGTGTTCTGGATGTGGGTAACAGCCCTCATCGGATCTTCGACCGCATTTATCGAAGGAACACTGGCGCAGCTTTATAAAGAAAAGGATCCTCTGTACGGAGGATACCGGGGAGGCCCGTCCTATTACATACATAAATATCTTCAGGAAAAAAGAGGCGGCAAGGTCAGAAGATACTGTGGTCTTTCTGTACTGTTTGCCATTTCCGGACTGATCTGCTGGTGCGGAATCAGCCAGGTGATCAGTAATTCCGTATCCTCTGCATTTGAGAATGCCTTTCATATTCCGCCTTTATACAGCACCATTGCCCTGGTGGTTCTGGCAGCAGTGATCGTTCTTCGCAAAAATGCCACCGTAAAGGTTCTGGATGTTATGGTTCCCATCATGGCAGGCTGTTATCTTCTGATCACTGTTCTTCTGATCGTGATCAATTTCCGCATGATCCCGTCTGTGATCGGCAGGATCTTCCAGGAGGCTTTTGGTTTCCGTCAGGTTGTGGCAGGCGGATTTGGCGCTGTTCTTATGAATGGTATCAAGAGAGGATTGTTTTCCAATGAGGCAGGCTCCGGTTCCGCCCCCTGCGCGGCTGCAACAGCAGAGACGGATCATCCGGCAAAGGTAGGTCTGGGACAGGCTCTCGGAGTGTTTATTGACACCATTCTGATCTGCAGCTGTACGGCTATGATCATGCTTCTTACACCGGAAACTCTCACGCAGGGGCTTACCGGAATGGATCTTCTCCAGGAGGCAATGCGCTACCATCTTGGTACGTTCGGAGTAGTATTTATTGCCATTACTTTATGGCTGTTCAGTTTTTCCACTTTTGTGGGAATCCTGTTCTATGCAAGATCAAACGTTGCGTATCTTTTTGGCGACAACTGGTTTTCTCAGACCGCCTACAAGATCGTTGCCCTGGCAATGCTGTTTGTGGGAGGACTGGCTGCCTATACCGTGGTATGGGACCTTGGAGATGTGGGAGTCGGTCTTATGACATTATTTAATATCTTTATTCTGTTCCCAATGTCCAAAAAAGCCATTGATGCTCTGAAAGACTATGAAAAAAAGAAAAAAGCCTGAATCCGGGGCTTTAACAGAAAAACAGCAGTACATAAAACACAGGCAGATCATTTTTACAGTGGTCTGTCTGTTTTCTTTTAAAAAAATAGTGTATAATGATAAAAAAATCAGGGGAGGAAAACTTGTGAAGATCATAACTCTTATGGAAAATACACAGGGAGAAGAAGGCTGCGCTTTTGAACATGGGCTTTCTCTTTATATAGAAACTGAGAAACATAAAATCCTGGCAGATACAGGGGCTACGGGAGCCTTTGCAGAGAATGCAGAAGAGCTGGGAGTGGATCTCAGCTCTGTTGATATGGTGGTTTTAAGTCACGGTCATTATGATCATTCAGGCGGGATTCTTACATTTACAGAAAAGAATCGTCATGCAAGAATCTATATGCAGCAAAAAGCCACAGGGGATTTTTATCACGGAGAAAGATATATCGGCATTGACAGACGGATCCCCGATTTGCCTCAGGTGGAAATGATCCGGGGAGACAGGGTTCTGGACGGGGAAGTTTCGCTTTTTTCAAACATTACAGGGAGACGGTGTTTTCCCCAAAGCAATCTGGTTCTTACCCGGAAAATCAATGGAAAAGAGCAGCAGGATACCTTTGATCATGAACAGTGCCTGGTCATAAAAGAGGGAAAGGAACAGGTTCTGGTTTCCGGCTGCGCTCATAACGGCATTTTAAATATACTGGACAGATACCGGGAAATTTATGGCGGAATGCCTGCGAGGGTGATCAGCGGCTTTCACATGATGAAAAAAACACCATATACAGAGGAAGAAAAAAGCCTGATCCTGGAAACGGCAAAAGAGCTGGCAGAGTATGAGACGGTTTTTTATACAGGACATTGTACCGGAGACGAGGCCTTTGCCCTGATGAAGCCGGTTATGGGTGAAAAGCTGGTGAGACTTAGAAGCGGCGTACAGGTAATGTAAGCTCTGTACACTTATTGTTTACAGCTTGCTATCCCGTAAGACGTTTTGGCATATGTACCAAAAAACCGGGACAGACAGGGTAAAATCAGAGATTACAGACAGGTAGTATCTGTTATACTATAATAAAAACCGGAGATTCTGTCCTGAAGGGAATAGAATGCCGGGAAGAAATCATAGGCTTTAAATACAGAAGATGCAGAGGAACAGGGATTATGAACAAAAAAATCAGACTGAGCAGGAAAACACTGAAGATTATTCTTGCCGTATGCCTGACTGCGGCAGTTGCCATTACAGCAGGATTTTTTATCTACATATATGTGGTTGACAAAAATACTCTGGGCCGGGAAATCCGGATCTATCAGCAGGAAGTATCCGGACTTACTGTAGATGAGGCTCAGAAAAAAATCATGGATGCTTTTAACAGCAGGGAACTGACCTTTTATGAGGACGGAAAAGAGGTTTACCGCACGTCCATGATGGAACTGGGATATTCTCTGGATGAAAATGTTCTGAATGCCCAGCTGACAGCTATTAAACAGGAAAGAGATGCAGAAAGACAGATCATAGCGCAGCCGGTGAATTTCCGTATCGGGTATCAGATACAGAAGGATCAGGAAAAGGAAAAAGCAGCGCTTTCTGCTTCTCACTTTAACAATAAAGAGAGAAAAGCTTCTGTCAGCGCATCAATTTCCTACGAAGAGCAGAAACAGCAATTTGTTATGGTAAAGGACGTGCAGGGGGATCAGATTGACGAAGGCCGGCTGATAAGCCATGTAGATCAGATTCTTGATACCACTTTTCCGGAAGATCTTCTGGGCAGTGAGATTAAAATAGAAATGGGCCCCTCTGTTTATGTTCAGCCGGAAACCGTAGTGACAGATGAACTGCAGAAAAAGCTGGATTCGCTGAACGGTCAGCTGAAAAAATACAGAAGCACCACAGTTACTTATACCTTTGGCCCGGCAACGGAGGTTCTGGATTCTGCTGCGATCAGTTCCTGGATCAAAATCGAAGGAGAAAAGATCAGCATTGATGAGGCTGCGGCAAAAGCCTGGGTACAGCAGCTGGCTGCAGATTATGATACGATTTATGTGCCCCGTATCTTCCGCACCTCCTACGGAAACGACATTACCGTATCCGGAAATGAGTATGGCTTCCGCATTGATCAGGAGGCAGAGCTGAAACAGCTTCTGGAAGATCTGAAAACAGGAACAGCCATTTCCAGAGAGCCTGTTTACAGTATCCGGGGACTTCAGAGAAACGGAAAAGACGATCTTGCAGGCAGCTACATAGAAGTCAGCCTGGACAATCAGCATCTGTGGCTTTATAAGGACGGAGCACTGGTAACAGAAACCGATATTGTCAGCGGCGCTCCCACACCGGACAGGGAAACCTACCGCGGAGCGTGGCCCATCCCCTATAAGGCAAGCCCCTTTAATCTGACCAGTGACGTTTACGGATATGATGTAAAGGTAAATTACTGGATGCCTTTTGTTTACGGGCAGGGGCTTCATGACGCTTCCTGGCAGTCTTCTTTTGGCGGCAACAGATATAAAACCGGCGCAGGCAGCCACGGGTGTGTAAACCTTCCCACAGATCAGGCAGCGCTGATCTACAATACAATTGAAAGCGGATATCCGATTATTCTGTATTGATAAAAAAAGAGCAAAGGGGTTCTGATCACCCCTTTGCTGTAGTAATAAATTCTTTCATTTTTATGTATTCTTCATATCCGAAGGATATTTTCCCTTTTGTCAGATTAAAATATCCGTTTTTCTGCATGGACCGGATGGTGCGGTCCAGTGTTTTGATATTCATGCCAAGCTCTTCGCTGAGGCGTTCCCGTATTTTCTGCAGAATAAAGGCACCGTTTTCCGGAAAGACAGCATCTGTCTGTTCAGAAAGAGAACCTTCATATGCTCTTACCAGATAATCTGCCAGCAGAAAGGTTGGAGGGTAATAAAGCTTGAGGCCGTTGTTGTAGGAGGAACGGTATAGCTTAAAGGCAGTTCTTCTTGCCATCAGCCGGAGGATATGCTGGTCGTTCCGGATCCATGTCTCTGCATCCCTTCGGGAAATATAGATCACCGTACACTCTGTAACAGCCTCTATGGTAACAGAAGTGCGGGGCATTTCCGCCAGAATGGTCACCTCCCCGATAAAATCAATGGCCCGGTTTGTTTCGATCATATAGATTTTTCCATTTTCAAATTCATTAATGACCCGGTTTTCACCTTTTGCAACAATGCCGAAAAACTGAAGCTCACAGTCCTTCTGGTGAATCAGCTTTCCCGGAGGATAAACCTTGACAAAGGCCTTTTTTCGTATTTCCTCAGGCATGGTTTCTGTGTATTCTATAAGACCGGGGATTTCTTTTTCCAGATCTTCCACTGTCATAAACATTCTCCTTTTGCGTATATTCCATAAAGAAGTAATAGAAGTGTAAAAAAATATATTTCTATAAATACCAGTAAAAGTGCATGGCGCATAAAGATTTTCACGCATAATGAAAAATCATTTTATTATCTTCTCTGTAAACAGGAGTTCGCCGCTCTCTGTGTGTTAGAAAAATTATAGCACAAAGATGTGAGCGTTTCTACCGTTTTCCTCTTCCCATTTTCTAAAAAACTGTTCATAAATCACAAAAACACCTCAAATGTCCTTTTTTCTGTCAGCCCTTTTCGATAAGATAAAAATAACAAAAAACGGAACGGGAGGTAAGAGAAATCGTGAAAAAACAAAAAGAAAATTTTGCTTATGAGTCACTGGGACAAAGAATCAGAACAGAATGGAAAATCTACCTTCTGGCATTTCTTTTTGTTCTGATCGCAGACAATATCGGTCAGATCAAAATTCCAGTGGGAACAGGGATGTTTATTTTATTCCCAATCTTTTATGCCATTATTCTGGGCGTGGTAAGCGGCCCTCAGGTATTGAAAATCGTAGAAAACAAACATGTAAAAGCAGCTTCCAAGCTGGTGGTGGTCGGAATTGCGCCCTTTATTGCAAAGCTTGGAATTACAGCAGGAGCCAATATTGAAACAATTTTAAGCGCCGGTCCTGCAGTTCTGCTCCATGGCTTCGGAAATCTTTTTGGGATTTTCCTGGCGCTGCCGGTGGCCATTCTCCTGGGAATGAAAAGAGAGGCAGTGGGAGCCTGCTTTTCCATTAACCGTGAGTATCATATGGCGCTGATCAATAATATTTACGGCGCAGATTCTGCTGAGGCAAGAGGAAGTCTTTCTATTTATATTGTCGGCGGAATGGTGGGAACCATTTATTTTGGAATCCTGGCATCTGCAGTGGCAATGACCGGACTTTTTCATCCTGAGGCAATGGGACTGGCATCAGGTGTGGGTGCGGGAATCATGATGGCAAGCTCCAGCGCGTCTCTCTGCGCCATGTATCCTGATTTTGCAGAATCCATTAAAACGCTTGCCAGTGTGGGAGAAACCATGGCAGGAATAACAGGAATTTATATTAACATGTTTATTGCGATTCCCCTTTGCGACAAACTGTATCAGATACTGGAACCAAAGCTTGGTCGCTTTGGACGCAAAAAGAAGGCAGGAAAGGAGTAAGAGGATATGAGATACATAGAATGGCTGTTTCTTCTGGTGATCGGTGCCTGCGGTACCGGACTTGCAAACTTTATCGGATATGACGTGGGATTTATGGAGTCCCTTCCCGGGCTGGCAGTGCTGGTAATTATTTCCATGCTTGCAGTTGTCTGTACAAAGGTGATCCCTCTGAAGCTTCCCATTGTTGCCTACTGTGCCATCATTGGTCTTCTGGCTGCCTGTCCTTTATCTCCGGTAAGGGCTTTTGTGATCGATGCTGCGGCAAAGATCAATTTTACAGCGCCGTTTACCATGGTGGGAGCCTATGCCGGACTTGCTATCGGGGATCAGCTGAAAACCTTTGTGAAACAGGGGCCGAAGATCCTTCTGGTAGGTCTTCTGGTAATGACAGGAACCTTCCTTGGCTCCTGTATCTGGGATTCCCTGATTCTGAAGCTTACAGGCGCAATTTAAAAGGAGCAGATGTTTATGATAAAATGTGATCTTCTGATAAAAAATACAGTTGTAATGACTGATTATGAAACAGTAAAAACAGGAATGGATATCGGGATAAAAGGGGAGAGGATCCTTTTTGTATCAGAAAAAGGAACAGAGGAGGTTCAGGCGCAGAAGGTGATCCGGGGAGAAGGAAAGCTTTTTATGCCCGGATTTACAGACAGTCACATGCACACAGGCCAGCAGCTTTTAAAAGGACTGGTTCTGGATGCAAAGCCGATTATCTGGACAAGAGTCATGCTTCCTTTTGAAAGTACCCTGACACCGGAAAAAATGAGACTTTCCGCAAAAACAGCAGCTCTGGAGATGATCCGGTGCGGCACCACCTCCTTTGTGGATGCAGGCAGCTATTATATGGACGCGGCGGCAGAGGTTTATGAAAAAAGCGGACTGAGAGGCTGTCTTTCCGTTTCTACAATGGATGAAGCCGGACTTCCGGAAAGCATTGCCATGAATGCCCGGCAGGCGGTAAAGGAGACAGACCGGCTTTATGATACCTGGAATGGAAAAGGAAACCTGAAGGTTTATTATGCGCTCCGGGCTTTAAACTCCTGCTCGGATGAGCTGGTGGAGCTGGCTGCTTCTCATGCCGGGGAAAGAAACGCAATGCTTCAGGCCCATATGAACGAATACCAGGGAGAGGTAGACGGGATCATAAAAAGAGAAGGAATCCGTCCCTATGAATACCTTGAAAAAAAGGGTGTGCTCTCAGAAAGATTTCTGGGCGCTCACAGTCTGATCCTTTCGGAAGGAGAAAAGGAGCTTATCAGAGAAAAGAAGGTAAAAATCTGTCACTGTCCGTTCAGTAACTGCGGAAAAGCAGTTCCGGATACGCCTGATCTGGTAAACCGGGGAATCATACCGGGATTTGGAAGTGACGGAGCAGCCCACGGAGGTTTAAGCCTGTGGAATGAAATGAGGATCTTCCGTTCTCTTATGAATATTTACCATGGTGTTCCCAAACATAACCCAAAAGTTATGCCTGCAGAGCTGCTTTTTCGAATGATGTTCGAGGGCGGGGCAGCCGCTGTAGACGAGATGGGACAGTGCGGAAGAATCGAGGAAGGCTGTAAGGCGGACATGATCGGTATCTGTCTGGAGACAGCGCGGCTGATCCCCAGTGGAAATCTTATTCATACTATGTTTGAGTGCGGAGAGGCAGGGGATGTCAGTGAGATGATCGTAGGAGGAAAAATTCTTATGGAAAACAGGGAGATAAAAACTCTGGATGAGGAAAAAATTCTGTTTGAGGCAAACCAGTATATGAAAAAGGCAGGTGTTCTGTAATGGGTATCTGGCTGATGACAGCGGCTGCCAATCTTGTGGTAGGCGCGCTGGTAGGCCTCTGCGGCGTGGCCGGCTTTCTGCTTCCCATGTTTTATACTGCAGGTCTGGGAATGAGCGTTACAGAGGGGCTGGCGCTGAGCTTTGCAGCTTTTATCGTATCCGGCGCATTGGGCTCCTGGAATTACAAAAAGGCAGGAAACCTTGATGTAAAATTCGGGCTGAAGCTCAGTATCGGAAGTCTGATCGGAGCCATACTGGGAGTAAAGCTGAATCTGATCATTCCCGAGGAACAGGTAAAAGTGCTTCTTTATCTGGTGGTGCTTCTTTCCGGGATCTCCATTCTTGTAAGAAAGGATGGAAAGCCTGAGGATAAAAAGAAAAAGGGCTTTTCCATTGAAAAAAATCTGCCTGTAACCTTACTTCTCGGGGCAGTGACCGGAGCCATCTGCTCTATGTCGGGAGCAGGAGGCCCGGTGCTTGTGATGCCGCTTCTGGTGGTTATGGGAATTTCGGTACGGACCGCAGTGGGTGTGGCGCTTTTTAACTCTGTCTTTATCGGTATTCCGGCAGTGACAGGATATCTTGCCCAGTGCGATATCAAAAAGCTTCTTCCGGTTCTGCTGATCGCTCTTCTTACTCATGGAATCGGTGTATATTTTGGGAGCAAAAATGCATCCAGGATCAATCAGAAGCTTCTGAAAACAGGAATTGCAGTTTTTTCTGTGGGAATTGCAGTGTGTAAGCTGACAGGAATTTTTTAAATGACCGGAAGATGCGGGTTACTGTGAAATAAACATGCCGCGGATCATATGCTGAAATCTTTGAGCTGCCTTGTGTAAGAGGTGTATTCATGATAAAATACACACAACAGACAAAGGAAAGGCAGGGGAGCGGCTTATGGGTATTTATCTGAACAGTAAAACCGCATATACGTTATACAAAAGTGAAACAGAAAAGCCTTATTTTCTAGACAAATCCAGAATGCTAAAGGAATTGTTCCCGATGGTAGAAACCGGTAATAACCATATCTGTATTACACGGCCAAGACGGTTTGGAAAAACAGTAGCAGCCAATATGATCGCCGCTTTTTTCTCAAAAGCCTGCAATGCGGCGGATATTTTTGACTCCTTACAGATCGCGCAGTCCAGGGAATACGAAAAGTACAGGAATCAGTTTTCGGTGATTCACATTTTCTTTAATGAACTGGGAGGAAGATGCTCTTCCTATGATGAATATATAGGAAGAATTGAAAAAAGACTGATAAGGGATTTAAAAAAGGAATATCCGGAAACAGATATTGGGGATACAGACAGCGCGGCAGAGGCTCTTCTGGAATTGTATGCTGAGAGAGAAGATGCCAGATTTGTGTTTGTTCTGGATGAGTGGGATTTTATTTTTCATCAGAGCTTTATCAGCCAGACAGACAAAAAGGAATTCCTTATATTTCTCCGTAATCTTTTAAAGGACAGACCCTATGTGCTGCTTGCCTATATGACAGGGATTCTTCCCATTGCAAAGTACAGCAGCGGATCGGAACTGAATATGTTCAGTGAGTTTACCATGGCCTCTGAAGAAAAATTTTCTGAGTATTTTGGCTTTACGGAACAGGAAGTGGATATGCTGTTTGAACGCTACCGTGAACAGGAAACCCGTCCTGAAAAAATAACAAGGCAGGGACTGAAAACCTGGTATGACGGTTATCATACAAAATCAGGAGAGCGGCTTTATAATCCGCGTTCCGTTGTCATGTCTTTGTCAAACAATAATCTGGGAAATTACTGGACCAGCAAAGAGCAGTAGTTCGAAGGGTTCTTCTGGTGGGAATCGGCTATGATAAAGAAACAAAAAAGCACCGCTGCAAGATAGAAGAAATAAAATTACAATAAAAGTAAACAACAACGGTTATGGAGGATATATTCCCGGGCGAAGGGGGTATATCCTTTTTGCTTGTGGGCTGCGATTCCCTTTATGTACTGTCATTATCAGCAGTAATATATTCCCGGAAAGCTGTCAGAAAAATTGACTTTTTACACGCAAAATTATATAATGAAAAGCGTTGATAAGGAGGAAATTTATGGCTCATAAAACCGGTCTGGAAGATTATTATATCACAAAAAATAATAAAAAACTCCGCTTTGGCTATACCACGGGTTCCTGTGCGGCAGCAGCGGCAAAAGGCGCTGCAGAAATCCTTCTTGGAGGAAAAATGATCCGTGAGATCAGTCTCATGACGCCAAAGGGAATTCTTCTGAATCTGGAACTTCTTGACATTCAGAAAGAAGAAAACGCAGTGACCTGCGCTGTTCAAAAGGATGCCGGAGACGATCCGGATACTACAAACGGGATTCTGGTGTATGCTACGGTGGAAAAGCTGGACGGCGAAGCCATTGAGCCCCGGATTGTCATTGACGGAGGCGTCGGTGTAGGAAGAGTGACAAAGCCGGGACTGAAACAGGCAGTAGGCGAGGCTGCTATCAATCCGGTTCCAAAAGCCATGATCCTCAGATCTGCGGAGGAGGCCGCAGACAGATTTGATTATGAAGGCAGACTGAAAATTACCATTTCTGTGCCTGAAGGAGAAAAAATTGCCGGAAAAACCTTTAATCCCAGACTTGGGATTGTGGGAGGCATTTCTATTCTGGGAACCACAGGAATTGTGGAGCCCATGAGTGAAAGGGCGCTGATTGACAGCATCCGAATAGAAATGAGCCAGCATGCGGCAATGGGAGAAGAATATATTCTGGCAACTCCGGGAAACTACGGCGCGGAATTTTTAAGGGAGCATATGACGCTTCCTTTTGAAAAAAATATCAAATGCAGCAATTATGTGGGAGAAACCATTGATATGGCTGTGGATATGGGAGTGAAGGGAATCCTTTTTGTATCTCATATCGGCAAGTTTGTAAAAGTTGCAGCAGGGATCATGAACACTCATTCTCACAGTGCGGACGGGAGAATGGAGGTTCTTGCAGCAGGGGCCATCCGTGCGGGGGCTGACCTTGGCTGCGCAAAGGAGATCCTGAACTGCAATACCACAGACGAGGCACTTGCTGTTCTGGACAGGCACAGGATCCTGAAAGAAACCATGAAGGAGATCACAGACCGGATCCAGTTTTATCTGGATCACCGTTCCTATGACCAGATCCTTCTGGGCGCTGTGATTTTTTCCAGTGAATACGGATATCTGGGACAGACAGAACACGCGGCAGAATTAATCAAAAAAATATCCAAAGGAGAAAACAGATGATACATTTTGTTGGAGCAGGCCCGGGAGCGCCGGACCTTATTACAGTGAGAGGAAAACAGTATCTGGAGGAGGCTGATGTGATCATTTACGCAGGTTCTCTGGTAAATCCCCAGCTTCTGGAATACAGTAAGGATGTGTGCACCATTTACAACAGCGCAAAGATGACGCTGGAAGAAGTGATTTCTGTTATGGAAAAGGCGGAAAAAGAAGGTAAGACAACGGTTCGTCTCCACACAGGCGATCCCTGCATTTACGGAGCGATCCGGGAGCAGATGGATATTCTGGATGAAAAAGGAATTGCCTATGATTCCTGCCCGGGCGTCAGCTCTTTCTGCGGCGCGGCAAGCGCATTGAATCTGGAATACACACTTCCCGAGATTTCTCAGAGCGTGATCATTACAAGGATGGAAGGAAGAACTCCGGTTCCGTCCAAAGAAAGCATTCAGTCCTTTGCGGCTCATCAGGCGTCCATGGTGATCTTTTTAAGCACCGGAATGCTGGAAGAGCTGTCAAGAAGACTGATTGAGGGCGGTTATCGGGAAGATACTCCGGCTGCCATTGTCTATAAGGCAACCTGGCCGGACGAAAAGAAATTTATCTGTACCGTGGGAACTCTGGCAAAAACAGCAGCAGATAACAATATTACAAAAACAGCTCTGATGATCATTGGAGACGCGGTAAACGCAGCGGATTACGACCGCTCCAAATTATACGATCCTTCATTTACCACAGAATTCAGAAAAGCCACAAAATAAAACGGAGAAAAACATGAAGCTTTCCATAATCTGCTTCAGTCTTACCGGACTGGAAACAGCCATCCGGCTGAAAACAGAATTTGAGAAACAGGGACACAGGGTTTTGCTTGCGTCAAAAAGTAAATATTTAAAGGATTCCATTCAGGAATCCGTATTAAAATGGACGGAAAGCCGTTTTTCTGCCGATGACGGGATCCTGTTTGTGGGAGCCTGCGGCATTGCAGTGAGAAGCATTGCGCCGTATGTGGCGTCAAAAAAATCAGATCCGGCAGTGCTTGTGATCGACGAGTGCGGAAAATTTGTGATTTCTCTTTTATCCGGACACCTTGGGGGAGCAAATGAGCTTGCTCTTACAGCGTCAGAGATTCTCAACGCCCAGGCGGTGGTAACAACTGCAACCGACCTTCATGAACGTTTTGCAGTGGATATTTTTGCAAAAAAGAACGGCTGCGATATTATGAACATGACAGCTGCAAAGGAGGTATCTGCTGCGGTTCTGGCAGGAGAAAAGGTTGGCTTTTACAGTGAATTTCCCTGGACGGGAACGCTGCCTCAGGGGCTGATCCTCTGCGACAGAAAAGGCGTTCCTGTAAGCCCGGATGAAAAGAACAGAACAGGCAAATCACCTGGAGCGGTTACGGAAAAACAGGAAACAGGCAAACCATCTGGAGAAGTTATGAAAAAACAGGAAACGGCCAATTACGGCAGAGAAGCTCTGACAGAGGAAAGCGCCGGGGAACAGCCGGTAAGGCTTGGGATTGCAGTTACTGTCCACAAATCCTGTACTCCGTTTTTATCCACAGTCCAGGTGATCCCAAAGGCTGTTACCCTGGGTATGGGATGCCGTAAAAACAAGGATCCGGAAGGAATTGAAAAAGCTGCGGACATCTGTCTGGAACAGGGAGATATTTTTCCTCAGGCAGTGGAGCGGCTTGCAAGTATTTCCATCAAAAAAAATGAGCCGGGACTTCTGGCTCTGGCAGAAAATAAAAAGCTCCCCTTTCTTACCTTTGAGGGTGAAGAGCTTATGAAGGTGCAGGGGGAGTTTACCCCGTCAGCCTTTGTAAAATCTGTAACAGGCGCAGATAATGTTTGTGAAAGAAGCGCTGTGCTGGGTGCGGCAAAGGGGAAACTGATAAAAAGAAAATCCGGAGGGGACGGTGTTACCACTGCTTTGGCGCTCCGGGAATGGGAGGTACATTTTGAATAAAATTTATGTAGTTGGAATCGGGCCGGGAGGCTGCGATCAGATGACAGGAATTGCCATGGAAGCGTTAAAGGCCAGCGATGCCATTATCGGATATACCGTTTATGTGGATCTTGTAAAGGATACTTTTCCGGATAAAGAGTTTCTTACCACTCCCATGAAAAAAGAAGTGGACCGCTGTGTTCTTGCCTTTGAGGAGGCTGTGAAGGGCAAAGTGGTTTCCATGATCTGCAGCGGAGATGCAGGAGTTTACGGAATGGCAGGCCTGATGTACGAGGTTGGCGTAAAATATCCTCAGGTAGAGCTAGAAATTATCCCTGGAGTAACGGCTGCCCTTGGCGGAGCCGCAGTCCTTGGCGCGCCGCTGATCCATGATTTCTGTCTGATCAGCTTAAGCGATCTTCTGACGCCCTGGGAAAAAATCGAGGCCCGTCTTCTGGGAGCCTCTCAGGCAGATTTTGTGATCTGTCTCTATAATCCTTCCAGCAGAAAACGTCACGATTATCTTCAGAAGGCCTGTGATCTGATGATGCAGTACAAATCACCGGAAACCGTGTGCGGTACTGTTTCCATGATCGGAAGAGAGGGCGAGGAATACCATCTTATGACACTGAAAGAGCTTCGTGATACAAAGGTAGATATGTTTACCACTGTGTTTGTGGGAAATTCCCAGACAAAAGTGATCAATGGAAAAATGGTGACTCCAAGAGGATATCGGAATGTATAAAGTCATTGTGTTTGCCGGTACGACAGAGGGCTATGGACTCTGCCGCTTCCTTGGGGAGCATCAGATCCCGGTTCTTGGCTGTGTTGCCACAGAATACGGGGCAAAATCTCTTCAGGAGGGTGAGTTTCTTCATGTGCGCGCCGGACGTCTTACCCGGCCTGAGATGGAGGAGCTTTTAAAAAAGGAAAGGCCTCAGCTTGTACTGGATGCCACTCATCCCTATGCGGCGGAGGTGACGGAGAATATCCGTACAGCCTGCAACAATACAGAAATTTCCTGCATACGGGTGCTGAGAAACGACAGTGAGCATCAGCAGGCGGTTTATGTAGAAAGCACAGAGGCTGCTGTCCGGTATCTGAAAGAAACAGAGGGGAACGTTCTCCTTACCACAGGAAGTAAGGAACTGAAAGCATTTACAGAAATTCCGGACTACCAGAAACGGATTTTTGCAAGAGTGCTGTCCCTTCCTTCTGTTATAGAAGCCTGCAGGGAGCTGGGCTTTGAGGGGAAAAATCTCATTGCCATGCAGGGACCCTTTTCCGAGGAAATGAACCGGGCAATGCTGAGACAGTATGACTGCCGTTATCTTGTTACAAAGGATTCCGGCAAAGCCGGGGGCTTCCCGGAAAAAATCCAGGCGGCCATTTCCTGCGGAGCAGTTCCGGTGATCATTGGAAGACCTTCCGGTGATACGGGGATTTCTCCGGGAGAGTGCAGACGCATGCTGGCAGAAAAATTTGGTTTTACATACCAGCCTCATGTTACCCTTCTGGGAATCGGCATGGGAAGTCAGGAAACCCTTACCATTCAGGGAAAAGAGGCTGTGGAAAAAGCAGATCTTATTATTGGGGCCAGAAGAATGGCAGATGCAGTGCGTCTTTCTCATCAGGATGTTTTTTATGAGTACAGAAGCAATGAAATTGCACGATATATTACAGAACATCCGGAATACGAGAGGATTGTCATTGCTCTTTCCGGCGATGTGGGATTTTACAGCGGAGCCAAAAAGCTTCTTGACCTTCTGGGGCCGGATACAGAGGTGATCTGCGGGATCTCCTCAGTGGTGTATTTTATGGCAAAGATCAATCTTTCCTGGGAGGATGCAAAGATTGTCAGCGCTCATGGGAAAACCTGCAACCTTGTGTCCCTGATCCGAAATCACAAAAAGGTATTTGCCATTCTGGGAACCGCTGACGGAACGGCGCAGCTTGCCCGTAAGCTTACCTCTTACGGAATGGGACAGGTGCTTCTCTATGTGGGAGAAAATCTGTCCTATGAAAACGAAAATATTTTTGTAAAAAAAGCCTGTGAGCTCACAGAGTATCAGGGGGATGCGCTGAGTGTAGTGTGCGCATATCATGATCAGGCGGAACCTCTGCTTTCCACTCACGGACTTCCGGATGAGGCTTTTATCAGAGGAAAGGCGCCTATGACAAAAGCTGAGATCCGTATGGTTTCCCTCGGAAAGCTGAAGCTAAAAAAAGATTCTGTCTGCTATGACGTAGGGGCAGGAACAGGATCGGTTTCCGTGGAAATGGCGCTGAGAGCTTATGAGGGAAGCGTTTATGCAGTGGAGAAAAAAGAGGATGCTCTTGGGCTTCTTCAGGAAAACAGACAGAAGTTTGCTCTTGACCATATGGAGATCGTTGCAGGAACCGCGCCGGAGGCACTGGAAGAGCTTCCTGCTCCTACTCATGCGTTTATCGGCGGTTCTTCGGGAAACCTGAAGGAAATTGTAAGGCTTCTTCTGAAAAAAAATCCGCAGGTTCGCATGGTAATCAACTGCATTACTCTGGAAACCGTAGGCGAAGCAATGGAATGCATCCGTGAACTGGAAGGGGAGGATGCTTCTGTTTCCTGGGAAACAGAGGTTGTCCAGCTGGCAGTTTCCCGGTCAAAATCAGTGGGACGCTATCATATGATGATGGGAGAAAATCCGATTTATGTGATCACCATTCAGGCTCATAAATAAAAGGAGGCGCGATCCATGAAAATACCGAGAATACTTCTGGCAGCAGGAGCCAGCGGAAGCGGAAAAACGCTGATCACCTGCGGACTTTTACAGGCTTTTGTAAACCGGGGACTGAAAACAGCTTCCTTTAAATGTGGTCCGGATTACATTGATCCCATGTTTCACAGCCGGGTGATCGGAACAAAATCAAGAAATCTGGATACCTTTTTTACATCAGAAAAAATCACCAGAGGGATTTTTCAGAAAAACGCTTCCGGCTGTGACATTTCTGTGATGGAAGGAGTTATGGGATATTATGACGGCGTAGGCGGAACCACCACAAAGGCAAGCGCCTATGACCTGGCAAGATCAACCAGTACTCCCGTGATCCTGATCGTAAACAGCAAAGGCATGAGTGTTTCTCTGGCAGCTTATATCAAGGGCTTTCTGGAATACCGGAAGGACAGCTGCATAAAGGCAGTGATCTTTAATCAGATGTCGCCTATGCTTTATCCCAGAATGAAAGCTCTGGTGGAACAGGAGCTTGGGATTTCTGTTCTGGGCTATGTGCCGAAGGCAGAGGACTGTGTGATCGAAAGCCGGCATCTGGGACTGGTGCTTCCCAATGAGATTCCGCAGCTGAAGAGCAGACTTCTGAAGCTTGCGGAAGTGCTGGAAAAATCTCTGGACATAGACGGGATCCTGAAGCTTGCAGAAAGCGCGCCGGAGATGGAAGAGGTTTCTCTTACAGCAGAATATACTCTTGAGCAGCCTGTAAGGATCGGGGTGGCAGAGGATGAGGCTTTTTGTTTCTTTTATGAGGACAATTTTAACCTGTTAAAAGAAATGGGAGCGGAGCTGGTGCCGTTTTCGCCCATACATGATAAGAGGCTTCCTGAAAATCTGGACGGACTTCTTCTGTACGGGGGGTATCCTGAGCTGAACGGAAAAATGCTGGAACAGAATCAGTGTATAAAAACTGAGATCAGGGATGCCGTAAACGGAGGAATGCCCTGTATGGCAGAGTGCGGAGGCTTTATGTACCTTCATGAGGAAATGGAGGATATGGAAGGACGATTCTGCAAAATGGCAGGTGTGATCCCGGGAAAAGTATTCCGCACACCAAGGCTTTCCCGGTTCGGGTATATTATGCTGAGCCAGCAAAAGACGGTTCTGGGAGAAAAAGACCTTGGCAGGATCCCTGCTCATGAATTTCATTATTTTGATTCAGAAACCTGCGGAAAGGATTTCCGCGCAGAAAAGCCGGAAAGCACCAGAGGGTGGGACTGTATTCATGGAACAGACACCCTGATGGCCGGTTTTCCTCATCTTTATTATTATGGAAACCAGAAGGTGCCGGAGGCGTTTCTGAAAAAATGTCTGGAATATAAAAAACAGAGACACAGCCAATAAACAGGCGCTGTGTCAGGAAGAGGAAATTTTGTTTTATCATACTATTGCCCTGACAGCAGGGTTTTTACTTGATCTTCTGATCGGCGATCCAAGATGGCTGTACCATCCGGTGTGCCTGATCGGAAACCTGATTGCCGTACTTGAAAAGGGAATCAGAAAAATATTTCCAAAAACCCAAAAAGGAGAGCTTCTGGGAGGCTTTTTGGAAGTAGTTCTGGTCTGCCTTTTATCCTTTGGGATTCCGGCAGTGATCTTATCTGTTCTGTACCGGAATGTTCCGGCTTTGGGATGCGCTGTGGAAACCTTCTGGTGTTATCAGCTCCTTGCCACAAAATCCTTAAAGGATGAAAGCATGAAGGTACATGACCGGCTTTTAAACGGAACTATAGAGGAAGCCAGATATGCGGTTTCCATGATCGTGGGACGTGATACAAAAGCCCTTACAGAAGAAGGGGTTACAAAGGCTGCTGTGGAAACCGTGGCAGAAAACTGTTCTGACGGCGTGATCGCTCCTATGATCTACATGGCCGCAGGCGGCGCCCCTGTGATGTTTCTTTATAAAGGCATCAACACCATGGATTCCATGCTTGGCTACAAAAATGATAAATATCTTTATTTTGGAAGATGTGCGGCAAAGCTTGATGATCTTGCCAATTATCTTCCTGCAAGAATTTCCGGATGGCTGATGGTAGCAGCATCCTTTTTCTCCGGAATGAACGGGAAAAATGCTGCAAAAATCTACAAAAGGGACAGAAGGAACCATGCAAGCCCCAATTCTGCCCAGACAGAGGCGGCAATGGCAGGAGCTCTTGAAGTCCAGCTGGCAGGAAATGCATATTATTTTGGAAAATTATATGAAAAGCCCACCATCGGAGACAGTCTGCGTCCGGTAGAACCAGAGGATATCAGAAGGGCAAACAGGCTGATGTACGCCACTGCAGTATTAAGTCTTGTGATCTGTGCCGGTCTGCGTCTGGCATTGCAGATTCTGCTGTAGCCATATGGGACTTCGGGAACTGTAAAGAACAGGATCCCGGAGCGGAGTCTGCAGCAGACAGATGGAAACAGGGATGAATTGACATACAGGAGACAGAAACATGAAACACGTACATGGAGGAAACATATATACTTATCGGAACTGCATGGATTTTTCAGCCAACTGCAATCCTCTTGGCACCCCGGAAAGTGTAAAACAGGCAGTCAGAGACAGCCTGGACAGAACAGGAGACTATCCCCAGGTAGGCTATGCGCCTTTAAGAGAAGCGCTGGGAGAGTACGAGGATATGGATCCCCGGCATATTATCTGCGGAAACGGAGCCGCAGAGCTTATATTTTCTCTCTGTCAGGCTGTACGCCCCAAAAAGGCCCTGATTCCTGTGCCTACATTTGCTGAATACGAACAGGCTCTCACAAGTGTGGGATGTCAGGTGGAGCATGTGCTTCTCAGAGAGGAAGACGGCTTTTGTATGCAGGAAAGTTTTATTGAGTGGCTTCACGGAGATCTGGACATGGTTTTTCTCTGCAATCCAAATAATCCCACGGGAATCCTTACAGACAGGGAATTTCTTTTTCATGTGCTGAGGCGCTGCAGAGAGCTGGGAATCCTTTTAGTGGTGGATGAGTGTTTTCTTGACTTTGTAAAAGAGCCGGGAAAATATTCTCTGAAAGCGCAGCTTTCCAGATATCATAATCTTTTTATTCTGAAAGCGTTTACAAAGCGCTATGCCATGGCAGGAATCCGGCTGGGCTACGGCCTCAGCGAAAACGAAGAGCTTCTGGAAAAGATGTCCCAGGTGACTCAGCCCTGGAATATTTCGGTTATGGCAGAAATGGCAGGGGTTGCTGCCCTGAAAGAAAATGCCTATGTAGAAAAAGGAAGAAAAACAATATTTGAGGAGGCTCCCTGCCTGAAAAAAGGTCTGGAGGAGCTGGGATTTACCGTGTATCCTTCTGAGGCAAATTATATTTTTTTCAGGGGAGAGCCCGGATTGTTTGAAAAAGGAATCCGAAACGGAGTGATCATCCGGGACTGCAGCAATTATCCGGGGCTGACAGAGGGCTTTTACCGGGTTGCGGTTCGTACGCATCAGGAAAATGAAAGGCTTCTGGAAGCTCTGAAAAAAGGTCTGGAGGGAGAATAATATGGCAAAAGCAATTATGGTACAGGGTACAATGTCCAACGCAGGAAAAAGTCTTCTTGCCGCAGGGCTGTGCCGTATTTTTAAGCAGGACGGCTACCGGGTAGCCCCCTTTAAATCACAGAATATGGCACTGAATTCTTTTATTACAGAGGAAGGGCTTGAAATGGGAAGAGCTCAGGTGATGCAGGCAGAGGCAGCAGGAATCGCCCCTTCTGTTCTCATGAATCCCATTCTTCTGAAACCTACCAATGATGTGGGCTCCCAGGTGATCGTCAATGGCGAGGTGCTTGGAACCATGAGTGCCAGAGATTATTTTAAATATAAGAAAAAACTGGTGCCGGATGTGATGAAGGCATTTGAAGCCCTTGCTGCGGAAAATGACATTATTGTGATCGAGGGCGCAGGCAGTCCGGCGGAGATCAATCTGAAAACAGAAGACATTGTAAACATGGGCATGGCAAAAATGGCAAAGGCGCCGGTTCTTCTTGTGGGCGATATTGACAGAGGCGGTGTGTTTGCCCAGCTTTACGGAACGGTAGAGCTTCTGGAACCGGACGAACGGGAAATGGTAAAAGGTCTGATCATCAATAAATTCCGCGGCGATAAAACCATTCTTGATCCGGGCGTGGAAATGCTGGAAGAAAAATGTGGGATTCCGGTGGTAGGCGTTGCTCCTTATCTTGATATCCAGGTGGAGGACGAGGACAGCCTTACAGACAGGTTTGACAGAAATCAGGAAATCGGACAGATTGATATTGCAGTGATCCGGGTACCGAGAATTTCCAATTTTACAGATTTTAATCCGCTGGAAAGCATTCCCGGCGTGTCTCTTCGCTATGTAAAGCATGCTTCTGAGCTGAAAAATCCGGATGTGATCATACTTCCGGGAACAAAAAATACCATGGAGGATCTTCAGTGGCTTCGGGAAAGCGGAATGGAGGCTCTTATCCTGAAGGCTGCGGCAAAGGGCACCCTTGTTTTTGGTATCTGCGGCGGCTATCAGATGCTTGGAGAATCTTTAAGTGATCCTTATGGAGTAGAAGCGGGAGGAACCATGAGGGGAATGGGACTTCTGCCAATGGACACTGTATTTGCAGAAAAGAAAACAAGAACCCAGGTAACAGGAAAATATCTGGACATAAAAGGGGATTATCAGCCTCTTACCGGCGTGGAGTTTACCGGCTATGAGATCCATATGGGAGAGAGCACATGGAAGTCCGGAGCCAGGGCAAGTACCTGGACAAAGGACGGAGTCACCGGACAGGAAAAAACAGAAGGAACTGTTTTTGAAAATGTGTGCGGAACCTATGTGCATGGGATTTTTGATAAAGAGGAGTCCGCTCTTGCCCTGATCCGCGCAGCCGGAAAGAAAAAAGGTATTGATGTATCTCAGATGGAGGGCGTGGACTTTGCTGATTTTAAAGAAACTCAGTATGATATTCTGGCGGCAGAGCTTCGGAAACATCTGGATATGAAAAAAATTTATGAGATTCTGGAAGAAGGAACAGGAGGAACAGAAGCATGAAGGTTCAGCTTGAAAATGTAAAGCCCATGGATATTGAGAAACGAAGCTTTGAGATCATTACAGAGGAGCTGGGAGATAAAAAGCTGGCTCCGGGAACTGAGCTTGTGGTAAAAAGATGTATTCATACCAGTGCGGATTTTGATTATGCGGACAATCTCTGCTTTTCTCCTGAGGTGGTCGAAAAGGCAATGGCAGCCATAAAAGACGGCGCCTGTATTGTAACAGATACTCAGATGGCAAAATCAGGGATCAACAAACGCGCTCTTGCACGGTACGGCGGCGAGGTTTACTGCTATATGTCGGATGAGGATGTGGCTGAGGCTGCAAAAAAGAATGGAACGACAAGAGCCACTGCCAGTATGGATAAGGCAGCGGCCCTGAATAAAAAACTTATTTTTGCCATTGGAAATGCGCCCACAGCTCTGGTGCGTCTTTATGAACTGATCCAGGAAGGAAAGCTGGATCCGGAGCTGATCATTGGCGTTCCTGTAGGCTTTGTGAATGTGGTGCAGTCAAAAGAGCTGATCATGGAGTCGGGAGCGCCTTATATTGTGGCCCGGGGACGTAAAGGAGGAAGCAATATTGCAGCCTGTATCTGCAATGCCCTGCTTTACATGATCGACAACCGGAGAGATTAAAAACTATCAATTACCTGCTTCAGAAGTCCGCAGGCAGGATGGAAGTCTCCTGTGGGCATAGAGGAGCAGGAAAGCAGCAGAGTGATGGCAGACGGGTCTTCTTTCAGAACAGTAAGGCGCAGTCCCAGAAGTCGTGCTGCTTTTTTTACAGATGCGCCGTCTGCCTGACAGGGAAGCGTAAGGGCAAGGCTGGTTCCGGCGGCTCCGATCTGAATACTGCAGTCTGTGCCAAAGGTTTCTCTGACCGTGGAAAGAAGCTCCTTCAGCTTGGCAGAATACAGCCGTTTCAGCCGCCGTGTCTGAGCGGAAAGATGACCGTCCCGGATAAACTGGCACAGGGCGATCTGTTCTGCTTTGGAAGCAGTCTGATTATAATATTCGGATTTTTTCCGGTAGGCCTCAGAAAGTCCCGGAGGAAGTATCATAAAGCTTACCCGGATAGAGGGCAGAAGAAGCCTGGAAAAAGAACCGATATAAACAACGTCATGTCCTCCCGAAAGGCTGAACAGAGAAGGCGTGGGTTTTTGGAGATACACAAATTCATTTTCAAAATCATCCTCAATGATCAGGCTTTTATGCTCTGCGGCATAGCGGATCAGCTCCAGTCTCCTGGAAACAGGCATGATCTCGCCCCATTTTGTCATGTGGGCAGGAGAAACATAAATAACTCCGCTGTCCTTGTTGCGGTATCGGACCTGGAAACCAAAATCAGAGAATACGGTGCTGCCCTGAATAAAAGAGGGAGTGGGAAAGGAAACGGTTTTTTTGTCCCGGATCAGAGGGCAGAGAATCTGCAGAAGGCTCTGGACTCCCGCGCCAACTACAATATCATCAGGTGAACAGGCAATATTCCGCTTCTGGTAAACATAGTCGGAAAGAGCCTGACGAAAATCTGCTTCCCCCTGAGGCTCTCCGTAAGTGAGAAGCCTCTGGTTTTGCCGGAGAGCGCTTTTCAGATATCGCTGCCAGAGGTCAAAGCGAAAGCTTTCCCGGTCCACGCCGGAAGAAGAAAGATCATACCTGCAGGGAGGGAGAGAAGGCTTTTCCGTCTGGCGGGGCAAAGGCTCTTTCGTGGCAATATCAGTGACGTAGTAGCCGCTCTGGGCTTTGGAAATAATATAGCCCTCTGCGGCAAGCTGAAGATAAGCGTTTTCCACTGTTGTGCGGCTTAGCTGAAGCTCCTGAGAACATTTACGCAGAGAAGGCATCCGGCTTCCGGGAAGAAGCTTCCGGGCTGTGATCAGGTTTCTGTAATGGTGGTAAACCTGGAGATAAAGAAGCTCGGGGCCGTCAGTATTTTGTGAAAAATGAAAAATCTGATTTTTTTTCTTTTCTTTTGCTGCAGACTGCTGATTTATCATAAACTGTCCCCCTAAAAATAACAAAAACTGGTTGTTTTTTGAGATACATGTTGATGATATTCTATAGCACAGCAAAGGAAAATGCAAGTTAAGGAGAAAAGCTTTGAAAAAAATTGCAATTTTAAATGATTTATCCGGTCTGGGAAAATGCTCTCTGACAGCGGCAATTCCCGTGATCTCGGTGATGGGGGTACAGGCCTGCCCGCTTCCCACTGCCGTTTTAAGTGCGCAGACGGGATTTCCGTCCTATTATTACGATGATTATACAGAGCATATGGAAGAGATTATGGATCAATGGGAAAAAATGGATTTTCGTCCGAACGGAATTTATACCGGATTTCTGGCAGGGGATGATCAGGCGGAAATGGCTCTGGAATTTATAGAAAGATTTGCAGATGCAGATACCAGAATACTGACAGATCCCATTCTCGGAGACAATGGGATGGAATACCCCATTTATACAGAAGCCCTTTGTGAAAAAATGCGTCAGCTTGCAGAAAAGGCAAGTATGATCACCCCAAATCTTACGGAAGCGCTGCTTCTTCTTTATGGAAAAGAAGAAATGCATTGCCGGTGGAAGTATTTATCCGGCCTGGAAACAGAGGCGTTTATGGCTGAAATCCGGAAAACCGGACAGAAGATCGCAGAGAACTTTCATACAGAAGCAGTGATCACGGGAATCGATCTTTATACAAAGAGTGCAGACAAAGAGGCGGAAATGGCAAATCTGATCGTAAATGAAAGTAATTGGGAATGGGTTACGGCAAAAAAAGAAGGCGGAAGCTATTCAGGAACCGGAGATCTTTTTGCCTCTGTTTTAAGCGCGGGTATGGTGAAAGGAATGGATACTGCAGAAACCGTAAAAAAGGCAGTACGATTTATTTCCGGAGCAATCCATGATACCGTTCTTGAGGGAACAGACCGCAATGAAGGTGTGTGCTTCGAAAAACATCTGGGGGAGCTGTTGTAAAAACAGAAGTGTATGGGGAGATGCATAAAATATACTTCAGAGGATAAGGGATGATATGGATTTATCAGAATACAGCATAGGAATATTAAAAAATATTTCAGAAAAAATCGGCATGAAAGTTCCGGAGCCTGGAAGAGCGGTCCTGTATCTGATTCTGGGACTTCTGGCAGTGTTTGTCTTTATTACGATCATACGGCCTGTGGCAAACTTTTTTATGAACAGGAGAAAAAGGAACAGGATTATTTCCAAAGGAATGCTGTTCTGGAAGGATTTTGAAAAAAACTGGATCAGCTCCTGGAGAGGGGGAAGAGGAACTTCCGGTTATAAGTATCAGGACGGTCCCGGCTGCTACGTGATTCTTATTTATGACAATCAGCCCAGGGGACGGGGATTTCGAAGATATAAGGATGTTTATGTAGGACAGTCCATCCATGTGTATCACAGAGTTCATTCGCATTTTAACGGAAAAGGAAACGGAGATGTATACGCTGATATCAAGTATGGAAGGCAGGCTTACGTAAGAATACTGCCCTGTTCGGAAAAAAGACTGAATAAAAAAGAAAAGCGCCTGATCAGGATCTTCCGCGCAGAGAAATCCTATAACAGGACAAAGGGCGGCGGAGTAAGGCGCTGACAGATAAAAGCAGGAATCCCCGAAACTGTAAAGGGAGATATTCCTGCTTTTTAAAGTTAAAGGTTTTTTTTCTTATAAATGAACCAGGATGCCCCGGCTGTAAAAACAAAAAGATAAAGGAGCAGGATCCCGATTCCGGTAAAGTTTACTTTACCGCCACCGGAAATGGTACGGATCATCTGGCTTGTCTGGGACAAAGGCAGTGCGGCAACAGTATCGCCCAGAATGCCGGGGATTTTTTCCGTTGAAAAAAAGGTATTGCACAGATAGGCCATTGGCATAATGATATAATTGGAAAAACGGGGAACATCTGCATGATTTTTGGCCAGAAAAGAGACTACCACTCCGATTGCGGAAAATACAGCGCCGTTTAAGAACATTACAAAAAATGACCATCCATTAAAAATCAGTCCTGTTTCAATGGGCATGGTAAGGATTAAAATAATGCTTCCTGCATACAGACCCCGGAGACTGCCGCCAATGATCTGACCGGCAATAAACTGCCACAGAGGCGTAGGGGAAATCATAACCTGGTCAAAAGCTTTCTCGTAAAGACGCTGTACGTTCAGATTCTGGGCAATGGCATTAAAGCTGCCATTCATGGTAGTCAGTGAGACTACGCCGGGGATCAGAAAGTTCAGATAAGGTTCTCCATGAGACATGGTCTGAATCCCCATACCAAAAACAACCAGATACATAAGAGGAGCTATCATGGCTGCCAGAGTGATTTTATAAAAATCTCTTCGAAATTCCACCCATTTTTCCCATAAAATTGTAATTATTCCCATGCTCTTCTCCTTTATGAAGGGGACAGGTGTCTGCCTGCCCGTTCTACAAACACATCTTCCAGAGTCGTTTCACGAAGGGCTGCCTGGCATGACAGAGAAGAAAGAAAATCAATGGCTTCCTGGCGGCTGTGGAAATAATGACTTCTGGTACCTTCAGATGCAGTTTCATCCACTGTGTATTTCCCAAGGCTGTCAATCAGACCTGAAGGAGTATTGACCTCTTCCAGTTTTCCATGATCCATAAGAGCCACGCGACCGCAGAGGGACTGAGCTTCCTCCATATAATGGGTGGTAAGAAGGATCGTAAGATTTTTACCGTTCAGCTGACGCAGGAGATTCCACATCTGTCTTCTGGAAAGGGCGTCCATACCAGCAGTGGGTTCGTCCAGAAGCAGGATTTCAGGTTCTGTAAGAAGGGCCCGGCAGACCATAAGCTTACGTTTCATTCCTCCGGAAAGTTTACGGACAGTACGCTTTCGGAATTTCAGAAGATCACAGAAATCCAGAAGTTCTTCTGTACGGCGGCGGATTTCTTTTTTGGGCATAAAATACAGCCGTCCCTGATATTCCATAATCTCATCCATATTCATATCCTGGCGCATGGAATACTCCTGGGTGATTACACTGATTTTGCGCTTCAGATCAGGCCGGCTTCTGGTAAGTGTCTGTCCGTCAATAAGAATTTCGCCCTCTGTGGGAAGGAGAAGGGTGGACAAAAGACTGATGGTCGTTGTTTTGCCTGCCCCGTTTGGGCCAAGAAGTCCGAAAAACTCACCGGACTCAATTTTCAGATTCAGATGATCTACAGCAGTAAAGCTGTCAAAGGTTTTTGTAAGATTTTTTGTTTCAATCATGTGAATTTTTCTTTTCTTTGGCAATGATCAGAGAGTAATAGCCTGCATCGTCAGGAATCTCTTCCACACTGCGATAAATATGCTCATTTTCCATACCGCAGTTTTCTACCATCATAACATCACGGTTACTCTGGGCAAGAATTTCTTTTACCTGATTCATTTTCTTCCCGGATTTCATCAATATGTAATTGCCGGATTCGCTTAAGGTACTGTCCAGACGATGAACGGCGGGGACAATATGAAGCTGTTCGTTCCATTCGGAAAGAGGAATATTCAAACGTGCCGCTGCAGCGCAGAAAGACGTAATACCGCTGACAAGCGCTGTGGGATAACCGTCCTGCTCCACACGCTTCTGAAGATAAGAAAAGGTGGAGTATACACAGGGATCTCCCAGAGTCAGAAAAACAATATTATTTCCCTGTTCCAGATGAGATTCCAGGGTTTGGGCTCCTTTAGCATGATTTCGTTCCAGTTCCTCCGGATCGTGGGTCATAGGCATATAAATGGGAAGAAGTTCCTTTTCTGCCAGTTCCGGCACTGCCTGTACTGCAATTTTGTAGGCAACTGTCTCTTTTGGATCAGCTCCCGGTACTGCAATGATTTTATTTTCACGGATCAGGCGCACTGCTTTCAGCGTCATCAGTTCCGGATCTCCCGGTCCCACACCTACGCCATATAAAGTTCCTTTCATGTCGTTTCCTCCTTGTAATTTGCAAAATTTCTTATATTATACAGAAAAAACGATAAATTTGCAATCGGAGATAAACTTGAGTTTCCGCAGTTTTATCCACAGTCACCTGTTTTGTAATATATCATTATAA
>ENA-ORTL01000127-ORTL01000127.1-human-gut-metagenome-genome-assembly--contig:-NODE-127-length-114293-cov-3.81724_pt1 | contig 114293 bp, 108 predicted proteins | sample MGYA00241916_ERZ509196 | MGnify/ENA primary metagenome ERZ509196 (study PRJEB26280, sample SAMEA2338844) | human gut metagenome | biome: human gut; feature: human-associated habitat; material: faeces...
GGGTCAATCTGTTTTAATCCGCCGTAACGACTTCCCATTCCGGCTGCCATAATTACTAATACTGGTTTTTTCATTTTGAACTACCTCCTGTTCATCTATCACTTCTGTTTTGTATTATCTACTATTCTACCTGATGTTTTTTAAAAAATCTTTAGTCAATTTCTTTCTATGTTTGCACAATCGTCTCCTTTCAAAGTCTATGCCTTTCTTTCCTTTTATATAATCTTCTTACATTAATATAACTCATATTTTTAAAAAAAGGAATGCAGTTCCTCCAAAAAAAATATGCCGGAATCCGTTCTTAGATTCCAGCATATTCTCTTCTATTTGTATCTGTGGTTATATACGAACAAAAGTGTCAGAAGTCCGATCAATCCGATGACCTCCATCGCAAGTCCGGATACAGAAATATGTCTCTGACCAACGATGATCATAGCAAGGAAAATAACAAATGCAACACACATGATAATATTTCTTACTGTACTACTATTCATTGCCAGTCCCTCCTAACCTTTCAGTCCGCCGAGAGTCATACCCTCTGTCAGACGTTTCTGTACCATGATGTATAAGATCAATGTCGGCAGCATAACAATCACAAGTCCGGCATACATAATACCGTAGTTGGTAGCTGTCTTTTCCACTGCCATCAGATTTTTCAGTCCCATCGCCAGCGTATCATTTCCATCCATCAATGTATAGGCAATGATATACTCATTCCAGAATGACAAGAAGTTAAATAAAATCACTGTGATGATACTTGGTTTTGCCATCGGCACCATGATCTTTGTCATCGTCTTAAAGTATCCGCATCCGTCAATATATGCCGCTTCCTCAAATCCTTTCGGCAATGTCCGGAAATATCCGCTCAAAAGATACACTGTAAATGGCAGTGCACTCGATGCATAGACAAGCGCCAGGATAAACCTGTTATTCAGGAAGAAATCTACCCCGAGCAATTTATTTGCATCACTGAGCATCAGGAAGATCGGTACTACAATGTAACTGATGTTGACGAAAAGTCCTGCCATAAATGCAATGTTCAGAATCTTTTTCCCTCTGAAGTTAAATCTTGACAGTGCATAAGATGCCGGAAGTGCAAGAAGTAACAGGAGGATCAATGCTGTTGCAGTAACGATCACAGAATTTAAGAAAAACGTTCCCATGTTCGCATCGCGGAATGCCACAACAAAGTTCTGTACAAAAAATTCTTTCGGAAGTGCCCACGGACTTACATCTCCCCCGATAAACTCTGAGTTCTTCTTCAAACTTGCCATGAATACCCATGCTACCGGAATAATGATAGAAATTGCCAGTGCAAGAAGAGCTACATAGATGAACAGCTTATAAATATAACTGCTTGGTTTTTTATGTTTATTAATTTTTTCCATATCTGCTCTCCTTTCCTAAAATTCATAAACTTCTCTGTCTGTGATCTTATTTACAATTCCTGCCAGAATAAATGAGAACAGGAAGATCACAACACCGATCGCCATACCATATCCATAAGAACCGTTTGTGTATGCCTGCTTATACATATAGTTCAGCGCCACTTCTGTATTTCCATTCGGTCCTCCGTTTGTCATAATTTGGACAAACAGGAAGCTTAAGTTGATCGTACTGATGATGTAGAATGTCAGTGTAGTACGAATATTGCTCCAAATCAGAGGGAATGTAATCTTGAAAAACATCTGGATCTCTGTCGCTCCATCCAGAGATGCCGCCTCATAATAATCCGGTGGAATCGCTGCCATACTTGCCATATACATTACCATGTAGTATCCAATTGCCTGCCAGATCAGCGCAAAGATTACAGAATAGATCACAATATTCGGCTCTGCCATCCACTGACGTGCCAGTCCATCAAGATGAATCGCTTTCAGGAATGTATTGAGAAGACCTGTACTCGGGTTATAAATCGCTCCAAAGATACCCGCAATAACAACGATGGATAAAATATTCGGAATGTAAAAAATAACACGGAAAAAGTTCTTTCCCTTAAAAGTTCCTCTGTTTAACAATGCTGCAAATAATACAGCAAGAATGATCGTACAGATCATTACTAACACAATAATCAATATTGTATTCTGCATTGCCTGAAGGAAATTCTTATCCCCCAGCAGTGTTTTAAAGTTCTCCAGTCCTATGAATGTCTGTTTGTTCGTAATTCCTCCCATGCGGTATAAGGACATCCGAAATACATTGATTGTAGGAATGAAAATAAAGAGAACCATCAAGATTACTGCCGGTGCCAGACATGCAAAGACAAATCTTCTTTCTGATCGTTTTCTGTTCATAAGCTTATCTTTCTCCTTAAAAAACGGTGAGCCCTGATAACTCACCGTTCTGACTAACTATAACTTATCTGGATAATTATTCTACGTTTTCTAATAATTTCTCCCATGCATCTACCAGTTGTTTCTGGTACTGATCTGCTGTCATCTCTCCTGTATTCAGAGCATCGATTGCACCATAAACTGTTGCTTTCATATCAAATCCATCAATTGGTTTTGTTGTAGCCCATGTACCTGCAACTGCTTCGTATCCGTCAGAAGATGCCAGTGTATAAGTATCTTTGATTGTTCCATCTTCCAGCTTGTCTGATGCACCAAGAACCGGTGATACGATTGGAGCTGCTGATTCTTCATTTGTCTCTTTGTTCACTACTTTGTTGTTGAGCATTAAATCAACAACTGTATCAGAGTACATGAATTTTACAAATTCTTTTGCAAGATCCATATTTTCTGCATCTGCAGGAATCCACATCTGCTCTGTGAATGTGTAGATGTAGTTATCTTCATCTGCATTGAACTTCGGAGGTGCCATCATTCCCCAGTTGAATCCTTCCGGAGTAGAGTTTGCCATCTCCCCGATTACCCAGTTACCATTTGGCATAAATAATGCTTTTCCGTCGATCACGTTCTGCTGATTGATCTTGAATCCACCGTCTGAGTTTGCATTTGCAACTGTATCTGCCTGGATATAATCTGGTGAAGCAAGTTTTGCGATTGTATCAACAACTTTCTTTCCTTCTTCAGATGTCCATGTCTTTTCATCGTAGTTTACAGCTTTGTTGTAGAAATCAATTCCACCTGCCTGTGCTAACATCTGATACATTGTTGCGTCGAAGTATCCTGATTGTGGATATGTAAATAAAGAAATTCCGTCAGCTTTTGCTTTGTCTCCAAGTGCAAAGAACTCGTCCCATGTTGTCGGAAGGTCGTATTTCTTATTTGCTCCTTCAAATAAGTCTTTGTTATACCATAATCCTGTTGGTGTATAAATGATCGGAGCAAGGTAAACTTTTCCGTCACCGTATGGCTGTGCCGCAGCATTCTCTGTAATACCACCTACTAATTTACCTTTTAACTCATCATCAAATACGTCTGAGATGTCAGCGATTGCTTTTTCTTTTAACATGGTCTCTACGAATCCGCTCTCCTGACCTAAGTTGTAATATACAACATCTGGAACATTTCCGTTCTTAAAGTCTTTCTGCAAATCTTTATCAAGCTCAGAAGAAAGGTGTAATTCTACGTCTACATCTTTGTGTTCTTCCTCAAATGCTTTTTCGATATTTTTCCAGATCTCAGCTCCATTTCCACCTTCAAATGCAGCAAATTTCAGGACTGTCTTTCCATCTTCTTTCTTGCCTTCTGTTTTTTCCTCTTTACTTCCGCATCCTGCAAGCATAGTAGCAGCCATTGCAACTGTAAGTAAAAGCGCTGTTACTTTTTTCATTTTCATAACCGAACTCCTCCTTTTGTTTATTTCGTTCACTTTATACACTATATTCTACACTACATCCGTCATTTTTTCTATATTAATGTTGTTCTCATTTTTATGTATATTGCTCTCAAAGCTAAAAATATGAAATTAATAAAAAACTCTTCCTTGCTTTTCTTTTTCCCAGTGTTTATGATTGTATCAAAAGCTGCCTGCATTGGTAACCGAAAAATATGTAATAATATGAAAGGAAAAAATGATGAAACAACCAAACATTTTACTTCTTATGTGTGACCAGTTTCGTGGAGACTGTCTTTCCTATGCCGGACATCCGGACGTCAAGACACCTTACCTTGACACGCTCGCTTCTGATGGTGCCTTTTTTGACCGCGCCTATTCCTCCTGTCCAAGCTGTATCCCTGCAAGAGCTGCGCTTTTTACCGGGAAAAGTCAAGAGCACCACGGGCGTGTCGGATATGAGGATGGTATCGACTGGAACTACGATCACATGCTCGCAGAAGAGTTCAGTACACACGGATACCAGACACAGTGTGTTGGAAAGATGCATGTACATCCGGTGAGAAAACATTGCGGGTTCCAAGGACTGCGTCTGCACGATGGCTATCTTGGATATTACCGGGATGCCTCCATTCCGCATTTTCAGCACCAGACGGTGACTGATGACTATCTTTATGATTTAAAAAACGCTCTCGGATCCCATGCGGATTTCAATGCCAGCGGACCGGAATGCAACTCCTGGGTGACCCACCCGTGGATCTATGAAGAACGGCTGCATCCGACAAACTGGGTGACGGAAGAAAGTATCCGCTTCTTAGAAACACGTGATCGCACCAGACCATTTTTCCTGATGAGCTCCTATGTCCGTCCGCACCAGCCTTTTGATGCGCCGGCATCCTACTTCGATCTGTACAAAGACAAAGAACTTAGGGCACCTGCCTGCGGCGACTGGGATGACACCGCAAGTACCGAACAGTTCGGATATAGGAAAGACTCTATCTACGGCTGCAACGATGCCGAACAGCAACACAATGCAATGGCGGGATACTATGCCTGCATCACACATGTCGACCACCAGATCGGACGGCTTCTCTCTGCACTGATGGAAAGCGGAGAATATGACAACACTGTGATTCTCTTTTTGTCCGATCACGGGGAACTACTCTTTGATCATCACCTGTACCGAAAAGTATTTGCCTACGAAGGAAGCACACATATCCCACTTCTGCTCCACGTCGGCAAAAATGTATGCCCTTCCAAACCGATTCGCAGCAATACGATCACAGAACTGCGCGATATCCTTCCAACACTCCTCGATTTTGCAGGTATCCCGGTTCCAGAGGGTGTGGACGGCTTCTCTCTGATGCCAGAGATTGTCGGAAAGCCGAAAGAAGAGCAAAACAACCGCGAGTATCTGCACGGAGAACACAGCTTCCACTCCGGTCTGTCCAGTCATTTTATCGTGACGGAGACTGATAAATATATTTGGTACAGCGAGAAAAATACTGAACAGTACTTTGATCTGAGAAAAGATCCGCGGGAAGAACACAATGCAATCGCCGATGAAGCATATCAGGCTCGGATCGCCTATCTTCGCGCTCTTCTGATTCAAGAACTCGATGGCCGCGAAGAGGGGTACAGCGACGGAGTCTCACTCCAAAGCGGCTGTACACCTGTCGCAAATTTATCTCATATTCTATAAGGATTCAGCTGGAAATCTTGATTTCCAGCTGTGTTCTGCTACTTTTAAAAAATAATCACAGAGTCTTTCAAAGTGTCTGTGCAATCCTGAACAATGTCGGATATGCCTCCATCAGAAATTCTCTGTGACCACACCACTCTTCTGTGAGATAGGTTCCATTCTGTCTCTTGCAGCCACCGCGGCAGATTTTCCAGAATGGACATGTCTCACAGATTTTTTTTATCTGTCTTTCTTCCTGAATAAAGTTTTTCATCGCTTCACTATATAAAAGTTCCTGAAGTGTCTGATCTTGCAGATTTCCGCAGCAATACTGATCCAACACATAAAAATCACACGGATATACACTGCCGTCTGCCTCCACCACAAGCTGCGCTGTACAGAATCCAAGCATTCCACACTGTTGCGGAGGGCGATCAGACAACATCAACAGCAAATTATCAAACAGAGTCACACTCATGTAATCTCCATGCACATAATCATCCAGCCAGAGCCGATAGAACCGCTTATAAAATTCGGCGTACTGTTCTGGCTTTAGTTCCTGATCATTTCCAGTCACTGCGCTCTGTTGCTGTTCTGGAAATTCTCCAAGACACGGAATACACTGCACATAAGAAAATCCCTGATCTTTCAAGAAATGATAATATGCTTCCGGATGCGCCGCAAGCCGTGGTGTCAGTACAGTAAGAATATTATATGCCACTTCATATTGTTCCAGCAGCCGGATTCCCTGCATGATCTGCGCATACATTCCCTTTCCCTCTTGATCTACCCGAAAACGGTTTGTGTTAGACTCATACCCGTCCAACGAAACACCCACGAGAAAGTCTTCTTCTCGAAAGAACCGTGCCCACGACTCATCCATCTGCGTACCATTTGTCTGAATGGCATATCGTACTGTGCGTGCCCCCTTTTTTTCACGGATATACTCTGTAAATTGTCTATAATACTCCAGCCCGGCAAGGGTGGGCTCCCCACCTTGAAATGCGAATGTAATCTGTGCATCTTCCTCCGTTTCTGCAATGGCACGGTCAATCAATTTCCGCATGATTTCCGGCTTCATTTTCCCACTGCATGGACGTTCTCTCCTATTACTGATGTCCTCATAGAAGCAGTACGGACACTTCAAATTGCATAGGGATGATGCAGGTTTTACTAAAAATGAAAGATAGTTCATAATGTTTTCTCCTCCTCATTACACGGATTATACTATCTGACAGCAAGCTTGTAAATGACACCGATTCGTTTATTGCTTTTTTCAACAAACATCTATATAATAAACCCAAAGGAGACCTATTATGAGTAATCAAAATTATCGCCTGGAAGAGAAAAATTCCAAAAAAATCGATGTCCATCTGCTCTATATCACAGAAGCAAAATATGAGCAGGACTGGCACAGCCTTGCACATACGCATCATTTTACCGAATTGTTTTTTATTACCCACGGAACCGGAAAATTTACAATTGAGAACGAGTGTTTCCCGGTCAAAGAAAATGATCTGATCATTGTCAATCCGAATGTTTCCCACACAGAATCAGGCGGAACCGGCACTCCTCTTGAATACATTGTCCTTGGGATCAACGGACTGCAATTTACGGACAAGGACGAATTTACTAATTATACGATTCATAATTTCTTTCACTACCGCGAGGAGCTCCATTTTTACCTGAAAATGCTGCTCAAAGAGGTGCGGAAAAAAGAAGAAAATTTTGAATCCATCTGCCAGAATCTTCTGGAGCTGATCATCTGGAATATCACTCGTCAGACACAGACAACACTGTCCGTTGCTCCGACTAAGAAGATCACAAAGGAATGTCGGTTCATCGAACAGTATCTGGATGAACATTTCAAAGAAGATATCACACTTCAGACACTCAGTGACCTGACGTATCTGAACAAATATTATCTGGTACATGCATTTAAAAATTATAAAGGAGTTTCCCCGATCAACTACCTGATTGAGAAGCGGATTTCTGAGGCAAAACATCTGCTTGGCACTACCAATTTCCCAATTGCAAAGATTGCTTCCGTCGTCGGTTTTTCCTCTCAATCCTACTTTTCGCAAGTATTTCGAAAAGAAACCGGGCTTTCTCCGAACAAATACCGCAAGAGTATGGACTCACAAAATGAGGCAGGAGGTTTAATATGATGTACAAAGGAACACTTCTGACGGACACCATATCCATCCACGAAGTATTCACCATCCATTATTTTGAATATATGAGCGATTTCTCTTTCGCCGGAGAGTCCCACAATTTCTGGGAGTTTGTCTTCGTTGACAAAGGTGAGATTGATATTTATATGGAAAGTATCCATGCACGTTTAAAAAAAGGGGAGGTCGCCTTTCACAAACCAAATGAATTTCACAGACTACAGGCGACCGGAAGCTCTGCCCCGAACCTTGTCGTTATCTCTTTCGAATGCAGTGATGCAGTGATGCAGTTTTTTGAAGGAAAGATCTTCTCTCTCGATGAAACCGAAAAGATTCTGCTCGGTGAGATCGTCAAAGAGGCGAAGACACTGTTCAACTGTCGGCTGGATGACCCTTACCTTACCGAAATGACAAAATGCGAGCAGCCTCCGTTTGGTGCAGAACAATTTATCCGGATTCATCTGGAGCATTTTCTGCTCCATCTGCTTCGTCGCAAACAGGATAGTCCTTCTTCGACTCCAAAAGTGATCGCCTCCAAGGGCAATTCAGAAGTGTTTAACCGCGTGCTCGCCTACATGGAAAAAAATCTCTGCCTTCACCTGACGATCGAGCAGATTTGCCGTGACAATATGATTGGCCGCTCGCAGCTGCAAAAGATTTTCCAACAGAAGACCGGACTTGGTGTGATTGAATATTTTTCCAATATGAAAATCGATGCTGCAAAGCAAATGATGCGTACAGATTTAATGAATTTCACACAGATTGCCGAGAAACTGGGCTATTCTTCCATCCACTATTTTTCAAGGCAGTTCAAGAAAATCACCGGCATGACACCGTCCGAATATGTCTCGTCTATCAAAGCACTTTCAGAAGTCTAAGCATGAGGCTTTGAATAAAACTTAGTAAAAATCACAAAACTTCTTATATAGAAAAAAACCTCCGCAGGTCAGCTGTCATATGCTTTCCCCCGGAGGTTTTTTCTATTAAAGATTTTACTAGATTTCGTACCAGATAATTTCATTTGCATCCAGATGAAGATCGAAACTGCTTCCATCTCCTCTGTATACTGTTGTATCCTGTGGCTCATAAGTATTATTTACTACACAGTATTTTCCATTCTTCACATATGCGTGCACTTCCACGTTAAAGTTTGTGCTGAACCATTTGTGAAGGTTTCCTTCGTCATGTGCAGACCAAAGGATGGAACGATACAGAAGACGGCTGTTCTCGAAGCTGTATGGAAGCCCGCTGATGTAAACACAACGTCCTGCTCCAAAGTCATTGACTGCCATCTGCACCTCTTTGTCAATCTGTCTTAATACTGTTGTTCCGTCTAGTGCAAAAATATTTTTCTGACCTTCCCCAAAGTCGATGTCCTTTGTGCAGTCCTCTTTGATGAAGTGGTCATGTTCTTCCCAATTGTATTTATCTGTATTTAAGTTAAATCCATTTTCTTTTTCTACACCGAGTGCGCTTGCAAGCTGGAAGTAACGTCCTTCCCACTGATAAGCTGTCGGCTCACCAACACCGATAAATCCACCGCCATTGTAGATAAATCTCTTCACTGCTGTCACGATTTCTTCATCCGCCCATGCAGCTCCACCACTGTGTGCAGTGTAAGCTCCTCCGACATTAATGATAACATCGATATCGTCAAGGATTGCCGGATTCGTCTTAATATCATCAAAGCTGATAAAACGCACATCAAACGGCGCTCCGGAAAGCGTCTCCACAATTCCTGCGTAAGAGTAGTTCTGCTTCTGATATAAAGCATGATGTACCATGTGATTTCCCCATGCTCTCATCTTACCCCAGCTGTTGAGTACTGCAACAGTCTTCACGCAATATGGTGTTGTTCCTTTGATATTCTCATATAATGTACGGAATTCTTTACATACACTTTCTACATAATCGATAAATTCCGGAAATTCCAGTGCAAGCTTTAAGTAACCGCCGTATCCGATTCGATCGATCGGTTTTCTAAGGATTGCACGTCTTGCTGTTACCCAGTTCACCTTCGCCTCTTTGACCGGATCTCCGCCTTCGTGGAAAGTATCTGGGAAGAAATATGGGAGGAAACGTCCCTCAGTATATTTCACATTTGGAATATCGCTGATCAGACGGAGCGTAGAACCATTTCCAACACTTCCTACAACTGCATCCAGTCCGATGGATTTGAATTCGTCCATAAACGGCTCCATACCGATCCAGTGGTCTCCTAAGAACATCATTGCTTCTTTTCCCATCTCGTGCGTGATATCCACCATCTCTTTGGCAAGTTTTGCAACTTCTCTTCTCTGAAATGCCTGGAAATCCTTGAATTCTTTTGACGGAATCCGGTACTGATTGTTCATATATCCCTGATCAATAATATACTCTGGTCTGAATTTGTATCCCACTTCCTTCTCGAACTGCTCTAAAATATACGGGCTGACAGATGCAGAATATCCGTACCAGTCTACATATTTTTCTCTTGCCAGTTCATCGAAGATCAGTGTGAACTGATGGAAGAATGTTGTATATCGAATGACATCTACATGTGGATTGTCCTCGATAAATTTGCGGAGACGTTTCATGGAAAATTCTTTTGTCTTAGGCTGACGCACATCAAAAGTAATCTGCTTCTCCACACCTTTCCAGTCATTAACAACTGCGTTGTACATATGTACCGGATCCCACATAATGTATGCAAGGAAGCTTACTGTGTAATCATGGAATGCCTTTGCTCCATGAATCGTCACATCACCAGTCTCTTCACTGTAAGACCAACTATCTGTCGGAACAACTTCCCCTGTAGTACGGTCGATTACTTCCCACCAGCGCTTAATGTCGTCATGAGAATTTACCTTCAGCATATCCGGATATAAATGATCCATCAAATGAATCGAAAGCTCTTCCTCCACTGCTGTATGGAAAGAAGTCATAATATACATCTGCTGAATCTCATCCGGGTTCGCCTTTGCCCACTCATTATCTTTTCTTGTTGTATAGTAAGTAGAATACACTTTTGCATCTACATCTCTTAATCCTTCCGGATAGTCTGTTCCATCACAGTCACGGATCGCATCTGCTCCCCAGCGCTCCAGTAATTCCAGTGTCTCTGGTACAACATCAACATCTGTCGGGATCGTTACCCTTCCTCTTATGTTTTCATTACCCATAATGTTTCTCCTTTTCTAAAAAATTCGCATTTTTCTAAATCTAGTATAACTTCTTCTCATAAGCAAATCTACGCAAATCTTGTTTACAATATTATAAATATTGCTATATCCTTACATTTTAACAATTTTCTTCTCTTTTCCCATAATCCCCGGTCAAATCTCCACTCCAAAATACTCTCCTGCCAAAATACTTTTAAGTACTACCGCTGTCTTTTCCAGATTCATCCTGGAATTGTCTTTGTTTCCCATCTTTCTTATGGTGGAATAAATTACAGAAACAAGTGCCAAATCCACTGTAAAAATTGGGAGTTTCCAATGAATTTCTATCGAATAAAAAGACAGCCAGTTTTTCAAAAATCTGATCTACAGACTTTTGAAATCCCGACTGTCTTTTCTCTCTTTTCCCGAATCACATCGCCGCTAAGCAAGCAATTTACTCGAATAGAAATTCTACAAATGCTTTCGCATGTTCTCGATGTTCCGTGTAAGAAAATACTCCGATATACGCATCTTCATACCCGACGATTCCATATTCCTCTGCGAGTTTACTTTGGTTGGCAAGCATATAATTTTCTCCAACCTCCTCTGCATGTTCTTCGCAAAATTCACTTCCCATTAACTCTTCTACACTTAAAAAAACACCATCCTGATCGTATGTTGCAAATGTTTCTTTATCACAAACAAAAATATCCGCGGTTCTTGCCCCCATTACAACAGATAGCTTCATCGTACTGTTATATGTCGTCTGATTTCCTTCTCCGGTATAGACGGAAGTATCGATCGTGATAATCTGATTCTTGTCTTTGATTTTCAGTGCTTTCCGCAAATCTTGATTTAAATTTTCTGTACTCGGCGCAGAAGAATTGACGATTACCACATTTAATAGCTCTTCTTTCTGCAAGTTCTTGTACCAGTTTACCCCAAACACTCCGAGTGTAATCACTGCCACTGCCACCACAAGTACCCATTTGTAATAAGTGAAGAAATATTCGATTCGCTTCTTCCAGCTCATCGAAGCTACTTTTTCCCTCTCTAACTGCCACTTCTCTTTCCTTGTCAGATCAGACTCATGTTTCTTTTGCATCATTCATTTCCCTGCCTTATCTTATTTCAGAACATAATTCAAAGCAAGTTCGAATGTCTGTTTCATGCCGTCTTTGTGTGTTCTCTCATATCCATGTGAAGCATATACTCCTTGTCCGATCAATGCATATCTTACATCCTTACCAGATCTAAGCGCTGCTCCTGCGTCGGATCCATAAGATGGATAAATATCAACTGCATAATCGATTCCATGTTCCTTTGCCACTTCAATCAGCTCATTTGTCATTTCAAAATGATATGCTCCGGAACTGTCTTTTGCACAGATGGATACTTGTTTTTCCGTACATGCCAGATGATCCCCGACACATCCCATATCCACTGCCAGAAGATCTTCAATCTCCTCTGGGATTCCTGCTGACGCCCCATGTCCAATCTCTTCAAATGTCGTAAAGAACAGCTGTACATTTCTCTTCAGACATCCCGGATGCTCGCTCACATATTTTGCGATTCCAAGAAGAACTCCCGAAGAAGCCTTATCATCCAGAAAACGACTCTTAATATATCCTTTTTCTGTCACTTGAAATCTTGGTTCTACCGCAAGAAAATCTCCGGCACAAATGCCCAATTTCTCTACGTCTTCCTTGGAAGTGACATCTTCATCAAGAACTACTTCCAGATTTGTAAATTTACGCTCTGCGTTGACATCTGGATTTACATGCACAGAAGCATTCTCAAGCTGGATTGTTCCCTCATACACCGCACCACTTCTTGTAATGACACGCACATTTTCTGTCTCAATATTATTTGGGTTCAATGTCCCATTGGAAATTGCAAGACGTCCATTTCCTTTAATATAATGTACAAATGCGCCTAACGTATCTACATGTGCAAGCATCATCAACGGATTCCCCTCTCCGCCAAGATTTGCAATTACACCGCCTTTTCTCAGCGTACGAACTTCAAAACCCATCGCCTGTATTGTATCTACAAGATATTTCTGTACATTGTAATGATAACCTGTCGGGCTGTCGATCCCGATCACTTTCTCAGTCTGTTCCACGATGTATTCGTGATATTCATGATTCTGATGTGCCATAATAAAATCCCTCCATTATTTTTACAATACAAGTATTATAACAAATGGGAAGAGCATTGACTAGAGTTGTTTGAAAATATCCTTCTATTCATTTTTACTCCCTCTATATGCTGGCAGACAAAAAAATATTCCAAACATTTAGAAACGCAGCTTTCTGTTCTACGTTTCCAAATTATTCGGAATATCTTTTTTATTTTTTAATATGGCTTGCAACCATCATCGCAATCTTAAATGTAAGTGCATCATCAAACACACGCACATCCAGCCCTGTTGATTTCTGAATCTTTTCCAAACGGTACACAAGTGTATTTCTGTGAATATATAATTGCCTTGCTGTCTCCGATACGTTCAGATTATTATCAAAGAACTTATACACGGTAACCAAAGTTTCCTCATCAAACTGCTCAAAAGCGTCTCCGTTAAATACTTCCTGCAGAAACATCTCGCACAGTGAGACCGGAAGCTGGTGGATCAGCCTCCCAATTCCAAGCTCATTGTATGCCAGTATCGTCCGTTCACTGTAAAAAATTCTTCCCACATCCAGCGCCATCGCAGCCTCTTTATAAGACTTAGAAACATCTTTTAACTCTTCCACCACAGTTCCATAGGCAACACGCACTTTCATCATCGCCTCAGCGCTCAATGTATCAGTGATTGTCTTTGCAATATCATTGATTTCCTTATACCCGTCTGTCACCTCGAGATGTTTGATAAAAATAATATGCCCTTCATCCACCGCCGTAATGAAATCCTTTGTTCCCGTCGCATAGAGCCCGCGCATTGTCTCCATAACAATGCTGTCTCCTTCTTTTTTAGGCTCAATCAGAAAAACAACTCTCCGTGCTTCAATTGCGATTCCGAGCTTTTTTGCTCTATTATAAATATCTACCAGAAGAAAATTGTCAAGAAGAAGATTTTGCAGAAAATTATTCTTATCCATCCGTTCATGGTAAGCCATGATCAAATTTCTAATCTGACTTACACACAACCGGCCGATCACCTTTATGTCATCCCAAACTCCATGGATCATCAGAACATATTCCAATTCATTCATATGGTTCAAGATTGGAAAAAATGCTGCCTTCTCCTCAACCGCCTCTGAGAGTTCTTCCGCGTCTTCCTCCATCTGCTCTTTCCATTTGGAAAGATAGATTTTGACCTGCTCCTTGGCGCTCTCATCTGCCCCTGACGTTTTCACAGCAATCATTCCTTCTGCATTCCATAAAGATATTTCTGCTGCCACAATTTCTTTCATCTCATTGATCGTTCTCTGTAATATCTGTCTTGATAACAACTTGCCACTTCCTCTGTCGTTTCCTAATTATAATCTCTTTAATAATTCTTCACGTTCTTTTTCAAACCCAGGTTTTCCAAGAAGCGCAAACATGTTTTTCTTATAGCTTTCTACGCCCGGTTGGTCAAATGGATTCACTCCTAATAAATATCCGCTCACACCGCAGGCAAATTCAAAGAAATAGAATAACTGTCCGAGATAAAATTCATTCTGCTCCGGAATATGTACCATCAAGTTTGGAACATTTCCATCTGTATGAGCAAGAATTGTTCCATTCATCGCACTCTTATTGATAAAGTCCACAGACTTTCCTGCCAAATAATTTAATCCGTCAAGATCCACCGGCTCTTCGTTGATCAGAATCTCTTCTTTTGCAGTTTCCACATCTAAAACGGTCTCAAATAAAATTCGGCTTCCATCCTGAATGAACTGTCCCATAGAATGTAAGTCTGTTGTCAGGTCTACTGCTGCCGGGAAAATTCCTTTTTGGTCTTTTCCTTCGCTCTCCCCGTAAAGTTGTTTCCACCACTCTGAAACATAGTGAAGGCTTGGCTCATAATTTGCTACGATTTCAACTGCTTTTCCTTTGCGAAGTAAAATATTACGGATTGCCGCATACTGTAACGCACTGTTTTCTGAGAACTCCGCTTCCAGAGCCTCTTTTCTTGCTGCCTGTGCACCTTCCATCAGCTTTTCAATATCAGCTCCACTAACTGCGATCGGAAGAAGACCTACTGCTGTCAGAACAGAGAAACGTCCTCCAACATCATCCGGAACAACAAATGTCTCATATCCTTCTTCTGTTGCAAGATTCTTTAAGGCTCCTCTCGCCTTATCTGTAGTTGCATAAATTCTCTTTCCTGCCTCTTCTTTTCCGTATTTCTTCTCAAGTAATTCCTTGAATACTCTAAATGCGATTGCCGGCTCTGTCGTTGTTCCTGATTTTGAAATCATATTGATCGAAAAATCTCTGTCTCCGATCACATCGATCAGATGTCTGATATAAGTACTGCTGATGCTGTTTCCGACATAATAAATCTCAGGTGTTTTGCGCATTTCCTTGGAAATCACATTATAAAAGCTGTGCCCTAAAAATTCATTTGCAGCTCTTGCTCCAAGGTAAGAACCACCGATTCCGATCACAAGAAGCACTTCTGAATCGCTCTGAATCTTTGCTGCCGCCTTCTGAATGCGCGCAAATTCTTCTTTATCATAATCTACCGGAAGATCGATCCAGCCAAGAAAATCATTTCCTGCCCCTGATTTGGACACTAATTTTTCTCTTGCAGCTACTGCCAGTTCACTCATATACTCTACTTCATGCGCATTGATAAATTTGCTCGCTTTTGAATAGTCAAATCTTACTTTATTTGCCATCGTTATCCTCTCCTTCTAAATATGCCTCATAATCATATTTATTTTATCAAATGGTCCTCTGTTTATCAAGCCAAAAACTCCTCTAAGATATCCCGGATCATTGCCTCCCGTTTCAGGTCATTTTCCATTTTATCCATAACTTCCTCAGATTTTCTCTCTTCCTGCTGTGCTTCCGCAAATAATTCTTTCTCTTTTCCACCTCTGTTCTCCCGCATTTCCATTTGAGCTTGATCCACAGTCTGTTCTCCAGTCTTTGCCTGCACCAGATTCTCCTGCCGATCCCACTCCTCCGATGGGTTACCGTCTACCTGCTGAGCGGACTGCACTTCTTCCTTGTCTCCCCGCATTTCCTGCCTCGCTGCTTTTTGATACCGGTGTGCACATACATTTTGAAGATAATCCACCATGTAGACATGAAGCATTTCCACTTTATATTTTTCATCCGTTGCCTGACAAATCAAAAACAGAAGTACCATTTCAATCGCTCCAAACGCACCATACCGAAATGCCTGCTCTCCCATTCCATAAATACTGTAACTAAGCAATGCCCCTATGAGCCCCAAAATCCCAACAAATCTCATCGACTGCCGCTCCAGCTGCTGCCATGTATGCAGCCGCAAACCTACAGACCGATATTCATGAATAAATTTTTCTACAAATGCACCTACATTGTCCACCTTGTCACTGACCATACATGCATGTTCAAATTTTGCACGAACAAGCTTCATAAAACGATGACTGCTCTTTGACATATTTTCCGCAGCCTTCACCAAACTCCGAAGTGTCCCTTCCGAAACCAGTTTACTGAGTATCCCAATTCCTCCGATCACCCCCATTAGATAAAAAATCATCTGTGTGTCTAACATTGTCTTGAACATAAAAGAGTCCCTCCTTCTTCTTTCTTCTCATTACTGATTCTGCGTTCATTATAGACCAGGAATGTCCGAAGAAAAAGAGGAGCGACTCTTGAATCGTTCATCAAAATTCGACAGAATCGTTTTTCTTTTCCCATTCTGCCTTTTGCTTTTTTCTTATAAACGTGGAAGCAGATTCTGTACAAGCCTTACAGAATGCTCGATTGCCTTCTGCTCAAATGCCGGATAGTCCATTTCCGCACTGTTGTCGGCTTTGTCCGAAATTGCTCGAAGAATGACACACGGAATTTTGTTCAAATATGCCGCATGCGCGATGGACGCACCTTCCATTTCCACACAATCTGCGCCAAATCGCTCAATAATCCTCTGCTTTACTTCCGATTCTGCGATAAACTGATCTCCACTGGCGATTCGCCCTGTAAATGTATGAATATCTGGATTTGCCTCTTCATTTGCTTCTTTCGCAAGCTTTGCAAGTCTTTCATCTGCCGGAAATGCCAGGACATCCATGTTTGGAACCTGACCGACCGGATCCCCAAATGTGGATGCATCCACATCATGTTGTACCGCATCTTTGGAAATCACAATATCACCAATATCAATAGCTGCATTTAAAGATCCTGCAATTCCCGTATTGATCAAAAGATCTACTCCAAATCTATCTACAAGAATCTGTGCACAGATTGCTGCATTTACCTTCCCGATTCCACTCCGCACAACAACAACTTCCTTACCACAAAGCATTCCTTTGCAGAAAGTCATAGAAGCCTTCTCCACCACTTCACTAATCTCCATCTGCTCTTTCAGAATTGCTACTTCCTTTTCCATCGCACCGATAATTCCTATGATCATCTCTTTTCCTCCTGTTTGTATCATTTTGTTTCTCAATTATAGCAAAGATTTGCTCCAATACCTAGTGTCCTGGCACATTTATTTTCAGATGGGCATGTTATCTGGCGCAAATCCTTCAACAGACTGGTATTTTTTTTCCCCTTTTGCTATAATAAAAAAGAAATATTGAATCTAAATGAAAGTGAGGTGCTATTATGGAATACAAAACACACGGTGTCTGTGCCAGAGAAATTAAATTTGACTTAGACGGAGATACTGTCAAATCCGTAGAATTTGTTGGAGGCTGCTCTGGCAATACACAGGGAGTTGCCCGTCTCGTAGAAGGTATGAAGGTAGACGATGCCATCGCACGCATGGAAGGAATCCGTTGCGGCGCAAAATCTACATCCTGTCCAGACCAGCTTGCACAAGCATTAAAAGAAGCTACTGGAAAATAAAAAACAACAGAGACAAACATACAATCTTTCAAGTCTTCATGCAGTTTGTCTCTTTCTACTTTTACTCATTTTACAAAGGGACCATCTCAGTCTCTGCATCCCAATATGTAGTATTTACCTTATTATTTTGGTTTTTTAGTGTGGCGTTTTCTATTGGAAAATGACAGGTTTTTGCAGGTATGAAAATCATTCCCCAAACATACCGGATGCAGAGACTGAGATAGTCCCTTTGCCTTAACTCTATTCAGTTTTCTTATGACAAGTTTGTAATTCCATTATGGATACGTAAATCCATAAATCACATACTAGTTACAAATTAGCCCATCCAAATTCCATCTGTGAAAGAATTTGCTATATCTGTGTTGGCGGAATGGATTCCTCTGGCACGGTAATAATAGCCTCTTGGAACATCCAATACTTTGCTTGTACTTGCAAATACTGTATTATGAGTTGTTTCTCTCCATGAGTAAACTTGTGACCAAGAACCATTATTATACTGTTCAACAATCACTGCTACTTGAATTGTCTCTACAATCTTCTGCGCTGTTGTATCTCCTCCTGCTGCAACAGTTCCTTTCCCCGCATTTCTTATTGTGGTTGTTCCTTCCATAAGATACTGCCCTCGCGCATTTGTACCTGTACTTCCTTCAGCCTCAATATCTTCCGTTAAATTAGATTGAGCTTGTACTTGATTCGTATTTGTCAAATTTGTTCCTGCAATAATGGACAATGCTGTTAAAAACATTAATAATTTCTTTTTCATCTTTTTTCCTCCTCTACTTAAGTAAACAGTTGAACTGCAAAAAACTTACGCATTTTTAGAAAAAAAATAAATTTTCTACAATTTTTTCTATTTCATCTCTTTCTATCACACCTCTTAGACGATACAAAACCTCATTTTTTTTAAAAGTAGCGCTATATAATTTTCGCTCTACATTTTCTATTTGAAACTCTTTGATTTCAATCTCTACCCCATTACATTTTTTTAAATAACATTTTAAATAATTGTCCTCATTTGATATACTTCTGGCTACATCACTATATTGATAACATATTTCATATTCTATTGTTTGCTCCTTATACAAATAGAATAGTTTTACATTTCCCAGTTCTTTTTCTATCACACTATCATAAAACTCCATCCCCGCAGGCATATACTGTAACTGCACAGGCTCAATTCCCAATTCTTCTTTAATCTGCTCATATGCTTCTTTTTCATCTACTTTTATTGTTTCTAATCTATCTTCGCCTTCCGTATTAACCTTTACCGTATTCTCATTCCCCAGCACCAGATCCGCAACTTTCAACCAGTATGGTCTGCCTCCAAGACTTGTCATGCCAATCCCCAATACCAAAACCATCGTTGCGGCAACAACAAACACTGCCCTTTTTTTTCTTGGAAAATGGAATCTTTTTCTCGCTTTCTTTGCTTTCTTCTTTTCCTCAGCCGCTCTCCACCTGAAGTAAGATTCCCGATCTTCTTTAGAAAGTTTCTCACAAAACTCTTCTATACTGATCCCAATCTCCTCTGACTCTTCACTAGGAGCATCTGTCCGATTCTTTTCATATTCTTTTATGCTTTTTGCCAATGCTTCCCGCAATGTGTCTGGCGCCTGAACTTCTTTTAAAGATTCATTTGAAAGAACTTCCTTTTCTATTTGTTCTGCCTCTTTTTCCATCTGCTTCTTCAAAAACTGCTTGAATTTTTCTTCCATCTGCCACCTCTCTTTCTCTCAAAAGGAATTTTATTTTTTTATCTCATTTATATACGGCAATAGAATTTTTTACATGCGCTTCTCTTTTCTCAACCTTCACTATTTTGTTTTTTCTTGACATTTTCTCAAATCTGTTTAATATGATTCTTAGATATAGAAAAGATTCGGAGGAACATCATGAAACGTATTATTCTTACCGGCGGAGGAACTGCCGGACATGTAACACCTAATATTGCCCTTCTTCCCCGTTTAAAGGAACTCGGGTATGATATTCAATACATCGGCTCTTATAATGGTATGGAAAAAGGGCTGATCGAACCGCTTGGCATCCCATATCATGGAATTTCATCAGGAAAGCTCCGCAGATATTTCAGTTTGCAGAACTTTACAGACCCATTCCGTGTATTAAAAGGATTTGGCGAAGCAAAAAAACTGATCAAAGAACTACAGCCAGATGTCATTTTTTCCAAAGGCGGCTTTGTAACCGTTCCGGTTGTAATGGCTGGGAAAAAATGTAAAGTCCCAACGATCATTCATGAATCTGATATGACCCCGGGACTTGCAAATAAAATTTCGATTCCTGCCGCCACAAAAATCTGCTGTAACTTTCCGGAGACATTAGAACACCTGCCAAAAGAAAAAGCGGTCTTCACCGGCTCTCCGATCCGACAGGAACTCCTCACGGGAAATGCTGATGCCGCATTAAAATTCTGTGGTCTTTCCGCAGGAAAACCAGTCATTCTAATCATTGGAGGAAGCCTCGGCTCCGTTGTCATCAACAATGCAGTCCGCGAGATTCTGCCTGATCTTCTCAAAGATTTTCATGTAATCCACCTCTGTGGAAAAGGCAAGGTAGACGATTCTCTCAAGTCCTTGGAAGGATATGTTCAGTTTGAATATATTAAATCCGAATTGAAAGATTTGTTTGCCCTGGCTGATGTAGTGATTTCTCGTGCGGGTGCCAATGCCATCTGTGAACTGCTCGCTCTGCATAAACCGAATCTCCTGATTCCACTTTCTGCAAATGCAAGTCGCGGAGACCAAATTTTGAACGCTCGCTCTTTTGAACGGCAAGGATTCAGCAAAGTTCTCGAGGAAGAGGAATTAAATAAATCCACCTTACTTGATTCTTTGCAGACATTGTTCCGCGACAAGGAATCTTATATCAAAGCGATGCGGCAATCCAATCAACAAAATTCCATTGACACAATTATTGAACTGATTGAATCCGTGTGCAAATAGTCGGATGCTTTCTAAAACGTCAGGGGCTGTCACAAAATATTTTCGTGACAGTCTCTTTTTAGATCAGCTTTTCAAATTCCTCTCTATAATTCTTTGTAATCCACTTTCTTGCTCGGTAAAGCATCTGATACAGAGCATTTAGCTCTATTCTCATTTTCACTGCAATGTCTTCCTGCGGTACTTCATAAATATACGCCAGCACCACTGCCTGCCACCATCTCGGATTTTTCTGATATAGCTGAGTAAAGATTTCTTTCCGTAACAATGTATGCTTTTCTTCTTTTGTTTTTATAAACACATTCTCTTCTGTACTGCGGGCAGCTTCCCTCATATCACATAATTCTACGATATTCTCGTCTGTAAGCTCCCATTTTACCTTCTCCTTATAGTTCAACACATAATTTTTTGCAGTTGTAATCAGCCATGACTTTATATTTCCTCTTTTTATTTGTTCAAACTGAATATATAACTGCATAAATGTATATTGAGAAGCTTCTTCTGCCACATAGTGATCTCCGGAGTAATTCAACGCTGTTTTGAAAACGAGATTTACATACTTGTCATATGCCGTATTAAAATCTATATTCTCACTTAATTTCTGACTCACTCAGGTACCCCGTTCTATCTTACTGTTCATTCAACTTTGATAAAATTTCCAATTTATCTTCCTCTGTAAGTGTTCCGACATTCCATCCCAGCCCGACATTGTCGTTTTTATATCTTGGAATCAGATGCATATGAAAATGAAAAACAGTTTGTCCTGCCAATTCTCCATTATTCTGCACAATATTATATCCCTCACATCCAAGTACTTCTGTCAGCTTTGTGATCATTCTTTTTGCAAGAACGAGCGCCTTGGCCGCGATCTCATCATCAAGATGATACAAATCTTTATAATGCTCCTTTGGCAAAATCAAAGCATGTCCTTTAGATGCCGGTCCAAGGTCTAAAATAACCCTGAAGTCCTCATCTTCATAAAGTGTTGCCGATGGAATCTCTCCATTTGCTATTTTACAAAAAATACATTTTTCATCTCTCATTATTTTTCCTTCTTTCGTTTTTTCTATGTCATTCCTGTCTGACTTTTCCGACCTCTTTCTGTCGAACTTTGTCGTCGGAATATAGTTGAATCCATGTGACTACAATGTTACACTCGTCTCAGAGAGGTGATTTGTATGCTTAATACAACAGATTCACAAAAGCTAAAGGTTCTTGCAAAACAAAATCCTGAAATACAGATCTTGATTGAAAAACTCATGAAAGAATATGAGTTTATCCTTTCCAAAATGTCGCACGAAATCCGTAACCCACTGACACTTGTGTACAGTTCTCTTCAATTAATGGAGGCGCAACATCCACAACTTACAAAAATCCAGCACTGGTCAGATACACTTGAGGATGTCAAATATATCTGTGGACTCTTGGACGAACTTTCCTCCTATAATCATGGCGAACATTTGAACCTGTCTGTCTTTCCATTTTCGGTATTTCTCAGACACATCGCACTGTCCTTTGCACTTTCTCTTGAACAGACGAACATCCAATTTTGTTCTGAAATCGCAGACAATCTTCCGGATCTGATCGGAGACCAGCGAAAGCTTCAGGAAGTACTTTTAAATCTTCTTCAGAATGCCAAAGATGCCATCACAGAAAATGGTCTTATAAGACTAAAGGCCTTTTGCAATGACCATCACGTGATTGTCGAAATCACGGATGACGGATGCGGTCTTACTTCCGAACAGATTCCAACCATTTTTTCTCCATTTACCTCCTATAAGGCAAATGGAACCGGACTTGGACTCGCAATCTGCAAACGGATCATTGACTCCCACCGAGGTACTCTGACCGTCTCCTCAAAGCCAGGATCGGGGGCTACCTTTACAGTTTCGCTTCCTCTTTAAGCTGACTGTCCCTGCCATTTGGATATTTCTTCTTATGATACAAGATAGCTGCCAGCAAAATTCCGCTGATAACTCCACCAATATGAGTCGAATTATCCACACCTTTACTTGTAAAGCCTAAGTAGAGACTACATAGAACCATAAATGCAAGTCCTCTGCTGCTGATGTTTCCAATCCGTCCTCTGTTTCGAAGCGCTACATAGAATAATGCCCCAATCACCCCAAAGATTGCCCCTGACGCCCCTGCAGAAATAGCATATTCCCCTGTCTGTATGTCCATCCACGCAGACAGCAGATTCCCTATAAGTCCACTTAACAGATAGACTGCCAGGTATTTCCATTTTCCGATTTCTAATTCCAGATTCCATCCGATCACACCCAATATGAACATATTGTTCATCAAATGCTCAAATCCAAAGTGTAGAAACATACTTGTAAACAGGCGATAATATTCCCCATCCTCAAGCATGCTGGGTACATACATTGCCCCGTGATGAAACATGAAAATTCCATCTTCTGTCATTCCTTGAAAGGAAAGGACAAGAAATATTGTGATATTGATCACGATCATTGCTATTGTACAGACTGCTTTCTTTTCCTGTTTCACGCTTTACCACCATTTCATTTTATAAAGTCACATTAATTATTAGTATTAAGCAAAAATAAGTGTGTGTCAAGAACCTTTCCGGATTCTTTCCTAAGGACCATATATTCCAGCGGCTCCATCACAGCACCCCACATTCAGTTTCTTTTTTATTTTGCGTACAAAAAGAGTGAGCACATCAACCATAAACTGCTCACTCTTGTAACTATTCTTAAAATTATGCCAATGCAACAATTACTTCCACTTCACAGAGAACATTCTTTGGAAGTGTCTTCACTGCAACACAGGAACGAGCCGGTTTGCCTGTGAAATATTTTCCGTAAACTTCATTAAACGCTGCAAAATCAGACATATCAGCAAGAAAACAAGTTGTCTTCATAACATCTGTATAGTTTGCTCCTGCCTCTTCCAGAACAGCACCGATATTTTTCATTACCTGCTCTGCCTGTTCTTGAATTGTTGTTCCTGCAATTTCACCTGTAGCAGGATCAATTGGAATCTGTCCTGAAGAAATCATCAGATTTCCAAATACCATTGCCTGAGAATATGGTCCGATTGCTGCCGGAGCCTTTTCTGTACTGATTACTTTTAACATAGTTAAACCCTCCTTCATTTCATAGAACTTATTTTCTAATTTTCATAATACCACTTAAGGAATGATTTCTCAACAAAAAATATCCATTTTGCAATAGCATCCGCTTTTAATATCCCTTCTCTTTGTCCAAATTTCACAAGCATCTCCTTCCTCCTAGACTGTATCGTCATCCCGAAACATCTCTAATTCGTCCCATTCTCCCCATTTTTTCTTTTTTGAAAAAATCTTTTTTGTATGCTTCTTCCATTCCACAAACCATCCATCCTTTTCCCGCAGCACTATATTTTCTCCGTCTTCCCAACCAGTTTCATCCAATATTCCCTCCCCTGTAACATACCCCTTCTGCTGTGATCTCAGCTGTTCCATCTGCTCTTTCCAGTCTGTTTCCATCAGCATTTGAATCTGTTTCATTGAATAATTTTCCTGCATGGAAATCTTATGCAGCTCATATGCCAGAAATACACATTCTTTCTCTTGATATTCTGCCCGGCTGACAAAATATTCTGCCAGATGCCGGAACTCGTTCGTCGTCTCTTTTGCATAACGCGGCAAAAAACAGAAAAAGAACACTCCCTTTTCATAATAAATAAACTCTGGATTAAGGATCACCTTGTTTTCACTTAAAAAATACTTTTTCATTTCCTTCATAACGGTCAGAAGCTGATATAAAAATGCTTTCAATTCCTCATACCCAATGGGAATCTTTTCATATTTTGTTTTCATTGAAACTTTACAACTGATATCGTAATAGTACTGACTGTTCTCCCCGGCTCCTCTGCCACGTACCTCAAGCAGACCTGGAATTTTATTTTCCCTTAGCATATGCATTTGATAATCCTCTTCATAAATGCCCGCCTCTTCGATAAGTAAGTATGTCTTGTCAAGATTTCTTTTAACCTCCGTCTTCATGTATTCCTGCCTTTCTCATATTTCTGATAAATTTCTCCGGCTCTGTCACAGCCGCACTCTGGCTCACAGAAATTTTCATTTTCCCTTTCCATGCAATCCCTTGTACAGTAATCTTTTGATCGGTCTCCTCAATCGTCAGATTCACTGCTGAAAATAACAACATCCTTTTCCTTGCCGCAATTTCAAACGACTGCTCTGCCTCCGCAATAGTACAAGCTTCCGGACTTCTTTTTTTCTGGCTATGCACAACTGCCGCCTCATAGGCAGTTCCCATCAGAATATTTTTATCATGATAATAAAACACTCCTCTGATAACTAAAAAAAAGCTAAGAAAAAATACGGAACACGCAACCGCCGCCTCAATGGTCGCACTTGCTTTCATCCTCATAAAAAAACCACCCCCACATATGCTGCTGTAAGAAAAGGAACAAACGGGATCCTCGTATCCCTCCGGAATTTTTTCCAAATCAGACATCCCACTGCGGCAATACTGCTGAAAAAGAACGCAATGCATACCAATATGACGGTATCCCAGATTCCGAGATAAATCCCCAAAAGAGTGATGATCCATACATCTCCATATCCGACAGCTTCTCTTGTGATCCAGCTTATTATCCCTAGAACTATTCCCGGAACAGCCCCCTGAAATAGCGGAAATAGATTCAGCCTGGTATTCCACAAACTGATCAAAAGAACTCCGAGACTTCCTGCCCACAGCAACCACATCGGAAGACTCCTCTTTTTCAAATCTATCGCCGCACAGACTACTAAAAATAAAAAAATACTGATTGTTCCTACCGTCCGCATCTGGAACACGCTCCTCTTCCACCGACCTCTGACAGCTTCACTGCCCGGATATTTCTTTTTAGCCCACTGCACCCAAGGGAAGCATGATAACGATCCCCGGATGCTGTGTAATAAATCATCCCGGATGCAGACTTTGCCTTACATTTTTCACATGGATAATATTTCCCTTGATATTCGTTCCTGAGATCTGCAACATCGGATACATTTCCTGCCCGAATTGCTAATTTCAAATGTGTACATTGATAACTTTTATGGTAGACTGTTCCCGTTTCTGTAATATACACATACCCTTGTTTTTCTGCATAACTTCCCTGTTGATAACCATTCCACCCCTTGATCCTGACCCGTTCTGTCTGTGAAATCAAAGGAATCCCAAAAATTCTAACTGGTGGCTGAATTTTATATTCCACGACAATTTCGATGATTCCTGATCCCGGCCACACTCTTGACTTGTGACAGTCAATCCCTCCGGATTTGCCGGCAATCATACTTTGGCTTAACCGTCTCTGCCCAATTGCTCCTACAATATCTGACTCTACTTTTGATGGTAGGAGCACCGGAGCAAGATAGATTCGCTCCGCCGCTTTTTTTGCCGCTGTATCGGCTCCCATTTTTACGCTGATCCTAGTCGCCTGCACTTCCAGTAAATAGATCAGCATCACTCCTGCCAAGAAAAACAAAGGAATTGTAAGTGCAGCTTCAATAGTAATCACCGCATGCAGTTTTCGTTCTTTTTTCTTGTACCTATCTCCTTTCTGAACAAAGAAGCTTTTCACTTTTTTGGAGATGAATGAAAATGCCCTTTCCAAGATTTGTAGTCTGTCCCGGTGAGCATGGGATATGAAAGAGTCTTTCTCCTTTCTTAATTTTATACTGTACTTTTGAATAAAAATTCGTTCTGAATTTGTGAGCCTTTTTGACGGAAAGGGCATTTGCATTCACCTCCTAGTATTATATTCTTTTCTTTTGTTACACAATCTGTTGCTTACTCATATCCGAAGTAAGTTGAAAACTGATAATTCACTCCTCTTCGAATCTTGCACTTACTTTTTACCTGTAATTTTGTCACACAATGATCCACCTGAAAGGTCTCTTCGCCCGGCTTCTTTTTCATCTCCATCTCAATCAGATCAAGGGCGTGCATCGTACAGACTTGCTCTGATTTCAGGAAAAATAAAAACATCAGATATTCCTTATAGCGAAGTCCACCTTCGGCATCCATTCCTTCTTTTTGATCTTCTGCTGTCCCAAGCTTCAGAAGCCCTGAAAGCTGCAACTGCCACGTGTCATGAGTCTTGATCAGAGCAACTCGTTTTCCATCTAGAAGCGCTCGGATATCCATCACTGCTTCGCCAAATGCCCATGCAACGAGTATTGCCTGCTTGACAAGTCCGGTTAACACTGGAAGCGCGATCGCAGTAGACAATGATACTGCAAGTGTTTCTGCCTCTGCCTGTTTTCCCGCATCGGTCAGAAGATACAGATAATTGGCACCACTTCTCATCAACAGCAGCTTCTTCACAACCGCTTCTAAATTTTGCTGATCACTCTCTTTTCCTTCCAAAATATATTCCATTTCATAAGAAAGTGTATTTTCCTTCTTCTGATCCACTGCATTTCCAAAATGCTCCAGAAGATACTGACAGAAAAAGAGAGAAGAAATCTTACCTTGTGCATCACTTTTTGTCGGGAATCTTCCAATTCCTTTTTGTAAGTTACGATGAGACGGAAGTCCCCCTAACGATATTTGTTTCTGTGATAACTGTTCCGGATTTGAAACAACGATCTGTAAAAGATTTGATTTTTTGATATTAGAAATGTTTTCCAGCGGATTATTTTCCGAAGGAAGTTCACTTTCTCCTTCCTGAAGTTTTGAATCCAACTCTTGTGAGATATCACTCCCCTGTTCTTCATAAGATCCACTTTGCTGACTCTGCTCTTCCCATACCGCACAGTTTCCAGTCAGTTCCTCTACAAGATCAACACCCATTCTACTTTTCATATATTTGACTGCCTGCTCCTTGAAAGGTTGTCCATCATCATCTGTCAGAAGCTGTAGCTTTTCTGGTTCCTGCATCATTCCCGCCGCCTCATAAAATTCCAGCCGGTTTACAATATTTTCAAAAGAAAATGTCCCGGTCTCATAGCCGGCCGCTATGCCAAAAATATCATATTCTGACAGAAGCTCTCTGTGATACTCTGCAAATACTGACTGCAGCGCTCGATCCATATCCGCTCTGCGATAGTTCTTTGCAGTCTGTACCGATGCACTCTCGATCACCGCCCCGATCAATCCAACCAACAACACAAAGACCAAACTGATAAAAGCTGTCATTTCTCCTCTCTTCATCTTCTCTGTCACTCCTTAAATCCCTGAGCTTTCACTCGTGATCTTCTGAAAGATTGAGTTTACCAGACTTGTCAGCTGTGACTTAAAAATAATTACAAGTCCGATCAACACGACAAGGATCAGTATCACTTCCACAACACCAATTCCTTTTTCATCTTTCAAACATGCAAAAAATTGTCGGATCCGCCACATAATTTCACCCCCTTTCCCGCAAAATGTTTCTCGAAATATCTCTGCTCCATCCCATCCACTCTCCTCTTTTCTTTCTCTTTTTTAAAACTGCATAGACAAAAATGCCGGCACGATTACAATGACCAGAACCACTGTCAACATGAAAAACATCGGTGCCAGAAGCTTTGTCCCCACTTCTTCCCCTGCTTTTTTTGCCGCACGCTTTCGCTCCTCAAATGCATTGACTGCTTCCAGCCTAAGAAGATCTGCTAACCCTTTTGATCCTCTTTTCAGATTTTGGGAAAGCAAAGCTCCAAAGCGCATGTAACACACAGCCTCACACCGTTTTCCAAAATGCTCATAACATTCTTTCTCTGAACCCCCTGCCTGCATTTCTCTAAGCGTATATGCCATTTCCTCATATGCAAACCGCTCCTTTCCCATTATTTTCCCTTTTTCATAATCAGAAGAGATTTTCTGCCATGCAGCTTTTACTGTCATTCCGGCTCCAAGAAACAACACAAATTTGTTTAGAATTTCCGGATAATCTATCATCATCTGCTTTTTCTTCTTTTTCATTTCTTCCTTCTGCGTTTCTTTCTCCAGCAGAATCAGAAGAATGCTTCCAACCAATCCAAGTCCTAAAATGACATATCCTCTGTTTTCCTCCGGACGTCGCCAGCTGACCGGTTTTCCCTCTAAAGTCTCTGGTAATTCTACCTGTTTTTGTTCCGGATGTTCCTTTTCTTTCTCTGCAACCTGCCCTGCAAGCTGAGCTACGATCTTCTCATCGCCTTTTAATTTAGGTGGAAACAGGTTGGCGCTTCTCATATAGATCCGCTCCTCTTCTCCATATTTCAGTTTCCCTGTAATCTGAACGATTGTCCCCTCTTCTTTGAGCGCCTCTGTCTGCAACTCTCCGAGAACATTGATCACCTCATAGTTGTCTACTTCCCAGGAAACGGTAATCGGCATATCCAGAATCCTGGATGGGAAATGCAAATCTTTCCGCACCTCATCAAATGTCTTATTTTTATCCAAAATAATACCATCCAACTTTTTCATCGCTGTTTCAAATGCTTTCTCCAACTCCTTTCCATTGTACTGCCTCTCAGGAAGTTCTATCGTAATCGGAATCTCTCTTCCACCTGTCTTTGCGATCAACTTCTCTGTTCGCACTCCTTCCCCACAGTTATTTCGCTCCAGTCTTGCATGTTCTCCCATAAATTCCGCCTGTTGATCCACATAAAACAGATACGCGGCAAGTGAATTCACACCGAGCAGCATCAGAAAAATATTTCTGCTGTTCTTTCTCATACACCATTCCGGAAGCTTTTTCTTTTGATACAAAATAACGGCGATTGCCAATGCTATAAATATTCCTATCGAAACAATCATCTCACACCTCGATTTCAATCATCTTTTTTCCCATATAAAATGCCCCTGCATAAACAGCCAGACAGACAGTCATAACAAAAATCCCAAGAAAATTTCTATAAAGTACCTCTACAAAATCCGGAAATGCTATCCTCATATAGAAAATAATTCCAAAGGGAACCACCGACATTACTTGAAATTCTAACTTTTTTGCTGACATTGTCATCTCAATCTCGCGTTTCACCTCAATTTTCTCACAGATTTGCTTTACCGCATTTCGGATCATCTCAATGCTGTCCCCTCCTGCTCTCTTTGCTGCCACAAAGACAGATACAAAATTCGAGACATCCTCCTGTCCTACCCTGTCTGCAAACTCTTTCCAGATCTGCTCCAAAGGTACATTCATATTGAGCTGATGAATCATATAAGTATATTCTCTCATGATCCGTGTATCTTTTTTATAGATCAATGACAGATCCTTTGCCGTCTCCTTCAGTGCATTTTCTGCCGAATATCCGACATTGAGCGCCGAGGACATCGACTGCAGACTCATTTTAAACTGAGCACAAAATTCCTGCTGCTGTTTCTTTATATATTGTTTTTCCCAAATACGAAGATAGATCACCAGAAATGGTGAGAACATCAGACCACCTAAAAAGAAGTCATAAAATAGATATGCAATCCCTGATAACAACGCTAATCCTTTGAACGCTGCCTTTCCATAATCTGTCTTTTTAATATCCTGCTGCCAGTAGCTTTTCTTTCTTTTGTAATTCATGAACCCATTTTAGCCTCCCTTGCACCTTTCCATCTTTTCTTCCAGTCTCTTCAAATCGATACAGACTCTGTACCTTTATCTCCCCCTCTTCATAAGCAAGCACCTCTGAGATTTCCAACACCTTCCTGCTCTTATCGCGCAGCCTTCCCAGATGGACGACAAGATCAATTGCGGAAGCAATCTGCCTCTGTACTGCGCTCAATGGAAGATCCACACCCATAAGCACCATTGTTTCCAGTCTACTGAACATATCCTTTGTACTGTTGGCATGTCCCGTGCTGAGTGAGCCGTCGTGCCCGGTGTTCATCGCCTGCAGCATGTCAATCGCCTCACTTCCCCGGACCTCCCCGACAACAATCCGGTCAGGTCGCATGCGAAGCGCTGACTTGATCAGATCCCGGATTGAGATTTCACCAGTTCCCTCCACATTTGCATTACGAGCCTCAAGCCTTACAAGATTTTCAATTCCCCGAATCTGAAGTTCGGCATTATCCTCAATTGTGATGACACGCTCCCCAGCAGGTATATGCTGTGCAAGCGCATTTAGCATGGACGTCTTTCCTGATCCGGTCCCTCCACTGATAAAGATGTTATACCTTGCTTTCACTGCCTGCTCCAGAAAATCAGCTGCCTCCTCTGAGATTGCCTCAAACTTCCTCAAACGTTCCATCGTCATTGCCTCTTTCGGAAACTTTCTGATCGTCACAATCGGTCCGTTCAGCGCAATCGGAGCAAGTACGACATTGACACGGGAACCATCTTGAAGCCTTGCATCCACAATCGGATTTGCCTCATTCACAATTCGATTGGATCCTGCAACAATCTGCTGCACAACATCTTCCAACTTTTGTCTCGATGCAAACCGCTTCTCCAGTCTTGTCACAACTCCTGCTTTTTCCATAAAGATATGCTGCGCACCATTGATCATAATCTCCGTGATCTCCTCATCCTCGATCAAATCCTGAAGGATGTCCAGCTTTCGGAATGCATTAAACAACTCCTTTCCAAGCATATTCATCTCCTGAAGTGACATATAGTGTTCTCTTCGTTCTTCCGATAATACGGTATAGATCAACTCCATCAGCGCTTCGTCTTCTATCTCTCTGGACAGATCCAACTCCTCCATGATTTTCTGATATAAATGCTCTGTATCTCTCATAACAATTCCCTCACCTCCACAAAAATTGTTCTCTCAAGCACACAATCCAAACCCATTGCAGTCAGATTGTGCCGATATTGCTCCAGTTTTCTCTGTGCCGTTTCCTCTTGCACAATTGGTGTATAAATGCAGGAACACAATTCTAATATTCCATACGTTCCCCGAATTGCATCCCCGATATCAAGCACTACTGTCTCATAAATACTTTTCTCAGCAATCTCGGTCAAAAGTTGCTTCCACTCTTCTTCTGTGACCGATTTCAGATCCTGATACATTTCTATCGGTACCAGATAGTCAACCGCCTCCTCATGCTTCACCAATGTCTCCAGCCGGATCCCCATATTTTTACAGCCCTGCCTGAGATAATACAAAATTTCTGTAAGTCCTCCTGTCTCCTCTTCTCCCTCCTGTCTGCCGGCATATGCCTCCAAGTTCAAATAAAGTGTATTCCCTTTCTTTGCAAATTCTTTTGCAAGCTGCAGTGCATACTGTGTCTTTCCGATTCGATGTATCGGCGAGTAAACACCGATCACCTCCACATCTGCCTTCTGTATCCTCAGAATTATCTCACTTCCCTCCTCCTCTGCACAGCAGCTTAGAATTTCTGCAATAATCTTCTCTCCACTTTGATATTTATAAATTGGATGATAGCAATCTGTTTCTTTACAATTCCGATCATCACACAACATAAATACCTGTTTAACATCCATCGTTTCTGTCTCAGCATAAATATCATCCAGAAGCAGTAGGTCTACTCTATGTTCATTTATAAACTGTCTTAGTTTCTCCAGATCTAAAAAGACCATCACTTGAAATAACAGTTCTCTTCTTCCCAAAATGTACTCCGACAGACCTCTTGCATACTCTGCCTCTTGTGTACAAATTGCAAGTATTTTTCCTTTCAATGAATCACTTCCATTTCTGTTTATGTGTTTTGAAGTTTCCTTTTTGAATTTTTGTGTTTTGGATTTTTCCTTTTGAATTTGTAATGGAATCTGGCTGTACTTACTGCCAGCCTCTTTTGATATGTAATGGTCCCTTGACCATAGAATGATATTTCATTTAGAAATGTTCTGTTTGTATGTTGTATTATATCGACATCTTTTCCTTTTGTCTATATGCATTTTTAGATTTGACGCTTTTTGTGAAATACTCACAAGTTTTGGTAGAAAAGAATCCCGTAAAGTAAGCAGACCCCCGGCAATCCAAGGGTTCCCGATGTCAAAAGGGAAAGGCCATTCAGCCCCACCGCCACTGAAATTCCTTTGGATGCGAGGATTTCATTTGTAAAGAAAATAACTCCCAGACCAACGACTGCCCGGACAATAAAATTTACAACGATGCTTGAACGATTTTCATCCATCTTTTCCTTCTCCAGTTGTTCTTATCTCATATATATGGACTTGTCTGGGAGTTTATGCTCTCTTTATTTTTTGGCTCTTGTTCCTATTTTGTTCCGAAAATACGATCTCCCGCATCCCCGAGTCCCGGAACGATATATCCATGATCATTTAATTTCTCATCTAAAGCCCCAATATAGACATCCACGTCCGGATGTGCTTCCTGAAGCTTCTTCACACCTTCCGGTGCCGCAATGATACACATAAAACGAATATTTTTCACACCTTTATCCTTCAGCATCTGAATCGCTGCAACGCAGGATCCTCCTGTCGCAAGCATCGGATCTACGACAAATACTTCTCTCTCCCCGCAGTCTGCCGGAAGCTTACAGTAATATTCTACCGGTTCCAATGTGTCCGGATCACGGTAAAGTCCGATATGACCTACCTTTGCCGCCGGAATCATCGTAAGCATACCTTCTACCATTCCAAGACCAGCTCTTAAGATTGGCACAACAGCCAGTTTCTTTCCTGCCAGTTCCTTAACAGTTGTCCTACAGATTGGTGTCTCAATCTCGACATCCTGTAATTTCAGATCTCTTGTCGCCTCATAGCACATATACATTGCAATCTCGCTGATGATCTCTCTGAAATCTTTTGATCCGACTTCTTTTCTTCGGATAATTCCTACTTTATGCTGGATCAGCGGATGTTCCATTACCAGTACTTTTCCCATTGTTTTTCTCCTATTCTTCAATTAATGCAATACGTCTCTTATGTCTTTCATCTTCGGAAAACGGTGTGTTTAAAAATGTATCGACAATCTTCACACCAAGTCCCGGTCCTACCACACGTCCTCCTAAAGCGACAATATTCGTATCATTGTGTAATCTTGTCGCCTCTGCTGAAAAGCAGTCTGAACAGAGCGCACAGCGGATTCCTTTCATTTTGTTTGCTGCGATGGAAATCCCAATTCCTGTTCCGCAGATCAGAATCCCCTTCTCACATTCTCCGTCTATAATTGCCTGTCCTACTTTTTTGGCATAAATTGGATAATCCACAGATTCCCCGTCACATCCAAAATCTTTGTACTCCAGACCTTTTTCCTCTAAATATTTGATAATCTCCAGTTTCAATTCATATCCACCGTGATCACATCCGATTGCTATCATGCTTTTGTTACCTCCTCGTTCAGCTTTTGTGCCAGTTTCTCGATAAATTCTTTCATCATCTCGTATACACTACCATACTCCGTCAATGGCTGTCCATATGCAGATGGGATTTTCCTGTCATCATCTATATATTCTCCCAGTGTATATACATTTTTGATATTCTCATAATCTGCCACTGCACTCCATTTATGCCTGTCATCAATGGCAAGCACCAGTGTCTCCTCGTCAAGATCTTCCTCCGTAAACTGCCTTGACTTATAATCTGCGATCGACATGCCCTGACTCTTCATGATCGCTTCTGCCTTCTGATTGACCGGCTCCGGAAGTGGTACGACAAGTCCTCTTGACTCAATATCATACTCCTGCAAAAGTTCCTGATTTCTTAGAAGCTCTGCTGCCATCGGTCCTCTGCTGCTGTCTGTATTGCTCAGGAAAAGGATCCGTCTGTATTTTTGTAGTCTTGTGATCTCTTCTGCCCGAAGCATATGATGCCCCGCAGCTTTTTTGAGACGGTTCATAACCGCCGAGCCAATCCCATCCATCGCAAAAGCTTCACTGTAAATATAATCGACATCTTCCTCGTCAAACTCTCTGAGGACACGATACAGATTCTGAGCGATCGTATATTCATTTTCCCGTGTCCCGATATTTTTTACAATACCTCTTTTATACTTTTCTGCCGTCTCGTCTGTAGCAATGATTCCGACTTTATAACCAAGTCTTGCCTGCTCAAACGCAACCTGCCGGATTGCCTTGACCGCCTCTTTTGTCTCTCCTTCAATAATCATCAACTTTGCCTTCGGTGCATAATGTCGATACTTCATGCCCGGTGCCTTCGGAGCTTCCTTGCTCTTATCACTGACAATTGCCTGATCTTCTGTGACCTCACCGATCACCTCCTCAAGCATCTCCTTTGTGATCGCTCCCGGCCGAAGAATCATCGGAGGTGTCACAGTCATATCAAGGATCGTCGATTCCACTCCGATCTCCACATTTCCTCCATCGATGATCATATCAATCTTGCCATCCAGATCTTCCTTCACATGCATCGCAGTTGTCGGACTCGGGCGCCCGGATGTATTTGCACTCGGAGCAGACACATATCCCCCGCCTGCCAAAATGATCGCACGCGCGACCTCATCCGCCGGCATTCTGACTGCTACAGTATCCAGTCCTCCGGTTGTTCCATATGGTACCAATGCACTTTTTTCAAAAATCATCGTAAGCGGTCCTGGCCAGAAATGATTCGCCAGCAGTGCAGTCTTATCTGGTATATTCACCGCAATCTCTTCCAATGCCCGGTATTCTGCAATGTGAACGATCAATGGATTATCAGAAGGTCTTCCCTTCGCCGCATATGTTTTTTTTGCCGCCTCTTCCTTCAGCGCATGTGCTCCGAGTCCATATACAGTCTCTGTCGGGAAAGCTACCAGCCCTCCCTCCTTCAGGATGACCCCTGCCATTCCGATCACATCTTCGTCAATATTTGTTCTTTGTATTTCTTTTATTATCGTTTCCATGCCCCCTATTATAGCATTCTTTTGTTAAAAAATAAACCTCTTTACAAGTTTAAATATTCCTTCAATCCTTCCCAGACTGCCTGTGCGATTTTCTCCTGATATGCCTCATCTTGAAGTTTTGCAGCTTCCTCTGGATTTGTCAAAAATCCCGCTTCTACAATCACAGTTGGTATTTCTGTCTTTTTCAATATGTAATAAGTATCATTAGGTTTTGCCTCTCTCCTGTTTGTCTCATCTACCGTTTTTAAATGCTTCTGCAAAATTTCTGCTGCCTTCTTTCCCTCTACGGAATGTGTAAAATAAAATACCTGCGCCCCTTTCACATCACTTGTCTGGTAACTGTTCTGGTGAATACTGACAGCGATAGACGCTTTGCTATGATTGATTAATTCTGTTCTTTTTTTCATATCGCGAATCTTTTTATTCGGAGCTGTTTCCTCACAAAGTGCAGTGTCTTCTTCACGACTCATCACAACATGCACACCATTCTTTGTCAAAATCTTCTGAAGCTTCTTGGCAACCGCCAGATTCAAATCCTTTTCAGCCAAACCATCTACCCCGACTTTTCCAGGATCAAAACCTCCGTGCCCTGGATCGATCATCACAATCGCCTGTTCTTTTTGTTCTGAAATTTTCCCGGAAACTGCGTTCGTCAATGTCTTCCCCCCGATCAAGGCTGCCATGATCAGCAGAATTCCCATCATCAGCTCTATCTTTTTCTGCAAAAAAATCCCCCCTCTTCCTATATCATTACAATATATGAGAGGGGGAAATAAAATATCATTTCTCTTTCTCTATGAAATTTTCTGTAATCTGACGCTATTTTATATATTTTTCAATCACGGACCAGATTTCAGGCTTTTCAAATCCCAGCTTCCATGCAGCAACACCACCAAGCTGATACTTCTCCATCAATTTTAATTTTGCCTCAATAGAAGAACTATCTTCCAGCCATATTTTATATGTGGCACCGTCCGACTCCCATTGCGCATAATTCTGCTGTGTCTCTTCATCCCATGTGACGGCTGCTCCAGCCTGTGCCACACACGCTTCGGCTTCCTGCATTCCAAGAGCCTCACTTGTAACATTCATCTTATACTGCGCCTGCTCTGTTCCAGCCTGCGCGGCAAGTTCCTGCTCTGTCTTTGGCACTTCTTCCCACAATCTTGTATAAAATGGGACTGCATTGATTACTTTCTCTGCTGACACATCCTTTGTCGCCTGCCGGATTCCATTTTCCACATAGTCAATAGAAGCCACTGAACCGCTCTCCCACGAGCCGGCATAATGTTCATCATATCCCATAATGATGACATAATCTGCAACCTTCCCCTGTTCCTCCAGTTCATAATGACTATTAAATCCCATCGGCACATAGTTATCTACCGACAGAACTTTTTGATTTCTTCGACATTCTATAGAAAGTTCGCGGATAAACTCAATAAAATGTTCTCCACATTCCTCAGAAACTTTCTCAAAATCCACGTTGATTCCATCAATATTATACTGCTGTACCTGCATCATCAGATTATCGATCAGAGTCTTTCTGGCCAAAGAAGAACTTAACAACTGGTATGTCTCTTCCGGCGAGTCGATGCCACCGTCAAAATCCCTCACAAGTGCCCATACCTCCAGATTCGCTGCATGAGCCGTATCCACATAAGCTGAACTTGCGATAGAATTCAGATTTCCCACTGTATCGGCAACTGTAAACCATGTAGGTGAAATTGTTGTCAATCCTTGTGTCGATGCAATCGTTTCGCTTAACGTTTCATTTGCTATTTCATTCGTAACCTGATGCCAGGCAAGATTGATCTTATAATCTTTTGTCATACTTGTATATTCCGGTGCTTTGGAAGAAGAGGTGATTGTTTCTGTCTTCACAGACTTTAATGCACTACTCTTTATATATCCGATGATACCATCCTCTGTGCGGACTTTCTTCCAGTCACCTTCCTCTTCTATAAAATATACACGGTCACCCTTCTTAACTTCCGTCAGAATATCACTCTTAACACCTGCAAGCCAGCGCATCTGCGTATCCTTCTTTGCCGTTGTCGTCTTCACCTTGCCCCAATCGTCAAAAAGAACTACTCTGTTCGGACTCTTATAAGTCTTTGCAGTGACATTCCCAAACTCCAGAATAAAATCCACTGCGATATAAGTCTGGTCCCCGATATTTTTTACGATTACATAGTCCTTGGATTCCCTCTGACCTGCGTTCGTATATTCCTTACTTTCTGCCGGTACTTCCACAAGATCTAACGGCAACGTATAACGCAGTGTGCCTTCGGCTGCGTTCCAGTAAAATCCGCCGTCAATCTCTTGACGTACCGTCTCATATGGTAAATAAAACTGTCCGTCAGACACAATCCCTTTCTGTTCCAGAATCGTATTGTTCACAATAACTGCAGCTTGCTCTGCGGCATCTACACCATAATATTCATTCAAATCAGCTTTCACCTTCGATGGACCATATTTTTTCCATACAAATATACCTGCCACAGCGACAACTACAATGATAAAAAATAATACGATCAAAAGCTCAATCAGGCATGTCCGCTTTCTTCTTCGTCTTCGGTCACGCAGCATTTCCGCCCGGCTTCTATATCTTCGATCATTTTCTCTTCTATCCATAGCCTACCTCCTACCTGACCTATTATACCATATGCATTTTCTTTTTTCGACAGATTACTACATACTTTCCTCGTTTTCAAAAAATAATAAGAATTTCTTAATACTCTGCATTGAGGGGATTCGTATTATTTTGCTGCTATTTTTTGAAAATGAAGTTCTTTTAGGCTTCCAGTCTCATCATCCATCACATAGTCCCGCATATATGCATTGCTTTCTTTTGCCATATGTGCATTGACAATCTGTAACGGACTTGCCGGTTCTCCATCCATAGACATTGGAATCCCGCATTTTTCATATGCTTCCAGCTCTATGAAAAATTGTCTGTATTTTTCTTCTGTACTATTCACTTCGTTCCTTCCCGTCCAAACGGTAATTATGGCTTCCTCCGCTTTTTGCTAAGACCTGGGTGCATGTGATATATTCTTCGCAAAACAGATTTCTGCTGAAAAAAGAAGACAGCAAATGGACATTTTAATTATTATGTGCATTTTATAAAATGATTATTTGTAATTGTAACTGCTTTAGTTTTGAAATTTAGCTGAATCACTTAGAAAATCGAATTAATTTAGAATAAATAGAATTGTTGAAAGATTTTCCTGAGAATGTTTTCACCAACATAAGATATTGCTTTTGTATCCCTCCTTTTCTCTTATACATAATTACCGGGACACTGTCTTCTCATACCCGCATTATAAATAATTTCTCCTGACTTTGCAAGTATTTTCTTTACATATTTTTTTTTTTTGTTTATACTATTATAAAGTAAGTATTCAGGTTTACGAAAAGGAAGTGATTATGTATGAAGATCGAAAAAATAAATGACAACCAGATTCGGTGTACTCTGACACGTGCAGATCTTGCTGCCAGACATTTGAAATTAAGCGAACTTGCCTATGGTACCGAGAAAGCAAAGATGCTGTTTCATGACATGATGCAACAAGCTTCCAGTGAATTTGGATTTGAAGCAGATGATATTCCACTCATGATTGAAGCAATTCCTGCTTCTCCAGATTCTATCGTTCTGATCATTACAAAGGTGGATAATCCGGAAGAGCTCGACACGCGCTTCTCCAAATTTGCACCACTGGAAGATTCCGATACAAAACAGGCTATGCTTGAGAAATTAGAAGGCGCTGACGAGTTTCTCGATTTGCTTGATAAAGTAAAATCTGCAGTTGCAGAACCAGCTCCTGAAAAAGAAGATACACAAAAAGACGTCCCTGCAAAACCAGCGATCCGTCTGTTTTCTTTTTCTAATTTAGACAGTGTGATCCATGCAGCCAGATTGCTGCACCCAATGTACCACGGAGCGAATACACTCTACAAAAATGAAACAAACGGTATTTTCATTTTAGCCTTAGCACAATCTGCTCACACCAACAGTGAGTTTAGTAAAATCTGTAATATGTTATCCGAATACGGTTCTTTTGAAAAAGCCTCCGGTGCTGTTCTTGCTTACTTGGAAGAGCACTGTCAGACTGTTATTTCTGCAGATGCAGTCAGACATCTTGCAGAGATTTAAGGTGATATCTCATCCCCTTTCATCATGGAATGGCATCGTTGATCATCGGCCGCAGATTGGATAAAAAATAAAAAGCGTCCTGAGCCAGACTTTCTCAAGTATACTGTCTGCTTGCTCAAGACGCTTTTTCTATTTGCAAAATCTTTGATTAGTTGTTTGCTGCTAAGAAAGCATTAATCTTTTCTTCTAACAGATCTGCATCCAGTCCATGTACCATAGCTGCCTCTGCAAGAGTTTCAGCCTGTGAAGCAGGACATCCAAGACAGTGCATTCCTACTTCCATAAGGATTGGTGCTACTTCTGGATTTGTTCTGATCAGTTCACCGATTGTCATATCTTTTGTCACTTTCGCTGCCATATTTATTTCCTCCTTTATTTCTCTAATCGCGAAACATATTTGAACGTTTATCCTTCCTTTTTTCAAATATGTCATACTCTCTCTTCGATTATAATACTACTCCTTGAAATTATCAACTCTTACTTAATTGTTTATACATTTTAATACAATTTTAGAATTTTCAAAAGTCAACAAGTTTTTTATTTTTTTTCGACAAATGAAGATTTTTATTATAACTGACCAAAACATTCGTTCTTTTCTTAACAATAATAATCCACACAATTCACATTCATTCATGTGGATAATGTGGATAACTTGGTGTAAAACTTTTATTTTTAACCATTTTAGCCAGTTTCCTGTGTGGAAAACTTGTGGACAGTATTTTGATAGTATTTTTCATAATTCTCTTGTCCTCGACAACTTTGTGCACTTTGCATATGATTATTTTTCCACTATTTTCCTATGTCTATACAATTTAAAGTTTTGCATAGGAAAATAGGGCACAGTATGATGAGTCGCTTCACACATACTGCACCCATTTTTCCTCATTTCATCATCATTTTTCTTATTCCAGCACTCTTCGTATTGTAATAATATCTGTGAAAAATGCCGGACTAATCCCAATCCCGTTCTCCTCATCAATTGCATTAATAATCTGATTCTCTTCTATATAAATACCAACATGTCCCTCATATAAAATTAAATCTCCCGGAAGAATTTCATCATAAGTAACTTCTATTCCCGCATTTTCCATATCCCACGTTGTCCGCGGAAGTTTCACTCCGAATTTTCTATACACGGACTGAACAAACCCCGAACAATCTGCTCCCTCGGTCAGACTTGTGCCTCCCCAGACATATGGATTCCCAAGAAACTGCTTTGCATAGGCGACTACCCTTTTTCCTCTTTCTTCTACTGTCCCTTTCTTTTCTTCTGATTCTACAGTATCATATTTTTCTTTTATCGTAACATAATCATCGGATATATATGCTCTTCCCCCATAATATTCGATTGGAATCCATCCATTTTGAGGCTTCTCTTCTATTTTCTTTTTGGCACCTTGTTCCAACTGTCCGATAATCTGTGTGTCTGTCCCCTGACCTTGCCGCACGTTGAGACAATCTGCTGTAACTTCAGCAATCTGTATGGCAGTTTTCTCTGTTTTTTTTAACTCTTTCTCATAATACTGCTCCTTTAACAATCCAGCCCCCGCACTTGGTAAGTGTTCTGCCGCCATAGATATACAGGGAATACTTTGCGACAAAATCTCTACTGCAATCAGACCTGCCATTATTTTCTTTCTACTTCTATCCCTCATAGTTTCCTCCTCTTTTCGCTTTTTAGTATTCCCGCTTTCCCTGAAATCATGCTTTTGTTGACAACTTGTTAAATCTCCCTTTCAAAATTCTAAATATAAAATTTTTATGATTCCTTCCAAACATATTGTGTCAGACATTTTATCGTGTTATACTTCAAGAGTAAGTGAGTTTTATTATTTTTATAATTAAAATTAGATAATATATCTTTGCTTACCTAAAATTTTTACTTGACAAATCCCCTTTGAATAATTTATATTATAATCATAATAACTATTACTATTATTGAAAGGGGGATTCCCATTGGCAACACTAAAATATAGTAGACAACGAGAATCCATCAAAAATTATCTGTTACACACAGAAGAACATCCCACCGCTGACACCGTCTATATGCATGTGCGGGAAGAATTCCCTAACATCAGTCTTGGGACAGTATATAGAAATCTGAACTTACTTGCAGAGACCGGAGATGCTCTGAAGATTCCCACCCCTTCCGGTGGTGACAGATTTGATGGTAAAACGACTCCACACTATCATTTTATATGTACTTGTTGTGGAAAAGTAATGGATCTGGATATGGAAAGCATTGATCATATCAATGAGATTGCCGGTAAAAACTTTGCCGGGCAGATTGAGTCTCATACGACAATGTTTTATGGAAAATGTGAAGATTGTATTTTAAAGTCTTAGCAAAAGAATTTTTCAAATATCCATTGACAAAAGAAACTAATTATGCTAAATTAATATCAGTAACTATTACTGATATTGAAAAATAAAAAGTAAAAGAAAAGGAGATCTTAACTATGAAAAAATTTGTATGTACAGTATGCGGATATGTTTATGAAGGAGAAGCTGCACCAGCTGAATGTCCACAGTGCCACGTAGGAGCTGATAAATTCAAAGAAATGACAGGAGAAAGAGAATGGGCTGCTGAGCACGTTGTAGGTGTTGCTCAGGGTGTAAGCGAAGACATTCTTGCAGATTTAAGAGCAAACTTTGAAGGAGAATGTTCAGAAGTTGGTATGTACCTTGCTATGTCAAGAGTAGCTCACAGAGAAGGATACCCAGAGATCGGTTTATACTGGGAAAAAGCTGCATGGGAAGAAGCAGAACACGCTGCTAAATTCGCTGAATTATTAGGTGAAGTTGTTACAGACAGCACAAAGAAAAACCTTGAAATGAGAGTAGAAGCTGAAAACGGAGCTACTGCCGGAAAATTTGATCTTGCAAAACGTGCAAAAGCTGCTAACCTTGATGCAATTCATGATACAGTTCATGAAATGGCAAGAGACGAAGCTCGTCACGGAAAAGCATTCGAAGGATTATTAAAGAGATACTTCGCATAATCATCCCTATCTTATATAATATAGAAAGAGGCCAGAAAGTTTCTGGTCTTTTTCTTTTGTTTTCATCTGGACTGGTCGTTTTTTGCAAAACTGGCTATTTTTACATGACCACTCTTGTGCTAGGATAGATTTACAAAGAAATAAAAACGCCATATCGATATCGAATATGGCAAATACATGAGAGGATGAGACATATGAAAACAAAAAATCAAACTGTTATGAAATTAGCACAAACCGCATTACTGGCGGCTCTCTGCTTCGTATCATTTACTTTTTTACAGATTAAGATTCCAATGCCTGGCGGTGATGCAACATCCCTTCACATCGGAAATGCATTCTGTGTGCTTGGTGCACTGTTACTCGGAGGCTGGTATGGCGGGCTGGCTGGCGCGATTGGTATGACCATTGCCGATTTAATGGATCCAATCTATATCACTGGTGCACCAAAGACCTTTTTCCTGAAATTATGTATTGGGCTTATCGTTGGTCTTGTAGCTCACCATATTGCAAAGATCAACGACAGCACTGACAAGAAATACGTCTTTAAGTGGAGTCTGATCGCCTCGATTGCCGGTCTTAGCTTCAATGTCATCGCCGATCCGATCGTTGGATATTTTTATAAGCAATATATCCTCGGACAGCCTCAGAAAATGGCAGAAGTTCTTGCAAAGTGGAGCGCAGCAACTACATTTGTCAATGCTGTTGTATCTGTCATCCTTGTAGTATTTATCTACAACGCGGTCAGACCAATACTACTTCGCAGTGGACTTCTTGTATCCCAACCAAAAAACTAAATAAAATATGCTCCCTCCCAAGGAATAAGTATTTATTATTACACTTGTCTTCCTCGAAGGGAGCATATCATTTGCAGATCTTCTGTAAGTTGATACCACTATTTTATAATTCGTTCTTAATCTTTTCTACTAATTCTGCGTATTCTTGTTCTGTGAGATACTTTTCTCCCGGATTCATTGCGAATACACCGCCCCACTCATATCCATCTTTATATTTCGGAACCAGATGGAAGTGCAGATGATGTCCAGTATCTCCATATGCTCCATAGTTCACTTTCTCCGGCTGAAATAATTTGTGAAGCACATTGGCAACTTTAGCCACTTCATCAAAATATAAATGAAGTTCTTCCTGAGATAATTCTACCAGTTCACTTACATGTTTCTTATGAGCAACGATCACACGTCCTAAGTGGCTCTGTTCTTTAAATAAGTAAACTTTTGAGCTTTCCAATTCACAAATCTTAATTCCAAATGCATCTAATAATTCGCCTTCTACGCAGTATGCACAATTCTGATCTTTCATTCTTTTATCCTCCTGAATCTGTTCTATCTTCTTTTATACACTACCACATTTAAAAAATATTTACAATCGTATTCCTTACCTCTTAACAAAGGACTTGAAAGGGTAAGCCCCTTCCAAGTCCTCTTTCTTTTATCTTACATATTTTTCCAATGTGTTTCTCACTGCACCGGTTCCTGCAAGCATTTCTTTCAAGTAACCACATACAGTTTCTGCCATGTTTACTTCGTACAAGTTCACGCCAAAAATTGCTTTGTTTTCTAAGATCGGTCTTACGGAAGCTTCCACATCCGTCTCTTCTCCGAGTTTAAATCCTGCTACGTATGGACAAACTGTCTCAAGAAGCGGATCTGGGCTTAAGTCAAATGTTTTTCCATTGTCATCCACACCCATCAGATAACGGAGCCATCCTGCAAATACAAGTGGAATCAGTTTCAGATCTGCTGTATTTAAGCTCTCACCTGCCTCATATGCTTTGATCGTCTCACCGAAACGGATCGCAAGCTTCTGAGAAGTATCTGTTGCGATTCTCTGTGGAGTATCCGGCATAAACGGATTTGGAATACGCACATTTAAAACCGTATCAATAAATTCTTTCGGGTCAAGGATCCCCGGATTTACTACAACCGGAAGTCCTTCCACATATCCGATTCCCTCTACAAGTTTCTTTAATACTTCATCTTTCATTTCTTTAGAAATCAAGTCATATCCGAGCAGACATCCAAACACTGCCAGTGTTGTGTGAAGCGGATTTAAGCAAGTGCAGACTTTCATCTTTTCTACCTTGTCTACAGTCTCGCGTGTTGTAAACATCAGTCCGCCTTTTTCCAGTTCCGGTCTTCCGTTCGGGAATCTGTCTTCAATGACAAGGTACTCACACTCTTCTGCATTGACAAACGGCGCCACATAAGAATTCTTTGAAGTGATCACCGGCTCGAGTTCTTCCACCCCATCATTTTTTAAGATTTCTTCCACAGAACTGTCCGGACGAGGAGTAATCTTATCAATCATAGTCCACGGGAAAGAAACTTTGTCAGGATTTTCGATGTAAGCTACAAATCCAGCCTCAGCAACTCCATTTTTTACCCATGTCTCTGCAAATGTGTGGACTGCATCGTATAACTTCGTTCCGTTGTGGGAACAGTTGTCCATACTTACCATTGCCACTGGCTTTTCTCCTGCCTGGTATCTTGCATATAAAAGTGCAGATACTTTTCCGATATAACTTCTTGCCTTCTCAGGTCCTGCCACAAAATCCTCTGCGACATCTGCAAGTGTTTCCCCTTTTCCATTTACAAGGCTGTATCCCTTCTCTGTAATTGTAAAACTTGCCATCTGAAGAGAATCTGTCGTGAAGATCTCTTTGAGTCTTCCAAAATCTGTCTCATTCTCAGAATCCAGTGCAAGAGATTCTGCAACACTTCCTACTACAGTTTTCTCTACACTGCCGTCTGCTTTTAATGTCACAAGAATGCTGTAATCATCGTGTGGGCGGTTCATTTTTTCTACGATTTCATAATCATATCCTTCCGCCACAACAATTCCTCTGTCAAGCACTCCTTCATTTAAGAGATTCTGTGCCACATTTGCCTGAAATGCACGGAAAAGATTCCCTGCTCCAAAGTGTACCCAATATGGTGCTTCTTTTGTGGCAGCCACCATTTGCTCACGGTCAAACTGCGGAAGTCGGTATCCTTTTTCCTCCCACTGTTTTCTATCTGCCAATCCAGCTTTGCTTAACTGCATCCTATTTTGCCCCTTTCTCAATTGCTTCCCAAAGTCCGTTTAAGTAAGTTGCTCCAAGTGCTCTGTCATACAGTCCGTATCCAGGCATTGCCACTTCTCCCCAGATCATACGACCGTGATCTGGTCTGATCGGTCCTGTAAATCCGATTTCATAGAGTGCTTTCATAATTTCATACATATCAAATGTTCCGTCAGAAGAAAGGTGTGCAGCCTCCTCAAAATCTGTCGGAGAGTTGAATTTTAAGTTACGCACATGTGCAAAATGGATTCTTCCTTTCAGAGAGCGGATCATATCCGGAAGATCATTTTTTAAGTTTGTTCCATAAGATCCTGAGCAGAATGTCACACCATTGTGCGGGTTGTCTACCATACTCATCAATCTTAAGATATTTGTCTTATTGATGATAATTCTAGGAAGTCCAAATACGCTCCATGCAGGATCGTCCGGATGAATTGCCATGTTAATGTCGTATTTGTCACATACCGGCATAATTCTCTCCAGGAAATATTTGAGATTTTCAAATAATTTTTCATCATCAATATCTTTGTACATCTCAAACAGTTCTTTTACTTTCTCCATACGTTCCGGTTCCCATCCCGGCATCACTGTTCCGTTCATATCCCCGGCAATTGACTCAAACATGTTTTCCGGATTGATTGCATCTACTGCTTCCTGTGTATATGCAAGTACTGTAGATCCATCTGGTCTCATTCTTGCAAGCTCTGTTCTTGTCCAGTCAAATACCGGCATGAAGTTATAACATACAAGATGAATATCTTCCTGTCCGAGATTTTCCAGTGTCTCAATGTAATTATCAATGTATTTATCTCTGTCTGCCGCACCTGTCTTGATTGCATCGTGTACGTTGACACTTTCAATACCTGCTACATGAAGACCTGCTGCTTCTACTTCTGCCTTCATCTCGCGGATTCTCTCTCTGCTCCACACTTCTCCCGGTGTTGTGTCATATAATGTTGTGATAACTCCTGTCACACCCGGAATCTGGCGGATCTGCTGTAATGTTACTGTATCAAATTTTGAACCATACCATCTTAATGTCATTTCCATGATTTTCTTGTTTCCTTTCATTACCTCTTTTATTTGCGTTTCTTCTCTTCATCTTACAAAAAAACAACAAAAAGCACCATTGGCGTATTTGTTGTATACATTGCATTTCTTGTTGTTTTATAGTATTATAGCAAAATAAAACCAAAAAATCTCACCAAAAAGCAGAAAGGACGCCCTATGAAGAAAGAACTCCGCACACAGTTTCTTACACGCCAGCATATGGTATCAAAAGATTTTGAGATTTACTATTACAGTGACACAACTCTCTTAAAAGTAGAAAATCATGCTCACAATTACTATGAATTCTATTTTTTTCTGGAAGGTGATGTCAGTATCCAGATTGGTTCTGATATTTATCCAGTTCAATTTGGTGACATTATGCTGATTCCCCCGCACATTTACCACCACTCGATCATCCACAGTTCTAAAGTTCCTTACCGGAGATTTATCTTCTGGATCAGTCAGGAATATTGTAATTATCTTGCCCAGATTTCGCCGGATTATGTATATCTTATGCACCATGTGCAGGCAACACACACTTATCTGTACCACAATGACCGGGTATCCTTCAATGCAGTGCAGTCCAAAGCACTTCGCCTCATTGAGGAAATGCAGTCGGATAAATTCGGAAAAGAAGCCCAGATTCCGCTCTCCGTCAACGATTTGATCCTTCATCTGAACCGAATGATCTACGAACGTCTGCATCCTGCAAGACAACACGAAGGACTTGCCCTGTACCAGAACATCTCGCAGTATATTGAAGAGCATCTCAATGAAGACCTGTCGCTGGATCGCCTTGCGAGAGAATTTTATGTGAGTAAGTATCATATCGCCCATATCTTTAAAGACAGTATCGGAATCTCCGTGCACCAGTACATCACCAAAAAACGGTTAGACCAGTGCCGGGAGGCAATTCTTGGAAATATGAGCATTACTGAAATCTACCAGCTGTTCGGATTTCGGGATTACTCCAGTTTTTACCGGGCATTTAAAAAAGAATACGGAATCTCCCCGAAAGATTACCGGGATATGAATTCATTAATTCTGAATCATTAGATTTCCGCATTCTTCTTAATTTTTTCCTATTACTTTTTGTTCTTATTTTTTACTTTTGATTTGCCGGCTCGATCGCAATGGATTTTCCTTTAATCTTCACATTCTGCATTGCGTGAAGAACATCTCTTGCATACTCTCTCGGCACTTCTACAAATGTATATTTATCAAACATATCGATCGTTCCGATCAGTTTTCCAGGCATTCCACTTTCTCCTGCAAGCGCTCCGAGAATGTCTCCCGGTCTTGCTTTCTGCTTCTTCCCAATATTGATGAACAGTCGGACCATTCCCGGCTCTTCCGCTCCGGTATCTCCGAAGTCAAATTCATCTTCCGATTCATTTTCATCTTTCATTCCGGTGTACAATTTTAAAAATGCGGCCGCCATATCCATTGCTGTATAGTCAGAATCATTGACTTTCTCCTCGATTGCATTGATCATCATGGTCAGATCTTCTTTTTCGATCATCTTCTCAATCTCTTCCAATACATTGTCAATCTTTGTATTTGCGACATCGTTCAATGATGGTACTTTCTGCGCGCAAATCTTTGTCTTGCAGTAACGCTGGATTTCTTTCAATTTATATACTTCTTTCCCGGAGACAAAAGAAAAAGAACGTCCAACTCTTCCTGCTCGTCCGGTTCTTCCGATCCGGTGTACATAATACTCTTCATCCTGTGGCAGATCATAGTTAAATACTGCCTCCACTTCATCGACATCAATTCCTCTTGCAGCCACATCTGTCGCTACAAGGATATCTGTCTTTCCACTTCTAAATCCCTGCATTACACGGTCTCTCTGTGCCTGCTTCATATCTCCGTGAAGTCCTGCTGCAAAGTATCCGCGCCCTAAAAGTGCAGTTACAAGCAGATCTACCTGCTTCTTCGTATTACAGAAGATCACAGAAAGTTTCGGTGTATAAATGTCAAGCAGACGTGTCAGCACTTCTTCCTTATTCTTCGGTTTTACCTCATAGTAGAACTGTTCAATATTCGGCACAGTCAGTTCCTTTTTCGTCACTTTGATCACTTCCGCATTCTTCTGGAATTTCTTCGTAATCTCCATAATTGCCTTCGGCATCGTTGCGGAAAATAATACGGTCTGCCGCTCCTCTGGAACTCCTTCCAGAATCGTCTCGATATCCTCACGGAATCCCATATTCAGCATCTCATCCGCCTCATCTAAGATAACCGTATGCACCTGCTCCATTTTAATTGTCTTTCTTCTCATGTGGTCCATCACACGTCCCGGTGTTCCGATGATCAGCTGTGTTCCACTCTTCAAGGAACGAATCTGTTTTACAATTTCCTGCCCTCCATAAATTGGAAGTACTTTGATTCCATGCATATACTTTGCCAGATTCCGGATTTCCTCCGCCACCTGAATTGCAAGTTCTCTTGTCGGGCAGAGAACGATTCCCTGTAATTTCTTGTTCTTCGGATCAATTTTTTCCAGCATCGGAATTCCAAATGCGGCTGTCTTTCCTGTTCCTGTCTGTGCCTGTCCGATGATATCTTTTCCTGTCATCATAACCGGGATGGCTTTACTCTGAATCGGAGAAGCCTCCTCAAATCCCATATGTTTTACTGCTTTTTGAATCTCCGGGCAGATTCCAAGCTCTTCAAATCTTAATGTTTCCATTATTTGTTTCCTTTCCGTTCTTTCTGTATTTATCTATCCTGTCATTCATACTTTATTGAAAAGTAATTTATGACTAATATTTCCTACATGCTATTTCTGTCCATAAAAATGAGGCTGGTGCAAAATGAACTTTGCAGCAACCCCACTCATAAAGTACACGTCTTCCATCATAACAGATGCTCTGAATTTTGTCTATCTTTTTCTTTTCCTCTTGCATTTTTGTAATAGAAGTAGTAATATCAACATATACTTAATGTAGTATTTAAAACTACTTATCGTTTTATTCATCATTGATCAGGAGGCATTCTTATGAAACAAAGACATTTAAAAGATCCCGGAAGCGCGATTACTCATTTTATCGCAATGCTGATGGCTATCTTTTCCGCAACACCATTGTTGATAAAAGCAGCTCACAAAGGAGATCCCATCTATGTGATTTCCCTCGCAATCTTCATTGGAAGTATGATCTTATTATACACCGCAAGCACCTTATACCACTCCCTTGATATTTCTGAGAAAGTGAATAAGCGTCTGAAAAAATTTGACCATATGATGATCTCTGTGCTGATTGCAGGAAGCTACACACCTATCTGCCTGATCACCTTAAAAGGACCTGTCGGCTATACCATGCTTACAATCGTGTGGGGTATTGCAATTCTCGGAATCCTTGTGAAAGCGTTTTGGGTAAACTGTCCGAAATGGTTCTCCTCGGTTCTTTATATCGGAATGGGATGGACCTGCGTTTTGGCATTCACAAAACTTCTTGACACAATGTCCCCAGGTGGATTTGGATGGCTTTTAGCCGGCGGAATCGTCTATACCATCGGAGGAATTATTTACGCACTGAAACTTCCAATCTTCAACAACAAACATAAGAACTTCGGAAGTCATGAGATCTTTCATCTATTTGTGATGGGCGGAAGTGTCTGCCACTTTATCGTGATGTATGTGTTCCTATTAAGATAATCCATAAAAAAGAAGACCGGAAACTTTCTTCCAAGCTTTCAGTCTTCTTTTCATCTTTTATTCTCCTTTGTTCAGCATATTCTCTACGACTTCTTTTCCCATCTGGTAAACCATCTTAGATCCATCTAGCTGCACATAGTAATATGATCCGCTCTCATCCAACTTACCAATATTCAATGTAAGTGTCTGCTCTTTCTTATCATCGTCTTCATACACTGCCTCGATTTTGATCTTTTCATTTTCCTCTAATCCATACGATGCCAATTTTTCATCTTTCACCGCATATTCCACACAAGTTCCAAATGATGCTGCTCCGAATCCTCCGGCAATCGCTGCCAAATCTTCTTTCTGGCTCTCCTCTTTGGAATCGTATACGGTCTGCTTACCATTTTCTGTGATCGTCACTTGCTTCAAGTTTGCACTTCCAATACTTGGCAGTGTTTCTTTCTGAAGGAAGTCATTCCATTCATAAGAAATTGTGTCCAAACTCGTCCCAGAGACGGTGTACACTTTTTCTTTATCATTCAGGGTCATATAATAATTTTCCTCCACTGCATTTCCAAAGTAAAGTGTAGTCTCTGTACCTTCACTATCTTTCAAATGGATTGTGTATTTCGGGTTTTCCAAACCATAATCGGAAAGCTGATCTGTCTCTTTTAGTTCTCTCACTGCCGTAAGATTTCCAAAAGATGTTGCCATCGCATCAATATAGCTTTGGGCAACCGGAAACTCCTTGTCTTTTGTGTAATACCACACATCTTCATTCTTTGCAAATGCAAAATCATTTCCCTCATACTGATAGGAAATCTCCTGGAGATCCGAAATATCTGTCACGGTAACGGTATTCGCCTCAGCGGTCTCTGCTTCCTTCTGTTCCTGTTTTCGATTGTAACTTCCAAGTCCCAGATAAACAATGACAAGCACTGCCAGGGCGCCAGTCAAAATCAGTAGTGATCTATGTTTCTTCATATACGCCCTCCTGCTATGCCTTTCTTCGTTTCATCCATCTTGCAAATCCAGAGATCAGAATGATCGCCGGCACTCCAAAGATCATCAGCAGGCTGAATCCTCCGGCATACTGTACGGTATTATAGGTCACTGCAAGACTCTTTGGATCAATCGCTGTATTTTCTACATCATCAAAATTACTTGTCACTGCATTCATAAACAATTTGAGGTTTTCTACAGTTGTAAAAGCATCTGTCAGCTGGCTATCGATCATCATCGGCGCTGAGATCACCGTCAGTCTTCCCTCATCCTCTGTCGCCACTGCACCAAGAATATATTCTCCCTGCTCCTGTTTATCCTCCGTTACTGCAAATCCATTCTCAGAAGTTGTCATGAATGGAGTAACACTGATCGTATCTCTTGCCGGATCTGTCTCAACCATTCCACGTGCATTCAAAAGCAGCACCATATTGCTTGACATTCCTTCCCCAAGTTCTCCAGAAGCATTGATTTCCGGGAAGAATGAATATGGATTCCCCTGGTACGCACGCTCCGTATCTGCAATATACCCATCTGCCATCTGAAGTCCGTATTCTTCCATAAATGCATCAAGATTTGGTGTCTCCTGATCTTCTGCACCAGAGATCAACATCATTTTTCCACCGTTTTTCAAATACTCAGAAAGTGTATTTTTTTCATCTTCTGTAATATCCGTGGTCGGTGCATACATAAACAAAAGATCACAGTCTTCCGGAATCTCACTGTTCATCAGCAGGTTTAGCTCTTCCATCGATAAATTTGCCTTCTCAAACAGTTCTGATAGGCTGGTAGATACTGTACTTTCTCCATGTCCACTCGTCCGGTAAATTTTCTTTGTCTCTTCACTTGTCACATAATTAACTGCGCTTGTGAGCTGTCCCTCCGCATCAAATTGTGACTCCTGCATCTGTCCAGTCATATAGTAAGAAGACTGATCATAGACGATAATATCTGTAAATGAAATCGTTGTTGTCTTTTCTGTATCCGGACAGGATACCACGATTGTATTCGAAGATGTATCATACTCAGTCAGTGCCGCAGGATGAAGTACCGGATCGATCCACTCAACAGAAATTTTCCCCGACAATGCGACATATTTACTTAAAAATGTTTTGATTCTTTCATCTGTCGAAGATTTCTCCGCCAATACTTTTATTTCTACTTTTTTATCCAGCTTTTTCAGCATCTTTTTCGATGTATCTGTGATTTCATAGATTTGATTATCGCTGATGTCAATATTTCTCACAGACTCCGGGAGTCTTCCTGCGACGAGATTAATCACGATTACCACAGCAACTGCAACCGCTGTCAGCCCCAGACTGTACGCACCTCGTTTCGTATGAATCGTTCCAAATAGTTTTTTCAATTTCTCCACAATACTGCCCTCCTAACTCCAACGCCTTTTCTGAATTGTCTGCACGGTCAGAAAGACACATAGGAAAATCAAAGAAAAATAGAGTATCATTCCGCTGATGTCAACAATATGAGTAAATGCAATGTTTGTAAATGGCTCTGTCAGAATAAATTTTCCAAACAGATCTGGAAGCAGGTTATCAAACAGACTGGATTTTGCAAAATATGTTCCAATTGCTGCGGCAGCGCCTAACACTTCCACGCCTGCTGCAATCACCCAGTTTTTCGTCATCTGATAAATACCGATGACCAGAACTGTCAGAATCACGAGAATCCCGATCAGACCTCCCATCGCCGACGTCGGCAGGAAGTCAACAAGTCCTTCCCACAAATACAGAATGAGAAGTACCCCAAATGTGCTGATTGCAGCAATGATCTGGCTCTCTGTCAGCGCAGATAAAAACATTCCAATTGCAATATAAACACATCCAAGAAGGAAAAATGCCAGAATTGCCATGTAATCAATGCCGATATGTGCTTCTCCCTGGCTTTCGATGATCAGTGGAAATACTGCATAGATTGCACATGGAACCGCAAAAACTGTAACCATTGCAAAATATTTTCCAAGCACAATCTGACTAAGACTTACCGGAGCTGTCAAAAGAAGTTGATCTGTTCTGCTTTTCTTCTCCTCCGCAAAGCATTTCATCGTAAGTACCGGGACTGCCACCAGCATAATAAAAAGTATAGAGTTTAGCGCATAAGAAAAATATGGATATCCCATATTCAGATTATACACCATGAAATAAATTCCGGTGATCGCTACAAGAAACGCTATAAATACATACCCGATCATAGAATCGAAATAGGATTTTAATTCTCTCTTATAAATCGCTTTCATCTTCTTCTCCTCCTTCCTCATCTGCCGAAACAGTCTGCTCGGAGTCTCCTGTTTCCTCCTGCGTCAGTTTTAAGAAGACATCTTCCAATGTGATTCTTGACAGATTCAACTTCAGTAGTGCACAATGTTCCTCTGCAAATGTGTGGAAGAGTTTCTCCCTAATATCCTTCTGATCTACGGTCTTGATAAAAATATCCGTCGTTCCATCTTGTTGTTCCTTATAGTCTACCGTTTCAATCTCCTCTATTTTACTAAGAATCTCTCTTACTCTTGTCTCTTCTGCTTTGGCTGTCAGTTCAATCGTTTCAGAACCATTTAAAAGCCGCTCCAGATTCTCAGGAGTGTCACTTGCTACCAGCTTTCCATGCGCAATGATCATGACATAATCACAGACCGCCTGCACTTCCGCCAGAATGTGGGAACTCAAAATGATTGTATGATTTTTGGAAAGTTCCTTGATCAGCTCCCGTATCTCGATGATCTGTTTCGGATCCAGTCCGACCGTAGGTTCGTCTAAGATGATCACTTCCGGGAAGCCAAGAACTGCCTGTGCAAGCCCGACTCTCTGCTTGTATCCTTTTGACAGATTTTTAATCAGACGTCCTTCTACCTCCTCCAGCTTAACAAGCTTCAAGACGTGATCCACTTCTGATTTTCTATCTTTTTTCTTTACCTTTTTCAATTCTGCTGCAAAATCAAGATATTCTTTTACAGTCATATCCAGATACAGCGGCGGAATCTCAGGGAGATACCCGATGCTTTTCTTTGCTGCTTCCGGCTCCTCAAGAATGTTATGCCCGTTGATGAGCACTTCTCCTTCCGTGGCGCCTAGATATCCCGTCATAATATTCATGGTTGTAGATTTTCCTGCACCATTTGGTCCGAGAAATCCATAGATCTGACCACTCTCCACTGTAAAGTTGAGATGGTCTACCGCCAGATGACTGCCATAGCGTTTTACCAGATTTTTAACTTCTATCAACTTTTTACCCTCCCGACAAAATGTGTTTCTCTGGATCATGCTTTCGACTTTCCTGAATGATTTCCGCATCCATTACGGAATACTTTTTACACTGCTGCCAAAAACACGCTCTGATTTTTTTATTCTATAAAAGAAACTCGTTGATTCTGTGACAGTTATGTGTTCATTCTGTGAAAAGCTCCGACATCTTTCAGCATCTTTTGTCTTTTTCCATTGGAAAATAAGAAAGAACCAACCCTCTCATCGGATCAGTTCTTCTTTTTCCTTCCGGCTCAGCCGCTTTATCGCATATTCCCTTTTCATCGCTTCTTCTTTTGTTTCAAATGTCTCATAATAGATGAGTGTGACCGGTCGTCTCGCCTTTGTATACTTCGCACCCCTGCCCTGATTATGTGCCTCCATGCGGCGGGTAAGATCGTTTGTCCAGCCGGTATAAAAGGTTCCGTCACTGCATTTTACAATGTATGTATAATTCATGGATCCTCTGCTCATTTCCTTTATCTTTTCCTATTTCTACATTCTTCTTTAAAAACAGATTATTTTTTTATTTTAATCTGAGCGGAATCATTACAGATACTTTCGTATACTTTATCAGAAGAATTCCAAAATTTTTCAAATTGGAACTGATGTTTTTTTAACTTGTCTGCCAAATTACTTTGTCTGAGTAAATCACGTTTATAATCGCTGTTGGATTTACTTCCCGTCAGTTCTTTTATCTGGCTGATTGCACAACTTCTCAAAAATTCATCTTCTAAATTTTTCACCTGCATAATACACAATACCTGTTTTACATTAGAATCTTTTTGTAAAAAACGAATATTTTTTAACAAAGTATTCTTTTTACCAGTGTCTGTGTCAAATACCAGAACAACGATTGTTCCCGGTTTCAAAGTTCTTGTAATCAAACTTGTCAGTTCTTCTTCAATAACATTAAAAACTTGAACTTTACCGGGCTTGATCCATTGCAAATCTGTTTTGAGTGTATTAACAACTTTTCTGTCATCTTCTCCTTCAACAAAATAATGATATTGTTCCCTCTTCATATGTACTGATTACCCCTTTTAATTCATCTGACAAAGATTAGCAATTTCATATACAAATTCAACATTTGGTGCAGATGAAAACAAATCATTTTCTACTGCATTTCTCAGAGAATCTGTATTTCTTTTCAAATAGTCAGAAGCACTAATACATTTTATTGGCTCCTGCTCGTCATAGATATCTTTCTTCAAAAAGGCAAAGGTATGTTTTGGTAAATGTAAATCTAAAATATCTGTATTGTGTGTTGTAAAAAATAACTGATCGTTGTCTTTCAAACATTCAATCATCACAGATAAAAATGCCTTCTCAATATCACTGTGTATAAATGAAAATTTCTCATCACAATAGTAAAATCCATGATCTCCATTGATAATCGATGCCACTACCATTGCTAATGCAATCCCTGCTTTCGTGCCACTGGATAATATTTCCTGATCAACTACCTTTCCATCCTGCATAATCACATTTCTGTTTTTCATCCGAATCACAAATGCATTGTCAACACTTTGTATTCTTTCCACTTTTTTAATAGATGGATCAAGCGCTTTCAATGTTTTTTCTAAGATGTTCGTATATCTCTCAACGTGATTTTCTGGTATTTGATATCTTGTCAAAGAATCTGAAGGGTACTCAAACAGCCATGATAATCCTCTTATTTTCTCCAACTCTTCGACAAAATTATTCCCTTTTTGTAATTGTATCTCTTTAAATTTTTTACAACAACTCTCGTAACTGTCCTTTTTACTGATTTCTACTTTTTGCACATCCACTGCAATATCTGCCATCTCGTATCTTTCACTTATTCCAGGAGAAATTCTTGTGGCAATCCTATACATTGCATATTCATTTGTAATAAAATCCATTGTAAAAAAAGCATCTTGAGTTGTATCGTCAATGACTTTTGTGATTTTTTCGAACTGTTTTGTATCCATAAAATTAAACACAGCCATCAGGAATCGTCCAAAAGATGTCTTTCCTGTTGCATTTGCTCCCATCAAAATATTTACTTTTTTATAACGAAAATTTGAACGTCCCTGTAAAAACTCTCCTTTAATGGAAGAATCTACAATTTTCTTTGGATACGACATGTTCATCCTAAAATTCCTAAATGCAAAAAAATTATCCATTTCCACATTCATCACAATCATTTTTCTTCCCTCCCATACTATTTCTTCGTAATACACGAATTAATCCTCCTTTATTATACTCTTTTTCCCACCTCGATACAATCATATAGGATGTTTTTCTCTTCTGTTAACAAAAAAAGAAAAGATCCCAAAGCAGTTTTGCAAAACTTTCTCTTCAGGATCTTTTCTTTTTCTATTTTCTATTCGTATGCGATATGGTCCATTGGGTTGACTGGCTGTCCATCTTTTAACAGCTGGAAATATAAGTTTGGACCTTCTACACTGTAATACTTTGTTGGTTCGCTCACATAGCCGATCACACTGTTTTCTGTCACATACTCTCCTGGCTGTACCGGTACTTCTTTGAGTTGTCCGTAAATGGCTGCATAACCATTCCCCATATCAATACTTACGGTTGTTCCGGTCTGTGCATTTGTATCGACCGCTGAGACTGTTCCTGCGGCTGCCGCTTTTACTTCTGCACCGACTTGACCACTGATCACTACGGCTGGATTATACTTATACTGATCAAGTGTGGCAAAATAAATGCTCTGATCCATGCTGTAATTCATAATCACATTTCCGTCTACCGGCCACAGAAGGGTGTCTTCCTCACTGAAATAAGCTGCTGTTCCTGCAGCTGCCGTCTGCTCTGCCCCTGCATCCGTCTGTGCCGGAGTTTCCTTCGCATGTTCCGTGGCTTCTCCTTCTTCCTGTTGTTCTTCTCCGTCGGAATTTTGCGCTGCTTCTTCCTGCTCTGGAAGTACGATTCTATCTGTGTTGGCGGCTTCCGACTGCTCTTTTTCTTCTACCTCTCGCTCTTTTTCTTTCTGTTCTTCTTCGGCCTTGGCAAGCTGCTCTTTCATCTCACGTTTGTAGCTGCTGAATGTATAAGCCCCTACCAGTGCGACAACTGCGATAAAACATATTGCGATTGCTGCTGCCATGCCTTTCCCCTTCATTTGGAATGGCTCTTCATTTTTCTTCATCTTCATCACCTCTGACTTTATTTTTGCCAGAAAGCGATGTGCTTATTCTAATTTTAAAAATATTTCCCCGCCATCTTTTAACTGCGCACCTTCATAAAAATATTGAAGGATTTCTTCGTATCCTTTTCCTTCTTTTGCCATCTGATTTGCTGTATACTGACTCATACCGACTCCGTGCCCGATTCCACCGGAAGTAATTTGCAGTTTTCCTTTCTGCTCCTGAAAAGAAAAATGACTGGAAGGTAATTCCAATGCTTCCCGAAATTCTTCTCCGGTGCAGGTTGCCTGACCAATCCGCACAGTTGTCACATATCCCGCCGCATCCGTTCCCTGTATTTCAAAATCATCAAATGTTGCTTTTTTGTCTTCTTTTGTCTCTTCGGGATTTTCTACTGCGGTTAAAAACTTGCGGCATTTTTCTTTTACTTTATGATATGGCAGCACACACTCCTGCAGCTGTTCTTTCGCCTCCAGATCCTTTGGACAATCTCTTGCCGGAAGATATGGATACGACTCGCTTCCAAATGCTTCCTGCCCACTTCTCGTCTTTCCTGCACTCAGTTTGTGATATGGCAGCATTACATATTGATCCTGATACTGCAAAATCATTTGATCCGTTTCCTGCACTGCCCTTTTCAAATTCTCCTTGCAGGTTTCTGTCTCTTCCCCCCACTCCTGCTCCAACTCTTCCATGCTATAAAAATCATCGGTGAAAATAGTCTTTCTGTCATGGTCTAATTTCTCATAAAAACCGGATCGAAGAATCACCGCCTGCGCCTTCAGCGCTTCCAGTTCCGAATCGGCTACCATCTCTTTTGCAAGAACTCCTGCGAGATATTTCTCCCACACAATCTCCTCGACTCTCGTCCCTACCTGCACCTTTACATAGTCTTCCTTTACGCGGCTGCTTGTTTTGATGTGGGCGCCATTCATAAAAAGTGTCACCACATATGGCAACAAAAATATAATGACCAACAGTGAAAATAATTCTCTGGCTTTTCTTCGCATCTCTTCGTCCCTCCTCTACAATGTATGGAGAGATTATGGAAACTATACCGTCATCTTTCATGAAATATGGAAAAAAGGAAGCTGCCGCTTCACGATTTATTAATCGCCAAAGCGGCAGCACCAAAAAATTACTCTATTCTGATTTCCAATCCATTTTTACAGCCTTGGATCCGGCTTCACTGTCACTTTTTTCAATTTCCATATATCTGCAACGTACTCTTCGATCGTTCTGTCAGACGTAAACTTTCCGCAGGACGCTGTGTTTAACAATGCCATCTTTGCCCACCTGTCCTGATCGCGGTATGCCGCTTCCACACGCTTCTGGGCTTCTGCATAAGAACGGAAGTCTTTGAGGATAAAATAGGTATCTGCTCTGTCACTGCTCTTTGTATTTAACAATGAGTTGTACAGATCACGGTACAGTTCATGATCTCCATTTGCATAAGTTCCGTCCACAAGCTGGTCAACAACTCTTTTTAACTCCCAGTCACTGTTGTAAATATCCATTGGCTGATAACCGCCATTGTTCTCGTAATTAATGACTTCGTCTGAACTGAGACCAAAGATAAATGCATTTTCCATTCCAACTTCATCCACGATCTCTACATTGGCACCGTCCATGGTTCCAAGTGTCGGGGCACCATTTAACATAAATTTCATATTTCCGGTTCCCGATGCTTCTTTCGAAGCGGTAGAAATCTGCTCGCTGACATCCGCAGCTGCAAAGATCAGTTCCGCATTTGAGACACGGTAATCTTCGATAAAGACAACTTTAATCTTTCCATTGATACTTCTGTCATTGTTGATCACATCCGCCACAGAGTTGATCAGTTTGATCGTCTGTTTTGCACGCTTATATCCGGCTGCCGCCTTTGCCCCAAAAATAAAAGTTCTTGGATAGAAGGTGATCTCCGGATGCTCTTTCATCTGATTGTACAGATACATTACATGAAGAATATTTAACAGCTGACGTTTATACTCATGAAGTCTCTTAACCTGTACATCAAAGATTGATTCTGGGTCCACTTCAATCCCGTTATGCTCTTTGATATATTTTGCAAGACGGATTTTATTTTGATATTTGATCTCCATAAATTCTTTTCTTGCTTTCGGATCATCTGCCAGCGGTTTTAATTTTGCCATCTCGGAGAGATCTGTGATCCACTTGTCTCCGATATGCTCTGTCACCCAGTCTGCAAGCAGTGGGTTTCCATGAAGTAAGAATCGTCTCTGTGTGATTCCGTTTGTTTTATTATTAAATTTCTCAGGCATCATCTCGTAGAAATCTTTCAGCTCTTCGTGTTTTAAGATCTCTGTATGAAGCTTTGCAACACCATTGACAGAAAATCCTGCAACAATTGCAAGGTGTGCCATTTTTACCTGTCCATCGTAGAGAATTGCCATTTTTCTGACTTTCTCTTCATTTCCCGGATACATCTGGCGCACTTTTTCTACGAAACGGCGGTTGATCTCTTCTACAATCTGATATACTCGCGGAAGCAATCTGGAGAACAGATCGATCGGCCATTTCTCAAGCGCCTCAGACATGATCGTATGGTTTGTGTATGCACAACATTTTGTTGTAACATTCCATGCATCATCCCAGCTTAATCCTTCCTCATCCATCAGAAGACGCATTAACTCTGCAACCGCTACAGTCGGATGAGTGTCGTTCATCTGGAAGATCACTTTCTCATGCAGACGGCGAATATCATCGTTGGAGCGTTTGTATTTATCAATGGCTTCCTGAAGACTTGCAGAGATGAAGAAATACTGCTGTTTCAAACGTAATTCTTTTCCCGCATAATGATTATCGTTTGGATAAAGCACCTCCACAATTGTTTTTGCAAGATTTTCCTGCTCCACAGCTTTGTGGTATTCCCCACGATCAAAAGAATCTAAACGGAAAGATGTGATTGCTTTCGCATCCCAGATCCGCAATGTATTTACTACATTATTTCCATAACCGACGATTGGCATGTCGTATGGAATTGCAAGCACGGACTCAAAATTCTCCTGGATAAATTCATCTCTTCCAGTCTCATAATTGTGCTGCATACGGATCGTACCGCCGAAGCGGACTTCCTTTGCATATTCGTCCCTGCGAATTTCAAATGGGTTCCCGTTTTGCAACCAATTATCCGGTGTCTCTACCTGATACCCATTTTTAATTTTTTGTTTGAACATTCCGTAATGATAACGGATCCCGCATCCATATGCAGGATAGCCAAGAGAAGTAAGAGAGTCCAGAAAGCAGGCTGCAAGACGTCCCAATCCACCATTTCCAAGGGCCGCATCCGGCTCCTGATCTTCCACTGCATTCAAATCGATTCCCATTTCTTCCAGAGCCTCTTTCACATCCTGATAAGCAGTTAAATTGATCAGGTTATTTCCGAGTGCCCTTCCCATCAAAAATTCCATCGACAGATAATACACTGTCTTTGGTGATTCTTTTTCGTATACTTCCTGAGTCGCAAGCCAGTTGTCAATAATATATTCTTTTACAGCATAAGACACCGCCTGAAATGTCTGCTGCGGTGTTGCCTCATCTATCGTTCTTCTATACAAAGTCTTCACATTGTTCTTGACTTCTTTTTTAAACGCTTCTTTATCAAACTTAAAATCCGACACTTTCTCTCTCCTCTCTCTTTTATCCCCGCACCTCTTTCTGACGTGCGGGGATCATGCTCGTGTACCGTCTCTTTAATCTGTGTAACTCTCTCTTAAATTAACGCTGTACACCCATATTTACTTTTTCACCATTGATGTTCCACTCTTTGACATATCCTGCCGGAGTCTCCTGCTTCATCTCTGTCGCAAGCACTTCGCCCATGATCTCTGTCTGATATTTTGCGAACACTTCATTGGCCTTCTCTGTTCCTTCGTAATATACTGTGATCTTGTCTGTCACTTCGAAGTCTGCTTCTTTTCTCATTGTCTGGATCTTACTGATGATCTCTCTGACAAATCCTTCTTCCAAAAGCTCTTCTGTCAGGTTTGTATCCAACACAACTGTCACACCGTTGTCGCTCTCAGAAACATATCCTTCCATCTGTGCCATATCGATCAGCAAGTCCTCTTTAAATAATGTCACTTCCTGTCCATTCACATCCAGTTTCAGGGATCCTGTCTCATTCAGCTCATCCATTGCCTTGTTTCCATCCAGATTTTCAAGGGCAGCTTTGATTCCACCTAACATTTTACCATATTTTGGTCCAACAGTCTTCAACTGCGGTTTAAATGTATATGAAGTAAATGCGCGAACATCATCTGTAAATTCCATTTCTTTTACATTTAACTCTTCTTCCACAATCTCCTGGTAAAATTCTGGTAAAGTTACAGAAGACTTCACGAACATTTTTCCGATTGGCTGACGGTTCTTAATGTTTGCAGTATTTCTGCATGCACGTCCCATCACAACTAATTTCAGAACTTCATCCATGTTCTCTTCTAACTCACGGTCGATCAACGCTTCATCTGCAACCGGGAAGTCACATAAGTGGATACTTTCCGGAGCTTCTTTGTCGATGCTTCTGACAAGATTCTGATAGATATCTTCTGTCATAAACGGAATCATTGGCGCAGCTACTTTTGCCACAGTCACAAGTGCTGTGTAAAGTGTCATATACGCATTGATCTTATCCTGCGGCATTCCTTTTGCCCAGAAACGCTCACGGCTTCTTCTGACATACCAGTTACTCATATCATCCACAAATTCCTGCAGTGCTCTTGCACTTTCCGGAATCCGATAATTTTCCAGATTTGTATCTACAGTCTTGATCAATGTATTCAATTTGGACAACAGCCATTTATCCATAACCGGAAGTTTCTCGTATTCCAGCTGATATTTTGTCGCGTCAAACTGATCGATCTCCGCATATAATACGAAGAATGCGTAAGTGTTCCAAAGTGTTCCCATGAATTTACGCTGTCCTTCTGTCACGATCTTACCATGGAAACGGTTTGGAAGCCACGGTGCACTGTTGATATAGAAATACCAGCGGATCGCATCTGCTCCGTACTGCTCTAATGCTTCAAACGGATCGACTGCATTTCCTTTGGATTTACTCATCTTCTGTCCTTTTTCATCCTGCACATGTCCAAGCACGATAACATTCTTATATGGCGCTTTGTTAAATACAAGTGTCGAGATTGCAAGCAGAGAATAGAACCATCCTCTTGTCTGGTCTACCGCCTCGGAAATAAAGTCTGCCGGGAACTGCTGCTCAAATAAATCTTTATTTTCAAATGGATAATGGTGCTGTGCAAACGGCATTGCCCCACTGTCAAACCAGCAGTCGATAACTTCCGGCACACGGTGCATCTCTTTTCCACAGTGCGGACACTTGATCGTTACTGCATCGATAAATGGGCGGTGCAGTTCGATATCATCCGGACAGTTGTCTGACATTGATTTCAGTTCTTCAATGCTTCCGATGGAATGCATATGCCCACATTCACATTCCCAAACATTAAGAGGAGTTCCCCAGTATCTGTTACGGCTGATTCCCCAGTCCTGTACATTCTCAAGCCAGTCTCCGAAACGTCCTTTTCCGATGCTTTCCGGAATCCAGTTGATCGTATTGTTGTTTCTGATCAGATCTTCTTTGACTTCTGTCATCTTGATGAACCATGACTCACGCGCATAATAGATCAATGGAGTATCACATCTCCAGCAGTGTGGATAGCTGTGTTCAAAATTCGGAGCAGCAAAGAGAAGTCCTCTCTTCTCCAGATCTTCTAATACCATCGGATCTGCTTTCTTACAGAATGTTCCTGCCCATGGAGTTTCCTCTGTCATCTCACCCTTTTCATCTACTAACTGAAGGAATGGAAGGTCATATCTGCGTCCAACCTGCGCATCATCCTCACCAAATGCAGGTGCAATATGAACGACACCAGTACCATCTGTAAGTGTAACGTAATCAGCACATGTCACATAGTATGCCCGCTTATTTAACTCTACAAACGGGAATAACGGCTCATACTCTTTATTTTCCAAATCTTTTCCGACATAAGTCTCTACGACTTCCACATCACCTTCCAGCACGGTATCCACAAGTGCCTGTGCCATATAGTATGTGTAACCGTCATTTTTTACTTTTACATAAGTTTCATTCGGGTTGACACAAAGTGCAACGTTAGAAGGAAGTGTCCATGGCGTTGTTGTCCATGCAAGGAAGTAAGCATCTTCTCCCTTTACTTTAAATCTTACGATTGCGGAACGCTCTTTGACATCCTTGTATCCCTGTGCGACTTCGTGGCTGGAAAGCGGAGTTCCACAACGAGGGCAGTAAGGTACAATCTTATATCCTTTGTATAACAGTCCTTTCTCCCAGATCTGTTTTAATGCCCACCACTCAGACTCAATAAAGTTATTGTCGTAAGTAACATATGGGTTATCCATGTCTGCCCAGAAACCAACTGTCGCAGAGAAATCTTCCCACATTCCTTTATATTTCCATACACTGTCTTTACAATGTTTGATAAATGGCTCTAATCCATATTCCTCAATCTGCTCTTTTCCATCCAGTCCAAGCAATTTTTCCACTTCCAGTTCCACCGGAAGTCCGTGTGTATCCCACCCGGCTTTTCTTGGTACCATATATCCTTTCATGGTACGGTATCTTGGAATCATATCCTTGATGACACGAGTCAGCACATGTCCGATGTGCGGTTTTCCATTGGCAGTCGGAGGTCCATCGTAAAATGTATATGTCTCCCCTTCTTTTCTATTTTCCATACTTTTCCGGAAGATATCATTCTCTTCCCAAAATTTTTCTGTTTTCTTCTCACGGTCAACAAATTTTAAGTCCGTAGATACTTTCTGATACATACTGATTCTCCTTTACTTTCTATATTTCATAAATGCGGTCCTGCCGGCCCGGTTGCAAAGTAATCTTAAAAATGGAACATAAGATTTTCCTATGTAATAAAAAAACTCCCGCCCTGTAAAAGGACGGAAGCATAATCTTTCGTTTTACCACCTGTTACAACATACCAGCATATGCGCTCCCAATAACGGCGGAATCCCGTCAGTGCTTACTTATTTTTCCAAAAAATGTTCAGCCCCTGCAACTCAGAAGTGATATTCAAATATACTTTACTCCTACCAGGCTTCCACCATCCCCGGCTCGCTTTGATTTTCCGGTATATTCTACTGTCTTCATCAACGTCTTTACCTATACAAATTCCATTATAGAAACATTTCACGCCGCCGTCAAGAGTTGTTTGTGATGTTTTTCTCAACTTTTCTTTACCATTTTTTCATACTCTATTTATGGATTGTGTGACGTTTTCATGGTAGAATCAGAATAACTTAAAAACTTGCGGAAGTTAACTCCCCACAATCACATTCTTTGCTGCAGCAATCAGAATCCCAAAAGAATATTTGAAAGGTGGCTCACAATGCAAGCAGAAAATATACTCGCTAAAAATATTTCGGCAGCAGGCAGGAAGTCCTCTTACGATGCTGCCTGTAAGCGCCTTCTTGCCAATAAGATTATTCTGGCATGGATTATGAAAAGTTGTCTGGTTGAATATAAAGACTGTGATGTAAAGGAAATTGCAGAATGTTACATCGAAGGAGAACCTCAGATTTCCAGCATAACTGTCAATCCAGATGAATCTTCCAACACAGAACAGATTACCGGAATGGCAACACAAGACGCTACGATTACAGAAGGAACAATTACTTATGATATCCGTTTCTTTGCCACAATCCTGTCTTCCACACATCAGATTCGTCTTTTTATCAACCTGGAAGCTCAAAATGATTTCTATCCGGGATATCCTATTATCAAAAGAGGATTATATTATTGCAGCCGGATGATTTCCTCCCAATACGGTACAGAATTCTCATCTTCCCAATATGATCAGAGCAAAAAAGTTTACTCCATCTGGATCTGTATGAATCCTCCGGAAAACCGGAGAAATACAATCACCCGCTACTCCATCCATGAGGAAAATATAGTCGGCAATGTACACGAGATTCCCCAAAACTATGATCTTCTCTCTGCAATCATAATCTGCTTGAGTGATTCTGAGCAGGAGGCTGACAGCGGCGTGTTAAAATTATTAGAAGTACTGCTCTCCCCTACCCGGGAGGCAGCAGAAAAAAAGCAAATTTTGCAAGATGATTTTCATATTAAAATGACCAGGAAATTAGAAAAGGAGGTTTCCACTATGTGTAATTTGAGCAAAGGAATTGAAGAAATTGGACTGAGAGAAGGTAAGAAAGAAGGAATTCTGTTTTCTATTCAATCTCTCATGGAAACTATGAATTTTACAATGGAAGAAGCAATGAATGCCCTGAAAATTCCAAAAACAGAGCAGGAACAATATACAAAGAAATTGAAACAGAAATAGATCTCTATAAAAAATTCCTTATAGAACTATAACAAAAAAGGTGATGCCAAATGAAATACCGGTTATCATTCGATTGATTCTAATTTTCTCTTAAATCCGGTTTCATTTTCCATCACCTTTTTGTGAAACTGTCAAAAATATCTTTTAAATTTTTTCTATCAAAAATATCCGTTAAAATTTACAATTCTTCCCTCGTCACATTTTTCAGCCATTTGTAACTCTTATAACGATACCACGTGATCGGAATCTTAATAATCTCATCACTCATCAGGATCATATAGACCACCGGCACATTACAGTGAAATACAAATGCAGCAAGTGCTCCAAACAAGATCGAACAGCCCCACATGGTGGACATATCCAGTATCAATCCAAACTGTGTGTCACCACCGGAACGGAACGTCCCAACAACCAATGTCGTATTATATGCCTGTCCTACTACAAAATAAGACATAACAAAAAACATAAACCGCATGTACCATCTGGCAGTCTCTGACAATGTCATCGCCTCCGCCATAAACGGAGCAATCGCAAGGATTAAGATTCCACCGAGCACTCCCATCAGTACACTGAGCCATACGAACCTGCGCGCATAGGCTTTTGCATGTTCGTATTTTTTCTCCCCGATTGTCTTTCCAAGATAAATTGCCGTCGCACTTGCCAGACCGAATGCAACCACTGTTGCAAGCTGTCTTGCCACTTGCGCCACAGAGTTTGCCGCAACCGCTGCACTTCCCATATGCCCAAGCACCGCTGTGTTTGCCGCAGTTCCAAGCCCCCATAGTACTTCATTCAAAATAACCGGAAATGCATATTTCAAGAAATCCCTGTTAAGCACTTTCTCTGTATGAAGAAAGTATTTCGTATGAAACTTAATATCCTTATTCCAAAAGTGAGAGTATAGACAGACTAAGGCCATCTCCAACAATCTCGCAGTCAGTGTACCGATTGCGGCACCTTTGACTCCCAATGCCGGCATTCCAAACAATCCAAAGATCAACACCGCATTGATGCCCACATTACAGATCAGAGAGCATAAGTATACAACTGTCGCCACAACAACCCGCTCTACACTTCTCATAATATAAAGATAGGTCTGCGTAATCCCCATAAAAATATAAGACCAGCTGACAATCCGAAGATAGACCACTCCTTGTTCTATCACCTCTGGATCTGAAGTAAAGATCTTCATCAATGTATGGGGAATACACTGGGCTGCCACAAAAAATACAGCTGTCACAATTACGGCTGAACGCATTCCAAGTCCTAATATCTTCTCAATTGTGCAGATATCCTTCTTCCCCCAATACTGAGCAGTCAAAACGGTCGCCCCGGAAGTCAGCCCAAATAAAAACAGTGTCATAATATACTGTACCTGCCCTGCCAGAGAAGCACCAGAAAGCGCATGCTCCCCAACCTTCCCAAGCATCACAACATCGGCTGCCGTCACACCTACATTGATCAGATTCTGAAGCGCCATCGGAATGACAAGCGCTAACACACTGAGATAAAAATGCTTCCAGTTTATATTCAAATGTTGCTCTGATTCTTTTACTTTTCCAAACATCCTTTTCCTCCTTCGTTCCTCTTTTCTTTTTTCCTCAAAATCCTAACTGATTATAGTACGAAGCTTTCTCCTGTGCAAGTCAAAATTTTTTTCATCTCCTATTTCCCCCTTTTCATCTCTATGGTATGATACATGGGAAACAAACAACATCTTACTTTATGAGGGGTAACATTATGAACAATCAGAAAAAAGCCGCAGCTGCGGCAACAAACGCAATTACGGAAGGAATTATCTGGAGACAGCTTTTGATTTTCTTTTTTCCTATTGTTCTCGGTACATTCTTCCAGCAGCTTTACAATACTGCAGACGCGATGATCGTCGGACGGTTCGTTGGAAAGGAGGCACTCGCCGCTGTAGGAGGTTCTTCTAATCAGATCATCAACCTGATCATCGGATTCTTTGTCGGTGTTTCATCAGGAGCAACTGTGATCATCGCCCAGCACTATGGTTCGAGAAAAGAAACCGAACTGTCCCATGCACTGCACACTGCGATTGCTTTCTCGACCGTATCCAGTATTTTTCTCATGGGCGCTGGCTATTTCCTGGCACCCGCGCTTCTTAGCATGATGAATACTCCGGAAAGCATGATGGCAGATTCCGTAACTTATCTCCGGATTTTCTTCCTCGGAATTTTGTTTACATTCATCTACAATATCGGCTCCAGTATCCTCCGCTCTGTCGGAGATTCCAAGCGACCACTGTACTACCTGATCGTCTGCTGCTTTTTTAACATCGGACTGGATCTTCTATTTGTACTCGTGTTCCATATGGGAATTGCCGGTGCTGCCATTGCAACAGTACTGTCTCAGGCAGTCAGTGCCATCCTTGTACTGCTCGCCCTGATACGGACATCCGATATTTACAAACTACATCTGAGAAAAGTCCGATTCTTCGAAGGCTCTCTATCCTCGATCCTTCGTATCGGAATTCCTGCAGGACTTCAAGCAGCCATGTACAGCTTATCAAATATTATTATCCAGACTGCTCTAAATGCACTTGGAACTGATACCGTAGCAGCATGGACTTCTTTCGGAAAAATGGATGCCTTCTGCTGGATGGTCATTTCCGCCTTTGGTATTTCTGCCACAACTTTTGTCGGACAAAATTATGGCGCCGGGAAATATGACCGCGTAAGAAAAAGTGTGCGTGTCTGCCTTGGAATGACACTTGCTTCATCCATCACAATGAGTATATTTCTAATGACTGCAGGAAAATATCTGTTCCATCTGTTTACGAGTGATCCGGAAGTCATCCGCATCGGAATCCAGATCCTGAACTACATGGCACCGGCTTATGCTCTGTTTGTCTTTATCGAAATCTACTCCGGAGCATTGCGTGGAATCGGCGATGTCATCATCCCGACAATCATGACATGCTGCGGTGTTTGCGTATTCCGTACACTTTGGGTATTCCTGCTTGTCCCAAAATCACCTACGATCGAAACAATCACATTGAGTTATCCAATCTCCTGGGGAATTACAGCCGTACTGTTTATCATTTACTATTATAAAAAGCAGAAAAAACTTGGTATGGAAAACTTCGATCAGTAAATCTTTATACGAAAAATATCAAAGGGAAATTGTGGCTTATTCTGCACAATTTCCCTTTACATTTTGTCCCACAGCTCTTTCCTATCTCCGCGGAAGTCTATGATCCTCACTTCTTTTATTCGTATGATCTTTCTGCTTTTGATACTGCTGTCTTCTTCTTGCCTGAACCTGCTGCTGTCTTACCTGCTTTTCTTTTATCTGGCGGCGGCGTTTCTGCTCCATCAGCCTTCGCTGCCTTCTCCGCTGTCGTTTTCTATAGACAAGCGCACAAAAAATCAAGCCCATTGCAATAATAACTGACACAACTATGCCAATAATCATCTTAACTTTCGGTGAAACAGTAAAAAGAGGCTTTTGTTCCTTCTGATCTGTCTCGTTTTTTTCTGTCTTCGTTCCTGCTGTGTTTGTCTGAAAATATGAATCTTTCAAAACAACTTCTGAGACTCCGACCGTCTGGCCATCGTAAGTGTAAGTCAACGTACCTTTCTTTGATTTCCCGCTTTTATCTTCCGGGACAATCTCCGCTTTTACATCTTGAAATTCCACATTCTTCGGTACAACAATGTAAGCATCTTCCTCTGTCTCTTTCACACCTTTTGGAAGATCCTTTCCCTCTAAAGGAATCTTTTTAAAATTATTGAAAACATATTCTGCCATATTTTTCGTGTCCGGATATACATGAACCCCATGTGTTTTCAAATTCACAGAGACAAGCTGAAGTTCTCCATTGTCTAAATAAGAAACAAGAGTAGACAGTGCCTGGTCTGTATATCCTGTCTTTCCCCCAACACATGGCTCATAAAAGGTATCTGTTCCATCATAAAGCATCTGGTGGTACTGCTGAAATACTCGTTCCTCATTAACAAGGTTTGTAGGTGGAATCCGATGTTCGTATGTGTTCGTGATCTTCCGGAATTCCTCATGCTGAAATGCTGCCGATGCAATGAGCGCCATATCTCTGGCAGAAACATAATGCTCTTCGTCATGAAGTCCATGTGGGTTTGTAAAATGTGTATTCGTACATCCCAGCTCCTCTGCCTTCTCGTTCATCATACGGATAAAATTATCATACCCATTTCCCACTGTGTCTGCAATCGCATAGGAAACTTCATTCGCAGATGCCAACAGCATCCCATACAAAGCATCCTCCATTGTGATCTCTTCTCCCGGCTGCATACCAATACTTGCATCTCCATATTCAAGAAATGCCACCGACTCTTCGGTAAAATGAACCTTATCTGTCAGCTCACTGTTTTCCAATGCTACGAGCGCCGTCATGATTTTCGTAATACTCGCCGGAAATTCCTTCTCATCAATATTCTTTGCATAGAGGATTGCTCCACTGTTCATATCCATGATGATTCCCGCCTCCGCAAAGATTCCCGGTCCCTCTGGCCAGTTCTTCAACGCATTTGATTCCACAGGCATCTCATACACTGCCTTCTCTTCGTCTGTAACTGCTGCCGCTGCTCCTTCTACCTCTGCTGCACATACCTCATGCACTGCCGTATTTGAAAAAACAAGTCCCGCTGCCAGCAGGAACGTGGCTAATCTATATCTCAATTTCATCTGTATTTCCTCCAAAACATCATAAGCGGTATTATAACATATTCTTGTTCTTCTTCCAACAAAAAATACATTTCCCTTACAAATATGTTTTCTGCTTTTATCGGAAACAAAATAGAATTCCTCTGTCTCTCTTTGGAGCATTGCCCGAAACGGCATCGACTTGTTATTGATCCCTGGAAATTTCACAAGAACAGTGAAATCTCCAGAGATTTGATCTAATCATTGATCTGAAATAGATTTTTATTATATCTTCTGTATAAATTCTTCCATTGTTTTTGACTGAAAGGAAACCTGCATCCGGGCTTTTAGCACTGCTATGTCCTGCTACTTTTCCATATCTAAAGCAGTGGGTTTTACAACACATTAGATAAAATTATCCCAATTCCTTTTCGCACATTTCAAGCGCCGCCTCAATAACCTTATCCATATCGTAGTACTTATAATTTCCAAGACGTCCGCCAAAGATCACATTCGACTCTTTCTCTGCCAACTCGCGGTATTTCTCAAACAATGTATTGTTCTGCTCGTTGTTGACTGGATAATATGGCTCCATTCCTACGCTCCACTCAGAAGAATACTCTCTGGAAATAACCGTCTTCTCCTGTGTACCGAACTCAAAATGCTTGTGCTCGATGATACGTGTATATGGCACTTCTCTCTCTGTATAATTCACAACTGCATTTCCTTGATAATTATCAGTATTTAAAACTTCTGTTTCAAAACGTACAGAACGATATTCCAGCGCACCCAGTTTATAATCAAAATACTCGTCAATCATTCCCGTAAATACTGTCTTCTCTGCAATATCCGGATTTTCCTTGATAAACGCAAAATAATCTGTATTTGTCTTTACGTCAATACCATCCAGCATCTTTTCTACAATCTTCGTATAACCACCCATAGGGATTCCCTGAAAGCGATCATTGAAGTAATTATTGTCGTAAGTAAATCGAACCGGAAGACGCTTGATGATAAATGCCGGAAGATCCTTACAGTCTCTTCCCCACTGTTTCTCGGTGTAGCCCTTTACTAACTTCTCAAATACATCCTTACCAACCAAAGATAATCCTTGCTCTTCCAGATTCTTTGGCTCAGTAATACCTGTCTCTGCCACCTGCTCAGCAATCTTTTCCTTCGCTTCCTGTGGCGTGCGGATATTCCACATCTTACTGAAAGTATTCATATTGAATGGCAAATTATAAAGTTCATCCTTATATACAGCAATCGGAGAGTTAATGTAATTATTGAACTCTGCAAACTGATTGATGTATTCCCATATTTTCTTATTGGATGTGTGGAAAATATGTGCACCATACTTGTGCACATTGATTCCTTCGATTTCCTCACAATAAATATTTCCCGCAATGTGATCACGCTTGTCAATTACAAGACATTTTTTGCCCCTTTTCTTTGCCTCGTGAGCAAACACTGCTCCATATAATCCCGCTCCTACTACAAGATAATCGTATTTCATATTCGTTCTCCTTCTTCTGTTATTTTATAACAGTTTTCAATATCCTTTTCAATTTCAATCATTTTTCTACACTACTTACTTCAAATAAAATCATTCTCAAAAATAATTTACTCTCTGATAAAACAAATACTCTTTAGTGAATGTTCTAATTTTACTGCCAATTTTTAACTCCACCGGGTATTAAACCAATTAACCAATATGCCCAATAATTAGTTTTTCGACACAAACGTATATGCAATCCCCATATGCCATGCATATGACCAATTTCCCGCGCAATATCTGAGCACTCAGCAATTATTTTAGAATCAAATTCTTTAAGTTTTTCCTGTATTCTATTTTCAATCGGAAAAAGTAATATTGTATGAAATCCCAACCATACATATTTCGATATTCTTTTATGAAAATATTTTAGGTTTTGATTATTAGATTTTTTCATCTCGTTATAAAATTCACACAACTCATAACAATTTGCCAGTGCATCATCTACATGTTTCATTCTAGATTCACGGCTTACACTCTGTCCGTCGCGTCCTATTCTATAACAATAAATCGAATAATCAAAATATATAATACTATTTACTAACCTAAATGGAATTGTACAATACAATTGATCAGTATACAGACGATGTTCGGGAAGACGCACACCTGATTTTCTTAAAATATCTGTCTTAAAGATCAATGCCCACATACCAAATCCACCCTCAACATTGCATGAAGACAATAAAATTTCTTTATTAGGCAAAAAATTGCATCCTAAACTTGTTTTGTACTCATCTATTCCCTCTTTACATATCTCATAATTAGTAACAACAACATCTGAATTTATTCTTTCCAAATCACTAATTAATCTTTTTAAATTTCTAGAAAGATACCAATCATCGCCATCTAATAATTTAAAATATTTTCCTGTAGCATGAGCAATACTATAATTTACAGTTGAACCATATCCACCATTTTCTTTGTGTACGGCATGAAATGTTTCGGGATATTTTGATTCATATTCTCGTGCTATTTGAAGAGTATTATCATTTCCGCCATCGTCTACAATAAATACTTCTAATTTATCCAAAATTTCAGGCACAATGAGAGAGTCCAATGTATTTCTAATATATCCTTCAACATTATATGCCGCTATTGATATTGTTAATAATTTTTCCATAATTACTCCTCTTCCTTAAAATCTGCATTGTTCTTTTTATACCAGTATCTATATCATACTTTGCTTTCCAACCCAAATTTTGTAACTTTTTACTTTCTAACCTTGCCTTTGTCGCTTTACTGTATCCAACTGCTTCAACTTCATCTGGAATTTCAAACACAACTTTTGTACCTGCATATTCAGCAATTATTGTTGCTAAATCTTTCAACATAATATCTGATGCATCATCGGCAATATTATAGGCTTCACCACATTTTCCCTTCAATAAAACAGTTAAAAGTCCAGACACAGCATCTACCATATAGGTGTATGAATAATATTGTGTTCCTTGACTCTTTAATACAATATCTTCCCCTTGAATACCTTTCTTTAGGAACTGTGAAAGAGCCTTCGTATCAGATTCCAATAATGTAGGACCATATGATCGAGTTAAACGTGGAATGACAACATCCAATTCCTTTTGTCTGATATAAGCTTGACACAACGCTTCTCCACAACGTTTACTTTCTGGATACCCTGCTCTCATAGTATTAGAATTAATGTAACCGCAATATTCTTCATCAAATTTTTCTGTATCTCCACGATTTTCTCCATAAATTTCATTTGACGATGCAAAAGCACATCTTGTAGTGTGATGTGCCACTGCGAACTCAAGCATATTTTGAGTTCCAATGATATTTGTCATAACTGTACCAATAGGATCCATAGAATATGCCATTGGATGAGTGTTGCTTGCCAAATGTAAGATATAATTAACAGTTCCTAAATCATTTCTATTTAATGGCTGATTTATATCATAAGGAATAAAACAAAATAATTCATCCAAATAATAAACTTCAAATCGTTCCTTGGCCCGTTTTTCATTTCTTCCTAATGCATAAATCATACAATTCAAATCATTTACTTTATTCTTATACATAAGAACATCTATAAGAAAGCTACCTATCAAACCTGTCGCACCGGAAATCATAATAGATTTATCTTTCAATTTTTCCCATGGTAATGCAAGTTGTGCTACATATGCAATATCTTCCCGATATAATTCATTTTCATATAACTTCATAATAGCGCCTTTGTCCCTTCCTACTTCAGCCATGCATCTTTATCAGATTTTAAATATGCTTTAAACATTTCCAAATCATCTTTTGTCGTTAATTTTATATTTTTATCCGATCCCGCAGCGAAATACAAACGTTCTCCTAATTCAACCATCATTGTATTGGTATACGAAGATCCATAGATACCTATTTCTTTTTCAAATGCTTCATGATACGCATGATCTAATTTTCCAAATTTATATGCCTGCGGTGTAGATACTCTACGTAATGTTTCTCGCGGTATGTATTTTGTTGTAGAAATTTCGTCATCTACAACAAAAATTTGTTCATTATATGGTAATGATGTTACTGCATTTCCATATTGCTCACATTTTCCGATTACATCGGAAAGGACAGAAGAATCTACTAAAGGACGAATACCATCATGAATAATAATAATATCATCATCTGACAATTTTCCTTCAAGATTGTAAACACCATTTCTTATGGACTCTTGCCCAGTATTTCCTCCAGAAACAACCCATTTTAGTTTATCAATATTAAATTGTTTTGCATACGCCCATAAAATATCATGCCACCCATCAATACAAACAACTTCTATCGCATCAATTTGAGGATGTTTTTGGAAACTTTCCAATGTATATATCAAAACTGGCTTATCATATACATTAATAAACTGTTTTGGAATATCCTGACCCATCCGATGACCAGAGCCTCCTGCTATAATGATTGCTACATTCATAATTTAATCCTCTACTTTCTTAATATCAACTGGCAAAACTTTTCAGTTGCAGTTCCTGTTTCATATGAACCATAATATTCATGCTTTTCTTTCATTTTTTGTTTAAAAACTCTTTCGTCAAATGAACTAATTGCATCACACAATTCAGAATTATTCAAACAAATCGGAAATCCCCAGTTGTGAATATCCGTGCAAAATCCGGGATCCGCTCCATATTTTTCTAAATCATTAACAAATAAAAAGCAGGGTCTATTTGTAAACGAATAATCCCAAATCGAAGAGGAATAGTCTGTAATTAGCATATCCGATGTACATAACAGATCTTGCATATCCATATACTCAGATACATCAACAGCACCGGAGTACTTATTATTTGAATAATTATGATTCCTCACAAATATAACCACCTCTCTATCAAATCGTTTCTTAATTGCATCTGTAATTATATTGAAATCTGGTTGCGGAATATTTCCATCAAAACGCCATGTTGGTGCATATAAGACAATAAATTTATCTGATGGGATTTTATAAAATGCTTTTACTTTTTCAGCCCGCTCATTCATATCTTTTTCAGAAAATAACACATCATTTCTTGGCATTCCAATTTTTAATATTTCTCCTTCAAAATTAAAAGTCTGTTGTATCATATACTTTGTAAATAGAGTTCCACTTGTCAACATATGTGACGTTTCCTTCGCTGTTTTTTTTCGGTTTGCATCTACAAAAATATCATTTTGTAATTTTTTATATGCCCCTCCTGCATGCCAGGTATTAATATGCATTTGCTTTTTTCGCAATGGAATCCAACTATAAGAACCACAATTATTTATACTTATTTGGGCAGTTGCTTCATAAAAGATTCTTTTTATAGAACGATATTTAACAATCTTTATTCCATCTTTTTCTAAAAATAAAAACTTGTTAGGTTCATTAAATGCCCAAATGATTTCATATTGGTTTGGATAGTGTTTGACAATATATTCTGAAATTGATCTCGGATTACATGAATATTGTTTTCCGTTAAAACTATGTAAAATAATTCTATTTTGTTTAATAGGAAAAACGTATAATAAACTTACTACCATACTCATGCAACGAATCCCTATATATTTAATAATTTCTTTAATAACCCACTTCAATCTTTTCACATTAATTTCCTCTCTAAAATTATATTTTCTATAAAACTGAATTACACCTTCATTTCTACCTTTTTTGCAAACCCATATTCTCTTCTGTTTTGAGTAATCTCAAACATAATCGGTATTGCCCATTTGAAATACTATTGATGCACAAATATGTCCAGTTCTAAAACGATGTAGAGCTTGATTCATTTTAGTGTTAGATTCCACTACCTCTCCTCTTCTTTTGTATGTTCTTTCCACATATCATTTCATGATACTAATTTAATTTTTTCATAATTACATATATGATAAAAATACATAACCGTTCTCAACACTATGTGTTGACAAAACCACTATAAAAGATTGATGTTTTATCGAAGTCAATCTGTGAAATCCTTCATATTATTTTAGATTCCTAAATCCTCAAACCATTTTATACTTTCCAGAATAGTCTGTATTAATATATTCATAAATGTACTTTGCGTTATCTGAATAACTTTTCTCAAAGAACTATCAAACATAATATTTCCCTTTAGAACAAAAAATATATACAATTCTCAAAAGTTTTAACCATTTTACATCCTCTTACCTTTTTTCTGCTTAGAAAATATCATGTGCTTTTATGATCATATTTTACAATATTTTTTTCATAAAAATACTTTGCTGCATTTCTTTCTTTTCCTCTCTAAAACCACATTTTCTATAAAACTGAATTGCACCTTTGTCCTGCTTAAGAACTTGAAGTCGAATTTGTTTCATTCCTGCTTTTTTAGCTATTTTAATACATTCTTCCATCATTTGTGATCCCAAATGTAATCCCTGATACTCATTTGAAATACAAATTAAGGTAATATATGCTATATAAGTTTCTGTGTCATTTACATACATAGCTGCATATCCCGCCAATTTTGATTCATATTTCAGACCTAAAAAAACAGCTTTTCCATCAATCTTTTCGAAAAGTTCAGAAAAATTTTTTCTTTTTAACACACTAATTGTATACGCACTATCACATTCAGAAATGTATTCTAATTTTTCTGTCTTCTCATAAACTTGTTTTATACAAAACTTACATGTCTCTCCACTAAAAAGATTCTTCTTTTCTTCCTTTTGAAAGTTATCCATTCTTAAATTCCTTTTCTACTCCACTATCACTTGATAATAATTTTCAATATTATCTGTAATCTCAATCATTTCTTGCACCGTATTTGCTTTAAACAAAATTGTACCCAAAGAATGAGTCGTATTTTGATATGCAAATACCTTTTCTCCTGTATTTGCTGTGCAGTACACATCTAACAGATTACTCTTTTTAAAGTTCTCATCAAAATGAAGTTCCTTAAAAATACCTGTCTGTTTACTTAGAATCATGTAATTGCTCCATACTCCTGTTGTTGGAGTCATTTTGAGTTCTTCACACGATTCTCCCAGTGCACCTTTAATGGTATAATCAATCAAATCTACACCTGTAGCATATTGAATTAACTGCGGAATATAACTTCCACCATTTCTCGGCCCAAGTTCTAAAATATATGGAACATCATCTTTATCTAAAATGACCTCTATATTGTAAGCGCTTGTTTTCATGCCAAGAGCTGTAATTAAACGTTGCAATTCATCATCTACTTTTCGTTTTTGTTCTACCGTCAATAAAGAAGGCCAAAATTCACCGAGAGCTACATATTCTCTTGTGCCTTTTCCGCTGTAAAGTTCATTTCCATAACTGGTAAATACTAATTTCCCATCAACAGAAAATCCATCTCCTGAAATTTGGTACCCCTTTTTCTCAATAAACTCCTCAATGATAAAACGTTTCCCTCGCGAATAGGATAACGCTTCTTCTACAGCAGCCTTAACACCATCTTTCTCATATACTTTAACAACACCTTTACTTCCAGAAGAATCAACAGGTTTTACCATGATTGGAAAATGAAAACGTTGAATATCAGAAATGGCTTCTTCATAAGTACAGTACCCACATGCTTCAGGTGTATTAAACCCATTTTCTTTTAAAAACTCTCTAAATAAATCCTTTTCTGTCAGTGATTTTACAGACTTATATGGATTTCCCGGTAGTCCAAGTTTTTCAGAAACATAAGCTGCCGTCGGTGCCGCCGGATCAGATGCATATGCTACGATACCATCTATTTTTAATCGCTTTGCCAATGCAAGCACTCCCTCTAGATCTGTGGTACTTACATTATAAAATTCATCAGAATATTGATGTCCCGGATTATCTGGAAGATAATCACATGTAATTACATAATGACCCATTTTTTTTGCCTGTTTAATTGCTGGAATTTGTTGCATGGACCCACCTAGCATTAGTAATCTCTTCATTATATTTCTCCATTTCTCGTATATTTTTTATTTTCACTATAAACTGTCTACAAATTGTTTTATTCTTCGAAGACCCTCTTTGATTTTATCTTCATGCATGGTATAAGCAATGCGCACATACCCTTCACTCGCCTCTCCATATGTAATTCCCGGAACAACAGCTACTTGAACAGATTGTAAAAGCTCATAAGCAAACTCTTCACTTTTCAATCCCGTCTTTTGGATATTCACCATTGCATAGAAAGTTCCCTTTGGATATTTACAACTAAGTTTATCAATCGAATTAATTCCCTCTACAAGAACATTACGGCGTAACTCATAGCCATTACGCATATCATCAGAAGCTTTATCATCTCCTGAAAGCGCTGTAATTGCAGCGTACTGTGATGGAAGAGGCGCACATGCCGCTATGTTCTCTTGCAATTTAGGTAAATTTGTAATCAGTTCTTCAGGTCCTGCAAGATATCCTAATCTCCACCCAGTCATAGAATATCTTTTGGAACAACTATTTACAATTACCGCATGTTCTTTCATTCCCGGACAATCCAAAATAGATACAAATTTTGCTCCATCATATAAAATGCTTTTATAACATTCATCAAATATTATCGTAATATCGTTTTCAATAGCTATCTGGCTGATTGCTAAAAGGGTGTCATAATCATAAACCGTTCCCGTCGGATTATTAGGCGAATTAATGATAATTACACGAGTTTTATCTGTTATAGCAGCTCTGACAGCATCAGCCGTTACAATAAAGTCATGTTCTTCATCCGCAGCTACAAACACTGGTACCCCATTTAATATTTCTGTCATATGTTTATAATTCACCCAATACGGTGTCGGAATGATGACTTCTTCTCCTGGATTAATCAGACAACATAGGGAAAGATATATTCCTTCCATTGCCCCTACTGTAATCTGAATCTCTTTCTCTGGATTATATACTATATTTGTTTCTTTTTTTATTCTATCTGAAATCACATTTCTTAATTCTTGCAGCCCAGCATTCGCAGAATATTTTGTTTTTCCACCTAGAATAGCCTCACATCCTGCTTTCTTTATATAATCCGGTGTCTCGTAATCAGGGTCACCCAAAGTAAAATCAATTACATCATCATATTGCTTTGCCATATCAAATAGTTTTCTTGTAAGCGAAGGCTGAATCCGATTCGCCATGTCTGATATTCTCATTATTTTTCTCCTAGTACTTCTCTATAATATTTCTCTGGAATATGATTAGAGTCCATAACTGTCCCATCTTCAAAATATCCCATAAATGTTCCCTCACTAAATCCATCTGCTCTAGTAGTCTTATCCTTTCCAAAAAGGGTTTCTCTAAAAAGTAACCATAACAACTTCATATCTGTCATAAAGCTAATATGTTCTGCATACCACGCATCATTTTCCAAACGATTCTCCCATGTCATAATCTTAGATGGATCACGTAATGGACAATCTAATCCAGGTTTTACCATATGCCGTGCCTCATGATAACGATTAAATCTTCCCTCATATACCAAAGGCAAAGGGCGTGGGCCAATAATTGACATATCACCTTTAAAAATATTTACGAAATTCAACAACTCATCCAAAGAAGTAGAACGTACAAAACGTCCCCACTTTGTTACTCGTAAATCAGCTCTCAACAGATTACCATTTTCATCTGTTTTGTTTGTCATATTACGAAATTTTATCATGGTAAATGGTTTTCCATTTTTTCCTATTCTTTTTTGTTTAAAGAAAATTGGAAATCCAACATCAAACATTGTAACAATGCCAATGAAAAGATTTATAGGGAAAAACACAAGTAATGCAATCCCTGAAATAAAAAGATCTATTAGTCTTTTTCCAAAACAGGTATAAAATGTGTTTTTCACATTAAGATTCGGATATTTTTCATTGGATTTTTGAAGATTATCCTGTTTAATTAAATTTGCAATCTCAAGTTTTTTTTCTTCAGAAAGTTTATCGTAATCAAAAAGTTTCATATTTCCCCCATTTTCTAACTCTTTTTAATAATTAATCTAAGATACAACAACAATAAAATAAATAAAGCACTACTCATAAATCCGATAAAACTGTAAACTATAATCATCGCAGAAAAGGCTTTTTCTTTAAGTACTAGAAGAATGCCTATTGCTAGGCAAATTACAATGGATGTCACACAAACCATCCTTCTATTTCTTTTAATCATTTCTTTATACGTTTCTATACCACAATCTCTCGCCGTAAAAAATATATATAATTTTTTCTGTAACCAATCTTCCTTTTTTGTATAAGGACTTTCTTCATAATCACAAATTAAAATATATGCTATAAAAAATCTAAGAATTGGATATGTCGTAACAGCAGTAATAAAATATAACAATAAATACAATGTTTCAAAAATAAATTCATTATATTCTCTTGTTTTAAATGCATGGATTCCGCTCATGATATATGGAATCACTATCAGACTTGTCATCAAAATACCACCACAGGCAATAAAATATACCAGTCCCATGCTCATTCCTTGCTTATATTCAGCAAAAGCCAACACTGCTTCTTGATTTTCAAACCCCACACCAATAATAGGGGAATCCAACCATGCTTTGAAGCATGCCATTATATGATCCGTTCGAACATTCATTGATCCCGCCCCTGATGGAGTCGTCAACTTATTCAATAAGATACCTACTACCAAAACAACTCCCAACAAAACTAAAAGCAAAAATGCAAGTTTATGAATAGATTTTTCCTTTTGAGAAAAAACTATTTTTGCTAAATATAAAACAAATACCGCGATGAGAAATACATAAGTTGTAGTTGAAAAAGTAGTTAATGCTGTAATTCCCAATAAAATCACTTTCCACCAATGTGTTTTTTGTAAAAGAAACATTTCACCTGCCAAAGCAACACATAAAACAAAATTATACATTGGTCCTTCCGGAAAAATACCGCAGTTTCTTGGTATATAAAGTGTTTCATTTAGATAAAGCTTTTGAGACTCATAATATATATTGTGAAACGTGCGTATATCCTCAGTCCAAGTTCCCCATATCAAAGAAGTTCGTCCACTTTCCGGAATAAGTGTTAGACATGTCCCTCCTAAATAAAAAATCAATGAAATTATAGCATATATCACAGCAATATTTATGAACGCTTTCCAAACAATATTGGAATCCTCTGCTTGATATAAAAAAAACATAAACCAAACAATTAATAAAAAGAAAAAAGAAAAATACCAATTAAAGTTTCCTTGAAACTGATATATATATGTAATACAACATATAAAAAATAAAAAAATCTTTTTCTTATTATTAATTGACAAATGATTTACTTTATTTGTATTTAGCAAGAACAATCCTAAACTTACAATAATCGTAGCAGCTAACAGCCACCAATAAAGTTGTTCTTGTTCTAATGATAATGAAACATCACATGCCCATGCCCCTCCAGTACTTACAAGCAGAAAAAAAGCAATCATGTACGCGCCAAAAACGGTAATTATTTTCTTGAAATTCAATTTATGTTTACTAAACGTCATCTAATTTCTCCTACTTCATATATGTAATATTATTTTTTAGACAAAATCACATCACAAATTTTATCCACATCTGTCAATTCTAAGTTTTCATATAACGGTAATGTCAAAATATTTAAAGAAACATCCCTTGCAATAGGTGTCTCATATTTACTATATTGATCTTTATAACAAGTCATATCATTTACAGCCGGATAAAAATATTTTCTTGCATATATTTCATTCTTTTTAAGCAATTCATCTACTTCATCTCTATTTTTCCCAAATTGTTCTTTCGAAAAATATACCGGAAAGTAAGCGTAATTGGGTTCTACATCTTCTTGAAGTGAACATAATTTAATTCCATCTATTCCTGATAGTCTTTCTATATATCTTTGATAAACTTGCTTTCTCTTTTCAATACAAATAGCAATTCTATTTAGATTACAAATACCCATTGCAGCACGAAACTCATCCAGTTTTGCATTTCCTCCAATACTGACTACATCATCTGGTCCATGGATCCCAAAATTTTTCAAATCATGTAAATTGATTCTGTAGGAAGAATCTTTAAATGCTACCGCACCACCTTCTATCGAATGAAAACATTTTGTCGCATGGAAAGAGAACATTGATGCATCACCAAAATTCCCAATTCCTATCCCCTTATAAGTACATCCAAAAGCATGTGCCGCATCATAAATAACCTTTAGATTATATTTTTTTGCAATTTGTTCTATCCTCTCTACATCACAAACATTTCCATACACATGCACTGGCATAATTGCCACAGTTTTATCTGTAATCAATTCTTCAATTTTATCTGGATCCATTGTATAATCATCCGGCTTAATATCACAGAATACAGGTGTTAACCCATTTCTTGAAATTGCATGTGTTGTGGAAACAAATGTAAAGGGTGTTGTAATCACTTCTCCCTCCGGAATATTTAATCCCATAGCTTGCATTCCCATCTCTAATGCCATGTGCCCATTCACAAATAAAGATAAATACGGAACCTTTAAATACTCAATTAATTGATGTTGAAACCTTTTATAGATTGGTCCCATGTTTGTTAAAATTTTACTTTCAAATATTGGTTTAATTTCTTTAATATAATCTTCTAAGTCAGGCATAGAAGATTGAGTCACATAAATAGCCATTTTTCCCTCCATCTTTTGTATTTACTTTATGCTCTTAACTTCCTCCATAATTTAATATATTAAGTCTGGTAAAACGGATACTTCAAGTCGAATATTTTACTCCTATAAGGGAATCAACTCTAAATATTTCGCACAAGAAAAGCACCCCATTCTTTCTGAATGCTGTACAATTGAACTATCAACAATAATCTACTCCCTCAAACAAGTGGTTACTTATTGAAACCATTATACCTCATTCCAATAATCTTTACAATTTATCCTCATTCTTCCTCATCCCCTATTTTCTCCATATTTTTTTAAATAATGACTCTACAGTATCAGATACAAAGTCTTCTTTTAATATCAGCAAAATGACCCCATATACTCCAAAAAATAAAATGGCTGATACACATAATGTTCCAAACACATTCATTGTTATTTTATTCTGGAATATTACTCCAACTATAGATGCGAACATAATTGCCACAACTATTTTCCACACTTGAACATGTCTTACCATTTCCCACAACTGCTTTCTCAAATATATACACTGCACAATCAATACAAGTAATTCTGCCATAGTTGTTGAAAATGCAGCTCCTGTTGAACCAAACTTCGGAATTAATACTAGATTTAAAACGAAATCTAATACTGCTCCCGCTGCAACTGAACATACAACGTTACTTTCTCTTCCTAGCGGTGTTAATATCTGAATTCCCGTTATATTAGACAATCCAATCAAAATCAATGTAGGCATTAAAATAATCATGGCTGCTGTCGCTGGCAAAAATGATTCTCCCGCAAGAAACAGTATAGATTCTTTTACATAAATAATAAAATATACTGTCATAGGAATTGAAACAACCAGTACGAACTGAAATGCTTTTGTAACCATTCTTTGAAATTCTTCTTTCTTCTTTTGTTGAATATAATAAGAAAGTCTCGGAAGAAGAACTGTTCCCAATGATGTTACACATGTTACAAGGACTGTTTTTACTTTTATCCCTGCATTGTAATAACCTACTTCCACATCCCCCTTCATGAACCCAAGCATCACCAGATCTAAATTCAAATATACGCTTGTTGCAACAGAAAGTAAAAAGAATGTCAAAATCCCTTTTCCATGTTGTCTTAAATTATACTTATTCTGCTTTTTTAATGTAATAAACTTTCTCAAGCGCAAAAAATTAAGTATATAAGATCCAAAGCTTCCGACTACATGAATTGATCCATAAATAATATAGTCTTTGGGCTCTTTCACTAATAAAAACATTAGAATAAGACCTATGATTTTAAACAGAACCGCACAGACCGTAATATAAGAATATTGTTCCAGAGCACTATAAAACCACTGCACCCCTATTGTTGTTAACCCTATGCTTACTCCCATGACAATGAGAAGTTCTTTTTGTCCTGCAAATTGTGGTATAATAAATAAAAGAATAAAAAATATAGCATATGTGATTGCTGTTGTAATCCCACTAATGATTAATAACTCCTGCACAGTTTGCGAGAGTTTTTCCTTATCATCTCTCACTCGTGCACAAGCCCGAATTCCATAAGTCGGAATTCCCAATGTTGCAAACATTGTAAAATAAGAAACAACGGATGTCGCAAATGCCACTTTTCCACTTCCCTCTACAAGAAGAACTCTTGATATGTACGGAAATGTAATCAGCGGAAATAAAATGGACGAGACCGTCAAAATAGCATTCATAATGAAATTAAATTTTACTGTTCTGATTCTCATTTATTGTTCTTTTTCTCCTTACTCTTTGAAAAACGAAATTTCTCAAACTTCCATTTTTCATTAATATATACAGTGAATCCACCTCTGAATTTCACCTTCATTGTAACAAAAAACCAATACATAAGTGCAAGCAAAATCAGTGTTGTCACAAAAGTCTGGCTAACTCCCTGCAAATAGAAGTATCCATCGATTGGATGAAATACAATCGTATAAACTATGTAAGAATACAATACTAACCAAAATCCCGTATTCTTAAAAGTTCTATATTTTAATTTGTTGTAAAAAACACTCATTGTTCCTGCCATCACTCCCTGCAGGATCATCGCTCCAATATACCCGAAATCATAGATCCACCTGCGGTATGCTGTATAAATATTTCCAACCATGACATCCCCATAATATCTAAATTCCAAGTGAATCGGATAAAATTTATCTAAGTTCAATAAGCCTAAATTATACAATTTTAAATTTAAGTTATAAAAAGTTTCTTTTCCAAAGATTTCTGAAGCTGCGGGTGGATGTTTGAAAAACTGATTCAAACACTCAATAGAACAGCCACAGTAAAAGGTAATATACTCCAGCAATCCTTTTGTGTTAATTCTTCCTACGAGGCTGGCACTTAAATAGAAAAGAACCAATCCTCCACAAGCGGCAATTGCTAATATTCCTATTGTTTTGATAGAGATATATGCTTTCCCGGTATGGTATGACCAAATCAAAAAGTAAATAACAATTCCTCCAACTAGAATTTGAAGCATCTGTAATCTGTCTGAGACTAAAAATCCATTACAGAGATGCAGCAAAACCGGAAGAAGACACGCCCCTAACTTTAAAGCTTTTTCTTTTGTCATTCTTCTCCCTGTTGCAACAAGATTATTGACAAAAATATACAAGAAAATATACGCGCATAACATAGCGATTCGCTCTACCTGTCCAAGCCACCATGGCAATGATTCTTTTAAAGTAACTGAAGTTACTTCTTTAAAAATATTAAGTGCTTGCGAAAGTGTGTTGAATTTTCCATTTCTGCTTGCAATTTCAATCATGTTAAAATACAACAATGCAATATAAACCGCACAAAATGCACTTGCAGCTATAATTTTCCACCATGGAAGATCAATTTCTTTTACTGCGATTTTTTTTCTGGTACCCTCGTATCTTTTCTTATATTTCCTGTCAATCGCAACACCAATCACAACAAATTCCGCTGCTCCGATTAAAAGCACAAAAAATGTCATTGGAATCATAGAAATTCCCCATCGTTCTACATTAAATAATGCACATCCCACACTCACTATGTACGCCAACAAAAATAGCAGCGCCGGAGTAAATATGTCTTTATTCACTTTTACATAGAGTATTCCATATAAGACTACTAAGAGTCCAAATAATAAATAAATCAACATAGGTTCTTATTTCCTCCTATTCTAAGTTCTCTATCTCTCTCAGAACTTTTCTCAACATCTCTCCTTTTCGCAATTTTTCTCCCATAGCAGACACGTTCTGAAGCATCTCGTCATATGTTTCCCCAGTAAGCGCAGCCAGTTTCTCTGGAATCTCTCTTAAAGACCCCACCTGTATTCCCAGCTGATTCTCTCTGATAAATTCTGCTATCGCTGCTTTCTCCCATACAATAACCGGAAGCTTACTTGCCAAATATAGTGATGTTTTATGCGGATTATTGTACTGCATATATTGCCCAAATTCTCCGCCACACTCGTCAATACTTTTTCCATCCCACACAAGTCCAAATTTCCCGTGCAATACACGCGGAAGGTCATCTGGAGGGAAAGAACCTTTGTAAGTAATATTGCCTGTTCCAATCGCCTCTGTGTTCAGATTTGGGCCATATAAGCGAAAGTCTGCATTCACCTGATCCAGCTGATACACATATCCCGCTTTTTCTTCCGACAAGTTCCCTGCAATAATAACTGCATTTTGATTCTCTTTTGTTTCGGCTTTTTGGATACTTTCCGCTTCCACCAGATAATCAAATATCTCAAGAGCATGTATTCTCGTATCCAACCCTATTTTTTTGAGATATCCGATCATCTTTTTGTTATGAGCGATGACATCATCTGCCAGACACAGAAATGTCTTTTCTGCATGCTGATACCATTCTTTTTGCTTTTTATCTTGTGTCCTAAGACTTTCTATATCATGAATCAAGATAATAATCTTTACTTTTTTTCTTTTTAACTGTTTGATATATCTAAGCGCCAACATTGCAACCTTTGGATACATCTCCAATGGATACTGGATCAAAATCTGATCTTCTTCCTTAACTGTTTTTGTAACCTTCCTCCAGTCTTTCATCAGAACCAATCCCATCCGGATCCGCTCTGCATAACTTACATTCTCCTTTACGACCGGAGGGCTGACACGCAGAGGATTCCATCCTTCTTTGATCAGTGTATCTGCCACGTCATTTCTTGCTTTAGAACCTGCATGCTGTTCGTTTAATCCCTTTTCTACAATACAATATTTTTTCACACTGATACTCCCCATATCTTAAAATTTCTTTTTTAATTGCTCTATTTTTTTCTCCTGATGATTCAAGTCATATCCCGCACAGATGATCTCCTGCAGACGAGATTTTCTTTCTTTTCCCCGGCTTTCCAATATTGCATTTCTCCACAATCTAGTATCGCCAAGTTTCAAAAATTCCACAAGATCTGAAAGCTTTGTCTCCTCACTGATCTGATCTGAGAGAAAACACGGAAGACCTGCTGCCTGAGCTTCGACTGCAACAATCGGCAGACCTTCATAAAAGGACGGCAACAAAAAGCAATCTGCCGCCTGCATCAGTCTTCGAACATCTTTTCTGACTCCCAGAAATTTTACTTTGTCGGCAACCCTTTTTTGTGCTGCATAATTTTTTATTTCTTGTTCCAGTTCTCCTGTTCCGACATATAAAAGTACACAGTCTTTTTCTTCCTCCAGACAGCTGCTGAAAATATCGATCACACCTTTCGGATTTTTTTGATGTGCAATTCTCCCCACATGGCAGATTACAAAGTTCTCTTTGATCCCCAATTCTTGCCTGACTTCTTCCCGAACGATTGGATCATATGCATATGTTTCTGCTTCAATCGCATTTGGCATGATCAATACATCTTTGTGCTCCATAATTCTTTGTCCAAACATAAAACTTCCCGCAAGCTTTGAGCAGGCGACAAATTGTTTTGCAATACCATTGAGAAACGGTCTGCAAATTTTATGAAGTCTTTCATTATCTGCTGCCCCATTATGACTGTGAATCACAATCTTTCTTCTGTGGATCCATGGAATGATCAAAGTAAAGACAGCACCTGCATTCAAAATATTTCCATATACCGTCTGATACTCTGGATGTTCCCTTAGCAACTTTCTAAATTGCTTCCACTGTTTTAACAATCCCTGACTTTTGGCTCCAATATAATAAATCCTAGAGCCATAACTTTTCAACTCCTCTTCATATGCAACTCCCGGAAAATCTGTGACAAAATCCAGGACGATTTCCGGCGCAAGCTCTTTTGTCAGATTCCGCAGATAAGTCTCAATTCCTCCTGGATTATCTGACATTCCATATACCAATACTCTTTGCTTTTCACTCATCTTAACGCCCTGCCTTCACTTTGGAATAAAAAATCGGAAATTGATTTCTGGCAATATGAATTGCTCTTGCAAAACTCAGACAGAGAAATCTACTTTTTGTCCTCAGGATCCGTAACGCAATTTTTAACATTCTGCTGTCAGATGCCTTGGCATCCATCACTAAGTCCAAAAATAATGGATCTACAAATAACTTCCTACACCAGTCTTTTCGATCCCGATGCGACATCCCTGAACGTGGATCGCAGTTTCTCTCCATGGCAGATAAAATATACCTTCCATACAGGCTCCCAAGAATCTGTCTGTTTTCTTCTGTATCTGCTTTCCAGTAAGTGCATTGCTCATACAACTTCTGAATCCGCTTCCGCAAAAAATGATAGTAATCTGGAACAAATTCATTTGTCAGGCTGCCGTTCACTCTCTTTGCATAGTGATAAGGGGCAAAATCCAGCAAGTTCATACTGTCTATCTCCATACAAAATTCAATATTAAAACAGATATCCTCTATAAACTTTGCATTTCTATAATCGTCAAAAGTAATTCCCAGCTGCTTCAGGTATTGAAGATCATATACCTTATTCCACGGATATCCATACAGTGTCTCTCTCTCCATATAAATCAACTGCTGATGAATCTGTTCTGGATCTGTTAGATACATTTCTTCAGGAACCCTGATTTCATTGTAAGAAAAATTCCCCTGCCGGTCATAATATTCCACAACAATTCCAAACAGTACAAGCTTTGCCCGGTTCTTCTGCAACGATTGATATACTTTCTCAAGCAGGTCTTCATCGACCGTATCATCTGCATCTGCAAACCACAGATATTCTCCAGTAGCCTCTCGGATCCCTCGGTTTCTCGCCTCGCTGACCCCACAATTCTTTGGCTGTTCAATTAAGCGGATTCTGGAATCTTTTGTTGCGGCTTCTCTTACAATCTCTTTTGTACGGTCCGGAGAACCATCTTCTACCACAATACATTCCCAATCTGAAAAAGTCTGCTTTCCAATGGATGCTAACGTGTCTGCAATATATTTCTCGGCTTTATATGCCGGCATTACAATACTAAAAAATGGTTTCATACTTACTTCTCTGTCAACTCCCTAATTAACTCTACAATCTTCTTATAAGACTCTGGTCTGTCAAACTGCTCTTCGGCAATCTTTCTCGCTTGTTTTCCCATTTCTTTCCGCACATCTTCATTCTCGTAGAGCTTCTCGATCGCATCTGCCAGAACTTCTTCATCTTCCGGCATAATATTGACTCCAAATCCATCTGTCTCTACTTTCTTTCGGAACTCCGGACTCATGCAAGTATTGATCATCGGATGTCCGGAAGCAAGGTAATCACCGATTTTTGTGACGATACTCTGTGGCGCTTTCTTTACAAACGAATTGACAACAATATCTGACTTTGCAAGATATGCCGCCATCTTTTCGTATGGCATATAGCCGACAAACTCTACATTTTTGCAGTGATGCTCTTTAGCCAGCTGCTCCAGTTCTTCTTTCAGCGGGCCTCCGCCTAGAATTTTGATCTTGATATTCAGCCTTCTTCTTCGGATCAGTTCTTCTCCTGTCAGAACAAGTGTCCGGATATCATAACTTGTTCCGATCGTTCCCGCATAAGTCACCCAGAATTCGTCCTCTTCTTTTTCGATCTCCGGACTGTATTTTTCCACACCTGCATCAAACTCTTTGATTTCATTCCCGACATAAACGGTCACTTTTGGAACATCCAACTTCTGGTTTTTTAACGGGCGATCCCGGTATTCATCAGAAGTTCCCACGATTCCCGATACAAGCGAATATACTTTCTCCGCATCTCTCTGTAGCGGATGAAAGATCATGCTGCTCACAACCGGAATATCCAATACCATACGCATCGCTTCCGGCCAAAGATCATTGACATCCGGCACAAATGGAATTCCTTTTTTCTTTGCATAAGATGCCGCAGCAAGCGCCACATCGTTTGGAGGAATCTCACAGTAGATCAGGTCGTAGTCTCCTTCCTTCTCTAAAAGTGCTGTCAGATTCTTTGCCGCAACTCTGTGACTGTACACCCTTTTAAGATCAATGTTTTTCTTATATCCCGGTTCATAGATAAATTTTAAATGAAATTTATATTTTGTTTTCTGTATTTCGGAAATATTTCTCTGTGCCTTTTCCCAATGCTGAAACGTTGTCGTAATCAGATCGACCTCATATCCGGCATCCACCAGGAACTCTGATAAAAACTTAAACCTCGTGTATCCCTTCTCATTGTTCAGCTTCACTCCCATTGTAATCACTGCAATTTTCTTCATATTTCTGCTCCAATAAACTTTATTTTATTACTGCCATTGCTGTCCGCAGCATAATCTTCATATCACTGAAAAATCCAAATGTCTCTATGTACTTCAAATTGTATTTCATCTTTTCCGGAAGAATATAGTTGAGATAAATCTCATCTACATCTGTGATTCCTTTTGCCCGATAGGCATCCATGATTTCATCTTCATCTTTATATTCAATACTCGTATTCGATGTGATTCCTGCCGGAAGAAGAAGCGTCGCCTGCATCTCATCCGTATAGCAGTCTACATATTTTTTCACTTCCGGTCTTGTCCCTACAAAAGTCATATCCCCTGTCAAAATGTTAAACAACTGTGGAAGCTCATCCAAGCGCAGTTTGCGCAGTTTCTGTCCGACCTTTGTGATTCTGCTGTCACTCTTTTCCGTGACAAGAGGTCCTTTTTTATCGGCTCCTGTCACCATTGTACGAAACTTAAAAATACGATATGGTTTGCCATAACTGGTGATTCTTTCCTGACGGTAGAATACCGGTCCTTTGCTGTCTATTTTGATCCAACAGGCAATAAAAATCATGACTGGGGACAATAAAATCATAAAAATAAAAGCAAGAAACACATCTGCTATGCGCTTGATGCGCAGGGCAGACTTTTTCTTGCTCAAAATTTTATAATATTTCTTTACCTCATCATTTCTCATCTGTTCTGGTAATTCCAACCAACTCTTTAGCATAATCCGTGTTCCCTCAATAACCTCTGAAAAGTATCTATTACATATTGCTGTTGTTCATCTGTCAGACAAGAATGCAGCGGAAGTGAAATTTCATTTTCGTACATTCTGTAAGCATTTGGAAAATCCTCGATGGCAAATCCCATATTTTTGTATGCGGTCAAAAGCGGAAGTGGTTTGTAATGTACGTTTGCCGCAATTTCTGCTTTTGCCAGTTCCTGGATGATCTGATTGCATTCTTCCCTCTGTTTGCCATTCAGCCGCACAAGATACAGATGTCCATTTGACTGGCTTCCTTCTCCATAATGGTTAAGCACCTGCACTTGATATGGACGAAAAGCCTCATCGTATCTCTCGATCAACTGCCTTCTTCTCTGTAATATTTTCGCATAACGCTTCATCTGCGCAAGTCCGATAGATGCCGTAATATCTGTCATATTCGCTTTATAGTACGGTGCAACAATGTCGTATTCCCATCCCCCTGCTTTCATCTTCGCCAAAGCATCTTTTGATTGCCCATGCAGTGTCAGCAACATATACTCTTTGTATAACGCTTCATCTTCTTCAGGCGTCAAAGACTTCCATGTCACAGCGCCTCCCTCCGCAGTTGTAAGGTTTTTCACTGCATGAAACGAAAAACAGGTAATATCTGCAATCTGTCCACACTTTTTCCCTTCACGCTCTGCGCCGAAAGCATGTGCTGCATCTGCAAGAATCAAGATCCTTCCCAGCTTCTCCTGTCTTTCGGATGACGGCTGAAACAATCCTTTCTTCTCTTCTACAATTTCAAACAGTCTGTCATAATACGGATAAATAATCCCTGCAAGATCAATCGTAAGAATTGCCTTCGTCTTCTCTGTGATAGCTTCCCGTACTTTCTCCGGATCCATGTCAATAGAATCCGGCATCGTATCTACCAGCACAGGGGTTGCCCCCACATGGCAGATGACGCTGCACGTCGCTGTAAATGTATATGCCGAGGTGATTACCTCATCTCCCGGTCCGATTCCCATCGCCCGCAATGTCATCTCCATACAGGTTGTTGCAGAACTTAAACATGCCGCTTTAGTCGTTCCACAAAATTGTGCGATTTCCTGCTCAAACTTTTTTGTCTTCGGTCCTGTTGTAATCCATCCACTTTTTAAAGTATCGATCACCTCTGCAATTTCTTCCTCTGTAATATCCGGGGGCGAAAATTCTACTCTCATACTTACCTCTCTCCATGTTCTCTGTTTAAAAATTCACTCGGAAGTGTTGAGCGCGTATCTGAAAAATCTTTCATCAATTCACTCGCAATCTTCCTGTCTCTCTCCACATCTTCCTGTCTGATATGATAGGTCGGAACGATTTTGTGGACAATCTCTTTCATTCCCTCTTCTTCTGCGTAAGCTGCCCGGTACAAGTCTTCCAGGTCTTTCAGAAATTGATCTTCATCAAAATCAATCGGTTTTCCAATATGAATCAACTCATTCGCAGTACTTTGCAGACCTTCCTCGCTCATCAATAATTCTTCATAAAGCTTTTCTCCAGGTCTAAGTCCTGTAAATTTAATCTCAATATCTTCTCCTACCGTGTATCCGGATAAACGAATCAGATTTTTGGCCAGATCCAGAATTTTCACCGGCTCTCCCATATCCAGTACAAAGATCTCTCCTCCCTTTGCACTTGCTCCAGCCTGGAGCACAAGAGATACCGCCTCCGGAATTGTCATAAAATATCTGATAATATCCGGATGCGTAATCGTTACCGGTCCGCCTGCTGCAATCTGCTTTTTGAAAAGCGGGATGACACTTCCATTGCTTCCAAGCACGTTTCCAAAACGTACTGCCACATATTCCGTCTTGCATCTGTGGCTGAAGGTCTGTATGATCATCTCACACATCCTTTTGGAAGCTCCCATGATGTTGGTCGGATTGACTGCCTTATCTGTGGAGATCAGAACAAACTTCTCAACTCCGTACCTATCTGCCGCAAGTGCAGTCTTATATGTTCCAAATACATTGTTTTTAATCGCCTCGTTCGGACTGTCTTCCATCAGCGGTACATGCTTATGCGCAGCTGCATGATAGACAATATCCGGTCTGTATTTTGCAAAAACACTGTTGATTTTTCTACTGTTTCGCACAGAACCAATCAGAACAACCAGATCCAGATCCGGATATTTATGCTTCAGTTCCTGTTGGATATCGTATGCATTATTTTCATAGATATCAAAAATGATCAGTCTCTTTACTCTATTTGCTGCAATCTGACGGCACAGCTCACTTCCGATGCTTCCGCCTCCTCCAGTGACAAGGACAACTTTATCATACACATATCTTCCTATGGTCTCTGTCTTGATATCGATCGGTTCTCTGCCAAGTAAGTCTTCAATCTCCACATTGCGAAGCTTCTGAACGCTGACATCCCCATTCACAAGCTGATATACCCCAGGAAGAATCTTCAGATCTGCATCGGTATTCTTACAAATTCCAAGGATCGCCTGGATCTCTTTCTTTTTGGCACTTGGCATTGCCAAAATAATCTCATTAATCTATATTTTTCTACATTTTCCAGAATTTTATCTCTGCCACCCACTACTTTTACACCGTGGATATAAGTTCCGGCTTTTCTCGGATCGTCATCGATGATACAGCAAATCTTTGCATCGAGCTGTTTACTCATTTCAAGTTCCTTCATCACAACATTGCACGCCTCTCCCGCACCGACGATCATCGTGCGCCGCACGTTCTCACTATGAACACTGCTTCGATAGATCATTCTGACAAATCGATAGGAAAATCTGCCAATACAAGTGCATAAGAACAGACCAATAGTGTAAATCACAAAGTAACTTCTGTAGATTTCTCTGTAAGTCAGAAAATAGGCTGCCGCATTAAAAAGAAAGGAACCTATACATGCCTCTCCAATATAGAGGAGCTCTTTCGCACTTGCAAATCTCCAAAGACTTCGATAAAGCCTGCATACGGTAAAAATCCCGATTGTCACGATCGTATTGGGAATCATCATACTTCGAACCGACTCCCAATATTCCACCGGAACTGCTGACAGTTCGAAGCGGACAAGCAATGCCGCAACGGAACACAGGTTAATAAAACATACATCTAAAATCACTAATGCAATCTGGTAGATTGCCGATAAATCCCATTTTTTTAAAAACTCTCTCATTTGCCCTTATCTCACTCTTTTCTCTATTGTGCAATCTCGGAGCCTTCCAATGTCTCCCCATTTTCTACACGGTCGATCAGTAATCGAATCGTATCAACCGATGCCTGATCCGGCTGCATCACATAAAGTGCTCCTCCGCCATAAGAGAAGCAGACCTGCTCATCTCCTGTTCCTGCAGCAGCCACAGAATAAATATTCCATGCTTTTCCCTGGGCGAGCTGATCTTTGATCAAATCCTGAATCTGATCCTGAGACATATTCGTCTCTACATTTCCACTGACACTGTTGATAATACCGTTGGCATTGACCAGCATCGCCGGTGAGATCATCTTTTTGATCAGACCTGTGATCACTGCCTGCTGATTTTTTCCCCTCTGATTGTCTCCGCCTTCGATATTCTGTCTTTCCCGCGAAAATGCCAGCGCCTGCTGCCCGTTAAAATGGTTTGTTCCCTGAGCAACATCCATGACAAGTCCAGAATCTTCACTGGTTGTAAATGCAAACTCGGACTCTACGTCAACCCCGCCAAGCTGATCTACGATCTCGATCAGGGACGTAAAGTTTACACGCGCATAGAACGGAATCTCTGTATCATAAAGCTGTGATAACGTTCTCATAGAAGCATCTACTCCGTAGATTCCTGCATGTGTAAGCTTATCTTTCTGTCCACCACTGATTCCCGGTATCTCCACATAGTAATCACGCGGTGTTGTCGTCAAAAGGATCTGATGTGTCGTCGGATTGATTGTCGCAACAATATTCACATCGCTTCGACTGTTTGTCTCAATTGGTCCAAACACATCAATTCCACTGATAAATACACTGAAAGTATCTTTCTTCACCTCTACCTGAGCTGCTGTATTGTCCAGTTCTTTTTTGATACTGTGCTGATAAATGACCTTCACGTTCTTTGAATAATTTTCAAATGCTTCTTCCAGAATTCCGGTATATCCTTCATTATAAATAATCGCCTGTACCTGTCCATCGTGCAGTGCCTGCGCCTGCTCACTTAAACTTCCATACTCCACGGTCTGGATCTCTGTTCCCAGCTTTTCATTGATATCTGCAACTGCTGACCGGACATCGTCTCCACTCATCGCATACTGAACACCAAAGGTATACGATGCCGCATCTTCAATCTTCTCTGCTCCGTCGTCTGCCAGCACTGCAACTACCATATTATCTACTTTATAAGAACCACCTGAGATTTTACCCAGTGCTCCATTTGCCTTTCCTATATAATATGTCGCAAATAACAGTAGAATCATAATGAAAAAGCTAAAGATCTTTCCTCCGATATGCCTTCCTTTCTTCCGGAGCTGGGTTGCCAGCGTAATTCCAAAAAGAAGCAGTAATATCACAGCAATGATTCCGAGATATTCTATCGGCAGCATATCTAGAATAAATAACATGACCATAAATACTACTGAGACCAGTCCCTGCAGTCCTGCCAGAATCAAGCCAAGCACATCCTTTTTCTTACCTTTTCTTACAGTTTCTTTTCGGTTTTCCGATGATTTTTTGTTAGTTCCTGATCCTCTTCTATCTCCTGCCATGGATTTTGCCGGATTATAGTAAACTTCCTCCAGCTCCCTCCGGCTTTTTTCCGGTCTTCTATTTCCCTGTGGTTTTCTACTATCTTGCGTCCGCCTGCTGTCCCGAGGTCTTCTATTATCTTGAGATTTCCTGCTGTCCTGAGGCCTTCTTTGTGTTCTATGCTCTTTTGCGGGCATTTCTCTCTTTCCCATAATCCATCCTTTCTTCCAAATTTCCTTTTTTCATCATCACTCTGTTTTCTTCTAAAATATCTAATATCATGTAATCTATTGCTATCCTATGAGGACTTCTATCTAACCCCATATCCAAACAAGTATAGCATAAACTATAGTAAACTTCAAATTCTTTCCAAAAAGCTCAGACCTTGTACCTGCCTTTCATTTTTCCAAAAAAATGGTCTTCTTTTCGGTCTTAAACTCTCAGACTTCTCTATTCTGCCTCTACCGAAATAAACTGGAATGTTGTCACATCAAACAATCCCATATCTGTCAGTTTGAGCTCCGGGATCACTGCAAGCGACATAAAGCAAAGTGTCATGACCGGCTCCACTTCCCCACAGATTCCAAGTTCTGTATAAGCTTTCTCATGAATCTCTGTCAGTTTCTGGTCCACCCATTCCCCACTTCTGTCACTCATCAGACCTGCGATCGGCATAGGCATTTCTTCGATGATTTTCCCTTCTTTTACAAGGACAATGCCGCCTTCCTGTTTGATCAGACTTTCTACCGCAAACGTAATCTCCTCATCACTGACACCGACTGCAATAATGTTATGGGAATCGTGGGCCACGGAAAGCGCCACCGCTCCTTCTTTGATGCCGTATCCTTTTAAGAACCCACATGCGACGTTTCCGGTTCCCTGATGTCTCTCCACAACCGCAATCTTCACGAGATCTTTTTGAGGATCCCGGATAAATTCTCCGTTTTCATCTACTTTGATCTCCTCAACTGTCTTCTTTGTGACAACACCGCCTGGCTGTATCTCAATGACATTTACCCGGTTCGACTTCAAGTGCATTTTTAATTTCTCTTTCGAAAAATCTTTGACGATCACACTTCCTCTGACTGGCGCAATATCTGCATACGATGTTTCCGGAAGATATCTGCCATCTTCTGCGGTCAGTTTCCCGCCAATCCACACTTTTTCTGTCTCAAATTGTTCTAGATCCTTCATCAGAACAATATCCGCCTGATATCCAGGTGCAATCGCTCCCCTTTCACGCAGTCCAAAGCATTCTGCGGCATTTAATGTTGCCATACGGATTGCCGTAATCGCATCTATTCCCTCTTCGCGACAGATCCGCAAATGATTGTCCAGATGTCCCTCCTGCAGAATTGTCTTTGGCTGGCGGTCATCCGAGCATAGCAGACATCGTCTGCTGTTCTGTCCCGTTACCCCGCGAAGAAGCGTCCTCAGATTATGACACGCAGAGCCCTGTCTGAGTAAAATGTACATCCCTCTTGCCAGTCTGTCATTCATCTCTTCCACCGTAGAGCATTCATGATCTGCAAGAATCCTTGCCGCCGCATAAGCATTCAGCTCCTTGCCACTGATTCCTGGTCCATGTCCATCGATCACCTTTCCGGCCCGCTTTGCTACAAGCAGTTTCTCAAGGACACTATCGTCTGCCCCAATGACTCCCGGAAAATTCATAAATTCTCCAAGCCCCAGGATCCCCTCTCTCTGAATTGGCTCTTCCATCTCAGCTGCACCGATCACAGCACCTGCATGCTCAAATGGCGTCGCCGGAACACAGGACGGAACCACATACTGAATATCCAATGCAGTCCTCTCCGCTGCCTCCATCATATAATCCAGCCCTCGGATCCCACAGACGTTTACAATCTCATGTGGGTCCGCAATGATTGTTGTCGTTCCATGAGGTACTAAAAGCCGCCCGATCTCCTCCGGTGTAACATAAGAAGATTCAATGTGAATATGACTGTCAATCAGACCCGGAACCGCATAAGAGCCTTTTGCATCCACAACCTCTCGCCCTTCATATTCTCCAATTCCCGCAATCTTAGACCCACTGACTGCAATGTCTCCGCTGATAATTTCTCCCGAAAATACATTTACCACTTTACAGTTTTTGATCACAAGATCCGCCGGAATCCTTCCTGCTGCTGTATCAATCAATTTTTTCAATTCTTGCTTGTCCATGTTTTCTTCCTTTTCTATCTATTTTGCTGTTTTTTGCATGCTTCTGCGTAAATTATAGCATATCCTTATTTCACCCTCAACCGTTGGCAGACAACGGTTATTTCTTTTCACAACTACTTTTTACATATCTTTGATTTTTACTCTTCGGCGCATTCGGGATCGTCATTTGGATCTGCCCACTCTCAAGCGCCGGATTCAGATAATTTTTTCTCAGAGCATCTTTGGATTTCAAGTGAAGCAACTCTAAAATTTCATTCGCTGTATAAGGAATATCTTCTTCCATCGCTTCCAGGAGTTTCTTTACATATTTTGAAAGACTTTCCACCGGTTCCTTCGGTTCCTTTTTAATCTCATCCAGTGCAATCTCAATCTGTTCCAACATAAACTCAATAAAACCCGTAATGGTTCTCTCCATCTGGCAGATAGAAATCGCCTCATAATATCCTCCCTGCACCCTCTCCATCTGGGTTTCCAACGGAAGATAGGAAAAGAAAGGTCTCCACTTTGCCAAAATCGCTGTCTGCCACAACTGTGCCAGTCTGCTGTTACCGTCCGTAAATGGGTGAAGAAACAGGACTTCATAATGGAAGATGGAAGACAGAATCAGCGGATGGATTTTTTTCCTCTGACTTTCCATCCATGCAAAAAGCTCCTGCATCTGCCCCTCAATAAACCTCGCCGGCGGTGCCATAAAAAACTGATTGTGATTAAACACACCTTTTTCCGTCTGGCGAAATTCTCCGGATTCGCTTGCAATATCCTTCGTCAGAATTCCGTGAGCCTTCTTAAAGTCCGCAATACTATAAGTCTCCACTTCCTGCATGTATTCATAAACCGCGTACATGTTCTGAACTTCCCGGATCACTCTTTCACTCACCGATACCGGCCGACCCTCTACAATCTCCTTGATCTCCGGAACCGAAAGCTGATTCCCTTCCATCCTTAAAGAAGCGTGGATTGCACGAATTCTTCTTTCCCGGTTTGTTCCCGACATCCCTACTTTATAATATTCCATAATCCTTCCGGACTTCTCCGCAATCGATGCCACCAGCATTACTATTTTATCTGTAATTTCATATGGCGGATTGTAATTTCCCATAAAATCTCTCCTTTATCTTACATCTTTTCTTACACATTATCTTACATGTTTTTAAGTTTTCTTTTTGTAATATAATATGCGCTTTTTCTGTTTCTCTAATTCTGATTTTTCTCATAAACATAGATGTAATGTTACTTATTGTTTCTATTTATCTTGCATGTTTTAAGTTGATTTAGCACAAAAAATAGCAGGTATCGTATTCCTGTATTTTGTTTCAAACACTTTTCATTCATCTATGTAAACCGCTGTAATTATTGGTATTTCCATCTTTTCCACTTCTTTTCAATGGTGAGAAAATCTAACCTATTACTTTCATTAACTTTTTAAGAAAGCAAAAAAGCACCTCATCTTACGCACTTATCATACCACACTTCACCTCATCTGTCTAAGGCTAAAGAAACCTGTCACATGCTATTTGTATCATACATACTTTTTAGCAGATTACTTTTATACCTTCATAGACGTTTCAAATTCAGCAGCAACATTGTACAACAAATTTCAGACCATTTTGCAAAGCGGCAATACGAGTTTTCTTTCAGATCAGGCAGGTTTTTAAATCGACTTTCAGATAGTGCCTGCGCCTTTAAAATAATATCTGTATAATGCCTGTATAATGTCTGTGCGAAATTTTCGCAAAAAAACGCCCGGCAGAGACTCTCTCTTCTTTCAAAAAAGTTTTCCCACTTTCTTTTCAAAGAGTTTCTTTCTGCCAAGGCGTATTTTCTATGTTTTTTGTCAAGTATATTTTCACCACGCTGTCAAACGCCGTATTTTGCGATATAAGCAATTTTATCGTTTCAGGCAAGACTTGTATGCCTACCATCATTAAAACCTTTTATATCGCATTCTATTGCATTGTTTTTTACTTAAATTCTACCTTTTCGAATCGATACTTCTGTTTCACCTCGGGATATTTTTCCCGATCCACCTCACTCATAAACATCCCATAGGGTCTTGCGCAGATCTTAAAAGGCGGATACATCGCCTGATAGATCACCAGCTTCTCTCCCGTCTCTGTGTGCTGGGCAAACGCAAGTACCTTATACAGATATTCTGCTGTGTGCTCTGATACCCATTCCCGCTTAAAGTGCTGTACAAGGTCCCCCTCTCTGATATCCCTCCGCACAGTTTCCTCCTCTTCCGGCTCCGGTTCTGTATCGAGTTCCATATATTCTTCCCGATCCAGCGAAACCGGGATTCCTGATTTTCCTACAATGTGAACCCCGCCATACCATGTCCCGGTGATCTGAAAAATGTCTCCAACTTGATATTCCGAAGTATATTCATCGTTTTTCTTAATAATCCTTACTCTGCTCATCCTTTTTCCTTTCATTAATTCTGACTGCGCTCGCAGTATAGAAACAGACAACCTTGTCATCCAGTTTATATATCGTATTTATGCTAGTATTATGCCATTATTCCCTGCCTGATACAAGACACTATTTTGATTCTACTTCTATTTTTAATTTTTTACAATTCCCCTCTTGACTGTACAGTTACTGTACATTTTACAATGTGCCATGTTGATCATAGAATCCATTCAACAAAGATTCTGTTGAATATTACCTCGTGTGATACAAAGTAAAAATACAGATTTAAAAAATATCGAACTATGAAAGGAGAATGAAATTGAGATGAAAACGATTTTAAAACATGTAAAATTCAAAAGCAAACAACTGGTAGCGCTGTTTTTTCTGATACTACTATCCGCTTTTGGTCAAATGCTATTACCCGCATTACTATCAAAAATGATTAGCTTAGGAGTGGTCACGAGAGAAAACAGAACCATTTGGATGTTCGCTGCAATTATGGCCGAGGTTGCCGTCTTTTCTTGTCTTATCAGCTTTGGATCCGTAAAAATTGCCTCCGGTATTTCCACCAGTTTTGCCGCACAGCTGCGAGACAAAGTTTTTTCTACTGTTCAAAGCTTTTCCGCAGCTGACTTGGATCAGTTTGGCACAGCCAGCTTAATCACCCGAAGCACATCCGACATCACAAATGTTCAAAACTTTTTGACATTGTTGCTCCGCGTAGGACTTCTCGCTCCTATGATGGCAATTGCAGGATTGATTTTCTCAGCATCTACAGGAGGAAAAGTTAGTTTCGTACTTCTATTTGCGATTCCTGTTTTATTGATTGTACTGACGATCATTATGATCTTTGCATCTCGTTATTCGATACGCCTGCGCCGCAAGCTCGACCATATCAATCATTTATTTTTAGAAACTTTAGAAGGCGTGCGTGTCATCAGAGCTTTTAACAAACAAAAAACAGAATGCGAACGATTTGAAAATTCTAACGAAGATTATGCTATGACCGCAATGACCGCCGGAAGAATTACAAGCATATTAATGCCGGCAATCAGTGTTATTTTCGGTGTCACAACTGCTGCAGTGCTCGGAGTCGGATCCTATTATGTTGAACTAGGTGCCATGGAAGTCGGTTCTTTAGTAGCCAATCCGGATTTTTCGATCCAATCGCTCAGGGCGGAACGAATTTGTCCGGTGGTCAGCGCCAGCGAATGGCGATCGCTCGTGCAATTATGAAGAAACCGGAAATTTATGTTTTTGATGATAGTTTTTCAGCTTTAGATATGAAAACAGATCGTCAATTACGTCAAAACCTGAAAGAAAGTATTGGCGATGCCTCTATGATTATTGTAGCGCAACGCATCAGTTCGATCTTGAACGCAGATCGTATTCTAGCGATTGATGATGGAAGGATTATAGGCAATGGCACACACAAAGAATTATTAGAAAGCTGTTCTTTATATAGAGAAATTGCCGAAATCCAATTAGGAAAGGAGAATTTATAATATGGGGAACTTTAAAACTTTTCAAAGATTATTCTCTTATCTAAAAGAGCACCGCCTGAAACTTCTTTTCGTAATCCTATCAGCTATCATCAGCACAGGATTTATGGTTCTTGCTCCATTTTTGATCGGAAAAGTGACAACCACCTTATTTGCAAGTGTTACAGATGGTGTATTTTACTGGAACACCATTCTCTCCCTATTAGTAAGTTTAGTTGCTTTATATTTCATATCACAACTATTTACTTTTTTACAAGGTTTCATAATGTCTAAAATTACGGCTAAAGTGATGCAAACACTTCGCCGGGAGATCGACGAAAAATGCACAGAATCAAATTGAATTATTACGATACTCATACCCATGGTGATATTCTGAGCATCATTACCAATGACGTAGATACCATCAACAACACACTTAGTCAGAATTTAACTTCTATTGTTACTCAGGTCACTACTGCCATCGGTGTTTTACTAATGATGATTGCCATCAGTCCTACGTTATCGATCATTCCGATTGTAATGGTTCCCCTTTCGCTTTTCAGTGCAGCCGGAGTTATGAAAGCAAGCGAAAAGTATTATCAGCAACAGCAAGGACTATTAGGAGAACTAAATGGATATATCGAAGAAATATATAATGGACAAGATGTCGTACAAACTTTTAATTATCAAGAACGAGCAAAAAATCACTTCTCAAAATTAAATGAAAAATTAAAGATTAGTTCCCAAAAAGCAGAAACAACTGCAGGTGCGATCTCACCAATCACAACATTGGTCAACGATTTAGGATATGTACTGTGTGCAGCAATCGGCTGTCTTTGGGCAATTATAGGGAAAATTACCGTTGGTAACGTTCAGGCAATGTTAGAATATACTTGGCGTTTTGCAGAACCATTTTCTACTATTGCAGGAATGGTTGGTAGCTTTAGCGCTGCAAATGCTGCGGGAAATAGAATATTCGCATTATTAGATGCAGAGGAGGATATAGCAGATAAAGAAAACTGTATCTTTCCGAAATCCAACAAAGGATCTGTATCTTTTGAAAATGTTAGTTTTGGGTATTCCCCAGATCACGTTTTGATGAAGCGTATTCATTTAAATGTACTTCCTGGACAGAAAGTTGCCATTGTCGGTCCAACCGGTGCAGGGAAAACAACCTTGATCAATCTGTTAATGCGATTTTATGAGGTAAATTCCGGTTCCATCCTAGTTGATGGTGTCAAAACATCTGACATGACTCGCGAGGAACTGAGAAATCGTTTTGGAATGGTATTACAGGACACCTGGCTTTTCGAAGGCACGATTCGTGATAATATTGGATATGCCGAGGATGATATGCCTATGGAAAGGATTGTTGCATCAGCAAAATCAGCCTGTGCCCATAATTTTATCAAGACATTGCCTGGCGGATATGAAATGATGCTAAGCAAAGGCGCAGAAAATCTTTCTCAGGGCGAAAGACAATTGCTTACGATTGCAAGAGCCCTGGCTTCTGATCCTGAAATTATGATTTTAGATGAGGCGACAAGTAATGTTGATACACATACGGAACTGTTAATTCAACGAGCAATGGCAGAATTGATGAAAGGAAGAACAAGTTTTGTAATTGCACATCGTCTTTCTACTATCCGCGATGCAGATATGATCCTTTATATGGAGGACGGTGATATCAAAGAGGTCGGTACTCATGAAGAATTAATAAAAAAACAGGGAAAATATGCAAATCTGTATTTTAGCCAGTTTGAATAAAAACTTTCTAAGGGAGCATATCTCATTTCTGATGCTCCCTTTTCACTATTTCAATACAACTTCTTTCATTATCCCTGATTTCAGCAAAAATCCCATATTTTTTGCACATTGTATTCCAACCATTTTCGCTTTTCCAAGTACTTCTATACACCCTTCCCCATAAGTACTTCCAGCTGGTATATCTATATCTGCAAGTTCTGCTTTCTCTGTCCCAAGAAGCGCAAATGTTGTTTTCGGACAAAGCATCAAAAGTGTATGTTCATCTGAGTACTCCTGTGCTTCTTTCAAAAAATCATAGGTAAAGCCTTCTACCATCTGCTCTGCCATCTTCGGGCCAAGTATATTCACTCCTCCAGCCGAGTCTGCATAACTGATGAAATCTACCCCATATTTTTTTGCTTCTTTTATATATCCCAAAATTTGCGTACCAACTTTTTGGAATACAGATTTCATAAATTCGAAATCTTTACGCATTCCTTTAAAAATTTGTTTAATATCAATCAACACATTGAGAATTGTAATGGGTCCTGAAACTTCAAGCATCACATGTTCTCCTTGTTCGTGCAGAATCTGACAGGCCTGAAGAACTTCCTGAATTCTTCCTTTTGTAAAATCAATTTCATTGATTTCCCCAAGCTCCTTATAATTTGTATAAAGATATTCCTTTGCCCGGGGTCCTGCAACTTCATTGCCGAGTGTGATGATTCCTCCCATAGCTTCTCCTTCTACGGTATGGCAAAAAGGCAGAACACAGATCGAATTTCCTTGTTTTTCTTTTTGCTTTTTGGAAAGCGCAGCCATCTTGTCGGCATGTAAATATACATCAGGAAATGTAAACCCCAGTTCTTCCACGATTTTGGAATGCTCTAATACACCATTATCGTAGGTACATTTAAAATCTTTAATGCTGCTCATAGTTCTTACTCCTACTCTATTTCACATTAGGGAAAATCAAACATTCAGAAAACAAGCGTTCATAATTTTCTGTTGCTCCTAACTCCATATAATCCATCTGTCCGGCCAGTTCTTCCATTTCTCGTTTTACTTTTGCGGACATCAGAGCCATATAGGCCCCTGTCTTTGAAGAGTTTCCTACATAAACAAGCTTTTCTTGTACTTCTTCTGGAATGATTCCGGTTCCCACCAAACTATCCGCAGGAAGATGTGCTCCAAACTGCCCCGCAATCATAACTTTATCCAAATCTTCCATTTGGATTCCAGCTTTCTTAAGAAGCGCTAAAAATCCTGATAGAATGGCTCCTTTTGCAAGTTGTACCTGCCGAATATCTCCTTGCGTAATCAAGAGTTTTTGTTCTTCCGATAAAATAAATTCTCTTTTTTTCCCATTTTCCTGCAGCATGTGAAAACGATAATCCGATTCTTCTAATTTATTTCGCTTGATAAATGCTCCTTCTTTTCTAACAAGACCGACTCTCAGCAATTCCTTTACAACTGCTAAAATCCCACTTCCACAAATGCCGATTGGCTTTTCATTTCCAATTACTTTCCATTCTATTCCGGATTCTGTGATCGTCACATCTTCAATAGCACCTTCTGCTGCCCGCATCCCTGAACTGATATTCATGCCTTCCAATGCCGGACCTGCTGCACAAGAACAGCAAAGCAATCTGCCATGACTGGATAATACAATTTCCCCATTCGTTCCTATATCTATAAACAGCACATTCCCAGATTCTTTTTGAAGCTGACATACATAAGCTCCTGCTACAATGTCGGCTCCAATATAAGCGGATACCGACGGCAAACAATACAGTCGCGCACCTTCTGCTGCACATAATCCAATTTCTTTTGCCTTGATGTCTTTTCCACGTACAAATACAGGCGCATACGGAGATCTTCCAAGTGATGTTGCAGGAACCCCGAGTAACATATGCATCATTGTACAGTTTGCTCCAACAGCAATTTCATAAATCCACTCTTTGGATACTTCTGACTGGCAACAAATATCCTCTATCATCTCATTAATAGAATTTACCAATGCCTTTTGCAATTTTTCTACGCCATCTTCAGGATGTTCTAACTCATAAGTAATACGGGTCAACACATCCAGTCCAAAATGCTTCTGTGCGTTGATCATGGATGCATGTGCAAGTTCCTTACCGGTAAGCATATCAATCAACGTGCAGACAACTGTCGTTGTTCCAATATCAACCGCAACCCCATACATTTTTTCCGTCGTATTGCCCTCTTCTATTTGAATCACTTGATTTCCATGGAGTACAACCGTCACCTGTCCCGGAACAAACTCCCTCATCTGGAGGCATCCCATCTCTAGACTTGCTTTCGGGATCTGACTCAGAATCTGATCCTCAAAAGATGTTTGATCTTCCAAAGTTGGTTTTTGAATTTTCACCACAATTTTTTGGATATCCTGATCGAACGCAAAAGAAGGGATATAGCCTCCGGTCAGCACTTGATGCTTCCTTTCCTTCTGCATAAGCTCTATCTCCAAATCTGTTTCCGGTTTTACAAGGCAGGAAAGTCTGACTCCATTTTCCATCTCCTCTTGCTTTAATAACTTCCGTTCGGTATCTTCCGGTTCTGATAATTCTCCTGCCAGAATTCGCACTTTACACTTCCCACAAAGTCCTTTTCCATTACAAGGATTATCTACGAATATACCTTCTTCTAAGAGAACTTCTAAAAGAGTTTTTCCTACTTCATATTCATATACGTTACCAGAAGGCTGTACTTTGATATTAGGCATTTTTCATCTCCTCTTCTTTCCACTCTTCCATCGTTTCCATTTTTTCAACTGCTTCTTCGTCCATCTTTAACGTTTTTAAAATCGCCTGAATATTTGCAAGAGGTGACTTTGTCCCCAGTCCACATGCTGGAGAAATGATATCAGAACCGCTTTGCACACAAAATTTTGTCAGCTTTTGAACTCTTTCTTCATCTCCAAACTCTAATGCGAATGTACTTACATTTCCCATCAATACTCGATCTTGGAGATTCTTTCTGGCTTCTTTCAATGGAACGATCGCATCAAAGCTCAACGCATCTGAATGCACTTTATCAATCTGCTCATATACACTTCTCATCTGCCCACAAATATGTACAATCGTACCTTTTTCTTGATCTTTGATTCCATCCAAAAGCATATTCAGATATTTTACCGCATACTCCTCAAAAAATTTTGGTCCGAGAATCTCTCCCGTTCCGCTTGGATCAGAAATTGCGATCACATCTGCGCCGTTTTCAATCATCGCATTTGCAAAGGCAATCAATTGTTCTGTCACAAAAGTCATAAACTGATGTGCTTCTTCTTTGTGTCTTCTCAAATCTTTATAAAACCCCACTGGATCGATCACAGAACTTGCCACACTTACCGGTCCTACTAAGTTTCCAATGATCGGAACATCTAAATTCTTTTCTTTTAAAATACGGATTGCATCCAATACTACTTTTGCTCTCCCGCATTCCAAATTGATCGGAGATGATTTTTTCCATTCTGTTACAGATGTTCCCGCATATTCCGTTACATGTGGTTCAAAAATCTTAGATCCTAACGTTACTTTTGCACCCAGTTCTTCTGCTTCTATTGTCATACAAAAAGGAACTCCTACGTTTTCAAAGCAACCATGTTGATAACTTGCCAATGCCAAATCTGCCATCATCTGTGCATCTGTATGCGCTTCCGGCCATGTAACTCCACAAGCATCCATGAGATCTGTCGTGATCATATTCATCATTCCCCCAGGACAGATACATGGCGGACGATCCACTTCTTCCTGTCTCAAAGCGCGTTCCAAACGTTCTTTTTCCGTAAACATACATTTTCCTCCCATTACTTACGCAAGATCTAATAATCTTTTTGCCAGTTTTACAGCTTCCACTGCATTCACGGAATATCCGTCCGCTCCTATTTCATTCGCAAACTTCTGTGAAACCGGACTTCCACCAACCATGACTTTTACTTGATCACGAATCCCTTGTTCCTTTAATTGCTCAATCACCGTTTTCATTCCAATCATTGTAGTTGTCATTAGCGTAGAAATACAGATTAACGGTGCTTGGATTTCTATTGCTTTTTTTACAAATGCTTCCGGTGGAACATCTCGTCCTAAGTCATACATCTCAAATCCAGCTGTATCCATCATGATCTTCACCAGATTTTTCCCAATATCATGAGTATCTCCCTCTACAACTCCAATTATCGCCTTCGGTTTTTCTCCGCTTTGTGCACTTTCAGGAAGGTGTGGACGCAGCACTTCCAACCCAGCATACATAGCATCCGAACAAAGAAGAATATCTGTTACAAAATACTCTTCTTCATCATAAAGATCCGAAGCTTTATTCATGCCATCTACAAGACCATCCATAATCCCGTCAAATGCCGGATAACCTGCTGCAATATATTCTTCAGCAACGTCGACTACCTCTTCCTCTTCCATCTCCAATACACATTCCGACAGTTTTTCTAATAATTCTTCTTTTGACTTTGCCATTTTCATTTCCTCCAAATTCCATTCCCTTTTCATAAAATATAAGCTTATCTTTTCTTCCCGTATAATCTAGCTGCTTCCATAAACCAATCTACTTTTTCAGGTGAAGTTCCGTCCGGAATATCACAACCGGTCGTAAGATGAAATCCCTTCTCAGCAGAACTTCCAAGTTCTATGCATTTTTGAACATCTGCAAAAATCTCTTCTTTTGTACCATTCAGCATACTCTGTACAGGATCTACATTGCCGGCAATTGGTACTTTTTTTCCTAATTCTCGCGCAGCCCTGTCCAAATCCACAATATTGTCTAAGCTAATTTCATTTAACTGATATTGTTCGATATACTTCCAAATACTATAGGTAGCCCCACACATATGAAGAGATACTTTCTTTCCAGTTCTCTCCAGTGCATAGTCTGTCAATTCTTTTGTATAAGGAAAAACGAATTTCTCATATAATTTTGGTCCGATCAGCGCCGGATTTGCCACAGGATCTGCCATCGCAATTCCTACACCATATTGTGCAAATGCATCAATACAGCTCTTTTGGGAATCCACAATAATGCGAAGTAATTTCTGTACTTTATCGCCATTTCTTCTACAATCGCGTAAAAGCAGCTCAATCTCTCGCAAAAATGATGCAATTGTAAGGGGACCTCCAATGCTTATCTCAACAGGAACAATCTCTCCTGCAGATTCTTGGAGCATCTCTGCTGCCTGTAAAAATCTTTGAATTACCAAATCATTTCTTGCATTTACAGGTTCTAAGTATTCTAATTTACTGTAATCATCCAAAACAAGACTTCCTTGTTTCTTATCCGGAACCTGATCTGCTAACGCATCTGATATCCCTCTTGTATTCGGTCCGATTCCTAATCTGTCAAAGCCGAATCTCTGATAAGACATCAGTTCTGCTTTTACCATATTTTCTGCAGAATCCCAATATTCTTCCGGTGTCATTCCCCCTACTTTACATCTGACATTGCCTATAAATGGTACACTCGGTATTCTGTCATAGGATAATCCATGCTCGTATGCATAGATACGTTCCAATGGAGTCATTTCATCCGCATTATGTTTTTCCAATCTCATAATTACCCCCTGCCTTTCTCTTAAAGATTATCATGATTTTCAAACAGTATCAATCGTTTCCTATTTTCATTTATAGATTTTTTCTATATGTAGTAACTTCTTATTGCTTTTATCAATTTTACTTTGTCTAAAAATACTTCTACAATAGAAAGTATGAAACTTATTTCTATAGGAGGAAAAACTAATGAAAAAGAAACTTTTAAGCTTGTTGCTTTGTACTTCCATGCTTGCAACACTTGCAGCTGGCTGTGGAAGCAAAGCCAAGGAAGCAGACAAACCAAAAGAAGGAGAGCCTACTACACTTACTATGTGGCTGCCTCCTCTCGATGAAGACACAGAAGGAAACTTTAAGAAGCTTCTTGCCGGATGGGAGAAAGAAAATAATTGTACTGTAGAAATGGAAATCATTCCATGGGGTTCTTATGAAGAAAGATGGTCTACAGGAGTTGCAGGTGGAGAAACACCTGATATCGGTTATATGTATGTGGAAATGTATCCTACTTATATCTCTTCCGGACTTGTAACAGACTTATCCGACATGGTTGAAGAAGAAGATTACAAAGAATATCTCTTCCTGGATCGTGGTGAAATGATGGGTGGATTATACGGTGTTCCTATCGTAACCGGTGTACCATTCGTCCTTTATTATAATCAGGATATTTTAGATTCTATCGGGGAAAAAGCTCCTGAGACATGGGAAGACTTTGCTCGTATCTGTGAAAAAGCTACAAAAGACACAGATGGCGATGGTAAGATTGATCAGTACGGATATGCTGTAGGTCTTAATAGTGGAAGTATGAGTAACCTTTATGTTTTAAATTCTTATATGTATAGCTTATTATGGCAGGCTGGCGGAGATATCTACACAGATGATCTGAAAGAAGTAGCTTTCAATGGAAAAGCTGGTGTAGAAGCCTTAGAATTTTTCAAGAGTTTACAGCCATATATGCCAGAAAATGCAATGTCACTTTCTGGTCAAGATGCATTCTCTACAGTATTTGCAGAAGGCAAAGCCGCTTTTGGTGTAACTCGCTCCTCTGCTTCTAATGAAACAACCTTTGCAAAAGATTACCCAAATCTTAAAAACTGGGACTACGTAACTTCTTTGAAACATAAAGAGTATGGTACATTCGGTGCTGCTGACTGTCTCTCTGTAATGTCTACATCCAAACAGCCTGAGCTTGCACTTGATTTGATCAAATACATTACAGGTCCTGAGTTTATGACAGAATATCACAAAGTAGCTCCAGGTGCCCCTCTTACAGCAAGCGAAGAATATGTAGGAGATCCTAAAATGGAACGTATCGTTACAGAAGATCGTGATAAATGGCGTCCATTACAGGCTGGTCCTTGCGGAAGCGAAATTCTTGAAAACTACGCAGCTCACATTCAGGCTGTCATGGAAGGAAAACAAGATGTAAAGGCAGCATTAGATGAATCTGCATCCTATGCAAACGACTTGTTAAAAGAGTACTACGCGGAAAACGAATAAAAAGAATCGAGGCACTTATGAAAAAAAAGAAAGGACTATCCGTCCTTGCGCCTTATCTTTATATCGCACCAATTGCAATGATCCTGCTTACTTTTGTAGCGGGGTCATTGATTCTTACAATATATTTTAGTTTTACAAAATATAATATCATCACACCGGCGCAATTTAACGGATTATTTAATTATCAAAGACTATTTCGTGACTCCAAATTACATCTTTGCATTATCAATACTTTAAAGATTGCTGCAATCATCGTGCCATTTGAAATCGTAAGTTCTACTCTTTTTGCAATACTAATTTCTTCTCGTAAAGATACCGTGCTTGGAAAAATTGCAAAGGCAGCCCTTTTCGTTCCTGTGCTTTCTTCCAGCGCTGTTATCGGTACTGTTTGGAACACAATTTTAAATGGTGGACATCCGGCAGTAAAAGCGATCTTTGGTGTATTTGGAATTGATCCCACACTTCTTCTTGGCAGCAGTAAAACTGCTTTTATTGCCGTCGCCTTTATCATTGTATGGAAAGGTATGGGCTATTATATGGTAATCACGCTTGCTTCTCTTACCTCTATTTCGGATACTTTTTACGAGGCAGCCAAAGTAGACGGCGCTACAAAATGGGATTGTTTAACCAAAATTACATTACCACTTTTGAAACCTACTATTATCATGAACATTTTTTTATCAACGATAAGTGCTATGCAAGTGTTTGATATGGTCTATACTATGACCGGCGGCGGTCCATCGATGTCTACTACAACATTAAGTATGTACGCATATCAACTCACTTTCAAAGGAAACAAAGCCGGATATGCTATGGCCGTTTCCAATGTACTGATGTTGATTGTTTTAATCATCGTATTATTCCAACAACGCTTTATTAAACACGAGAATTCAGAAATATAAAAAGGAGAACATGAAATGAAAAAGACATCTCGTTTACTAGTTGATATTTTTCTAATCATCACAATCTTACTGTGCATTCTTCCTTTTTTATACATGATTCTCATGTCATTAAAAAGTACTGTGAATGCATATGATTTTGATTTTGCTTTATCAAAACTCACCTTAAAACATTATAAAAATATTTTTACAAACTCAACATTCCTACGCTATTTTTTCAATAGTGTATTTGTTGCAATATCCGGTGTGCTTCTTACATTATTTACAAGCTGTACTGCTGGTTTTGCATTTGCGAAATTAAAATTCCGTGGAAATGATAAACTTTTCTTTCTGCTGATTTTATCGATGTTAGTTCCATCGGGTGCCATACTTGTTCCACTTTACTTAGTCGTACGTGGTCTTGGCTGGGTCAATACGTTCCGCGCTCTTATTTTACCTCTGCCAACTGCTTTTGGTGTATTTGTTATGAGAAATGCTATTATGGCTATTCCAGAAGAACTCATTGAATCTGCCAAAATAGATGGAGCCACTACCAGTAAAATTTTACGGACTGTCATTTTGCCTTTGGTAAAATCTTCTATGCTGACAGTCGCAATTTTCACATTTATTGGCGCCTGGAATAACTTTACATGGCCACTCATTATCACTACTGATGATGCTTATCGTACACTTCCGCTTGCTTTAAAAGCAATGCAGACACAATACGATACGGATATCGGACTTACAATGGCTTGTGCAACCTGTACGTTCCTTCCTCCATTTATTTTCTATTTGTTCTTACACTCCAAATTTGAAGAAGGAATGTCCATGAGTGGACTCAAAGGATAAAAAAAGGGGCTGTGAAATAACACTCTCTACGGAAAAAGAGGACTTTTCGTTCAAAATGAACGAAAGGTCCTCTTTTATGTTAAAATTAACTTGCGATGAAAATTTCAACTATAAATTATAATAATCCAAAACAAGGATATTTACCACTGTTTCTTTCAGATTGTTTGGATCTGCTGGATCCTGTTTTAACATTTGACAGATTGATGGGAGGAATCGATTTAAATAAGTATCTGACAGATATTCCGGAGTACACAACTGGACGACTCAGATATAATCCGGTCAACATGTTAAAAACAGTACTTTTCGGATTTATGACCAGCGGCTACTGCTCCCTGAGAGAACTGGAAGACAACTGCAAAGTCAATATCAGATTCATGTATCTCATGGATCACCAGACTCCATCATACCGAACCTTTGGATATTTCATCAACGAAGTACTTCAGGATAAGATTGAAAACATTTTTAACGACATCAATCAAGCTATCTTCAACGAGGAGCATGTGGATTTGCAACATATCTACATCGATGGTTCCAAGTTTGAAGCAAACGCCAACAAATATACCTGGGTTTGGAAGAAGGCTACCGAAAAGTTCCGTTACAAGCTTTATGAAAAAATCACTGCGGAGATTGAGGAAATCAACAAAGAAATCGCATGGAGTGAAGTACAGATTTCAACGAATTCTGAGTATGTACCAGATTATCTGAATGAAATCATTGATCAGCTAATGCTTTTATGGGATCTAGATATCAGTACATTTGTTTACGGAAGCGGAAAGAGAAAATCCAAAGAGCAGCGTCATTATGAACATTTGACTGGTTTCTGTCAGAAACTTCAGGAATATATAGAAAAAATTGACATTTGTGGTCCTGATCGTAACAGCTATTCTAAAACAGATAAATCAGCTACCTTTATGCGCATCAAAACGGATTACATGGGCAATGATCAGCTTCTGCCGGCATACAATGTACAGATTGGTGTAGCAGATGAATATATCGCAGTTGTTGACGTGAACCATTATCGTTCAGATATGGACTGTTTCATTCCTTTGATGAAGCACTTCAAACAAACGTATGGCTTCTATCCCAAGTATCCTGTGGCAGATGCTGGCTACGGATCATATAACAACTATATTTTTTGCGAACAGAACGGAATTGAAAAGTATATGAAGTTTCCAATGTTTAAAAAGGAAACCAAGGATCGAAAGTATCATGAAGATCCATTTCGTGCAGTTAATTTTAGAATTGATGAACAAGGTGTCATGAGATGTCCTAACGATAAAGCATTTCATCTTTTATACAGAAG